>Ga0194132_10000408_pt1 | contig 88217 bp, 67 predicted proteins | sample TA2KigOf80mmetaG_FD_148612 | JGI IMG/M metagenome (GOLD analysis project Ga0194132, IMG submission 148612) | Freshwater microbial communities from Lake Tanganyika, Tanzania - TA2015054 Kigoma Offshore 80m | ecosystem: Environmental > Aquatic > Freshwater > Lake | place: Tanzania: Lake... | reverse complement strand
TCCATCACCCCAACGAGTATTGCAGCCTGGTGGATGCCGCGTCGCCGAAGAAGGCGGTCTTGTGCAAGGTGGACGCGGCGGGCAAGAAACTGGTTCCCATTCATGATTCGCGGGATGGAGTTTGGGGCATTCGGCCGCGGAACCGGGAGCAACATTTCGCGTTCGACGCCTTGCTGGACGACCGGGTCAAACTGGTGACTTTGATGGGCAAGGCGGGCACCGGGAAGACGCTGATTGCCATGGCCGCCGGATTGAAACGCACGGTGCAGGACCGGGAGTTCCGGCGGTTGGTGGTGGCGCGTCCGACCATTTCGATGGGCAAGGAACTGGGGTTCTTGCCGGGATCGCTGGAAGAGAAGCTGGCGCCGTGGATGCAGCCGATTCACGACGCGCTGGAGCATCTCGAGGATTTGAACATGGGCAGCGGCCACGGTCGGAACCAGGACTTGATGCGTTCAGGGTCGATCGTGGTGGAGGCGTTGAGCTACATCCGCGGGCGCAGCATCGCCCATCAATTCATTATCATCGACGAGGCGCAGAATCTGACACCTCTCGAGGTCAAGACGATCATTACGCGCGTGGGCCAGGGGACGAAAATCGTGTTCACGGGCGATCCCTATCAAATCGACAATCCTTATGTGGATTCGTCGTCCAACGGATTCAATTACATCATCAGCCGGTTCCGGCCCTACGCGCTGTCGGCGCATGTGGAGTTGCAGAAGGGTGAACGGTCGGAACTGGCGGAACTGGCGGCGAACGTGCTATGACCCCCGTCATCGATCGTGACACGAGGATTTTCGTGGCGGGGCATCGCGGCATGGTGGGAAGCGCGATTTGGCGCGCCTTGGAGCGTCGCGGCTGCCGGGCCTTGATCGGGAAAACCCGGGCCGAACTTGATTTGCGCGACGCGAGCTCCGTCAAGGCGTTTTTCGATCGGGAGCGTCCGGAATACGTGGTGGTGGCGGCGGCCAAGGTCGGGGGCATCGAGGCGAACCGGACGCTGCCGGTGGACTTCCTGTTGCACAACCTTGAGATTCAAAACAATTTGATCGCGAACGCGCATCGTGCCGACGTTCGCAAGCTCCTGTTTTTGGGGTCGTCGTGCATTTACCCGAAGCATGCTCCCCAGCCGATGCGCGAAGAGTACTTGCTGACCGGCGCTTTGGAGCCCACCAACGAGTGGTACGCGGTGGCGAAGATTGCGGGCATCAAGCTCTGTCAAGCCTATCGGCGCCAATATGGGTGTGATTTCGTCAGCGCCATGCCGACGAATCTTTACGGTCCCAACGACAATTACGATCTGCAGCATTCCCATGTCTTGCCGGCGCTGATTCGGAAATTTCACGAGGCCCAGAGGAGCGGACGGGACGTGGTGTCGTGTTGGGGCACCGGATCGCCGCGACGGGAATTCTTGCACGCGGACGACCTGGCGGAAGCGTGCGTGCGGATTCTCGAGGTTTACAGCGAGGAGATTTTCATCAATGTGGGCAGCGGGACGGATGTGACCATCAAGGAGCTATCCGAGTTGGTGGCCCGAGTAATTGGATTTCGAGGCCGGATCGAATGGGACGCCTCGAAGCCGGACGGAACACCGCGCAAACTCATGGACAGCTCGCGCATGTTCGCCCTGGGCTGGAAGCCACGCTTTGAACTCGAAGAGGGCGTGCGGGATGCTTATGCGGACTACTTGAAACGATTCGGGACCGCGGAGGCCGCGGCCTGAGACCGGGATGGGCTAAGGGACTCTTTACGGCATGCATTTGCTCAGAGGCATTCACCTCGGATACTGCACAAACATCCACCGCGGGGAGACCTGGGCGGAAACATGGGATGGGTTGCGCTGCCACACCTTGCGCGTGCGCGATCGGGTGGCTGGAGGGCGTCCCTACGGCATCGGGTTGCGGTTGAGCGCGGCGGCGGCGCTTGAACTTTCAGCTCCGGATCGTTTGCGTGAATTTCGCGAATGGCTGGATCGCGAACGCTGCTATGTTTTTACCATCAATGGATTTCCCTACGGACGGTTTCATGGCACGCGGGTCAAGGAGCAGGTTTATGTGCCGGACTGGACATCCCCGGAACGGCTGGATTACACCCGCCGCTTGATTGATTTGTTGGCGGAGCTGGCGCCCGCGGGCGGCGAGGGCAGCCTCAGCACCGTGCCCTGCTCGTTCAAGGAGTTCATCCGGACGCCGGATCAGGAGCGCGCGATGAGGCGCCATTTGTGGGAGTGCGTGGAGCATTTGGAGACGAAATCCCTGGAGAGCGGGCGCGATTTGCATGTGGGACTCGAACCCGAGCCCTTGTGTTACCTGGAGACGACGCAGGAGGCGGTGGAGTTTTTGGAGCGCATGGCGGCGGATCGTCCGGGCGACGAACGCCTCTGGCGGCGGCTGGGGGTGAATTATGACGCCTGCCATCTGGCGATTCAGTATGAGGAACCCGAAGCCTCTTTGAAGCGGATCGAAACTTCTGGCATCCGGTTGAGCAAGGTTCATTTCAGCGCGGCGCTGAGAGCGAACCCTTCGCCTGCCAACCGGTTGGCGCTGGCACCTTTTGTGGAAGGGGTCTATTTCCATCAAGTGGTTGCGAAGCTGGCGGGGGGAGGGTTGCGGCGCTACCGGGATTTGGACGAAGCGCTGGCGGTCCATCATCCCGACGAAACAGAATGGCGGATTCATTTTCACATCCCCTTGCATGCGCGCCCGGCGCAGGGCTTTGCCAGCACCTCGGATCATCTCTTGGGGGTGATGGATTATTTGGGGAGGTCGCCCGAACGCTGTCGCCATGTGGAAATGGAGACTTACACCTGGGAAGTGTTGCCGGAATCGATGAAGAACCGCGACGTCGTGGACCAATTGTGCGCGGAGTATGATTGGACCCTGTCACATTTGCGGGAGCGCGGTTTGGCTTGACGGCCATTCTCCTCTTAGGAATCGCGCAACAATGAATTCCGATTTTCCCGCGCCGGGTATTTGACCTGGAGCGAGGCGGTGTCGGTGACCGGGTCGTCTTGGTAACGCAGACAGCCCTGTCTGCTGTTTCGCAGGCTGCCCAGCCTGCGGGGCGACGCAGGGAACCCGGCTCGTCGAGAGCACGGAAGGGCCTCGTGCTTCACCGACCGGGCCGACGGGCCGTCGGCGATACGGCAGGCTGGGCAGCCTGCGCCACACGGCAGACCATTTCGGGATGCACCGCTGAACGACGAGGCTTGAACCGGGGGCTTGCGCCAAGACCTGGATCGGTTGAGGATCCATGTCCAAGCACGAGATGAGTTCTTCCCCACCATGGCGCGATCCTGCGGCTTACCTGAGGAGTCTGTTGATCCTGGGCCGGACTTCGAATCTGCCGACCGTGTGGTCTAATTGTTTGGCAGGCTGGCTTTTGGGAGGGGGCGGCCAATGGGGGAAGCTGGGATTCCTCTTTGTGGGGGCGACGCTCGTTTATTGGGGAGGCATGTTTTTGAATGACGCTTTTGACGCGGAGTTTGACCGTGCGCACCGGCCTGAGCGCCCGATTCCTTCGGGACAGATCGAGCGGAACGAAGTTTGGATATGGGGATTTGCTTGGTTGGGGCTGGGAATGCTGTGTTTGTTGGTGCTGGGATCGATGACAGCGCCTTGGGTGGCGTTGTTGGTTTTTACGATCCTGGCTTATGACGCCCTGCACAAATGGTTCGTCCTGAGCCCCGTTTTGATGGCGGCGTGCCGGGTCTGGCTGATCGTGCTGGCTGCTTCAACGGGGGGCGACGGGGTAACCGGGCACGCCCTTTGGAGCGCCTTGGCCATGGGGGCCTACATCGCCGGACTCAGTTATCTGGCAAGGAAGGAGAGCGGAGGGGTTTTGATTCGCCGATGGCCGTTGTTGTTGCTGGCGGTTCCGATCCTTTTTGCGTTGTTGATCAACGGTCCAGGATACCGGGGGCTCGCCATCCTGTGTTCGATCGTGGTGGCCGGATGGTGCGTAGGGTGTTTGCGGTGGAGTTTTTGGAGACAGCCACCGCAGGTTGGGAAATCCGTGGCTGGACTACTGGGTGGGATTCCCCTGGTGGACTGTTTATCGACGTGCGGCCAAGGTTGGTGGCTCTTCGCGGCTTGCTTCGCACTGGCGTTATGGTTCCAGAAGCGGATTCCGGCCACTTGAGTTTGCGTTATCGGGGCCGAACGACGAGTTCCTCCACGATGACGTTGGAAGGCAGCTCGATGGCCAGCAAGGCACAGCGGGCGACGTCCTCCGCACGAAGCATGCGGGAACGGGCGTTTCCGTCGGGGGGCGCGGGTCGTTTGTCCAACAAAGGCGTATCGATGTCTCCCGGGAAGATGGCGCAGGCGCGAACCCCGCGGGCGCGTTCCTCAGCGTTGATGGACTGGGTGAGGCCGGAAAGTCCGAATTTGGACATCACGTAGGCGGGACCGGCTTTGGGGCTGGCGAGCTTACCGGCGTCGGAGACGATGTTGACGATCGTCCCTGATCCGCGCTGGCGCATGCCGGGCAGGAACGCCTGGGTGCAGAAATAGGCGCCATTGAGGTTCGTATCGATCATCTCGCGGTAATCCTGGAGTGATAATACTTCCAGGGAACGGTGGGGAGCGTTGGTGCCGGCCGCATTGACCAGAACCTCGACTTCACCCAGGGATTGGACAACGGATTTGGCCATCTCGCCCACAGCGTCGTGGTTGCCGATATCGCAGGGAAAGGCTCGAACGGCGGCATGGGGGTTGAGGGTGGAGGCCAGCTTCGCCGTTTCTTCAAGCAGCGCGGGGCGGCGTCCGATGAGCGCGGTTTTCCAACCCGATTGGACCAAGGCGATGGCGATGGCCCGGCCCACGCCGCTGCCGGCACCGGTGATTGCAGCTACACGAGTCATAAGGAAATTAGGAAAGTTCGATCCAGCGTGAGTCGCGCGCCGAAGCGATGGCGGCATCCATCACCTTTTGAGCCAGGGCACCGTCATGGAACGAGGGACGGCAGGGGCGTTGATTGCGGATGGCGTCGATGAATTCGAAGGCCTGGTCGTATCGGAAGGTGACGAGAGGATCCCCCTGCCCCGGGTCGCGAGGCGACCCTGGCCAAGTCCAAAATTCCTTAGGAATCGTGATGGTCTCGAGACCGGGGCCGCCCAACTTGCCTGTTTGGAGCTCGTTCCAGCGTCCGGTGAAGAAAACGCATGAGGCTTCCTCGCCATTGATTTCGACGTAATCCAGACTGCGCCAGCTTTCATTGCGTCCGGCGGCGAGTTTGCTGCTTTCGAGGACGCCGGTGGCTCCGTTTTGGAAGTCGGCGAGGATGGCGGCCCAATCGTCGAGGTCGCTGGGATTGCCTTCCCGGAACTCGTGATGCCGGCGCAATCCGGCCACGAGGCGTTTCATGGGGCCGATGAGCAGGTGGGAGAAGTCGATGCGGTGGGACAGCATGTCGCCGAGTTCGCCACTGCCGGCGAGTTTAGAATGCTGACGCCAGCCGAGATGGCGTGTACCCCAGTCCTGGAGGCGGCAGGATCGGTAGTGGAGGGGGCGTCCGAGATCGCCCCTTTGGATAAGGTGGGCGAGGTAGCGCATGGCGGGCACGAAACGGTAGGTAAACGCCGTCATGTGTCGAACCCCGGCTCGTTCTGCGGCGTTGGCCATGGACTCTGCTTCCGCATAGTTCATGGCGATGGGTTTTTCGCAAAGCACGTGTTTGCCCGCGGCGATGGCGGCCAGGGCGACGGGCGCATGAACGACGTTGGGGGTGGCGATGATGACGGCGTGGACGTCGTCCCGGCGGACGATTTCCTGGTAGTCGGTGGAGACCGTGTTGACACCCGTTTGTTGTCGGGCGCGCTCCAGGGTGACGGAGTCTGAATCGCAGAGGGCGACGACGCGGTTTTCGGGGCAAAGGGCGAGGCCTGGGAGGTGATTTTGGAGGGTGATGCCGCCGCATCCGACGATGGCGATTCCGATGGATTTCATGATTTTCGGTTGAGGGCGCGAAGTATGCGGAGGAACGGCCGAAAGACAAGCGTGAGGTTGGTTGTGCGCGAGTCAACTTCACGCAAAAATGCGTGAAATCGGCCCAAAAACCTGAAGTTTTTGGGAAGGGAGCTTGGAGGTGAGGGAGTTGAGCGACTGGCACCGGGGCTGCTAAGATTTTTTTGGGAAAACCGTTGACACTTGAAAAACGGTTTGCTTAAAGTCCCAGCACCGTTAACCCAAAACAACAACCCATTATTCTATGAATCGCGTGCTAAGGAAAAACAAAGCATTCACGCTCATTGAGCTCTTGGTGGTTATTGCCATTATCGCCATTCTGGCGGGCATGCTCCTCCCGGCGCTGGCCAAGGCGAAAGCCAAGGCCCAACGCATCAAATGCGTGAACAACTTGAAGAACATCGGCCTGGCTTTCCGCATTTTTGCCACGGACAACAACGACCAATTCCCGTTTGCGGTTTCCACCAACGCGGGTGGTTCCTCGGAGTTTACCGCCGCGACGGACACGAAGAATATTTGGAGGCATTTTGCTGCGCTTTCCAACGAATTGAGCACCCCGAAGATCGTGATTTGCCCGAGCGACATCAACCGCGCGGAATCGACGGTATTCGCCGAAAAGGCTGTCGCTCCTGGCATTCCTTTCACCAAGAACGCGAACGTCAGCTATTTCTTGGGATATGAAGCGGACGAAACCAAGCCCCAGAGCATTCTCGCGGGCGATCGCAACGTCACGAACGACACTCCATTGGTCAATGTGCTGGCCAAGAACGCCTCTGTGGTCGTGAAGGTGGGCACGAACCAAACCTCCACCAAGGGTGCGGGTTGGGATAAGAACATTCACCAAAACCAGGGCAACATCCTGCAGGGTGATGGCTCGGTGCAGCAGGTCAGCGGTTCCAAGCTCCGCGAGCAACTGCGGAACTCTGGCGACGACAACAACCTCCTCGCCGTTCCGGGCAACACCTAAGCCTCGGAATTTCGCAAAGTTTTCACTTCATCAAGGGCGCTCTTCGGAGCGCCCTTTTTTTGTTTCTCGGCACCGCCGTTTGTTCACAAATCGCATCCGGACACGCGACCCAACAGGGAAGCTACTCGCCGTGAATGCTTTGGTCCAGACGACCATCGAATTGCCGCAATAGGCACAAGCAGTGTAAAAACTCCGGATCCTTTCGTCTTCGGAGCGCGACGGTGCTGAAAGCCAGTCGCAGCAGACCGAGCAGAATCACTTCGTTGTTGGGGGACGATTGCCCAGGGCAACCACGGCGTGCATGCGGATCTCCCGAGGTGTCCATGCACCTCGGTTCCGGGAGGGCGGCGTTCCACCGCCGTCCCACCTTTTCCGAGGGTGATCAAGATGGGCTGCGGTGGAACGCAGCCCTCCCGGTCTGGTTCCTCGTCCCAAGGCGAGTCCAAGATGGGAGGTGACGATTCTTCAACCTCCCGACTGACTTGATGCTCAAGTTACTCACCATTCCGCACCCCGGCCCGCCGGAGTTCTTTGGCTAGAAACCGGCAATTCAGCAGCGTCGAGATGCGCAAAAGCTAGGAATCCCAACGGGATTCCGTCGCCGTGGGCATCGCCCATTCCGTGACCCATTGAGAAACCCCCAAGCCCGATCATTGGCTCAGCTTGGGAGACCTAAGAAATAGCAAAATTCATCGGATTTCACAATACGGCCATGTGGCACGGTTTCTTGAGGTTCCAAATGGAGTGCTGAATGCGCACCAGCGGGGAAAGGTTCGCGATGTTTTCGATCTTGTCTTGCCTGCCACTTTTAAGCCCAATCGGCCCATGTATTCTGAAGGAACGGCGGCGAGTTCGAAGCGGGTTTCCATTCCCGACCGGCCGTTTGTGGACGGTCGATTCGTATCGACGAAAACGGATCCCGTTCTTCGACTGATCAATCCCGCGACCGAGGAGATTTTCGCGGAAGTTCAAACGGCGGATCCGGCCATGGCCGACCATGCCATTCACGCGGCTCACGAGGCTTGGGAAAAAGGATGGCGTGATTTGGCACCGGGGCGTCGCGCAGAGATCCTTTTTCAGATGGCCCGCCTCATTCGGAAGGAGCAGGAACGCATCGCCCAGTTGGAAATGCAGCAGATTGGCAAACCCATAGCCGACGCCCGGGATGAGGCCGGGTTGGGTGCCAAGGTCTTCGAGTACTACGCTGGAGCGGTGGGAAAGTTTTTTGGGCAGACCATCCCGGTAAGCCGGGGTGGTTTCGACTTCACCCTCCGGCAATCCATGGGCGTGGTCGCGGCGATCGTTCCCTGGAATTTTCCATTCCCGATCGCTTGTTGGAAAGTTGCTCCGGCTCTCGCCACCGGGAATTGCGTGGTGCTGAAGCCTGCCTCGATTTCGCCTCTGACTGCGCTGGTGCTGGGTGAAATCTGCGGGGAAGCGGGATTGCCCCCGGGGGTCCTGCAAATTCTACCTGGCGCGGGCGCCGAGATCGGCGACCACCTCGCCACGCATGAGCGGATTCGCAAAGTTTCATTCACGGGATCCACGGAAGTGGGCAAGCGCATCATGACCCTGGCCGCTCGCGACCTGAAGCGCGTTTCTCTGGAACTGGGCGGAAAATCGCCGAATATCGTTTGTGCGGACGCCGATTGGGAGAAAGCCGCGGATTCCGCCCCGATGAGTGTGTTCGCGAATACGGGACAAGATTGTTGCGCGCGCAGCCGGGTGTTTGTCGAGCGTCCGATCTATGACCGGTTTCTGGCCCGGTTCGTGGAGGCCACGCGGCGGTTGGTGATGGGGGATCCCTCGCACGACAGCACTCAATTGGGGCCGCTGGCTTCCGCCTCCCAACGGCAGACGGTCGAGGGCTTCCTTGCCGAGGCGAGGCGTGGGGCGGTGAAGGTGGAGTGCGGCGGGGGGCGACTTTCGAGGACGGGATATTTTTTCGAGCCCACCATTCTGAGTGGCGTTGCTTTCGCCGACCGCTGCTGGAAGGAGGAAATTTTCGGTCCGGTCGCGTGCGTGGTTCCCTTCGACGACGAGGAAGAGATGCTCCGCCGGGTCAATGAATCGCCCTATGGATTGAGCGGATCCATCTGGACCCTGGATTTGAAGCGGGCGCTGCGTCTTTCCCGCCGAGTGCAAAGCGGCGTGCTCAGTCTTAACTCGCACAGCTCCGTGCATGTGGAGGCCCCTTTTGGCGGGTTCAAGGCGAGTGGCCTGGGCCGTGATCTCGGCATGGCGGCGATGGAAGGTTACACCGAACTGAAGAACGTCTACGTGTCGGAATAAAAAGCCTATGAAATTGAATGAACTGAAGCAGAAGGCGCGGCAGGGGTTGATCGACACGGTGGTCGTCGGGTTTCCGGACCCGTTCGGGCGGTTGGTGGGCAAGCGATTTACCGCGGACTATTTTCTCAAATCCGTCGTCTCGCATGGCACACACGCCTGCAATTATCTGCTCACGGTCAACTTGGACATGGATCCGCTGGACGGCTTTGAAGTGGCCAATTGGGATGCCGGTTTTGGCGATTTCGAAATGCGTCCGGATCTGACGACCCTGCGGACGATTCCCTGGCTGCCGGCGACCGCCTTGGTGCTTTGCGATTACGCGCGGGCGGAGGGTTCGCTGGTTCGAGAGGCGCCGCGATCCGTGTTGCGCGCGCAGTTGGATCGTGTCCGGTCGGCGGGGCTGACGTGTTATGCGGCGAGTGAGCTGGAGTTTTATTTGTTCAATCACAGTTTTCACCACGCCGCGTCGGCGGGCTATCGGGAACTTGTGCCTTCCAGCGATTATCGCATCGATTACCAACTGATGCAGCCCGCGCGGGACGAAGCGTTGATGCGGGCGATTCGCAATGGGATGATGGCGGCGGGCGTGCCGGTGGAGAGCAGCAAGGGGGAATGGAGCCGCGGCCAGCACGAAATCAATTTCACCTACGATCAGCCGCTCCCCATGGCCGACAAGCATGTGCTCTTCAAACAAGGGGTGAAAGAGCTGGCGGATCAGCACGGCAAATCGGTGACCTTCATGGCCAAGTACGCGCCAGGTGAAGCCGGAAACTCCTGCCACATCCACATGAGCTTGTGGAAAGGCACACGCAGTTTGTTTTGGGACTCGGCGAGGAAAACGGGGTCAAAGGTGTTTCGGCAGTTTCTCGGCGGGTTAATGAAGTATTGTCCCGAGCTGTGCTTGTTTTTCGCCCCCACCGTCAACAGTTACAAACGGTTTCAACCGGGCAGTTGGGCTCCGACCCGCATGGCCTGGTCGCGCGACAATCGCACGTGCGGCTTCCGCGTGGTGGGCGAGGGAAACGGTTTTCGGATTGAAAACCGCATGCCGGGCGCGGATGCCAATCCCTACCTTGCGTTTGCCGCGATGCTGGCGGCGGGACTTGCCGGGATCGAGGAAGCACTCGATTGCGGCGATGAGTATCGCGGTAACGCCTACGTGGATTCCGCGCTGACGCGGCTGCCGTCCACTTTACGGGACGCCGCGGATCTTTTCGAACGATCCGGCATCGCCCGAAAATCCTTTGGCGAAGAGGTGGTTCGATTCTACACCCACCATGCCCGGTTGGAGCTGCAATCCTTCAACGACGCGGTGACCGATTGGGAAAAGCAGCGCTATTTCGAGCGGATCTAGCCCGGATGTTTCATGCACGGGACGCCCGGTGAGGACACCGGGCCTACAAACACAGAGGCAGGCGCGATTGTAGGCCGCGTGCCCTCACGCGGCATACTGTCGCGGATTCAAGCTGAGTATGAAATATCCGGGCTGAGGCCCGCCCTGGTTGAATGCCTTCGCCCTGGCAGCACCCTCGCCCGTTGAACCTGCCATGCCCCTTTGAAGACACGCCCTGAAGCGGCGCTTCCGCTCGCGCCCATCATCGACAACCGGTGGATGCACCGTCCACCTTGCCCATTTCTGAGCGTGTAATTGGTAACGTTCTTGCTAGGCTCCGGTTACCAATGAAATTGAAGTCGCGCCTGGGTTTGAAACCGGTGATCGGATGGGTGTTTTGCGTTGTGGTCTGCGCCTGCTTTCCGCGGGTGTTCGCCGCGGATCCGGACGTCGTCCCACCGGTTCTGAATCGGGCCGCCAATCTGGGGGCCAACGAGATCAGGCTTTATTTTTCCGAACCCTTGGCCACGGGGCCGGCCACGACCGCGGCCAACTACACGGTCAATGGCGGCATTCAGGTAACCGGCGCCTCGTTCCTCGGCACGAATTCTCAGATTGTGCTCTTGGCCGTCTCCACCCTCTCGTTCGGGCAAACGTATCAAATCACGGCCCGCAGTGTGTCCGATTTGGCCGAGCCGCCCAATCTCATTGGCGCCGGTGGGGTGGCGGCATTTCGTGCCATGGAGTTTTTGCCGGAGGGCGTCGGGATCGCTTCCGGTCCCACCGTGCGCATTTCGGCCGACACGTTCACGCTGACGGGCGGGGGGGCGGATTTAGGGGGCACGGGGGACCAGTTCCAATTCGCCTGGCAGAATCGTTCGGGTAATTTCGACGTGCAGGTGAGGGTCGCCACTGTGACGGCGAGCAGTCCGTTCGTGCATGCCGGCTTGATGGCGCGGACGGCCACCGATACCAATGCGCCCTTCGCGGGCGTTTTTGCGTCGTCCCCGCAGTTGGGTTGTTTTTTCGAAACGCGGGCCACACCGGGTGTGCGTTCCGCCGTCCTCTCGCCGCCAGGCGATTTTCCGCCCAATTATCCCTGGACCTATTTGCGTTTGCGCCGGGCGGGCAATCAATACACCGGTTTTGGCAGCCATAATGGCGAAGCCTGGATTCAGTTGGGCACGGCTGAGATAACCATGCCTGCCTCGATTCAGTTGGGGTTGGTGGTGTGCAGCCAAAATCCGAATGAAACCGCCACCGCGGAATTTCTCGAATTCGGTCCGACGAAGAATTCCTCGGCCGGGACTTACCGGCCCGAGCGGGAACCGCTCGGGCCTTCGAGCCGCCGCACCGGCCTGGTATTTTCGGAGATTCACTATCATCCCGCTCCAGTACCGGGAAACACGAATTCGCTGGAATTCATAGAGATTTACAACACGGGCCCTGTTTTTGAGGACCTCACGGGTTGGAGGTTGAGCGGTGCGGTGGATTACAAATTCCCGGCGGGAACGAAAATCCCTGCTGCGGGTTTTCTTGTCATTGCGGAGAATCCGGAAGCGGTGCGGAAGGCTTATGGGATTTCCGGTGTGCTTGGGCCTTACGAGGGGGAATTGAACAACGATGGCGAGTTGTTGCGATTGAGAGACCACGTGGACGCGATTAGGCTGGAACTGACCTTCGGTGCCAACCCTCCCTGGCCGGAGGCGGCCGACGGAGCCGGGCATTCCCTGGTGCTCGCCCGCCCCAGTTACGGTGAGGACGATCCTCGCGCGTGGGCTGCGAGTGAACGCGTGGGAGGCACTCCCGGCGCCATGGAAGCGGTTCGAGCCAAACCTTACCGCAGTGTTTTCATCAATGAGTTTCTGGCGCACACCGACGATCCCCAGCTCGATTTCGTGGAGCTCTACAATCGAGGCAACACGCCCGTGGATCTTTCCGGCTGCATCCTGACCGATGATCCGAGCACAAACCGGTTCGTCTTGCCGCCAGGGACCACGCTGTCGGCACGAGGGTTCCTGGCCTGGGATCAGAATCAGCTTGGATTCCGTTTGAACGCGGCCGGGGAGACCCTCTACCTGTTTGATCCGCGCAAGGAACAGGTGATCGACGCTGTCCGGTTTGGCGGCCAGGAGAACGGGGTGTCGAGCGGGAGGTCCCCCGACGGTGCATCCACGATGCGTCGCTTGAGCCTGGTCACGCCGGGGGCCGCCAACGCGCCGTGGCGGCAGGAGGACATCGTGTTGAATGAGATCATGTATCATCCGATCTCGGGTGACCGCGCTGATGAATACCTGGAGTTTTTCAATCGCGGCACGACGGTGGTGGATCTGAGCGGGTGGCGGCTGACGCGCGGGGTGGGATTCGAGATTCCCGCGGGCATTCGATTGTCTCCGGGACAGTACCTGGTCGTGGCCAAAGATGCGGCACGATTACGTTCGAAACACCCTCATTTGACCCCGGCGAATTCGGTGGGAGATTTCAGCGGCTCCCTCAGTGACTCGCGAGACCATGTGGCCCTCGCCAAGCCGATTGTGATCGTTTCGACGAATGCGATCGGAGCCCTCGTCACCAATGTGGCCTTCGCGACCGTCGCCGAGACGGCCTATTACGGCGGGGGGCGCTGGGGCTATTATTCGGATGGAGGCGGGTCGAGTCTGGAGTTGACCGATCCCGACGCGGATCCCTTGCGGGCGTCGAATTGGGCGGATTCGGATGAGACCCAAAAATCGAAGTGGGAATTGGTCGAATTCACCGGACCTCTGGACAACGGAGCTTCGTCCCATGCTCCGAATCGTTTCCGCATTTCGATGCTCGGCGCCGGGGAATGCCTGATCGACAATGTGGAGATCTTCAAGGTGGGCAGCACGAATCTCATCGTGAACACGGGCTTTGAAAGTGGACAGACCGGTTGGAGCATCTCCGGCAACCATAGCTTGTCCAGCGTCCGGTCCACCGGAGCGTTTGAAGGCAGCCAATGCCTGCATGTCATCGCGCAGGGCGACGGAGATACCGGGGTCAATGCGATCCGGGTTAACATTGTCAGTGGTGCCGCAGGCATTGCTTCGGGAAACACGGCGACGATTCGGGCCAGGGTTCGCTGGCTGGCGGGCTGGCCGGAAGTGCTGTTCCGCACGCGCGGGAGCTACATCGAATTGCCGGCGAGGATGACGGTTCCCGAGGCGTTGGGCACACCGGGACGTCCGAACAGCAAGCTCGTGGCCAACGCCGGGCCGGCCATCTTCGATGTGACCCATACCCCGGCATTGCCGCGCGCCAACCAGCCGGTGCTGGTGACGTGCCGGGTGTCCGACCCGGATGGATTCGGCGCCTTGTCGTTGCGTTTCCGAGTGGAGCCTACTTTGACGTACGGTCCCGACATTTCCATGCGCGACGACGGATTCAATGGAGACGAGGTGGCCGGTGACGGCGTGTATTCGGCTCAGATTTCAGGCCGAAGTGCCGGAACCCTGGTCGGATTTGTGATCATCGCTCAGGACGGGGCCGCCGATCGCGCGAGCTCCACTTTTCCAGCCCCGGGCGGAATTCTGCCCGTTTCGCTTCCCTCGCGCGAAGGATTGATTCGCTGGGATGATCCGCTGCCCTCCGGCACTTTTGGTCACTATCACCTTTGGAATACTCAACTGACGCAAAGCCGCCGCAACAATGCCTTGGATAATACTTTCCGCGATTGCACCCTGATTTATGGAAACCACCGCGTGATCTACAACGCGGGGTTTCGCGACAAGGGAAGTCCCTTTCACGGCGGTGGGGGTGATTACGCGGTGACGGTGCCGCGGGATGAGATGCTGCTGGGGGTTGCCGACCGGGTGTTTGGTTCCACGGGCAACGGTGGAAGCGAGGAATCCGGCGTGCGCAGCCGCATCTCGGCTTGGATCGGTCAAAAGTTGGGCATTCCCTATTTGCACGCGCATTTCGTCCGGGTTTACCGGAACGGACAGCAGCATCAGAACATTTCCGAGGATCTCGAACAGCCGAATCACTATTACGCCGAGAGCCAGTTCCCCGGGTTGGGCGGCGAGGGGGATTTGCACAAGATCTCGATCTGGTTCGAATTTCAGGACGACAATCGAGCTTTCGACGCGACCCAGGCCACGTTGGATCGCTTCAACAGCGGAGGTTCCCTCAAGCGGGGGCGTTATCGATGGAACTGGCAGCGGCGACCCAGGGACGGAACCGCGAACAACCTGACGAATGTGTTCGAGTTGGTGGCGGCGGCCAACGCGACGACGGATTACACGGCACGCATGCTCCAATTGGCGGACATGGAGGAGTGGATGCGGGTCTTCGCCTTCCATCGGATTCTCGGCAACTGGGACTCGTGGAACTTCAACGTCGGCCAGAACATGTATGCCTACAAGGTTCCCGGGGAACGCTGGAAATTGATCCCGTGGGACATCGATTTCGTGCTCGGGTTGGGCAATCCCCCCACAGATCCACCCGGAGCTGGGACTTTGGGAGGCAGCAGCCAGGACCCCATCGCGACGCGTTTTTTCAACGACAACGCTTTTCGCCGTGCTTTATGGCGTGCTCACTTCGACGCGGTGACCGGGCCATTGTTAGTCGAGAATTACTCCCCTCAGATCGCCTTCCGCCGGAATGCCCTGATCCAAAACGGGATCACCGGCCTGGGACCGACGAACGCGATCTATAGTTACATCAACTCGCGCCGCAACTATCTGGTCACCCAAATCGGGCGCAACGACACCAATGTCCTCGCCATCACGAGCAACAACGGCGCGGATGTGACCACTTCCTCTCCCACCGTGACCGTGACGGGCATGGCACCGTTCAATGCCGCCACCCTTGAGGTCAACGGGATTCCCTATCCGGTGACCTGGACCAGCCCGCGCAATTTTTCAATGGTGATTCCGCTGACCCAGGCCAACAACCGGCTGGCCATCTCCGGAGTCGATGGCCGCGGAGTGCCGCTGACGAACGCACCCGCGGTCGTGAATGTGACTTACACCGGGACCGTGCTGAATCCCGCGGGCCAGGTCGTCATCCATGAGATTCAATACAATCCCAATCGCCCGAACGCTTCCTTCATCGAGCTTTATAACGCCTCCTCCACTACGCCCTTCGATCTGTCGGGTTACCGGCTGGAGGGCGCGGGCTACACCTTCCCCGAAGGCGCGATCGTGCCGCGAAACGGTTATATGCTGCTGGTGAGTAATCGCAGGGGCTTTGCCACCGCCTACGGCAACACCATTCCCGTCTTTGACGAGTTCCCCGGCAATCTCGATAATGGAGGCGAGCACTTGCGGCTCGTGAAGCCCGGCGCCGGCGGGAGCGGCACTCTCATCAGTGACGTGCGCTACGATGACGAGGGCCCCTGGCCAAAAACTCCCGATGGAGGGGGACCCTCGCTGCAGTTGATCGATGCTTCGCTCGGAGCGTATCGAGTGGGTAATTGGACCGCGGCGGCAACCAACGATAGTATTCTGGCGACGCCCGGACGCGCGAACAGCCTGAGCTTCGGGCTCCCCTTGTTTCCCGAGGTGTGGCTGAATGAGGTGCTCCCCTCGAATGTCGCGGGTCCGACCGATAACGCGGGGGAACGGGAATCGTTTGTGGAGCTTTACAATGCCGGGACCGAGACCGTGGATCTTACCGGGCTTTTCCTCGCGCCCGATTACACGAATCTCACCCAGTGGCCGTTCCCCAACGGCACAACCATCGCGCCGAAAGGATTTCTAGTGGTGTGGCTGGATGGCCAGACTCAACAATCCACCGCCGCCGCGTTGCATGCCAATTTTCGGGTGGGACCGACGAATGGCTCTGTCGCGCTGGTCCGCCGTCAAGGTCCCGGCCTCACACCGGCGGTGATCGATTACATCGATTATCGCCAATTAACTCCCGGAAGAAGTTTCGGCAGTTTTCCAGACGGTGAACCTCGAGACCGGCGCGCTTTCAGCGCCGTCACCCTCGGCACTCCCAACAACACCGCATTCCCCTCCGTCAAGCTGGTCATCAACGAGTTCATGGCAAGCAACACCAACTCCATCACCGACCCCGCTGATGGCGCTCGCGACGATTGGTTCGAGTTGCATAACGGCGGCACGACCAGCCTGGATCTCACCAGTTACCGCCTGACCGATGAGGCCACCAATGTAAGTAAATTCATCATCCCGCCCGGTTACGTCATTCCGCCCGGGGGATACTTGCTCGTGTGGGCCGACAACGAACCGAAGCAGAACCAATCCACCCGTCTCGACTTGCACGTGAATTTCCGGCTTGCCCAGTCGGGCGGTTACCTCGGCGTCTTCGGACCGGATGATCAATTGGTCAACGATCTCACTTATGGCCCCCAAACGAGTGACGTCAGCTCAGGACGCTTTCCCGATGGTTCGACGGACGGTGTGTTGCCCTTCGAAATTGCAACCCCTCGTGCCGCCAATTTCCTGAGCGGCGGCAATCGCCCGCCCAACCTCGCCGCCATCCCCGCGCAATCCGGAGTGGAAATGAGCGCCCTGGTTTTTACAGCGGTGGCCTCCGACCCCGACGCGGGGCAAACCCTCTCCTTCAGCCTGGGTGCCGGGGCGCCTCCGGGAGCGGCCATCGACGCCCGGACGGGCCGTTTTCAGTGGATTCCAGAGGAAAACCAAGGGCCAGGCGTCTATTCGATCCTGGTCCGGGTTTCGGACAACGGCATCCCCGCGCGCACCTCGGTGCAAAGCGTCGCGCTCACCGTCGCAGAAGCCAACCGTCCGCCCGTGGCGAGCCCGACCACGTTGATCACGGTGGACGAAGGTCAAGCGCTCCGGGTCCGCGTGCAGGCCATTGATCCGGATCTACCTGTGAACGTCTTGCGCTACGAACTGGTTCCACCTACGCCCGCAGGACTCGAGCTGGATGCAGCCACGGGAGATCTTGCTTGGACCCCGACGGAAACCGATGGACCGGGGAGCCATGTGATTCGAGTCCTGATCCGTGACGATGGGAATCCGCCGCTTTCCACCACCGCCCAAGTGAACATCACCGTGAATGAAGTCGATAATCCACCGTTGATCGAGGCGATTCAGGCTCAAACGGTGGATGAGAACACAACGTTCAGATACCAGGTCAAGGCGGCAGATCCCGACGACGCAAACGCCGCTCTCAGTTATGCTCTCGACGGCAATCCGCCTCCGGGACTCAGCATCGACGCCAACTCGGGGTTGATCACTTGGACGCCGGACGAAACGCAAGGTCCCTCGAGCCATATTATTCTTGTTCGAGTGACGGAGAAGACCGGCGGATCATTGAGCAGCACGCGTTCTTTCGGTCTGGCCGTGAACGAGGTCAATCAGCCGGCCAAGCTGGCGGCCATTGGCGATTTCAACTTGGAGGAAGGCACTCGCCTGAACTTCATCTCCGCTGCCACCGATCTCGATCTTCCACCACAACCTTTGGTGTTTTCCCTGGCGGCAGGCGCCCCCAGCGGCGCCTCCATTGATTCCGCGACGGGAGCATTCGAGTGGAATGTGCCGGCGGACGCCGGCGCGTCCACCAACCGCATCACCATCCAGGTTACCGATCTGCCGGGGGGCGGCGTGGCGGATTCGAAATCCTTTACCGTGACGGTGCATCCAAAGTTCAAAGTGGGATTCAACGAGGTGCTGTATCGTTCATCCCTTGGCGGTGAGTTCATCGAACTTCACAATGCCTCGGCGGTCACCGCTTGGGATCTCTCGGGTTACCGTCTGTCGGGTCGATCCCTCAACTTCGTCTTCCCTTCAGGCAGCCGGTTGAACCCCGGCGGGATCCTATCCGTGGCGCGCGATGCAACCGCGTTCCGCGCCGCGCATGGCACCAAGCCCTTGTTAGCGGGGGTTTGGACAGGATCGTTGGGAGCCAGCGAAGACGATTTGCGGTTGATGGCTCCCGGTGATTCGGGTGCGGTTTTGGATCGGGTGGTCTTTCGCGCCTCCGCACCGTGGCCGGCGCAGGCTTCCAACGGGGGCACTTCGCTTCAGGTGATCGATCCGACGCAATCCAGGGCGCGCGTCGCCAACTGGGGTGTAGCCGAGAACTACACCGGACCCCGGGACCTCATCGCCATCAACGGCATTTGGAAGTATTATCAAGCCGGACCGCTGGAAGCCTCTTGGAAGAATTCCGCGTTCAATGATGGCCCCTGGCCACAGGGACGCGCCCTGCATTACGTGGAAACCGCGGCGTTGCCGGCCCCGAAGAGCACCGCATTGACGATCGGTCAAAACACCTACTATTTCCGGACCCGTTTCGTGCTGCCCACCGTGCCGAAGGGCGCTTCTTTGGTGCTGAGCAACATCATCGATGATGGCGCCGTTTTTTACCTGAACGGAGTCGAAGTTCACCGGCAGGGCATCGATCCCGGACCCGTGGATTTCAACACCATTGGATTTGACTTCCTCAACCCCAAAAACGCGGTTGGGGATGCCGGATGGGTGGGGCCGATTACCCTTCCCGCGAACGCCCTGGTGGCCGGAACCAATGTCTTTGCGGTGGAAGTGCATCAAGTCAACGCCACAAGCAGCGACGTGGTCTTCGGCGCAACTTTGAATTTGGTGGGAGGCTCGATTGCGTCGGTCACCCCAGGCGAAACGAACAGCATTGCCGCGTCGCTCCCCGCCTTCCCTGAAGTTTGGATCAACGAGTTACTGCCCAACAACACCGCCGGAATCACGGACGCGAACGGTGAACGCGAGCCTTGGATCGAGTTGATCAACGCGGGAACGACTGTCGCGAATCTCGAGGGATTGTTTCTCGGATCGAGTTTTGATCTCCCCAGCCCATGGGCTTTTCCGCCCGGGACCACTCTCGCGCCAGGAACCACTTTGCTCGTGTTTGCCGATGGTGAGCCTGCTGAAACCACTCCGGCGTCGCTGCACGCGAACTTTAGACTCGGCCTGCCCGCAGGGGCCGTGGTCCTGAGCCGGTTGCAATCGGGAGCTCAGGCGGTGCTCGACTACCTTGAGTATGCCGGTGTCCCACCCAACTCGGCGATGGCCTCGGTCCCGGATGGACAAGGTTTCGAGCGAAAGCTGGTTTCAGTAGCCACTCCTGGGGCGGCGAATGCACCCGGTCTCCATGGGCCGCCTGTGTTCAATCCCGTCCCGACGCAAAACGCGGTGGTCGGAATCGAACTTGTGATCCCATTGACCGCGCTCGATCCCAATCCTGGCCAAACGGTTCGCTTCAGCTTGGACGCGCCTGCACCGGCTGGCGCGGCGATCGATCGAGACACGGGCCGGTTGACGTGGCGCCCAACCCAGCCAGGCTCCTTCACCCTGGTGGCGAGAGCGACGGACAACGGAACTCCCCCCCAATCATCCACTCTCTCCATCGTCGTGGTGGTGAGCGGGTCCGCAGGGCCCGCTTTGAGAGCAACGGTGGAGCCTGACGGATCCATCAGGCTCCATTGGACCTCGCGTGCCGGCGTGAGTTACCAGGTCCAGAGCAAGGACGATTTGTTGCAGGCCGAGTGGCGGGTGTTGTCCACCGTCACCGCCACGGGGGAAACGTCCAGCATCGGGGAGGGTCCGGTCAGGGCTCGCGCGCAACGATTCTACCGAATCGTCGAGAATCCGTGATCGTGCGGGAGCGATTCTCTGCGATCCCCTCGGGGCTTCTGATCCCTAAAGTTTCCAAGGCCCGCGCATGGGCTCGAGGATGTGTCGATTGGCCTCCCGGTCGCCGATGAAGCGTTGCCGTTTCGAGTCGAAACGCAAGACCTTCCCCGTTTGCATGGCCACTTTGGCCAGGTTGACGAGGGTGCAGGACCGGTGGCCATTGCTCTCGTTCAGCGCAAACTTACGCCGCGTTTTCACGGCTTCCACAAAATCCGTAAGCTGCGGTTCGGGGTCAGACAAGCCGGCGAGCTTGGATTCGAAGTTCGGAATATCGGACTTGAGGCCCTTGAATATCTTGCCTTGGGGTCCTTCGAGAAAGGCCGCCGACTTGTCCCGGTTTTCCCCGTCAAGAATGATTTCGCAGCCGTCCCGGTAGACCATGCGAATGTATCGAAACGTGCCGACGGCGTCGGTGTCCTGCTTGGGCGCGTCGGATTCGATCAGGACCGGACTTTCGTCATCCTTGCCGAGCAGATACTGCACGGGATCGAGGTAATGCTGCCCCATGTCCCCCAAGCCGCCGCCATCGTAATCCCAATAGCCGCGGAACGTGCCGTGGACACGATGCGGGTGGTAGGGTTTGAATGGGGCGGGGCCAAGCCAAAAGTCGTAGTCGAGTTCGGGTGGGACCGGTTGAGGAACTAAATCGGTGCGGCCGACCCAGTAGAACTTCCAATCAAATCCGGTGGATGCGTTCAAAGTCGCTTTGAGGGGCCAGCCCAGCAGGCCATGGACGAGGGCCTTTTTGATCGGCTTCACGGGGGTTCCCATCCCGTAGAGGTTGTCCTGGAAACGGAACCAGGTGTTGAGGCGAAAGATGCGCCGGTGTTTGCGAACCGCCGCCACCAGGGCCTCGCCTTCGCCGATGGTGCGGGTCATGGGCTTTTCGCACCAAATGTCTTTGCCCGCCTTGGCGGCAGCGATGGCGATCAACGCATGCCAGTGGGGCGGCGTGGGAATGTGAACGATGTCGATATCCTTTCGTTCCAGCACTTCCCGAAAATCTCGATAGCCTTTGCAATCGGGTCCGCCCGCTTGCACTGCATTTTGCAAGTGCTTCGCATCGACATCACAGACAGCGAGGAGTTTGCAGGAGGTGTTGATGCTCTTGACGTGTCCCATGCCCATGCCTCCGACGCCGATGACGGCGCGCGTGAGGATTTCGCTGGGCGGGGTGAAACCCGCACCGCCCAGAACGTGGCGGGGAACAATGGTGAAGGCGGCCGCCGCCGTGGCAGAAGCGCGCAAGAACTGGCGGCGAGTGAAGCGGATGGATTTATTCATGGGCACTCTTGATCGCGGGGACGCTGAATTCAGGTTTTCGTGTGGATATGGGCAGGGTAACGGGGGAACAGGTCCAAATCAATCACAGCTTCAGCCGCGGATGAACAAGCCGTGTATCCCGATGTTGTTGGTAGGGCGGGCCTGTCCCAGCCCGCCGCCCACGGGATGCAAAACATCATGCTCCGGCGGCGCGCCGGGACGGACGCGCCCTACCTGCATCACCGGCAACATCGGGATGCACCGATGAACAAGCAATGTATCCGAAAGTGGCCAACCTGAACGATATGGCGATCTTGGACCGCGCCGTTCACGGCGCCTCCGCGTCGCCCAATCCCGCCCCGCCGAACCCCTCCAACCGCGTGACATGCCTGCGGTGAAATGCTTTGCCCCGGGCATCAATCCTCCCACGTCGGACACGCCACCCGCGCTTGCAAACACACCCTGATGCGGCGTAAACGCCGCGCTCCGCAAAGCAGAATTGTCCTCCAACCGCGCGGTCATGCTCTAATTTGTTGCTTTTGCCCTTCTCGCAAGCCGGACGCGTTCGGAGCGCGGCTGTACTGAAAGCCAGCCGCAGCGGGTCGCCGTTTCGACGCTGAAGGAACAATCGACGGGCTCGTGCCAGGCAACGTTGCTGCGGCTGGTCTGCGACACAGCCGTGCTTCGCCTCCGGACCGCGCCGTTCACGAGTGGAAAGATTTCCGACACTTTCAATAATTTCATTCCGAGGCGCTTCCGCTTCGCCCAATCCCGCCCCGCCGAACTCCTCCTACCGCGCGACATGCCTGCGGTGAAATGCTTAGCCCCGGGCATCAATCCTCCCACGTCGGACACGCCACCCGCGCTTGCACACACACCCGGATGCGGCGTAAACGCCGCGCTCCGTAAAGCAAATTGTCCATGAAACAGATCAGCATCGATCGCACCTCCGAGCTATGAACCGCGCGGTCATGCTCCAATTCGTTTCCTTCGTCCTTTTCACCGGCACCGGCCTCAACGCCGCCGGGCTCAGTGTCGATCGTTTCAACCGCGCATCCGTCGCCCAGTTTTATCAGGAAATCTACAATCCCAATCAGGCGTGGGACGCGTTCAGAGCGCGGCTGTGCTGAAAGCCAGCCGCAGCGGGTCGCGGTTGCGACGCGGGAGGAACAGTCGACGGGCCCATGCCAGGCAACGTTGCTGCGGCTGATCCTTCGGACACAGCCGCGCTCCACCGCCCCCGGACCGCGCCGTTCACGGCGCTTCCGCGTCGCCCAATCCCGCCCTTTTCGAGTCCCTCACAGCGCACGACCTGCACAAGGTGCGATCGTTCGCTCTTGCACTCATCATCCCCCTCGAACACGCCACCCGCCCTTGCACATACACCCGGATGCGGCGTAAACGCCGCGCTCCGCACCTCTCATGCCGCGTGACTCATCAAAGTCCGAATGCTTTTTGCATTTGTTCGCGGACGAGCGTGAGGCGTTTGACGTCGCCGCCGCCGACTTCAGCCGTGCACCAGCCGTGAAATCCGATGTCGGCCAGCGCTTTCCGCACCTCGCCCCAAGGCAGGTCGTCCTCCGCGCTGGTGATGTCCACGAATTTGTTCTTGGCGCGGCTGAATCCCTTTACATCCAGCTTCACGCACCGATGCGCGAAGGCGCGGATCCAGTCACCGGGCAGCCCGTATTTCCAGTGGTTGCCGATGTCGTAGTACATCCCGATCCACGGGCTCTTGAAACTGTCGATGAAGCGAACGAAGCGTCCGGCATCCTGTTCGGGACCCTGGTCATGCTCGTACATCATGCGGTTCCAGACGTTTTCGACGAGGATCATCTGGCCGAGGGAAGCGGCGGTTAGAAGCAGCTTTTTCAACTCTTGGCGGCAGCGCTCCTCGATCTCGGCGGCGGGTCCGTCCTCGCCTTTGCCAATGACGATGAGCACGCCACTGCCGCCGGCGGCATGGGAAACGCGAAGGCAATGCTCGAGATTGGCCCGGGCTTTGGCCCGCGTGTCGGCGCTGGGATCGGTGAGGCGCGTGCTCCAGTGAGCATGGTTGATGGCGTTGTGAACGAAGACGCCGGATTCACGCACGGCCTGGCGCGCTTCCTCGGCGGTGAAACTGCCTGCCTCATCGAAATCCACGCCGTCGAAGCCGGCGTCGCGGGCCATCGAGAGCCGTTCGACAATGCTCAATTTGCGTCCGTCGCGCTCTTTGGCGATCATGCCTAGCTTGCAGGAAAGGAGCATCGTCTTGCCGGAGGGAGGCGTGACAATGCGGGAGGACGACTCCGCCGCGGCGGCCTGCGGCAGCAAGGAAGTGGGACCGGAGAAGGCGAGCGAGGCGGTCGCGGCCAAGCCGGTGGCGAAGTGGCGGCGGGACAAGGAAATGGAGGTATTTTTCATGCGATGGGATCCTGTGAATGCGTGGGCACCAATAAAGCCGAGCCGGGGTCATGGAGAAAGAAAAAAGGCAACTGGAATTTAGTCCATGCGCCTTAGGAATCGCGCAACCATGAATTCCGATCTTCTCGCGCCGGGATTTTGACCTGGAGCGAGGCGCACTGAGGGAGCATGCCCTGGCCATGGGTCTGTGATCGAAGTGCAACGATGCTCCAGGTCAAAAGAACAAGCGAGAAAACCGGAAGTCATTGTTGCACGGTTCCTTAAAGAAAGGAGGTTTCAGCGAATTTCCGGGGCGGCACACATCATTCAGGTGAATCTCGAAGAATCCCCGGGTTGGGTTTGTCTCTCACGGAGGCACAGAGACACGGAGGTTCGGAATTCAGATTCCCATTCACGATCCGGGTCATCCCATTGCACATGAGGGAATCACCAAAAGTGGCTGGTGTTTGCGTTGAATCCGTATTGGAGTTTCATGGATTTCTGGCATGGACCGTCCCCTGACCGAATTGCAGATCGATTATCGGGCTGAACTGAATGATCAGCAGTACGAGGCCGTGACAGCGCCCCCAGGTCCGGCGCTGGTGCTGGCCGGGGCGGGATCGGGCAAGACGCGCACGCTGACCTATCGCGTCGCTTTCCTGCTGGAGCAGGGCATCCCCCCTGAACGAATCCTGTTGCTGACGTTCACCAACAAGGCGGCCCGGGAGATGATGTCTCGTGTCGCCGGGTTGCTCGGACGGGAGCTGCGTGAGTTGTGGGGCGGCACGTTTCACTCAGTGGGCGCCCGCATCTTGCGCAGTTACGGGGAGTCCATCGGGGTCGGCGCAAACTTTACGATTTTAGACCGGTCGGACTCGGAGGATTTACTCGCCACCTGCCTGGCGGAGTGCGGCATCGACCGGAAAGACAAGGAGTTTCCCAAGGTGGACGCCATCGCGGACATGTTTTCGCAGTCGGCCAACCGCCGGCTCGGATTGGCCGGGTGGTTCGAAAGAATTGCCCTGGATGGCGAAGCCTTTCTGGAAAAGTTGGAAGAAGTCCGGAAGGTTTACCAGGAGCGCAAGCGAGCGGCGCAGTGTTACGACTTCGATGATCTGCTCAGGCTGTGGCTGGAGCTGCTGGAGAAAGACGCGGAAGCAAGAGAGGCGATGCAGCGGCGGTTTCAGTTTGTATTGGTGGACGAGTACCAAGACACCAACCGGTTGCAATCGGACCTGATCGATCTCCTGGGCGCGAAGAACCGGAATGTGATGGTGGTTGGCGATGATTCCCAGAGTATCTATTCGTGGCGTGGGGCGGAATTCCGGAACATTCTCGATTTTCCGAAGCGATATCCCGGCGCCGCGGTGTTCAAGATTGAGACGAATTACCGGAGTACTCCGGAGATTTTGGACGTGGCCAACGCGGCGATCGCAACCAATACAGAACAATTCGAGAAGGCCTTGCGGGCATCGCTCGATCCAGGCGGAAAACCGGCGGTGGTTGAATGTTCCACAGGCCGCACCCAGGCCCGATTCTTGGCGGATCGCATCACGGATTTGATCGAGGAGGGCGTGTCACCCGGAGAAATCGCCGTCCTTTACCGCTCGCACTTTCACGCGCTCGAATTGCAGCTGGAATTGAGCCGCCGGCAGATCCGCCATCAAGTGACAAGCGGCATCCGTTTCTTCGAACAAGCGCACGTGAAGGACGCGGTGGCGTTCCTGAGGCTGCTGGCCAATCCGGGGGATGAGGTGAGTTTTCGCCGCCTGGCACGCATGGCCCCGGGGGTGGGTGAAAAATCAGCCGCAAAACTCTGGGGACAATTCCTGGCGGCCTGGAACGCGTCCGACGCGGCATCACCCGATCGCGTTTCGCGGGCCTTCGCGTCCTGCGCCGAGAAGGTTCCGGCGCGCGCGAAACCAGATTGGAAACGGTGGGCGGAGGCCATTGCCGAATGCGAGACTTCGAACCAGCCTGGGACTGCGGTCCAAGTCCTCCTCAAAAGCGGCTATGAGGATTACGTGAAAATGGCCTATGACAACGTGGAGAAGCGGCTGGAGGATCTGAGCCAGCTCAGGCAGTTCGCCATGGAGTTTTCAGACACCCGGGAGTTTCTCACCCAACTCGCGTTGTATTCGGGCCTGGAGACCGAGGCAGCCCGGGACGATGAAGGCGAGGGCCGGTCCGTGAGACTTTCCACCATCCACCAGGCGAAGGGACTCGAATTCGAGGCGGTCTTCGTCATCAACCTGGCCGAGGGTTTGTTTCCTTCCCGGCGCGCGATGGAGGACGTGGACCAGATCGAGGAGGAGCGACGCTTGTTTTATGTCGCGGTAACGCGCGCCAAAAAATATCTGACGTTGACCTACCCTTCGGTGCGCCGTTCCGCGCAGGGGTGGGAAGAATCGGCCATGCCTTCGCGTTTTCTGGGCGAGATCGGCAAAAATCTGGTGAACTTCTGGAGCGATTCAGCGGTTTCTTGGTGAACGGGTCGCGGTTTCAGCGCGGGAAGAACAATCGACGAGCTCGTGCCAAGCAACGTTGCTGCGGCTGATCCTTCGGACACAGCCGCGCGCCGCTCACGGCGCTTCCGCGTCGCCCAATCCCGCCCCGCCGAACTCCTCCAGCCGCGCAGCCTGCCCATGGTGCAATCGTTCGCTCTTGCACTAAACCTCCCCCCTCGGACGCGCCACCTGCGCTCGACCACACACCCTGATGCGGCGTGAACGCCGCCCTCCGCTCCCGGACCGCGCCAGCCCATCAACGCGTCTCCGGTGAGAACAGCGGGCCGAGCAGACGGCGGGCCAGCGGTTGGTCGGGACGGACCTGTTCCAGGCGGTCGAACCATTGTTTGGCCCGGCCACGATCGACTGCAGCAGTCACGCGGATCGTCTCCACACAACGCGCGTAGGCCGGTGTGAAAAAGAGAGAAGTGGCGGCGGATCGAAGGTAATGGTCCATGGCCTGATCCAGATTCTTTTCGGACTCGACCAATAGTCCTTCAAGGTAGAGATCGCGGGCTTCGTGGAATCGCCAGGTTTCGGAGTTCGAATCGGAGGCATGAGGATTTCCCCAACGCCGCAACAGGCTGACGAGAAGCTGTCCGGGTTCCTGGGGTTTGGCAAATCGCACCCGTGGAGCCCAGACGGACACAAACGGACGGACGTCTGTGTTCAGGGGACCAGGTCCAACCCAAGCGCGCAACGCGTCGGGTCCCGCGGCGAAACAACCCCCGAGATGATGCGCGCTGGCGAACCCGGTGGCTCGAAGAGCGGAGGCGAGCGAAGATTCGAGCGGTACGTTCCAACGCTGGGTTTCGCGGCTGGCGGGCGCGCCGGCAACAAGCGCCAGCACCGGGAGGTCGACATTGAAGTGGAGGATCCACGCCTGGGCTTGTGGAAAAACATCGAGGAAAGTCCTCGTCACCAGCTGCAAAAGCCGCTCGTCCATTTGAAACACGGGCAGCCATTGGCAAAAGAGTCCGGTTGGGGACAGCAAGCGCTGAACGCGTTGAAAGTGGTCACGGCTGTAGAGCCCGGCCACCCCATCGAGCCCGGGATGAAAGAGATCTCCGATGACCACGTCGTACCTTTGAGCCGCTGTCGCCACCCAGCGCCGAGCGTCCCCGGCATGAAAGCTGATTGATGCTTCAGGGGCGGTACGCGCCGTCGCCGAATCAAACCAATGGCGGAGCTTCAGAACTTCGGGAAGCAGTTCCACCGCGTCGGAGCTCAGGCGGGGATAAACCTGGGCACGGCGGGCCGTGATCCCCGTCCCCACCCCCAAAAAAAGAGCATTCTTGGGAGCAGGATGGAGGAGAAGCGGGATATCCGCCTGCCGTTGCTGAGCCACGGTCACAGCGGTCCCTCCCATCTGAAACCGGCGATTGACTCTCAGGGTTCGCCGGCCTTGCGCGTCTTCCGTCACGCTGGCTGTTCCCGAAAAACCTGTGAACTGTTCGAGGGTCTTTTCACCTGATGGAGCACGTCGAACCGGCCAGGCCGAATCGGGCAAACTCCACAACAAGGCGCACCCGGCGATCACGGACACGCTCCAGACCCGGGAGAAGGTCTGACCGAAAGCGCACACGAACCCCAGCGCGCAAACCACCAGAATGACGAGTGCACGGGACATTCCCCATGCGGCGGCTATCAGTCCGAGAAACAGCCACCCTCCCGCTCCCACCCCGATCAGATTCATCCCGTACCATCGACCGAAACGAACTTCCGGCGAGTTTCCCGCCTCCTGCGCAGTTCGCGCGAACCATGCCCCCATCAAAAGCGCGCCAGGGCCGAGGACCACCCACACCACCCCGAACTCGGCCGCCAAGACCGATCCAAGTCCGCCCGATGTACGGATCATTTCCAACACGGTCGAAGCCGGAATCAGCATGAGGGGAGTCAGCGCCACGCTCAGCATCCAGAAGTAGGGCACCTTCGTCCCGCTCGTCCATCCGCCCCTTACCGCCAGCCACGCACCCGTGGAAGCCGCGAGAAGCGCGGTGCATGTGACCACGCCGTAAGTCAAAAAAGTGCCCTCCAGATATTCACCCAGAAGCCGGACCAAAACCAGTTGATGACCGCCTCCGAACAATCCCAGAGCCCAAGCGACGAACAGCCCGGCTGCCGGAGAACGACGGGCATGGGCACGAACCGAAAGTTCCCGAGCTGCAGGAAGTTTTTGTGCAGGGTTCGAATCGGATCGGGGCCAGGAAAAGCCAGGCAACATCGAGATCGCGAGAGCGAGCGCCAGAATCCCTAATCCCCAAAAGGCTTGTTCGAGATCCACCCACCGCACGAGGCACCAGATGGAAGCTAGAGAAGCGAGGGCCGCGCCTGTCATCCATGACGCGTAGCCCTTGGATAAAGAGGGTCGAGGCGTGACCGGTTCAGGCAAGTCAACGGCCGCTTCGAATCGCGCGGACTCGCCTCGATCGACGGACGGAAACAAGGCGCCGCAAGCCACTGCTCCGGGTAGCTGCGCGACCAGGAGTCCAGGCCAAGCTTTCCACCAGTCGGCCCAGCCTCCGCCCCACCCTGCGGCACTTGCAATCCAGGTGGAGAGGCCGGGAATGATCCAGGGCGAAGCGACGGACCACACCCCCAGAACCGCGGCCCAAAGCGCGACGGCGCGGGCTGGACGAAGGTTCAACCAGGGTGCATCGCTGATCCACGCGCCCAGCCCCATGGAAACCATGAAGAGTCCATGGCCAAGCAGCACTCCGAGCGCATCAAGGCCGAGGCAGATCCCAAGCCAGCGGACCGTGACCAACTGGAAGCCGAGGGTCAAGAACCCGAAAAGCGCCATCCGCCAGGAAATGCTGATGCGACTCCGGCTTGCCTCTTGAATTCGCGAGTTGAATTGCAACAATTGGGTCCGCCCTCAAGCGGCCGGTGCCGGTGATCCACCGGGCGCCGTGCTGGGGGCGGGAGCGAAGAGCATGAAACGATTGATGGATAGGATCAAGATTCGCAGTTGGATCGCGATCGCGGTGGCATGGGTCGCCGCGTTCCAAACCGGATGCAGCTCCTTTCATCGGGAGTGGAGACAACAGGAAGGAAAGACACATCCGGCAGCCTCGTTGGCTGGACGGTGGGAAGGCGGATGGCTCAGCGGCAAGAATAGCCATCGAGGGAAACTTCGATGCGTCATTACGCCTCAAGGCCCGGACCGTTACCGCGCGCATTTTCACGCGACCTACTGGAAAGTTTTTCGTTATGCCTATCCCGTGGATCTCGTGGTGGAATCGCGTGACGGCATGCTTCGATTCTCGGGCCAGGCGGATTTGGGAACACTGGCAGGAGGCGTCTATGATTACACAGGGGAGATGCAGGCTGGCGCGTTCCGGTCCACCTACAAGTCGAAGTACGACCACGGCACGTTCGAAATGCGCAAACGGTAGGGATGGAATGGGGTCCCCCAATCCTAACCAGGTCAGAACAAGCTCCCCACGACCAGGCTGATGACGCTGAGCGGGCCCTGGTCTTCCAAACCTTCGGTGGCTTTGTCCACTTTTTGCAGCGTCATCTTGGCGTTCTTGAACAATGATTCGTCGTTGACCAGTTTGCCGACGGACCCATGCCCCTGGTTGATTTTTTGCAGGATTTCGCGCAGTTGAGTCATGGCGTTGGTGGTCTCCCGGAAAAGGGATTCGTCCCGCACCAGTTTGCCGATCGTCCCCTTTCCTTCATTCACATCGGTCACCAGGGATTTGGCTGACTCGACGGTCGATTGAATCTGATGCGTGGCGGCCTTGAGGCTGTTGACCGCGCCCAGGGCGGAGGAGTAGAGGGCCTCGTCGTTGATCATCTTGCCAACCGAGCCCTGTCCGGAGGCGACGTTGGAACTGATGGTTTGCATGTTGACGAGAATGTTGTCGAGGCGGGGTTTGTTCTCCTTGAGGAAATCCGTGAACGGCCCGAGCAAGTTGCTGAAGTTATCGGCGCTGAAGTTCTTGGTTACATTTTCAACACCGGTGGCGACACCTTCGAGCTTGGCCATGAGGGTGCTGAGGTCGGGTTGCTCCGTGCTCTCGATGACGGCGCCATTTTCGACGGGGATGGCGCCGGCGGAGCCGATGGAGATCGCGAGGTAATTCTGTCCCAGCAGTCCGAGAAATTTGATGACGGCTTTGCTGTCCGTCTTGACGGCGGCCTGGGGGTCCGTGACTTTGAACGTCACTTCCACGCGGCCCTGGGAGAATCCGATCGTTTCGACTTTGCCGATGGCCACGCCGGCCATTTTCACGGGGTCACCGGGCTTCAGGTCCTGCACGTTATTGAAAAGCGCTTTGACCTGCTTGCCTTTCTTGAAGAAATCGGCCCCGCCTGCCATTTCGAGCAGAACGGCTCCGGCAATGAGAGCCAGGGCAAAAAAGATACCGAGACGGGTTTCCAAGGTGTTTTTCATAAGGGTCGCTTGGTCTTGCAGAGTTTCAGATCGGCATTCAGGAATTCCTTCACAAAGGTATCTTCGTTGCTGCGCACTTCATCCGGCGTTCCCACACAGACAATGACGCCCTGATGGATGATGGCCATGCGATCCGCGATGCCAAAGGCGAGGTCGCGATCATGGCTGACCACGACCGAAGTGACGCCAATGCGCTGGTTGAGGTTGTAGATTTCCTCGCCGATGACGACGGACATGACGGGATCGAGTTCGCTGGTTGGTTCATCGTAGAGGAGCAGTTGCGGTTCGATGACCAGGGCGCGGGCGATGGCCACGCGCTTTTTCATCCCGCCGGACAATTCGCTCACCAGGCGGTTGGCCATGCCTTCCAGACCCACGAGACCGAGTTTCTCCACCACGATCCTCTCGATCTCGTCCGGGGGCTTCAGCCGATGTTCCGAAAGGTAGAGTCCGACGTTTTCACCCACGGTGAGGGAATTGAGCAGGGCGCCGGACTGAAAGACCATGGCCAGGCGGTGCCTTTCGTGGATATTCGAGGCGAGGATGGAGACATCCTCGATCAGGATCTCCCCTTGATCAGGAACCTCCAGGCCGATGAGGTGTTTGAGCAGGACGCTCTTGCCGCTTCCGCTCGGTCCCATGACGACGAAAATCTCGCCGCGATCCACGATCAGGTTGATGTCCTGAAGCACGGAAGTTCGCCCGAATTGCTTGTGCAAGCCGCGCACCTCCACCTTGACTCCGGTGGCGGGCGAGCGGACAGGGGCGGGGTCGGAGAGGGTCATGGCTCGAAGTGCAGCAGGAGACGCGTAATGAAATAGTCGAGAATCAGGATCAGCACGATGGAATTGACCACGGCCTTGGTCACCGATCGTCCGATGCCGCGCGGCCCCCCGATGGTCTGCAACCCTTGATGGCAGGAAACCGCGCCGATGACGACGGCGAAGACGAAGGCTTTCAGCAAGCCGTGGGCGATGTGCTTCGCCTCGACCAATTCTCCCAGGTTGCTGAAGTATCCTTGAAAAGTGATCGCGATCTGTTGGTTGTAAACCGAAACGATCGCGCCTCCCATCCACCCCACCAGGATCGAGAAGATCACCAGCGTGGGCAACGCCAAGCTGATGGCGGCGATGCGGGGCAACACCAGGTAGTGAATGGGATTGATGTTCATGGTGCGCAGGGCATCGATCTCCTGATAGACGCGCATCGATCCGATCTCGGCGGCCATGGCGGAACCAATGCGGCCCGCGATGAGCACCGCCATCATGACCGGGGCCAGTTCCTTGCACATGGATAACCCCACCAGTCCGCCGATCGAACTGGAAAGGCCCCGTTCGACCAGCACCGGCCCGGTTTGAAGCGCGATGACACCGCCGATGAACATGGAGAGAATGCACGCCATGAGCAGGCTGGCGTTGCCGATCTCGAAAAGTTGCTCCGCCACCTTGCGTCGTTGGCGCCACAACTGGCCGCCCGCACCCAGCGTGCGCCAGAGCAAAAGCAGCATTTCGCCGATATTTTGGAACATGCGATTGGGTGACGGACCGAGTGAAGCAGGTCAGCGGCTCTCGGGCGCGGCTTCCGAGGCTTCCGAGGCTCCGGGACTCCAACCCGCCCAGCGCCAACCCGGCGCGCCAAGGCCGGTTTGATAGCGGACCAAACCGAACAAGAGCGAGACTTTTCTCTCGTCTCCGGAGCGCTCGTAGCGAAACAGGTTGTACAACCAGGAGGCGCGGACGGTCCGGGCCTTGGCGTCCTCCTCCCGCCGGTAAATCGACCAGACCGGCGACCAATTTCGTTCCACGCTCTTGTTCCCCGGCAGGTAAGACTCGATCAAGGCGGGGAACTGAAGCGCCGATTTCCCCTCGGCGTCGCGCCGGGCATGAAGCAGGGGCCACAGATCGGTCCGTCGCATTTCCGCGCCCGTGAGCTTGTTGCGCTCACGCAGATCGGAGTACGCGAACATCAACACGCGCGAACGTTCCCGTTCCAGTGCTTCCGTTTCAGCGTGGTCCCTCCGAAACAAGGGCCAGAGGTAGATTTCGCGGAAGACCGTGGGAGTACGGGTCCGGCTGAACAGCGGCCAGACCCGCACGGCGTTCTTCCCCTCGCCTTCGGCCCACACGATGAAGGGATAGAGCACGGCCTGCTCGCGATATTTTTTCTCGCGATCATGCGTGAGGGTGTAGCCGAACGGCCAAAACCAGGTGGTGGAATCGCGCTTGGCGGATCGCTCGAAGTTGAAAAGCGGAATCGCCGCCAGCCTGCGTTGGGGGTCGTTGGTTCCCAGACCCAGGTGTTGAGAAAAGAACAGCGGCCAAAGGGCCATGGACTTCTCGTGGCCCGGCACCACAACAGTCTCCCCGAATCCGTTCGTCCGGGTGGAAGGCTCTCTCCGCTCGTGGCCGAACAAGGGCCAGAATTGCCAGCCCCGAACATGTTCCCCGTGGCGATGATGAAAGAAGGGGAGGAGGAAGTTGTCCGTCACCACATCCTTCTTCAACGTGCGCACGTAAAGCGGGGCCAGGACGGCCTTGAACTCATCACGAAACAACCGTCCTCGGACCGTGCCGTAAAAGGGCAACAACGCCGTGTAGTTCTTGGAAGGGTCCGAGGATCGTTGCTGGAAATAAAAAGGGAAAATCGTGAATCGACGCGCCTCCTGATCCTCCGCCACCCCGCCCCCTGCCCAACTGATGAGCTGAAACAGATGGCATCGATACTCGAGTCCAAACCGGTCGATCGAAAAAAACGGGTAGAGCACGTCCCATTCCTCGCTGTCCGTTCCAGAATCCGCGACATGGGACACGAAGGGCGACAGCGACCATGCGCGCAACTCCCCCTGGAGTTTGTATTGAAAAAGAGGCCCGTCGATCCGTTCCGAAGGGACGGGAATCGGCGGGGTCGACGTGGGCGCGTCCACCGCCGCCCCGGAAAGCCGAAGCCACGCCACTCCCAAGAAAAAAACCAAGATTGTGAAACGCATAACGTGGCGGTCCTGTCTTCGCTTACCGGACCGGAGTCGTCAAGCCGACTCCCACGAAAGGAGAAGGGGCGCGGTAAACAACAAGAGCTGCCGAGCAAGGGAAAAGCACCAGGATTCCGTGATGTCTGAGTCTCAACCGCCGTGACAAAACTCGGTTCGAAGGCGATGAACGGGGAGCCCGGGGCGTTCGGGCTTGAGCCGGAGAGGGAAGATTGCGTTCAATCGTGCCGATGGCCGAACGCCCCCAAGACGACGCAGAGCATGAAGGATCGCTTCGGCTGCCCGGACCCGGACCGGAGGCAAGGCCGGGTCGGATCTCGCCCGAAACGGCGTCGCTCTGGCATCATTGGAACGATCTCGCCGCGGAAACCTTGATCTACGCGGCGCTCTTCCTGGCTTCCTGGGGGTTTGGCGCAACCCAGCGATGGTGCATTGATACGATCAACGCCCTGGGATGGGCGATCGGAGGCACCGGATTGGTGAGACGGCTCCTGTCGTGGGCGGCGGGACACTCGCCGCCGCGCTGGGGAGACCCACCGGTCAAGGATGAGAGCGAACCGCTCCCGGGAGCTTTCATCCTGCGAGCGGCGGTAATGAAGGCCATGGCCGGGCTCACTCTCGCGATTCTGGGTTATGTCGCGCTGGGACTGGCGAATTCCCGTGTGATCGAGGGCCAACTTGTAAAAGAGAGCGTGGCTTGGCTGCCGCACACCTATAACGCGCCGCAAACATGGTTCGCCTTGCACGAATACTTGGGATTGGCGTGCCTCTTTTGGGCCGCTTGGGATTGGATGCGCGGGAAGACCCGGGAAGAGCAAGAATCCTACTTCGAGAAGCTGCCCGAACGATTCAATGCGCAGGTCCCCATGATTCCCAGCCGCGCGGCGCGTTTTCTGGCGTTTCTGACCGCGAATGGAGGAACGCTGGCCGTGGCGAGCATTTTGCAGCGCCTTTCCGGGACGGGAGAATTGCTCTGGATCATGCCTTCGACCATCGGTGACGCGTCGTTTCATTTCGGTCCCTTCAATTACCGGGCGAATGGAGCGCAATACTTCAACCTTCTTTGGCCGGTGTGCCTGGCGTTCTGGTGGCTGTCCCGCGCCCGTCATCTGGCGGGAACGCAGCTCAATGAACGAACGGGTACGGGTGCATACGAGGTGCTTTTTCCGTTTGCCGCTCTCATGGGCGCCTGCCCCATCATATCCACGAACCGAGTGGGCGCGGTGCTCTTAATCATGGCGGCGCCCATCCTCTACGGGCTGCTGGCTTGGGATGCGCGCCGACGCAACAACCAGCATCGAACGAGCCTGCACGCGCTCTTCGCCTGTCTGCTCGCGTTGGGACTTTACCTGGGATGGATGCCACTGGAGAAGCGCTTGGGACGAGTCAGCCACGAATTGCGGGTGGATCCGGCTTGGGCCCAAAGGCAGGAACAGTATCGCTCCACCACGCATCTTATTGAAGATCACTGGATTTTCGGAACGGGACCGAGGGCTTATGAAACCGTGTATCGATTTCATCTGGCGCCGGGACAAGCGGCGTATCCCTACGCGCATTCGGACTGGATTCAAACCGTGGCCGAATGGGGGGTGACGGGCGGCATTCTGGTGTTCGCCTTGCTGGCGCTTGCCGTGTTGGGACCGGGCTGGATTGGCTTGGGCGAGCCCTTGTTGATTCAGGCAGCCTGGGCAGGCATGGGATTGGTTTTGGTCCATGCCCTGGTCGATTTTCCGATGCAGATTCACGGAATTCTTGTGACTTTCACGCTGCTCGCCGCCCTGACACTTTCCCTGCCACCACGCCATGAATCCGAATGATTCCTCCTCCTCCATGAGCGGGCTGATGCGCGGGCGCGCTTGGTGTATCGCCTGCGGCCTGGTCCTGCTGTGGGTCGCATGCGGATGCCGCGCCCCGCGTTCAAACTTCGTCGTGGGCTTGTATGGCGTGGACCGGATCGAAGATCTCTCCGTGGCCAAAGAGGCGGGGTTTGACGTGGTTGTCGGACCTGCTTCCCGCCCTTATTTTGACGCCGCCCACGAACTCGGGATGCGGGTGTTTGCCTTCCCGGGCACGAGTGCCGGACCCTCCTTCGACACGAACGCGGCGGCTCGTGCGGTCGCCTCGCTCGATCGCCACCCCGCCCTGTTCGCCTGGTATCTTGTCGATGAACCGGACTTCAACCACATCCATCCTGCCTGGGTCTTGGAGGCACGAAGAAGCCTGAGGCGGATGCGGGCGCGCGCTCCTCTCGCGGTGGTTTTCCAGCATGGAGCCGAAGTCAGCGACTATCGCGAAGCGGGAGATCTGCTGATGGTGGATCGGTATCCTGTGGCGTGGCAACCGCTGTCCGTGTTCGAACAGCACGTCCGGATGGCGCAGCGAAGCGCGGGGGGGAAACCGTTTTACGCCATCCTGCAGGCGTTCGATTGGAGCGCATTCCCACACTTGCTTCCGGGTGAATCGGGGTTTCGCGAACCGACGTTTCAAGAATTGAGATGCATGACCTATGGCGCGCTCGTGCAACGCGCCCAAGGCCTATTTTATTACTCCTACCGGGCGAACCGTTGGCAACTGGATCAGCATCCGGAGCTTTGGGCATCCTTGAAACGGATCGTGGCGGAAATCCGCGCCTGGCAGCCGCTATTCGAAGCCGAGCATGGCTGGTGGCCGTGGCGGCAATCCTTGATTTACGAAGAAGCCTCCCGACTCAATGAAGTTCAGGAAAGCCGTGTGAGTCTGGCATGGCTGAGGGTGTCCGAGGGGAACGAAGCGGTTCCCCCCGGCGAATATATTCTGGCGGTGAACAATACTTCGACCGAGGCCAAGTTTCGCATCAGCCCACCCGTGGTTTCCACAGCGAGAATGCCTGTGGTCGGATCGAAGGAAACCAAGCTCGTCCAGCAAGGATGGTTTTCAGACACGCTCGAAGGTTATGGAGCCCGCGTCTACGGACCGGTCCCAATTCACCCGATGTTTGCGCCCCGCATGCGTTGACGCCGCCCTCAACCTCAAGCGTGCACAATCAAATGAATGTCCTCCGGCAGAATGCGCGAGACTTCAGTGATGATGTTGCCGCGCAGCATCGTGATTAAGGACCCCCGCTTGGGCGAACCCAGCATGACACGCGAAACCCCCAGTGTCGCGGCAATATCGACGATTGTGTCGGCGGGAGATTCGCTGACGGCATAACAGTAGCGAACCGGACGATCGCCCGCCTTCTCCTTCGCGTAAGAGAATATCTTCCGCGCGTCCGCGTCGGAATGCCAAGTGCGGGTCCGATCCTGTTCGGTCAGGACTTTCTGCTCCCGCACGTAGAGCAAATAAAGGGGACGCTTGGTTTCCGCCATTTCTGCCAACGCGAAGTCCAGGGTGCGTCCAACGCCCCGGACCGCGCAGAGCATCGGGGGACCGTCGAAAGCCTCGGAAGGTTCCGAGGCGGACAGAGCGTCCTGTTCAGGCTGTTCCGGGGCGGTGGTCGGGGACGGACGGCGTTTCTGTTCCCACTCCTTGGCGATGCCGCGAAGGATCAATCCAATGGCCAGAATCGAGGCGGCGAACACGCGCGCATTGGGTTTGTTGATAAAGAGGGTGATCTCGATGGCCGCCATGACTGCGAAGGTGCCGAACATCAAGGCGCGCTCCCAAGTGCGAACCTGGGCTTTGCGATCCGTCGCCGTGGCAATGAGATTCACGGCGATGGCACCCACCACGCCCACCGCGTAGAGATCCGCCAGGCCGGAAACGTCGCTGACGAACATGACCAGCAATGCGGGTACGACCGTGGCCAGGACAATCGGCAACACCGGAACGCCGAACGCATTCAATTTTTGCATGCCCCTGGGAATCTCCCCGTCCCGCGAAAGCACGAATTGCAAACCGATGAGGGCGCCAATAGCCGTGTTCACCGCGGAAAGAAGAAGAAGCGCCAGCACGATGCTGATCACCGCGCCGAAGACCTGTCCGGCGGTGGGACCCAAAACATGCCCCACATACACGTTCCCCATGTAACGGAGCATGTAATCGCGCACGCCGGGATTCCCCGGAGCGTCCACTTGCGCTCCGGAGCCATGGTGGCCGCCGCTGTTCCCGCCCGGGCTGATGGTCAATCCATCCAGCCCGTGCATGGCGAGCCCAAGCAGCGCTGTGAACACGCAGACCTCGGCCATCACCCAAAGAATGGCCTTGGTCGAGGTCTGGGTGACCAGAGGCCGTTCGTCCGTCGAGCCACGGTTCAACTTCATCACCCCCGTCGCGCTGGCGATTGCCTCGACGCCGGACAAGGCCAAAATGATGCTGACGAAGCCGGCCCATACAACGCCCCAATCGTCCGGCAAAGGTCTGATATTCTGGACCGCCTTCCCGAAATGGGGAGCGGCGAAAAGGATCAGCAGACCCACCACGGCCACAGTGGGAATCGTCACCAAAAACGCCAGGCTTCCGGTGTGGCGGGGTCCGAAATAATTCAAAGCTCCGATCACGAGAATGGCGAGGCCGGCGAACTGATGGGGATTCGGCACCCCCAAATACTCGAAGGCCGACAACGCACTGAGCGCCGCCGTCACGATGTAATCCGCCAGAAGCAGAAACGCGCCCACGATCGACAGGATTTCCGACCGGTGCCGGACGCTCCCGTACACCCCCCCGCCGTCGGGATAAAGGCGGCAAATGGTGATGTAATTGATCCCCACCAGCGCGGTGAGAACACACATCGCGGCGATCAAACCAAAGGAACTGTAACCGGCGGCGGCGAATGCCAACCCAATGACGTAGGCCTTGCTGGTGCCCCAGTCGCCATAGAGGATCGCCGTAGCCCGGCGCGCATCCACATTGCGAGGACGCCTGGTGCTGCTGATGACGGACATCGATTGGCGGCGGTTCTAACCGGAAGCTCCGTCCTCCGCCATTCTAATTGTGAATGGAACGTCGCGTTCCGTGTATCCCGATGTTGTTGGTAGGGCGGGCCTGTCCCAGCCCGCCGCCCACGGGATGCAAAACATCATGCTCCGGCGGCGCGCCGGGACGGACGCGCCCTACCTGCATCACCGGCAACATCGGGATGCACCGCGTCGCGTTCGGTGTCTCCGCAAGTTGTCGGGGCGCGCCGCGTCGGGTGAAGAACGAAGCCATTCCATGCTCTCCACGCGCCAGGGAGCCACGGCCGCCTTGGATCTCCCGGCCGGCCAGGGACAATCTTCAAGGCAGGGACTCGGCGCGCAGCAAAAACCCCAACAGATCCGCGAAGTCCTGAATCGTCAACCCCGCCTCCAACCCTTCCGGCATCAACGATCGGCCCGAAGCGCGCATGGAAACGACCCACGCTCGCGCCACCGAAATGTCCGGCCCTCCTCCGTGGCGCAGGGTGATGCGCGTGTCGGATTCGCTGGCGATCAACCCCGCCACGGTTTCGCCATTCGTCATCACGACCTCGTAGGATTGCGCATCGGGCGTCACTTGACGGCTGGGGTCCAAAATATCCACCAGCAAAGCCTCGGGCGACTTGCTGGCCAATGAGGTCAGATCAGGTCCCACCCTCCTGCCCTGCCCGCGCCAAACATGACATGGGAAACAGAGGTTCCGCGCCAACTCGAGACCGTGGCCGGGCTTTCCCTCAAGCGCAAGCGCAGGCATGAATCGCTTCACGACTTGCTCCCGGTCGGGATCCGCCCCGCGGGGCGACGGAGCCGGGCGGGACAGGGCTGGTTGTTTCACACGATCAAGCCACGGAACCGGACTGCGACTCGTCGCCAAGGCCGCGGCCACGAGGATCCAACGGTCCGAGTCAGCCATCGCAACGGCATCCGCAATCGCCTTTTCCTTCTCATCGCTTTCCGACACACGTTGGGATTGGAGGATCGCCCGCAAACGCACGCGAGGATCCGGGTCACGCATCAGCTCCAAAACCCGTTCCGCTCGCAAACCCTGCTGCAAACTTTGCTCGCGCACGCGAGGATGAGACGACCTGCTGGCGACAAGGAGATCGTCGGGCGTCAGCAAGCCCAATCCATCGAGGGTGTGAAGGGCGTGAACCGCCGACCGGGCGCTGCCCGACCCTTTGAGCAACAGGCGAAGGCTTGCGGACGATCCCGCCGCACGCCGCTCCACGATCAAGCGCTGCGCGGTGTCCCGCAACCACCCGTTTGGATGCTCCAGCAACGACACCCAATGGCGCGGGTTGGAATCGCCCGGCCAAGGCCTCAAGGGGGTTCGATCGAGGGCGAGATCCTTTCTCGAGACACGCCAGATGCGCCCATGGGCCTTGCCGGTGTCCCAAGGGGTCCTGGTCCTCAATTCCTTTGAAACCCAGTCAGGGTGCTCGACGAATTCTCGATAGAAATCCGCCACGTAAAGCGCGCCATCCGGCCCCGTGGCGAAGTTCACGGGATGGAACCAGGGATCACGGCTGGACAGGAACTCCCGCCCGTGTTCCATGCGCTCCGCCACGAAACTCGCGCCCTGAGGCGTCAACCGGCGGCGATGCACGAGATTTAAAAGGCTTTCTCCTGTAAACGCATCGCCCGCGTATTCTTCCCCAAGCGCGTCGCCTCGATACAGGTGAAGCCCGCTCAGCGCGTTGAAATGCGTGCTGGATTCATTGTTGAAAACGCGCGGGGCAGGCGCGCTGGGAAACACCGAACCATCGTCTTTAAGCGGCATCGTGTCCGCCAGGACCTCCAAAGGCACCCCGGTCACCCGCGCGGGAATCCACCGATCGGGAAATACTTCGTGCCGCAACGGGATCGTGTTCCATGATAAAAACCGATTTCCCCAGTCGTCCAATCCCAGACCGAATTGACTGCGACCAGCCAATGTTTCGAAGGATTCCCAATGCCCCGGACGGAACCGGAAGTCGCGGCCCCGAAGTGAAACCGGTGCGGATCCATTTGTCCAAGTGATGAGGCCGTCACTGCGCCCATTGGCGCCATACACCCAGTGGTCCAGCCCCCAGGTGAGCCCGTTGGCCCGCAATTGTTGATTCCCGGTTCCAAATCCGCTGTAAACCCGCTCCTTGTGTTCGGCAACACCGTCCCGGTCGGCATCTTTGAAATACCATAAGTCCGGCGCCGCCATGACCAGGATGCCGCCGTTCCAGGGCAAGACCGAATTGGGATAAGGAAGGGGTCCGGCAAAAACGGACGATCGATCATAACGTCCATCACCGTCCACATCGACCAGCCGCCGAATGTGGCCTCCAATGTCGGACCGCGGATAATCCGTCATCTCCGCGACATAGAGAATGCCCCATTCGTCCCACGCCATCGCCACCGGGCTGGAGAGGAGCGGTTCGGCGGCGGCCAGTTCGACGCGCAACCGGGGATCCGCCAGGGAGAATAACCGTGCCGATTCCTCGGGAGGCTTCGGCCCTCCTGCGGCCAACCGCGGCGCGAGGGCCGCCAGCAAAAACCAAACCCAACGCGCGCAAAAACAGGAACTCACGGACGCGCCAACTCCTTCAAAAGTTCCACCGCCACCTCGGCGATTCGTTCCCCGGTTCCCGGCTCCGCATAGCTGTGATATCCGGTCCACACCTGGTATCCCCCCAATTTGTGTCCCTCCAGATTTGGAAGATACCCAATCCAGTCGTTTGCCAGTTCGGCCACGTACGTGTGCCGGAAGGGGCTCCGGTTCTTGATATCGAGTCCAAGCTGGGTGAAGTATTCGGCGGGCACCCCGACCAGAGCGAGATCGCCAATGCGCATGGCTTGAACCCAGGTTTCCCGGGGTTGGCCTTGCTGGCTGGAAAGTTCGCGCCGCATGTTCTGAAACACTTTCCGAATGATTTCATCGTGCGGCGGTCCCGCATACTTCGTGACATATCGGCGAACGGCCGCGTCCTCCGCCGCGTCGTCAAAGGTTCTCACGCGAAACGAAACGGCGCGCTTGCGCGACGCCAGCGGAGTGGTCCTCGCGGGACGCGCCTGAGCGAGCGCCGTCTCCACCGTGGCCTTGATTTGGGTGACGCATTCCGCCCCGGTCAAGTTGAGGTTGTGCGTCGAGCCGCTGGCTCCCTCCAAGAACGAGAAAACACCGCCCCATTGCTTTTCAAGCTCCTGCGCCGCCAGTCCGTAAATGCTCGGGGAACGGCGCCCCCCCGTGCGCACTCCAATGGTGTGCGTGCTGTGATTGAAAAGCACGGCTTGGAGATTTTGCGCGGGATCGCGGAACGCGAACACAGGCAGATCAGGATCGAAAGGACCCGTCGGACGGACCACGTTCGTGCGCGGACCAATCCAGTAGATTTGCCCGTCGTCCAACAGCATCCGGCTGTTCTGGCCGACCGTGTCATTCTTGCCGAGGGCGAAGCTGAGCGAGGAGGGCGCCAGTCGGGATTGCGCCAGGCGCACGGATTCCACTAGGCCTCTCTTGACCCGTTCGGTGAAAACAGCGTCTGGACCGTAATCATGCACCCGGACCGTGCTGGGCGCGTGATGAGTGTGAGTGCAATTCACGAGCACGTGGGCGGATGGTATTTGGGTCACGCGCTCGATCTCCGCCAGAACCGGATCCAAATCCTGTCGTGTGAGCATGAGTACATCCAGGGTTACAATCGCGACTTGGACGGGCGCGTGTTCCAACACCACGGCAACGGCGCGCAGAGCGCCTTCCTGCCCGTTTGCCTTGCCGGCGGTGATGCCTCCGGCGATGACCATGCCGTCATCCGCCTCGAACGTCACGGCGGAGGCGCCCACCCGGAAATCTTGTGCGATTCCCTCCCCCTCAATTCCAAACGAGAAGGCGAACAGCCACGCGCAAGGAAGCAAAGCGCCTGAAAACCAGCCCCCAAAATGGAATCGAAGGAAGCGTTGCATGGATTGGCGAGGAGCCTAATCCCTCTCCAAAGGCAGGAATAGAAAAAAGGCGAGAACGCGCTCCCCGTCTCAAACACGATGGTTCATCATTTCAACGATCTGTTGATAGACCGTCTCGACAGGAAGGCCGGACAACCCCGCGTCATGCCGCAACAATCTCACCGCGCTCCCCAGGGGACGCCAGACGTGTTCGTTCGTCGGGCCCCACAAAACCAGGCAGGGAAGCCCGACGGCGGCGGCCAAATGGGTAATTCCCGAGTCATGTCCCACAAACAACGCGCTGCCCGCCAAAACGCGGGCCAGTTCTTCCAGTGGCAGATGGAGATGAAACTCGCATCGATCCTTCGGCAGAGCCTCCGCCAAAGAGCTCATCACCTCCCCTTCGGCCTCTCCCCCGACAACGACGAGGCGCCAGTCGGTTTCGCGGATCACTGCACGGGCGAGGGCCAGCCAGGCGGGAAAAGGCCAATTCTTCCGCACTCCCCCGCTTCCAGGATGCAAAGCCAGCCGGACCGAGCCTCCCGCTTCAAGCCCCGGGACAACGATGCGCGGATGCGTGTTGGCATTGAAGATCGCAAGTTGACTCAGCGGTTCGAGCAGCGCATGGGCTGCGTGCTTCGTTCCCGCCTCCTCCGGCCGATGCGGACCTTCGATGAAGTGGCGCACACCGCATCGGGTCAGATTGGTTCGGAACACGCCATCCGGATCGTACAGGAATGAAAGCACGATGCTGAATTGGCCAAAGTAATCCCTCCACGTTTCATCCAACTCGCCGCCCCGGGCAAAAAACCGCGCCAAGGGACGCGCCTCGATCGGACGAACCGCGTCCGCGCTCCCGGCCAGCAAGGCCAGTCTCGCGATATGCGGATATCCCAGGACTTCCAAATGGGTTTCGGGAAATTGGGCGCGAAGGGCCGCCAAAACCGGCAGCGTGAGGATGAAGTCCCCGATGGCGCCTCCCCGAACCACCAGGATCTTGCCCCGATCGCGCATGGGCTCCGCCGGGCGGCCGATCAGGATGTGGGAGTGCGAAACACGGTGGCCCCGAGGATGGCCACCACCGCGCCCAACACGGTCCTCAAGGCGCAAGCAACGCGGGTTCGCCTTTCGTCATGCGTCCACCATTCAATCCAATCCCGCATGCGCCAGGGCGAAATGCTGAACCAAATGCCGGCAATGACCCAGGCATAGACCCAGCACACCACCACAAGCCGCAAGTCAGATTCGATCCAGCGCACCCGTTCCAGCGTGACGGCGGCCAGAATGAGGCTCAACACGGCGAAACCTCGAACCGCCAGGAAATCTTTAACATACAAACACGTGCCCAGGCCGATGCCGGCAAACCCCACATACATCAAATTCTTGTAAGCGGCGAAATCCGAAATCTCCGTCTGCTTCACCCTCCACAGAAACCAAAGGGTTCCCGTCAGCATCAGCACCCAGCCGATCCCCTCGTGACGGGGAAAGGCACGCGCCTTCAAGCGAAAGGCGGCGGGCTGCAAAACACCCCAAACATGGAGCAAGGCGTATCCCATTCCGATCCCAATAGCGAGTGTCGAGGCGGTCATGGTCGAGTCATCGGTGCATCCCGATGTTGCCGGTGATGCAGGTAGGGCGCGTCCGTCCCGGCGCGCCGCCGGAGCATGATGTTTTGCATCCCGTGGGCGGCGGGCTGGGACAGGCCCGCCCTACCAACAACATCGGGATACACGGTCGTTTCATCAAGGCCTCAATCCAGATTCACAATGGCAGGATCCCCGTAGAGGGTAAAGGAGCCCGCCCGCGTGACGCGAACGTCGAGGATCTGCCCCAAATGCCTCTCGGCCCCTTCGAAGACAACGATCATGTTCGAGCCGGTGCGGCCTTCAAGCCGGGACGAATTCCGCCGGCTCGGTCCTTCGACCAAAATCCGCACCACCCGCCCCACTTGCGCTTCATACTGTTCCATGCCCAGGCGCGTCACGAGATCGAGCAACTGCCGATGACGGCTTTCCCGCACCTCCAAGGGCACCTGATCCGGCATCGTCGCCGCGGGCGTGTCGCGTCTCGGGGAATACTTAAAAATGAACGCGTTCGTAAATCTCGCCGCGCGCGCCAAGTCCATCGTCGCCTCAAAATCTTCCTCCGTCTCTCCCGGAAATCCCACGATCAAATCCGTCGTGAGGCCCAACCCGGGCGACACACTGCGAAGTTGGCCAACCAACTCGAGAAAGCGCTCACGGGTGTATCCCCGGCGCATCGCCTTGAGCACGCGGTCGCTGCCACTTTGCGCGGGGATGTGTGCGCTCGGGCAAAGTTTGGCCAGCCGGGCGTAGGCTTCCACCAAATCCCCGCCATAACCCTTGGGATGGGGTGACGTGAAGCGAATCCGCTCGATGCCCTCGACTTCATGAACCGCGTCCAGCAACTGAACGAAGCCAGACCGGCCGTCGCGCACCGGAATCGTTCGCCGCCCGTAACTGGTCACGATCTGACCCAGCAAGGTGATCTCCCGGATGCCCTTGGCCGCCAAGTCCCGGCATTCCTCCACAATTTCACCCATCGGACGGCTGCGCTCTTCGCCCCGAGTCTGCGGCACGATGCAAAACGAGCAGTGCTGATTGCACCCCTGCATGATGCTCACGAAAGCCGTCACGCCGGCCGCTCCCTTCGCCGCCGGGAGATGCTCACGAATGGCGGACTCACTGCCTTGCTCCGGCTCGACATCCACAATCGAGGCCCTCTGATTTCGCAGCAAAGCCTCCAAATACTCCCCCGTCCGATGAAATTTCTGGGTGCCGACAACCAATTGCACTTGCGAAGACAGCAGTTCCGCTCCCCGGCTTTGAGCCATGCAACCCAAGTAACCCAGGACTTGCGGATGCCCCTGCTTGCGGGCCTGGCCTGCCACCGCCGCCATCTTCCCCAAGGCCTTCTGCTCCGCCGCGTCACGCACGCTGCACGTGTTCAACAAAACCACGTCCGCCCCGTGTTCGGAGGCCACGATGGAAAAGCCGCGCGCCGCCAGTTGCGCCGCCACCGCCTCGGAGTCGCGCTCGTTCATCTGGCAGCCGTAGGTCTTGATATAAACACTCGGCATGAAAAAACAGGCCGGAACGTTATCTGCTGGTTCCCGCCGGTGGCAACTCTTCTCGGTCCGGCCCCAAACCCAGCGCACGCATCCAGAGGTTGTCGGGCGCTCCGTTCACGGCGCTTCCGCTCGCGCCCATCGGCCGCGGCGATCTCCTCCCGCTCCATGGCCCGCCCTGAGTAGATGCCTTCGCCCTGGCAGAACCCTTGCCCGTTGAACTCGCCATGCCCCTTTGAAAACATGCCCTGAAGCGGCGTGAACGCCGCTTCCCGGTGCTGGCACGCGCGTGCAGCCTCCTCCCCTCCCATCGTCATCCCACTCTTCCTCGAAAACACGGAGGCCGGCGTCACGCCCAGAAAAGGGGGGCTCGCCAGGTCTCCCTGGCTTGTTCAAAGCCGGCTCAATTCAAACCAACGGATGCTCGCGCCGTGACATGGGAATACGGCAAGGCTTCCCGCTCAAGGCCGATTCGTAGGCGGCCATGGCCATTTCCACCGCTTTCATCGCATGGTGACCGCTGCATCGCGGCTCCCGACGCTCTCGAATCGCCGCCAGCCAATCGTCCACCACCCTTCGGTTGGCCGCCGGAAATCCCCGTTCGGACTCGGCCAGGGATGCCGATGGATCCCCCGGCAAAGGAACCCAAAGCTCGCGCCGATCCCGGGCACCCTGCTCCATGCTCGAGCGCCACAGCACCTTCGGAAAGATATCCATCAGCACCCACACGGCCCCGCGGGTGCCGAGAATCTTCAATCCCCAGGGGCCGAGAGAATCTTTTAGCTTCGCCCGGCTAATAAAACGCCCCGTGACGCCTCCGGCAAACTCGAATCGGGCTTCCACTTCATCCCCCAACACGGGGCCAATGGCCTCGGTCGCTTTCCGCGCCATGGCCTTCTCCGCCGTCTGGCCCTTCTCCCGAATCCATGCCTGACAGCTCGTGGCGTCTCCGGTCACGTGCCGCATCAGGTCGAACAGATGAGTTCCCAGCACGATCATATCCTCCCCCCCGGCTCGCGCATCCTGCTTCCCGTGGGCCTCCAGGGCCACCACCTCCCCAACCAAACCCTCCCTCAACCTGCTCAGCAGGTTCAGCACCTGCGGTGCCAGGGACATTTGATGCGCAACCGCGATCCGGAGCTCGCTCCGCCCGGCCAGCGCCAGTAATTCATCGGCTTCCGCCAGGGTGGTGGTAAACGGCTTTTCGCAATAAAGGTGAGCCCCGGCCTGCAGCGCCGCCATCGCCATGGCGTAACGCTGATCCGTATGGCGTGGAGCGATGGACACCAACTCGGGTTTCTCCCGCCTCAGCATTTCCCGAAAGTCCAAGTACCGTCCGGGCGCCCTGGTCTTGGCGGCGGCCTTCTCGAGCCCAGCCGGGTCCGCATCCGCAATCGCCACGAACTCGACCGCCGGATGATCCATGAACACTTCGTCCAAACCATGGCCGTAATTCCCCCGTCCCGTGTGCCCGATCACCGCGGCCCGCAAACGCTTGCCGCCGGCAACTGGAGCCGGCGCGGCCCAGGCACCCGCGGCGGCAGCCATCCACGCGGTTTGAAGAAAACGGCGGCGAGGCCAGGTTCGGAATCGATTCGCAGGCATGCCGTAGCAAAGGCAACCCCGCGCCGGGGCGCAATCTTGAAATCGCCAGCGGCCACCCGCCCCTTGCCAACGCACGAACTCTCCGCAAACTTAGGTCATGCTCGCGCGCATCGCTGCCCTCCTCGCCTGGTCCTGGATTCCGCTCCTGGTCGTCGCCCAACACCGATTGGAGAATGCCTCCACCGTCCATACTTCCCCGGCCGATCTCGCCATCAAACGCTTTCAACTCGCGCCCGGCCTCAAGGCCGAACTCTTCGCCGCCGAACCCCTTCTCGCCAACCCCGTGGCCATTCATCTCGACGACCAGGGCCGCTGCTTTGTCGTCGAAACCCACCGCTTGCTCCGCGGTGTGCCGGATATCCGCGGCCGACGCGGATGGCCCTCGCAGGAAGTCCTGCAAAAACTGCCGCCGTCCACGCTGGAAAACCTGGACGAAATCCTCCTCGTCGAAGACCTGGCACTGCGGACCGTCGAGGAACGCGTCGCTTACTTTCGCAAATGGAAGGGAAGCGAGGCGGCCAGCATGGAGAAGAACAGCGAGGCCTTGCGCCTGGTGGTGGACACCAACGGGGACGGACGCGCCGACCGCAGCACCGTCTTCGCCACCCATTTCAACACTCTCGCTGATGGCATCGCGTCCGGCGTGATTTCACGCGGCCCGCGCGTATGGTTCGCCAACATCCCTCACCTCTGGCTCCTGGAGGATTCAAACGGGGACGGCGTGTCCGACCGACGCGAATCGCTGCACCATGGCTTCGGAGTGCGCACCGGCTTTCTGGGCCACGACCTGCACGGGCTCATTTTTGGCCCGGACGGACGTCTCTACTTCAGCATCGGCGACCGGGGATCGAGCATTCGCCCGGCGCAAGGAAAACCCATCGAGTTGCCCGATACCGGCGCGGTGTTTCGTTGCGAACCGGATGGGTCGCATCTCGAAGTCTTCCACTCCGGATTGCGCAACCCACAGGAACTGGCCTTCGACGAGCACGGCAACTTGTTCACGGGCGACAACAACTCGGACGGCGGAGACGAGGCGCGCATTGTCCATCTCGTTTCCGGGGGCGACAGCGGGTGGCGCATCGGATGGCAATTCCTGGAGCGTCCCAATGCCCGCGGGCCCTGGAACAGCGAACGCATGTGGCAGCCTCAAAATGCCAGCCAGCCCGCCTATATCCTCCCCCCCATCACCAACATCACCAGCGGACCGTCCGGCTTCGCCTTCAATCCCGGAACCGGCTTGGGACCGTCCGAGACCGGGCGCTTTTATCTCGCCGACTTCCGCGGGGCGTCAGCCAACAGCGGCGTTCATTCCTTCCAACTGAAATCGAGGGGCGCGAGCTTCGAATTGACGGATCACCAACGCCCGATCTGGGGTGTCCTGGTCACAGACGTATGCTTCGGCCCCGACAGCGCCCTCTACCTCTCGGATTGGCTCGAAGGCTGGGAAATGACCGCCAAAGGCCGTGTCTATCGGATCCAGGACCCCCGCCAGTCCACCAACCGCTGGGTCGCGGAAACCCGCCAACGGCTGAACCAAGGTGTGGCCGACCTGGATTGGGCGCGTCTCGGCGAATTACTGGCCCACCCCGACTATCGAATTCGGCAGGCCGCTCAGTTCGAATGGGCGGACCGGCTTGCGCCCATCAAAGGACCATCGAGAACAGGACCCGAGGCTCGCGCAGCCCTGGAACGCATGGCCTTGGAATCGGCTGATCCATTCGCCCGCTTGCACGCGCTCTGGGCTCTGGGCCAAACCGCGCGGCGAGGGCTCCCCGTTCAGAAGACGATACGTGCGGCTCTCCAGGACCGGGATGAATGGATTCGAGCTCAAGCCGCGCAAGCGCTTGGAGACATCGCCGCCTCCACCGTGGCACTCGAAAACCCAGGCGAAGTGTCCACTCTTCTCATCCGGCAATTGCAGGATGCCAGCGCTCATGCGCGCAGGCAGGCAGCCCATGCCCTCGGAAACGTTGGAAACGCGGCCGCCGTGCCCCCCTTGCTTGCCATGCTGGAATCGAACCGAGATGCAGACCCTTACCTTCGCCATGCGGCGGTCATGGGCTTGGCAGGAATTCAAGATCGGGAAGCATTACGAGCCGCCGCTCGGCATGCCTCCATCTCCGTGCGCATGGGGGCGCTCCTGGCCATGCGCCGGCTGCGCATGCCGGAACTGGCCGAATTCCTCCGCGACGCTTCACCCAAACTGGTTTTAGAAGCCGCCCGCGCCATCCACGACACGCCCATGCCCGAGCTCGCAACGCGTTTGGCCGATCTGATCTCGAGGCGCCTCGATTCCGCTCCGCTTGTCCGCCGCGTCCTCGCTGCGAACTTCCAACTGGGCGGCCCTTCTCATGCCCAAGCCCTCGCCCAATTTGCCGCGGCTTCCGCCCACGCGGATTCCTGGCGAACCGAAGCTTTGGAAATGCTGGCCCTCTGGTCCAAGCCGCCCCAACGGGATCCCGTGCATGGACTCTGGAGACCTCTCGCTCCACGCTCCGCTCAAGTCGCCGCCGACGCTCTCGCTCCCCACGCCCTGGACCTCATCCAGCGGGCCTCCATGTCCGTTCGCATCGCCGCCATGGAAACCGCGGGCCAGTTGGGCATTTCGAGTGTGAAGGACACGCTTCGAGAAGTCGCCGTCGATCCAAATCGAGACCACACGATGCGGGTCGCCGCCTTGCGTGGATTGGCCGCCCTCAAAACTCCAGACGCCGGGTCCGTGCTGGCCGGCGCATTGAAGGATTCAGACGAACGGGTTCGATTGGAAGCCACGCGCCTGATCTCGCGCACGGGTCCCGCAGCCCTCCCCGAATTGCTCTCCATGATCCAACGAGGCGCCCTGGCCGAGAAACAGGCCGCCATCACCGCTCTGGGCGCCATCCCTGGGGCGGAGTCCGACCAGGCGCTCCTGGCCTTGCTGCAACAATTGATCGAGAAGCAGGTCGATGCCGCGCTCGCCGTCGAAATCCTGGAAGCTGCAGAAGCGAGAATGTCTTCGCCCGCCACCGCCGAAATGCTCGCCCAATACAAAGGGAGTTTTGCCCAAGCAGATGAACTCGGGGACTACCGTGTGGCATTGCACGGCGGCAACAAAGTCCATGGCATGCGCGTTTTCAAGGAAAGCGAGGCCGCTTCATGCGTTCGCTGCCACAAACTGGCGGGCGTCGGAGGAGACGCGGCCCCAGCCCTCGACGGCATCGGCGGACGCTTCGGACGCGAGTACCTGCTCGAATCCATCGTCCTTCCCAACAAGGTCATCGCCGAGGGATACGAGAACGTGATCGTCAGCCTCAAGAACGGATCTTCCTACGCCGGCGTGCTCAAACGGGAAACGCCCGAAGAACTGGAAATCAACTCACCGGAGGACGGGTTGGTCACCCTCAAGAAATCCGATCTTACCGGACGCGAAAAAGGATCTTCGGGCATGCTGCCCGACATCGCCAAAGTCCTCACCAAACGAGAACTGCGGGACCTCGTGGAATTCCTGTCCAGCCTCAAATGAACGGCCGGGAATGTCCGGTGCATCCAGAGATTTTCGGTGACCGGGTTGTCTTGGTGACGCAGACAGCCCTGTCTGCTGTTTCGCAGGCTGCCCAGCCTGCGGGGCGATGAAGGGAACCCGGCGCGTGGAGATCATGGAAGGACCTCTTTCTTCACCCGCCGGGCCGACGGGCCGTCGGCGATACGGCAGGCTGGGCAGCCTGCGCCACACGCGAGGCGCCGTGAGGGGTCGCGCCAGTTCCTACCACTCGATCACGGCCGCGCCCCAGGTGAATCCAGCCCCAAATACCAGCAGCAAGAGCAAGTCTCCCCGCTGGATGCGTCCGCGGGTCACGACCTCGTCCAGCGCGATCGCCACCGACGCCGCCGAGGTGTTTCCGTACGATTGCAGGTTCATGAACACCTGATCCTCCAGGGCACCCAAACGATCGGCCACCGCGCTCAAGATCCTCTGATTCGCCTGGTGCGGAATGACACACTTGATGTCGCTCATGTGGAGGCCGCATTTGGACAAGACTTCCTTCGCGGCGGTGTTCATCGCATTGACCGCGTGTTTGAACGTCTCCTTCCCGTCCATGCGCAGATAATGCAAGCGCGAGGCCACGGTCTCCGCGGTGGCCGGATGCTTCGAGCCTCCGCCAGGCATGCAGAGCAAATCTCCTTTCGCTCCGTCCGCTCCCATCGTGGTCGCCAGCAAACCATGCGAGTCGCTGCGATTCTGCAATACCGCCGCTCCCGCGCCGTCCCCGAACAGCACACAGGTGTTGCGATCGGTCCAGTCCACGATCGAGGAAAGCTTTTCGGCCCCAATCACCAGCACGGTGTCGTAGGTCCTCGACATGATGAACTGTTGTCCAATCTCGAGCGCGCACACGAATCCGGAACAAGCGGCCTCGATGTCGAAGGCGGCGGCGCGTTTGGCCCCGATTTTTTGCTGCACCAGGCAGGCCGTGCAGGGAAAGGGCATGTCGGGAGTGATCGTCGCCACGATGATCAACTCGATCTGATCCGCGGTCACGCCCGCCCGCTCCATGGCTTTCCGGGCCGCGGCGGACGCCATGTCGGAGGTCAACTCGCCGGGAGCCGCGATCCGCCGCTCCCGAATACCCGTGCGGGTTTGGATCCATTCATCCGACGTATCAACCAGTTTCTCCAGGTCGGCGTTGGTCAGGATCTTCGACGGAACATACGACCCCACGGCGGTGATGGAACATGTCCGCCCTTTGAAGTCGTGGACGGATCGCGGATGTTGAATGCGTTTGGATGAGGTGCTCATGGGACCGGGGAACCGGCGGGTTCGGATTCCAAAGCCTTCGCGGCTCGCGCCACCGCATCGCAAATGTGGCGGTTCAATTCGTGCTGGACGGCTTCCGTCGTGATGCGAACCGCGTTGCAAATCGCGCGCTCCCGCGCCGAGCCGTGAGCGATGGTCACGGCCCCGTTTAATCCCAACAACGGCGCCCCCCCCCGCGCGTCGGCATCCAATCGCGTCTTCAAAGATCGAAAAGCGCCCCGGGCCAGCCAAGCCCCGGCCTTGCGAACCGGCGTGGCCGTCAATTCGCGCTTGAGCCACTGGAACACTCCCTTGGCCAGGCTCTCGCAGGTCTTGAGCACCACGTTCCCCACAAACCCATCACACACCACCACATCCACGCGGTTCGAAAAAAGGTCGTGCCCCTCGACATTGCCAATGAAATTCAAATCGAGCTTCCGGCACAGACGAAAAGCACCCAAGGTCAGCTCGTTCCCTTTGATGTCCTCCGTCCCGTTGCTCAAAATGCCCACGCGCGGACGTTGATACCCCAGGACCCGCTCCGAATAAAGGCTTCCCATGATGGCGTACTGGGCGAGGTGAATCGGACGGCATTCGACGTTGGCCCCGGCGTCCAGAAGCACGAACTCGTTCTCCGGAGCGGGCATCACCACGGCAATCCCGGGACGATCCACCCCCTCCAGCGGACGCATCCGAATGGTGGACGCGGCCACCACCCCCCCCGTGTTGCCTGGAGAAACAAGGGCTTCCGCCTTGCCTTCTTTGACGAGATCGACCGCCCGCAGAATGGAGCAGTCCTTTTTCTTGCGCAGCCCCACCACCGGCTTGTCTTCCATGCTGAGGACCTCGCTGGCATGCACAATTTCGACCCTCGAGTCCCGGCAGCCGATGTCACGCAGCCCGGCCTCAATGGCCTCGCGCTGGCCCACAAGGTAAACTCCGTCGATGTGACGCAGCGTCGCGAGGGCCTGGGCGACGCCACCCACCACCACCCCCGGGCCATGGTCGCCGCCCATGACATCCACCACGATTCGCATAAAGAAAAAGAGCGCAGGAGGGGCGAAAACCTTCCGCGCTCTGGGAAAAATTAAGCCAGCGCCTGGACCGTGATGACTTGGCGCCCCTTGTAAAACCCGCAAGCGGGACAAACACGGTGAGGCACGTACGGGGCCGCGCACTGCGGACACGTGGTCAATTGCGGCAATTTAAGAACGCTGTTATACGCACGCCGCATTCGCTGCCGGCTGCGCGATGGTTTGCGCTTGGGAACACCCATAATTCACTCTAAAATTTTAAATTGTCCAATGCAGCCCAAGCAGATCCGTCAGCGGATGGCTGACGATCACCCTTCTCCTGATCGGAGCGGGCTTGCGGCGGGCTGGCCATGCCGCGACACCCGTCGTCACACAACGGATGTTGCGGAAACGAAAGAACGACATCCTCCCGGACGAACGGGGTTAAGTCAACCAAATCGTTGACAACACTCACTTGTTCCTCGCCCTCAAGGGGTAACAACACGTCCCACGGCTGAATTTCAATCCGCAGTCGAAAGGGCTTCAAACACCTCGCGCATTCGCATTCCAACTCCACCCCCAACCCTCCCTCCACGTGAATCTCCCCACCCTGCCGCGTCGCCGTCAGATCGTAGGCAATCCCCGAAACCGGTCGCACCAACTCGTCCAACCCCGCGATCTCCGCGTCTTCCTCAGGCAATACCCCCTCGACCCGCACCGGCTTCTTCTCCAGATGCCGGACATTGAGTTCAATCTTGGCAGAAGTCTTCATAGGTTCACTCGTTCGAACCGGTTTTCGGACAACGTTGCGATCCGCGCAGTCTCAACCACTGACCCCGCCTTGCTGCGACGGATCTCAGCGCTGTCGTGCGGGTCCGGACCGGATGCACTACGACTTTCTGACCTTTCGCCCCAGCTTTTTGTTCAACGCGGTTCTCACGGGCCCGGGCACAAACGCCGAGATGTCGCCGCCCAACCGGGCGATTTCCTTCACCATCCTGGAACTCAGAAACGTGTAAGTGTCCTTCGGCATCATAAAAATCGTCTCAATGTCTTCCGCCAGCTTGCGATTCATCAACGCCAATTGAAACTCAAACTCGAAGTCGGACACCGCACGCAACCCCCGAATCACCGCCCGGCTCTGCCGCTTCCGCGCGTAATCAACCAGGAGTCCCGTAAAAGTGTCCACCTCCACCCGATCCAAACCGGCCAGAGAAGCACTCACCAAGGCTTGCCTCTCCGCCAGAGAAAAGAATGGCGACTTGGACTCGTTCTCCGCCACCGCCACGATCACACGGTCAAAGAGCTTCACCGCCCTTTGCACCACATCCAGATGCCCGTTGGTGAAGGGATCGAAACTGCCGGGATAGATCGCCGTCCGCATGCCCGCATTCTCCGAAGTTGGTCCAAAGACACCACGAAAAAATGGCGGCCGGAAATCAGGGCCCCATGACTTCCCTCCCCCTGGCTCAAGAATCCTCACCGTCCGGAAATTTCGTGCTTGTTCCGCAACTTGGATATTCCGGACTGTGGAAACCGCAACTTGATTGCGCGAAATGCGTCCCTTCGTCTTGCTCAACATGTCGATGACGGCCGATGGCAAGATCGCCTCCGCCAATCGCCGCGTCTCATCCTTCGGAAGCCCGCTGGATCAAAACCATCTTTACGCCTTGCGCGGCGGGGTGGACGCGATTCTTTGCGGCGCCCGCACGGTCGATCTCAACCGCGTCTCCCTGGGAGCAGGCACCCACCGTCATGTGGCCAGGCGAATCGCCCAAGGACTCCGTCCGCATCCGATCCGGGTGATCGCCAGTGGTCGAGCCACCTTGAACCCCGATTCCCACCTTTTCACAAAATCTCTGGGTCCCGTGGTGCTGCTCACGACCCGGCGAGCTTCCAAAAGGCATCTCGAAGCTTTGCGTTCGAAGGTTGATGATGTGTTCGCCTCCGGAGAATCGGAGATCGACTTCAACGCTGCGTTCGCGTGGCTCCACGATCGCTGGAAGGTGCGGCGGCTGCTCTGCGAAGGCGGAGGCCATCTCAACGAGGCTTTGTTTCGCGGTGGTCTGGTGGATGAAATGCACCTCACTCTTTGTCCACTCATCTTGGGGGGACGTTCCGCTCCCACCCTCGCCGATGGGATCGGTCTTGGCGGACTGCAACGCCTGGCTCGATTCAAAGTCTCGCGCCGGAAACAAGCCGGCGGAGAACTCTTCCTGGTGCTGCACCCGGCTTCCGCGCCCCGGGTTCCACAAACGGATGCCATTCCCATTTCATAAACTGTTGGAAGAAGTTCTTCCTCGGACCACGCCTCAAGGACTCCTTTTCGTGCAACCAGGGCGCGGTTTCGCTAGCCCGGAAGGTCCCTGACGCGAAACAAGGATGAGATCTCCGGTCTAGCCGGCATATTTCATGCACGGGACTCCCGGTGAGAACACCGGGCCTACAAACACAGACGCAGGCGCGATTGTAGGCCGCGTGCCCTCACGCGGCTCACTGTCGCGCATTCAAGCTTAGCATAAAATTTCCGAGCTGGGCGGCAAATCGGTGCCTCCAGAGGTTGTCGGTGACCGGGTTGTCGTGGTCACGCAGACAGCCCTGTCTTCTGTTTCGCAGGCTGCCCAGCCTGCGGGGCGACGAAGGGAACTAGGCGCGTGGAGAGCATGGAAGGGCCTCGTTCTTCACCCGCCAGGCCGACGGGCAGTCGGCAATACGGCAGCCTGGGCCGCCTGCGCCACACGACAGACCACTTCGGGATGCACGGGCGGGAAATCGGAATTCGAACCCCGGCTTGACTGGCCAGGGTTCGTTTCTATCATGCGCGCCGCTTTAGCCCTCACCGGGCAAGGCCCCTTGATCATCCATGAGCACCATTCAGGACCTACAAGCCCGCGAAATCTTGGATTCCCGCGGCAATCCCACCGTCGAAGTCGATGTCGTTCTCTGCAACGGCGTCTCCGGGCGAGCCGCCGTGCCCTCGGGAGCCAGCACCGGCGAACACGAAGCCATCGAATTGCGCGACGGCGACAAGAAACGTTACCTCGGCAAAGGCGTGTCCAAAGCGGTGCGCAATGTCAAAGCGATCATCCTGCCCGCATTGCGCGGACTGGATCCCATGGACCAATTGGCCGTCGATCGAACCATGCTGGAATTGGATGGCACCGAAACGAAATCCAAGCTCGGCGCCAACGCCATTCTGGCCGTGTCCCTCGCCAATGCGAAGGCCGCCGCCCAGGCTTGCGGGCAGCCTTTATACAAATACCTGGGCGGACCGAACGCAAAAGTCCTTCCCGTGCCCATGGCCAATGTCATCAATGGCGGAGCACACTCGGACGCCCCCATTGATTTTCAGGAGTTCATGGTCATGCCCCACGGCTTCGGCAGCTTCAGCCACGGGCTCCAGGCGATCACCGAAATTTTCCATGCGCTCAAAAGTGTCTTGAAAAAGAGAGGCTTGAGCACCGCCGTCGGGGACGAGGGCGGATTCGCCCCGAAACTCGAAAGCGCCGAGGCCGCGATCGAAGCCATCCTCCAAGCGGTCAAGGACGCCGGATACAAGGCCGGGAAACAAATTTTCCTCGCCCTCGACGTGGCCAGTTCCGAGTTTTACAACAAGGACGGCACCTACACGTTCAAGAAAAGCAGCGGACGCAAACTGTCGGGTGACGAGTTGGTCGATTTCTACGTCGAACTGTGCGGGAAATATCCCATCGTCAGCATCGAGGACGGCTGCGCCGAGGGGGATTGGAAGAATTGGAAAACTTTAACCGATAAATTGGGATCGAACGTTCAACTGGTCGGAGACGACCTGTTCGTCACGAACGTCAAATTCCTCCGCAAAGGCATCGATACCGCAACCGCCAACGCCATCCTGGTTAAAGTCAACCAGATTGGATCCCTCACGGAGACGCTGGACGCGGTGGAACTCGCCCAGACCAATCGTTACCGGGCGGTGATCAGCCATCGTTCCGGGGAAACGGAGGACGCCACCATCTCGGACATCGCCGTCGCCACCAACGCCGGCCAGATCAAGACGGGCTCTCTGAGCCGCACGGATCGCGTGGCGAAATACAACCAGCTCCTGCGCATCGAACAAGCCCTGGGCAAGCACGCCGTGTACGCCGGATTAACCGCATTGCCTCCCGGGCGCTAAACTCCTGATTCTTACACTGAAGTTCGGGGCGCGGATGTGTCGGTAGGCCAGCCGCAGCAACGCATGTTTTCACGACTCTTGGAGGTGCGATGGACAGGTTCGCATCATCGACATTCCATCGATCACGACCACGACAGCGGGCATTACTAACCCGCATATTTCATGCAAGGGACGCCCGGTGAGGGCACCGGGCCTACAAACAAAGAGGCAGGCGCGATTGTAGGCCGCGTGCCCTCACGCGGCTCACTGTCGCGGATTCAAGCTCAGTATGAATTATCCGGGCTAAAACCGCGCATCTTTCAACCGCGGGAACCACCTTTCCCGACCCCGTCGGAATTCTTACGCGCGGATTTAGGTTCTCATGGGCTTGATCATGGCCGCGGATTCGCAGATGTTTTCCGACGCCATGAGCCTGAACATCCAAATCGAATATTGCACGGCTTGAAACTACGAGCCTCATGCCGTCGGTCTGACGGAAAAACTGCTCAAATTCAAACAACAGATCGCCTCGCTCAAACTCGTCCCCTCAGGTGGCGGAGCGTTCGAAGTCTCGGTGAACGGAGAAATCATCTATTCCAAACTCCAAACCGGAAAATTCCCGCAACCGGACGCCATCCTGAAAGCCGTTCGATCCAAGTTGGGGTCCGCTTAGCCCGGAATCTTCATCCTTGTTTCGCGACTGAGATTTTCCCGTCTGGTCAAACCGCGCCCTGGTTGCACGAAAACGTATCCTTGAGGCGTGGTCCGCGGAACAACATCTTCCAACTCGGAACGCGGCGTTTACGCTGCTTCGTCGTGGGCAAGCACACCAGCAAGCGGTTGTTCTGGCGTCGCCCAGTGCTGAACCGGCGTCAACGCCGCGCTCCGGTCGTCGCCGTCAACCAAGCCTCGGAGAGCCTGTCATGAGTCTTCGTGGATTTTTCCGAACGATTTCCACCCGGATCGTACTGGGAGTCCTGGCGGTCTGGTTGAGCGAATCTGCAGGCTTGCGCGGTCAAACACTGGATTCCGCCGTCACTCCACTGCCCCCCCTGACTCTTCGAGGTGTTCCCGCTCGCGCCCACACACAAGGCATCGACTGGTCCGGACCCCACCTTTTCGTCACCGCCCGCCGCGACGATGTCACACCGCGCCGCGCCCTCCTCCTGCGGACGGGTCCGGGACGCGCCGATTGGGACAGTTGGGATCTGACGCGCAAGGCCGCTTCCACGGGGGAACAGATCCTGGATCACCCCGGGGGATTCCAGATTTCGAGAGGCATTCTGTGGGTGCCGCTTTCGACCAGCACACGCGCCGGCCCCTCGCAAATCCATGCCTATCGCGTGGCCTCACTGAGAACGAATGGCTTCGCGCGTCCGGAAGTCACTTTCCCGGTGGACGATCACATTGGGGCGCTGGCGGTCTTGGAAACCCGAAAACTCCTCCTCGGGGCGAGCTGGGATACGCAACGCGTCTTCGTGTGGAATTTTCAAGGTGTGCTTCAGCGCATACTGACCGCGGCCGATTTGGCGCCGCTCGAACTCGGCTTCGACGCCAGCGCCCCGTCCCAAGCCGGCTTGGCGGTGCAGGACTGGAAATTTCTGCGGGGCAGATTGCACGCCGTGGGATTGCGCAAAGGAGGCGATCCGTCCGCGCTCGAACCCAAAAGCTTGCTCATGGTGTTCGAAGATTTCCTGGAATCCACGGCGCGAAAGCAGGCCCACCCCTTGCGTCCCGTTCAGGAATTGGAGCTCGGACGCGAAGGATTCTCCATCAAGGGCGAGTTCGCCTACTTCCTGCCCGAGGATTTGGGCGCCAGCAACCGTCTCTTCCGAGCCAAAATTCCTGGCAGCTTGCAGCCCGCGCCGGCGGCCGACTCGAAACCGTGATCCCATCCTGATGCGGCGTCAACGCCGCGCTCCGTCCCCGGTCCGCGCCGTTCACGGCGCTGCCGCGCGCATCCTCGACAACTTGCGGATGCGCCGTCAGGCGGTCTGAGCCGATTTCGCGCTTGCAGTGACCCGGGTCATCCCCATTCTCGCCCGGATGAGCGCCACGTTGCCTTTTGCTCCAAGTCCGCCCCACGTCCCCCGCTGCTTCCTGCCGACCGATCTAGACCTTGGGCATTGGACTGAAATCGCGCCCTGGTTCGACACCTTGGAACGGCGCGCCGCCTCCTGCCAAAACGCAGCGGACTTTGAACGTTGGATCCTCGATTGGGGGGAACTTTCCGCGGCGCTGGATGAAGAGGGCTCGAAGCGGTACATCGCCATGACCTGCCACACCGACGATCCCGAGGCGGAAAAGGGGTATCTTCATTTCGTCGAACAGATCGAACCCGAGTTGAAGCCACGCCAGTTCACGCTTTCGCAATTGTTCCTGGATCATCCCTTGCGAAACGTGCTGCCGCAGGATCGTTACCGGGTGTTCGAACGAAGCAACCGGGTTCAAGTCGAACTCTTCCGCCCGGAAAACGTGCCGCTCGAAACAGAGGAATCGAAGCTCTGCCAGCAATACCAAAAGATTTCGGGCGGATTGTCGGTCTCATTTCGCGGCCAAGAACACACTCTGGTGCGTATGGGGCGTTATCTCGAGGAACCCGACCGCGCGACCCGGCAGGAGGCCTGGGAGTTGGTCGCCGCGCGACGCCTCCAGGAAGCCGCGACATTCGAGTCCCTGTTCGATCAGTTGCTCGGCTTACGCTCCCGCATCGCCCGCCACGCGGGATTCGCGGACTATCGCTCCTACGCGTTCCGAGCACGCGGACGCTTCGATTATACCCCGGCCGATTGCGAGTGCTTCCATCAAACCGTCGCCGAGGAGTTCATTCCGTTGCTCGCCGAGCTGCACCAAAAGCGGCAGCGGCAAATGGGCTTGGTCCAATTGCGTCCGTGGGATCTGGCGGCGGATCCCTGGAACCGCCCGCCGCTCAAACCCTTCCAGCAGGTGGAAGAATTGACGTCAAAATCCCAAGCCATTTTCGATGGTCTGGACTCCGAACTGGGCGCCGGGTTCAGGCAGATGCGTGATTTGCAACTGCTTGATCTGGCGAATCGCAAAGGGAAAGCACCCGGCGGCTATCAATCCACCCTGTCCGAATCGCGGCTGCCGTTCATTTTCATGAACGCCATCGGTGTGCAACGTGACGTCGAAACACTGCTGCACGAGGCGGGACATGCGTTCCACACGCTGGCCACGCGTGACGAACACCTGCACGCCTATCGCAGCGCGCCGATCGAGTTCTGCGAAGTGGCTTCCATGAGCATGGAACTGCTGGGACAGGACCGCATCGAGGCGTTTTACACCGCGCCCGAAGCCGCCCGCTCCCGCCGTACTCATCTCGAGGGCATCGTCTCGATCTTCCCCTGGATCGCCGCCGTCGATGCCTTCCAACACTGGATTTACACCCATCCAAACCACTCGCCCTCCGAACGCGCGTCCGCCTGGATCGATTTAATGGAGCGTTTCGGCGGAAGCGTGGATTGGCATGGATACGAGACCCAGCGCGCGGCGCTGTGGCACCGCCAGCTCCACATCTTCATTCACCCTTTCTACTACATCGAGTACGGCATCGCGCAATTGGGCGCCTTGCAGGTCTGGTCCAACTCCCGGCTCCGTCCCGCCGAGGCACTGGCGCAATACCGCCGCGCCCTGGCCCTCGGAGGATCCCGTCCCCTGCCCGATCTTTTTGCCGCGGCCGGCTGCGCTTTCGACTTCTCCTCCAAAGCCGTGCGTCCCCTGGTCCAATTGATCCGGGACGAACTGGCCAAGCTGCCGGAGTCCTGAAACCCTCCCCATCGTCGCCGACCATGCGCGTTCTTGAAGTTCCATTGCCCGGCCGCAACTACCGCATTCATGTGGGCACCCGACTCCTCCCTACGTTGGGACGCGAGTGCACCCAATTGGAACTCGGCCAGCGTTGCGCCGTGATCTCCGATACACAAGTGGCGCCCCGCTACGCGGAAGCCACACTGGATTCCCTCCGTTCGGCGGGATTCGAGCCCGTGCTGGTTCGAGTGCCTTCGGGCGAACGCGCCAAAAATCTGGAAGTCGTGGCGCGCTGCTACGACCGCCTGGCCGCACATCGCCTGGAGCGACGGTCATTCATCGTCGCGCTGGGAGGCGGCGTCGTGGGCGACTTGGCGGGATTCGTCGCGGCGAGTTATCTACGGGGCATTCCGTTCGTCCAACTCCCCACCACCTTGCTTGCGCAAGTGGACAGTTCCGTCGGTGGCAAAGTGGGGGTCAATCTCAAGGCAGGCAAGAATCTGGTCGGCGCTTTTCATCAGCCGAAACTGGTGCTTTGCGATCTGGACACACTGTCCACCCTGCCCCCGCGCGAGTACCGGGCCGGCTTGGCCGAAGTCATCAAATACGGCATCATCGACGACGCCCGGCTTTTTCGCCGTCTTGAAAAGTCGATGGAGAAACTGCTCGAAAAAGATCCCCACGAACTCGAGCCGGTGGTCGCACGTTGCTGCGAAATCAAAGCCGCGGTTGTCCTGGAGGACGAGAAGGAAACCGGACGCCGGGCCATTTTGAATTTTGGCCACACCATCGGACACGGGATCGAAGCCAGTGTGGGCTATGGCCGGTATCGGCACGGCGAAGCCATTTCGATCGGCCAGGTCGCAGCCGCCAAACTGTCGGTGGCTCTGGCTGGACTGACGGCTTCGGAATCAGACCGAATCCGGCATCTCTTCGAGCGGGCCGGACTTCCCGTGGCGCTGCGACTTTCCGAGAGGCAATTCAAGGAGTTGACGGCGGCCATGCGGCTGGACAAGAAGGTGACCGCGGGCTCCGTACGGTTTGTCTTGTCGCCCAAGCTCGGCCAGGCGATCTGGGGACAGGAGGTGCCGGAGGAGCTGATCCGGGCCTCCCTTGGACTCTCAACCGGCACTTGATCCCCATTGGGGAGGCATGACAACGTCCGGGCGAGCATCATTCCCGCAACCCATGATTCTTTCTTTTTCCAGGCCCATGAAAACCCGGCCTCCTTTATCGAGGCTGCCGCTTCCGGCCGCGTCGAAGAGGAATCGGCGCTGAGTTGAAAAGAGGGCGCTTCAGCGAGGAATTGGCCGGGAATCCCACCCTACGCGTCCGCCGGAATCATGCGAGGCCCTTGGAACAAGTATCTCCAGGTCATCCGCGTGGGGATTCAAAACACCCTCGCTTACCGGGTGAATTTTCTGGCTCGCGCCTGCTTCGGCCTGATCCCTCTGATGGCCACCATCAGCCTGTGGAAGGCGGTCTATGCCGGCAAGGGACCCGACACACCGATCGGTCCCTACACGCTGGCCGGGATGATCTCCTACTACCTCTATGTGACTTTTGTGGACGCCTTGACGTCGGTGACTGAGGACGACTGGCAGGTGGCGTCCGACATCAAGGACGGGCGCATCAGCCAGTTTTTGATCAAGCCCATCGAGTATCTGCCCTATCGGTTGTGCCTCTTTTTTTCGGGCAGGCTCGTGTATGCCTCGGTGGCCTTGATCCCGGCTGTGGGGTTTGGCATCTACTTGAGGGAATATTGGGTTTTGCCGGCGGATCTCGAGACCTGGCTGGCACTGATGATTTCCCTGGCCATGGCGGCGCTGTTGCAGTTCTTCATTTCCTGCACGGTGGCGTTCCTGGCGTTTTGGGTCGCCGAAGTTTCCACTTTCATCTTCATCGTCTTCGCGATTGAACATCTCGCGAGCGGACATCTGTTCCCGCTCGATATTCTCCCTCCGGCGGTGGCGAAACTCGCGGCTTGGACTCCTTTTCACTATCAACTCTTCTTCCCGATCAGCATCGCTTTGGGAAACACGCAAGGACTCGATCTCTGGAGGGGGTTGGCGGCCCAAGCGGGCTGGGTGTTGGCGGCTTGGGGACTGGCACGCTGGGTCTGGGCGAGAGGCATTCGAAACTACACCGCGGTGGGCGGATGAACCTCGAGGAATTTCGATGACCCCATCCCCATCCAGCATGGAAAGGTCGGCGCCGCCTGCTTGGTGGCGACGTTACCTTTCGCTCTACGGTGCTCTGTGGAGAAACTCCGTGGCGCGAGAGATGGGATTCAAAACCAGCTTCCTGCTCTGGATTGTGGTGGAATCCGTGTGGTTTGTCCTTCAGCTCAGTTTCATGGGCGTGATGTTTCTGCACACGAAGGAGATTGCGGGCTGGAATCAGTGGCAGGTCGTCATGCTGATCGGAGCCAGCCAGGTGATTCAACAAACGTTCCAGGCGTTCTTCCTGATCAATTGCGCCAATGTCTCCGAACTCGTGCATACCGGGCGCCTGGATTTCATGCTGCTGCTGCCGGCCAACACGCGCTTTCTCGTGTCCTTGAGGCAGGTCGATTTGGGGGGATTCCTCAATGCCCTGATCGGGCTCGGGGTGATGGCTTACGCGGCGGTGAAACTCCAACTCCATCCCACCGCCTTGCAATGGGCGGGATTCGCCGTGCTGATCGGGGTCGGCATCTCGGTCCACTACAGCCTCATGTTCGCTTTGGCGTGCGTGAGTTTTTGGACCGTCAAGGCGCAGGGCATCATCTGGGGTTACTACAACCTGTTCCACATTGCTCGGATGCCGGAATCGGCGTTTCAGGGCGCTTTCCGCATCGTCTTCAAATTCGTTCTGCCTGTGCTGCTGGTGTCGAACGTGCCGGTCAAACTCTTGACCGACAAGCTGAACGACCCCGCGGAGTGGGTGGGATTGCTGGCGCTGGGAGTTCTCTGTTTCCTGTTTTCGGAGAGGCTCTGGCGGCTTTCGCTTCGCCGCTACGCGAGCGCGAGTTCGTAAGCGAATCAAAAAAATGTTCATTTCCTGAAAGCTTCCCCTTGGCTGAAACGGGATTCTTCTTTAAGAATTGGCGATGCGTGCGAAGACCAGCGCCGGGCTGCTCATGTATCGCTTCAAGGATGGCGCTTTGGAGGTCTTCCTGGCCCATCCAGGAGGCCCATTCTTCGCGCGCAAAGACAACGGGCATTGGACGATTCCGAAAGGGGAGGTCCATCAAGGCGAGGAATTGATCGCGGGAGCCATCCGTGAATTCGCCGAGGAAGTGGGCAAGCCCCCGGAGGGCGAGTTCATCCCGCTCGGCTCCGTCCGGCAAAACCGGGGCAAAACCGTCCACGCCTGGGCGTTCATGGGAGAGTGGGAGCCGGACCGTGTGCTCAGCACCACTTCTTTCGAGATGGAATGGCCTCCGTTCTCCGGCCGTCGTCAGATGTTCCCGGAGGTCGATCAAGCCCGGTTCTTCTCGATCCAACAAGCCCGCCGGAAAATCAAGCCCGCCCAATGGCCATTCATCGAGCGGCTCATGGGCAAAGTGGCAGACATGACACCCGCGGCGCCCCTCGAACCCCTGGGCTGATCCGGGAGGCGTGCTCAGGCGCCCGGGAGGCGCGCTTGACGCTGTCCCCGAGAGCCTTTAGCTTGCGCTGGCATCGGACAAATTGTCCCATGCGTGGGTCCTGATTCCGACCCGTTTTCCCTTCCACCCGGGTGGCCAGGGTAAATTGGTGCTTCGTACCCTGACCGAAACTGCCGATCCTAAGCCTATGTCAGCAAACAATTTTCTGGTCCCCATGGTGGTTGAACAAACCGGCCGGGGGGAACGCGGTTACGACATCTATTCCCGTCTGCTCGTCGATCGCATCATTTTCCTGGGCACCCCCGTGGATGACACGGTGGCCAATGTCATCATCGCCCAGTTGCTCTTTCTGCAAATGACGGACCCCAAAAAGGATATTCATTTGTATATCAATTCTCCCGGGGGAAGCGTCACCGCCGGCCTGGCCATCTACGACACCATGCAATTCCTGACCTGCGATGTGAATACCTACTGCATCGGCCAAGCCGCGAGCATGGGTGCAGTCCTGCTCGCCGCGGGCGCCAAGTCGAAACGGTTCGCCCTGCCCAACGCGCGGATCATGATTCACCAGCCCTGGGGTGGAGTGCAGGGACAGGCGACCGACATCAGTATCCAGGCGCGCGAGATTCTGCGGCTGAAAGATCGATTGAACGAAATCCTGGCCAAACACAGCGGACAGGCTCTCGACTCCATCGCCCGCGACACCGACCGCGATCGGTTTATGTCCGCGGAGGAAGCCAAGGCCTACGGCCTCGTTGATCAGGTCGTGCTCTCGCGGAAGGAACTTGTTTCCGCGACGGAAGAAAAATCCAAGTGACCGTCCCCAGCCATGGCGCGCCCCACGCAGCTCACGCTCTGTAGCTTCTGCGGTAAATCCCACGCGGAAGTAAAAAAACTCATTGCCGGACCCGGCGTTTACATTTGCGACACGTGTGTGCTCGTCTGCAAGAGCGTGCTCGACAAGGAACTGCGCACCGAGCAGAAGAAGTCATCCCCCCAACTCGGGGTGCTGAAACCCGCTGAAATCAAGCGGCAGCTTGATTCCCAATGCATCGGGCAGGATCACGCCAAGAAAACCCTGGCGGTGGCGGTTCACAATCATTACAAGCGCATTCTCTCCGACACCCAACCGGGTGAAGCATTAACCTCCCGCGACAACCCGTCCCCGGAAGTCGAACTCGAGAAGAGCAATATCATGCTGGTCGGCCCCACAGGCTCCGGCAAAACCCTGCTCGCCCGAACGCTCGCGAAAGCCCTCGATGTGCCGTTCGCCATGGCCGACGCCACCACCCTCACCGAGGCGGGCTACGTCGGTGAGGATGTCGAAAACATCATCCTGCGCCTCCTCCAAAACGCGGATTACGACGTCAAACGCGCCCAAATCGGCATCGTCTATATCGACGAAATCGACAAGATCGCCCGCAAAACCGAAAACGTGTCCATCACGCGCGACGTTTCGGGTGAAGGCGTGCAACAAGCACTGCTGAAGATCCTCGAAGGAACCGTCTGCAATGTCCCCCCCCAGGGCGGACGCAAACACCCTCAGCAGGAATACATCCGCATCGACACCAGCAACATTCTGTTCATCTGCGGCGGCGCCTTCGTGGGCCTCGATCGCATCATCCAACGCCGCATCGGGCACAAAGTCATGGGCTTCGGGGCCGAAGGCGCCCGCGGTGCAGATTCTGAACTGGAACTTCCGAACGTCACTCGGATGCTCGAACCCGAAGACTTGTTATCCTTCGGCTTCATTCCGGAATTCATCGGCCGCTTGCCCGTGGTCAGCGTCCTGGAGGAACTCACCGAAGAACAATTGGTCAATGTGCTCACCGAACCACGCAATGCCCTCACCAAACAGTTCAAGAAACTCATGGCCATGGACGGCGTGGATCTCCAGTTCTCGCCGGACGCACTGACTGAACTGGCCGCCCAAGCCCGCAAGAAAGGCACCGGCGCACGCGCCTTGCGCGGGCTTATCGAAAAATTGATGCTCGAAATGATGTACGAAGTGCCCGCCGACGAGTCCATCGCTTCGATCACCATTACCCGCAGCGTCGTGCTCGGAGAGAGCAAGCCATTGGTCGAGCGCCGTCCCAACGCCGAAGCCGCCTGACCGGAACCTCTCCTGCCTCGTTCCCCGGAACGCGTGCCCCCCACCGTTCCGAGCCTCATTTCGTAACAAGCCGGTGGTCCTCTCACGACACCACGCCCTGATTCCACGCCTGGAGGGAGTCTCCCGCCCACGGATCGAATCAGCCCCCCCTCCGCTCCGTCTCAATCCGAACCGGCCAGGAAAGCGAGCAGATCCCGTAGCTCCTCCTCGTTCAATGGATTCAATAAACCTGAAGGCATCGTGGACACCGGCTCCGCCCGCTGCCTCAGAATTTGACCCAGAGAGATCTCGATGAACTCAAGTGGACGCATCAGATCCTCGGCCAGCCTAAACACTCGATCATCGCGGGACACCAGCCTTCCAGACACCGCCTTGCCGGATTTCAGTTCCAACGTCACCACTTGGTACTGGTCGGAAATGGCCTTGCTCGGCTGGAGGGTAGCCTCGATCAAGTCCCGCGTCGTAAACCGTTTCCCCACGGTGGTCAAATCGGGGCCGATGCCTCCCCCCTCCCCACCGAACCCATGGCAGAGCGCGCAACCGGTAGCCTCGTAAAGTTCGCGACCTCGAACCTTATTCCCAGTCTTCCCTCTCGCCCCCGCAACCTTCAACGCTTCTTCCAAAGTCCACTCCCGCCCCGGACCCACGGGTCCCGGGGCACTCTTGGAAAAAACGCCCGCCGCCGGTCCTAAGGCAGACATCGCCTTCCGTTGGGACTCCGGAACGGACTTCAATGCCAAATCCCGCAGTTTTTCCCAGGATTGACGGTATTGGTGTCCTCCACGGGATCGAGCCTGAGCGTCCGCCACGAGCTCGAAATACTTGCGGTGCTGGCTTTCAGTCCATCCCTGCTCAATCCACAGCAACATTTGAGCATAATGGAGACGCCATGTTCGTGGCGCCGACTCCAACATGTCGCGCACCGCCAATCCATACTTTGGGTTGCGCACAAAATACCCGGAGCCCAACGCCGGACGCTCACCTCGATCCTCGGCCATCCAGGCGAGCAACGGATCGATCGCGGCCGGCTCGCCCAAGAAACAGAGCAAGCGGGCCAGATCCTGCCGCACGATGGGGTCCGGCTCGATGAGTTTTGATCTGAGGTCCGCCTTCAAGTCCTCCCGCCATTCCCTCGAAGGCAGGCCGCCACGAGCCAGCGCCCACTCGCAGATTCGCATCCATCTCCCTTTCCATTCGCTGGACGCCGCAGTCCATAAAAACGCCCGGAGCCTTTCCAAAACGGCGTGCTGATCGGCCACGCTTCCCTGCCGGGCCAAGGCCAGCAAAGCCCCCAGCGCCACTTGAGGATCGGCTTCCGCCAAAGCCCTTCCCTTCCACGTGTCCACGGGCTGGTGCTCGAGCGCGACACGCGCGGCGAAACGAATCAGCCGGTCACCGTGACCGAGATGCCGCCAAACTCGCTCCGCCGCGCCAGGATCCACTCGCCCATGAAGAGTCTCGATCTCCTTCCGAAGGGCATGGGCACGGGCCTCGGGCTCGGCCCACGTGGGCTTCTCCGCCGGACTCGTATTTTCAGTTCCTTGGTAACGAACCCGATAAAGGGCGGACCCCAACCTGCGCCCTCCCACCGCGAAATAAAGGGCTCCGTCGAGCCCCACCACAATGTCCGTCACCGGAAGCCCCACACCGCCGACGAATTCTTCCACCTCCGCCCGATATCCCGCGCCCTGGGGGTGCAAGTGAGCGGCATGGATGGTTGCGAAGGTCCAATCACAGGCAAACAATGCGCGCTGGTACCTCGCGGGGAATCGCGTTCCTTCTCCAAACGCCACCCCAGTCGGTGAAGCCGGGCCAATGTTGATCACCGGCGCGACACCATCCTCGTAATGCTCGGGCCATACTCCGATCCCGCCGCGCCATCCGAACTCGGCCCCGCTGACGAGGTGGCAAATGCGTGTCGGCCGATACCAAGGCGCGCCTTGATCCCATTCCATGTCGGAATCAAAGGTGAAAAGCTCGCCCCGGGCATCGAAGGCCAAATCGTAACTGTTGCGCAATCCGCTCGCCATCAATTCGCGATTCCCGCCTTCCGGATCAAATCGCAAGACCCAGCCCTCCAACGCATGCCGGGATGTTTCGTAACCGGGCGGCAGCAAACGATCCGCCCCGCTCGTGGCCACAGGTCGCCGCACTTTCACATCCGAAGGCAACGCCGTCCCGTTGCCCCCCATGAGATACACGGAACGTCCGTCAGGACCGGGCGCAAGACCGTGAGGACCATGCTCCCCGCCGCCCTTGAGTTCGAAAAGCAAATCGATGCGATCGAATTGATCCTCACCCCGCGTGTCTCGCAGTCGGTAGACGCCGATCTTGGCCGTCGGATTCCCCTCCGCCACCGTCACATACAGGCTGTCGAAAGCCCAAAGCAATCCGTGACACCATCCAACCTGGCGGGCAGCGCCCCCAAGTTTCTCCACGCGCGTCTCGCCTCCCGCCACCTCCGCGGGCGGTGGAGTGATCCGGTAAATCCCCACCTCATGTTGGGAAGCCGCAAGCAGCCGTCCGCGCGGATCGACCGCCAGTGCGGTGAAGGATCCAAAATTCGTGGGCACGGTAAGGACGCGATCCACCGCGAAACCAGGAAGCGCGCGAACCGTCGCGGCGTCCGCGGGATGCAAGGGATGCCCGGGCTTGTACCAGTAGGGGCGGTCCCGGTAAACCGTCTCATCCGCCGTTTCGATTTCAAGCGCTCGGGCCGGGGCCTCGGCACCGAAGGCGGCGGGAACGAAAGAAATCCAAGCGCTGAGCATCAGCCGCGCTGGCACACCGAAAGGGAGCATGACGGCACTGTAATCGGCGGCGCGCCGGAGACAACTACGAATTCTTTCGTTGACACTACGAATATCTTCGTACATTTTGCCGCCATGCCCGCGAAATCCGATCCCCCCAAACCCACCGAGGGCGAACTCGCCATCCTCCGCTGCCTCTGGCGCCACGGACCCGGCACGGTTCGTGACGTCGTCCTCCGCCTCCGCCCCCAACCCGGCTACACCACCGCCCTCAAAATGATGCAAATCATGACGGAGAAAGGCCTGCTCGAACGCGATACCTCCCAGCGCGTCCATGTCTTCACCCCTCGCGTCCCCCGCGCCCAAACCCAAAAGCAACTCGTGGCGGACCTGCTTCACAAAGCCTTCGACGGCAGCGCGAGTTCCCTGGTCCTTCAGGCCCTCTCCAACACGCGCGCTTCCAAACAGGAACTGGAGGCCGTCCGAAAGCTGCTGAACTCAATCGAAGGAAATCCTCAGCATGAATGAATCCCCGCTCTTCGCTGGCCGAATTGATGAACCGCATCGAGGCAGAGGAGAGCAGCCTCCGGTCCATGCGATCGAAGCTCGATGAGGACCGATGGCGCACGGTCGAATCCGTGCAAGTCTTGGGCTCCCGCTCCTTGGCCCGCCCTGGCTGGATGCCTTTGCCCTGGCATTACCCTTGCCCGTTGAACCTGCTACGCCCCTTTGAAAACAGGCCCTGAAGCGGCGTGAACGCCCCGCCGCCGCCCTGCCGCGCGCATCGCCGATAACCTGTGGATGCGTTGCCCCACCGCGCGAGCCTCAGGGAAGATTTGACTTTAGAAGACGCCCGAAGACCATTGCTCCTTCTCCATGAAGATTATCCGCTACCAGGACACTTCGGGTCACACCGGCCTCGCCGCGCTTCAACCCGACGCCACCGCACTCAAAATCAAAGGCGACCTCTTCGGCGCTTTCGACATCACCCCGGAACCCGCGCACGTCGCGAAACTGCTCGCCCCCATCGCCCCCGCAGCCATCCTTTGCATCGGGCTCAATTACCGCCGTCACGCCGAGGAAAGCAAAGCCACCCCTCCCCAGCATCCGGTCCTGTTCATGAAGACGCCGACCGCCGTGCAGCATCCCGGCGATCCCATCATTTTGCCCGGCCAACTCGCCAGCCATGAGGTGGACTACGAGTGCGAACTGGCCGTCGTCATTGGCAAGACATGCAAGAACGTGCGTCGCGAGAATGCCCTCGACCATGTCCTCGGTTATACTTGCGCGAACGACGTCAGCGCGCGTGACTGGCAAATCAAATGGGGCGGCAGTCAATGGTGCCGGGGCAAGACCTTCGACACGTTCTGCCCGCTCGGCCCGTGTCTCGCACTCAAGGACGAAATCCCCGACCCCTCCGACCTGAAGATCAAAACCGTGCTGAACGGCGAAACCATGCAGGATTGGCGGTGCGACGACATGATCTTCGACGTGCCCACGCTCATCGAATTCTTGAGCGGCAGCACCACCCTCGTCCCCGGCACCGTCATCCTCACCGGCACGCCGCATGGCGTCGGCTTCGCCCGCAAACCTCCAGTCTTCCTCAAGCCGGGCGATCGCGTCTCGATCGAGATCGACAAAATCGGCGTGCTGGCGAACCCCGTCGCCGCCGAATCTCCCTAAGCTCGCCCCGTCCGGATTGAATCCCGCCATGATGCAAAACCTGTTCGATCTTTCGGGCAAAAACGCGCTCGTCAGCGGCGCCGCGCAGGGCATGGGTCGTGCCATGGCCCTCGCCCTCGCGCAAGCCGGCGCGAATATCATGGCCGTGGACCGCAACCTGGCCGGCGCAGAAGAGACGGCCGCAGCCATCCGAGCGCTCGGGCGCCAAGCCTGCTCCAGCCCTGCCGATGTGTCGCAACCCGCCCAGATCCGCCAACTCTTCGAAGAGTTTGATCGCTCCTTCAGCCATCTCGACTTCCTGGGCAATGTGGCCGGCGAAGGCGTGCTCGGCCGCCCCGAAAACATTACTCTGGAGGAGGTCGAGCGATGCTGGCGCAATTTGGTTCTCGGACGTTTTTGCATGTGTCAGGAGGCCGGCAAACGAATGCTGTCAGCCGGGCGCGGAAGCATCGTGAACATCGGCTCTCTGGCCAGCATCACCGCCCTGGGCCGCGGCCATGTCGCCTACAGCATGGCGATGGGTGCGGTGGCCCAAATGACCCGCGAACTCAGCACCGAGTGGGCCGGCCGCGGCGTCCGGGTCAACGCGATCCTCCCAGCTCAGGTCATCAACCCGAGCCTCGAGCAGCGCCTCTCGGCCAACCCGTCGCTCCGCCAAACATTCCTGCGCGGTATCCCTGCCGGCCGGCTCGGCAAACCCGAGGATATTCAAGGGCTTGCCGTCTTGCTCGCATCCGATGCCTCGAGCTGGATCACGGGCGCCTTGATTCCCATGGATGGCGGAAATCTGGCGGTGAATGCGGGCGGTTCCGTCAAGCCTGAGCCCTAAGCGCTCCCGCGATCAGTTCTTCCAACTCTTTTCAACCTTCACTCACTTCGATCCCCAGGTCCGATGAGATTCGAGTTCTCCCAACAGGAACGCCTCTCGCTCTATCAAGTCATGTGCCGCATCCGGCAATGTGAAGAAGGTCTCGCGAGAGCCCATGCTCGCGGCTTGATCCATGGCGCCTGCCACACCTACGTCGGCCAGGAAGCCATCGCCGCCGGCGTCTGCTCCCACCTGCGAAGCGAGGACGTCGTGTTCAGCACACATCGGGGACACGGCCACGCCCTTGCCAAAGGCCTTTCCGCGTTCGAGCTGGCTGCGGAGCTGTTCGGTCGAGCCCCAGGGTGTTCGCGCGGACGCGGCGGCAGCATGCATTTGTTCGCTCCTGAAATCGGGCTGATGGGCACCAGCGGCATCGTGGGACCCTCCATTCTACAGGCGGTCGGCGCGGGATACAGCTTCAAGCTCCTCCAAACAGATCGCGTCGCGGTCGCCTTTTTTGGTGACGGCGCGGTCAACAACGGCGCGTTTCACGAAGGCCTCAACCTGGCGAGCATCTGGAAGCTCCCGGTGCTGTTCGTCTGCGAGAACAACCAGTTCGCCACCGAGGTTCCCTTCCAATACGCCGCCGGCAACCCCAACGTGGCTCAACGCGGACAGGCCTATGGCATCGAAGGCATCGAACTCGACGGCAACGATGTCGCCGCCATTCACGAATCTTCCGCCCGTGCGATCCACCGTGCCCGCCGGGGAGAAGGCCCGACGCTCCTCGAATGCAAAACGTATCGCACGCGCCCCCATTCGGAGGGCATGGGCGACTACACCTACCGCACCCGGGAGGAGGTCGCCGCCTGGCGCGAACGCTGCCCCATCAAACGCTGGCGCTCCGCGCTCCTGGAGCAAGGCTGGGCCACCCCCGACCAACTCAACGCCATCGATCGCGAAGTTGAAGCGGAAGCCGCCCAGGCGCTTCGCGAAGCGGAAGCCGCGCCCTGGCCTGCCCCCGACTCGGCGACCACTCATGTCCACGCCGAGGATCCAGCCCGGAAACCCCCATCCGAGCCGCCGCCCCCATCAACCCCGGGGCGGCTCCTGAATTGGTCCGCCGCCACGCTCGAGGCTCTCGACGCCGAAATGAGCCGCCAGCCCGGGCTGTTTGTGCTCGGCGAAGGCATCGGCGTGCGCGGAGGCAACTTCGCCACGACCACCGGACTCTTCGCCAAATACGGACCCCAGCGTTTGTGCGACACCCCCATCTGCGAGCGCGGTTTCGTCGGCCTCGGCTGCGGTGCCGCCATGACCGGCACCCGCCCCGTCATCGACTTCATGTTCGTGGATTTTATCCACGACGCCTTTGGCGAGACGGTCAATCAGATCGCCAAAATGCAATACATGAGCAGCGGACGCTTGCGCATGCCCATCGTGCTGCGAGGCTGCGTCGGCGCCGGCCACAGCGCCGCCACCCACCATTCTGGCAGCTACTACTCCATCTACGCGCATATCCCCGGCCTCCGCGTCGTCATTCCCTCCACCCCTCGCGACGCCAAGGGCCTCCTCATGCACGCGCTCCGTTCGCCAGATCCCGTCCTCTTCCTCGAACCGCGCGAACTCATGGCGATCAAAGGCGACGTGCCCGTCGGTGATTATGAAATTCCGTTCGGCCAGGCACGTGTCGCCCGGTCCGGCGAACACCTGACCGTGGTCGCCCTCGGACTCATGGTCCATCGCAGCCTGGAGGCCGCCGAGATGCTGGCCCGGGATCACATCCAAGCGGAGGTCATCGATCCCCGAACGGTCTCGCCCCTGGACTTCGATTCGATTCAACGTTCCGTCGCCAAAACCGGACGACTGCTCATCGTGGATGAAGCCTTCGGTCCGTGCGGAATGGGCGCTGAAATTGCCGCGCGGGCAGCTGACACTGCCTTCGACTATTTGGACGCGCCCATTCGACGTCTCAACGGCGCCTTCGCTCCCACGCCCTACAGCCCGGTGCTGGAAAAGGAAGTGATTCCTCAAGTCGAAACGATTCTGCAATGCATGCGTTCCCTCCTCGACGAATGAGCGCCGAGATCCTTGTGCCCCGGCTGGGTTGGTCGATGGAAGAAGCCACCTTCTCTGCATGGCTGAGGAAGGAAGGCGACACGGTCCGTCCCGGAGATCCCTTGTTCGCGCTTGAAAGTGACAAAGCCACCCAGGAAGTCGAGGCGCTCGACGGCGGAGTTCTCCATTTGCCGTCTGACGCTCCGAAACCCGGCGACATTGTTCGGGTCGGGCAACGCATCGGTTTGCTGATCCCACCGGGAGCATCTGCCCGTGGTGAAGCCGCGCCACAGGTTACCCATGAAGTTCCAGCCCTCCCGGCGCCGGTTCCTGGAATGTCGGATCCTATGGCGGCTGCAAACCCGGAGCCAGCCTCCGCCCTGGAGGCTTCGACGAAGCCCGGCTTCCCCATCTCCAAATCCCGCGCGCCCGTCACCCCGCGCGCCCGCCGGGTGGCCCGTGAATTGGGCGTTGCTTTGGAGGAGTTATCAGGCACCGGACGCGGTGGCAGAATTCGCGAACACGACGTTCGACAAGCGGCATCGAAACCACAACCTGGACTTGGCCGTTGGCGCAAAGCCATTGCCGCCCGGCTTTCGGAAGGAGCCCGGCAATCCGTCCCGGTGACGCTGCACACGAGTGTGGATGTCTCCCGTTGGGTCGAATGGCGGAATCACCGCAAAACCGTATCGTCACCTCATGAAGTCCCCGTGCCGAGTTTCACCGTGATGATGGCGTGGCTCTGCGGCCAGGTCTTGCCGGACCACCCTGCCCTCAACGCGCGCTGGGACGGGGACCGTCTTCATCGACTGGCCGAGATTCATGTCGGCATCGCGGTGGACACGGATGAAGGATTGGTGGTTCCGGTGATCCGCCATGCCAACCGGCTCAAACTGCCCGAGTTCGCCGCCGCCTTTGCCACCCTCGTCGAGAAGGCGCGGAATCAGAAGCTGGCTTCGTCGGAGTTCGGTGGCGGAACATTTACGGTCAGCAGCTTGGGCGCGTTTGGGATCGAGTTTTTCACGCCGGTCCTGAATTATCCCGAGTGCGCCATCCTGGGCCTGGGCCAAATCAAGCGCCAGCCGGTGTTTTGTGGAGACCAAGTGCAAGCCCAAGACCGCATGGCTTTGAGTTTGACCTTCGACCACCGCGCCTTGGATGGCGCCCCGGCGGCCCGCTTCCTGCAATCTCTCGCCGCCGCCATGGAATCTTGGGGAATGGAATGAACGTGTGTCCCTTCAGATTTCGAACACCGTCACCTCGGGACGGCAATTGAAGCGCACTGCCCAGTGGAACCAACCAAGACCGGGACTCACATGGAGTGGCCCCGCAGGAGTCTGATACATCCCGAGCTCATATTTCCCAACACCTCCGGGTAAAATCAGGGCTCCATACAGAGGCAGGCGCACTTGACCCCCATGAGAATGCCCGGCGAGTAATAAATCGTACTGAGCAGGCATCAACTGATCCGCCCACGACGGGTAATGCATCAGGAATAGATGTCGAACCCCGGCTGGAGTGGGCGGCGTCCAAGAGTGCTTGCATGAAGCACCAGAAATAAGCACGCGACCGCCGGCCGCGGGCATGCTGCGGTCCATCAGCCACCCGCCTCCGGTTTTCGCCAGGACCGATTCGACGCGCTGAAAGTCGGAGTTGCTCCAGTAATCATGGTTGCCAGGAACGCCAAAAAGCGGGACGCCGATGGATTGGAACTGTCCCAATGCCTCGTCGAGATGTTTAGACTCCTCAACCCAATCGCCGGTGAAGCAGACAAAATCAGGCGAGACTGAATGGATGGCGGCAACGATCCTGGAAAGGTAGTTCGCGTCACCTTTGTGATGCAGATCGCTGCAATGAACAAAACGATGCCGGGGAGTATCCGCGCGTGTCCGCCTCCACCTCAGTTTCAGCCAAGTGGGTTCGAGGAGAAATGCCTGACCCGCAGCGAGGACGGGCAGCGCGAAAATCATTCGCCGCATCCACGCCCTGCGCCGAATCCTTCGTTCGGTGTCCGGTCGCCGGGAATCATCCATGGCGAGTTCATTCATGATCTTTTCTCACTGATGGTGCAAGACTGGCAAAAGCTCCAATTTGAACAGTGTTCTGGAAGTAGAAATCCCAACTGCATGACCAGCCTCCTTTTCGGGATTGCAGTTTTATTCATAATCTGCATAATCTGTACTAATTCACGAAAAAGCGTCTTATGAAAATTCAATCTCTCTTCCTTCTCGCCCTGCTCGGAATGTTCGCAGCCTTGGACACCCGGGCCGCCTCGGTCACGCTCACCGGCACCGTGCGCGATTTCAAAGCCTTCGGAACGCCAGGCGGCCACGCGGATTTCGAACATTTCCTTGGTTTCGACCCCGGCATCGTCAAAACCGATCTCGGCCTGGACGGTAAACCCGTCTATACCGGCACAGCCGGCAATCCCACCACCACGGGCGCAACCGAATTCGATCAGTGGTATCGCGACACCGCCGGGGTGAACCTCAGCACGCCGCACTCCATCACCCTGACGGAACTCGTCCCCGGTTCGGGGGAGTTCGTTTTCGATTCACCAAGCTTCTTCCCCATCGATGGCATGCTCTTCAATACGGGAATCCCCGGCCCTAACTACCACTTCACTTTCGAACTGCATACCACGTTCACTTACGTCCCTGGCCAAACATTCGAATTCCGCAGCGACGATGAACTTTGGGTTTTTATCGACAAGAAACTCGCCATCGACCTGGGCGGCGTCCACGGTGCGATGACCGGTTCCGTTGCATTGGACACCCTCAGCCTGACTGCAGGTTCGACTTACAGCTTGGATCTCTTCTTTGCCGAGCGCCACACGGTGGCCAGCAGCTTCAAGGTCACCACCAGCATCCCCCTCGTGACAGTTCCGGTTCCTAACGCTTTCCCGTCCGTTTATGGCGCGATGGTGCTTGGTCTGGCCGCGCTCGCTCCGGGCTTGCACCGACGGATCTGAGGTTTTCCTTCCTCCTTGGCCAGCAGCAACCGCCCCCTCTCATCAGGAGGCAGGGGATGGTAGCCGCGGCAATGCGATGGGAGAGGGTGATAAGCGAGCGGTTGAGCTCCGCGGGAGCGGAGCGACGCGACCTTGAAGGCGCTTCAGCAATGGACTAACCTCAGTGGATGCCGCCGGTGGACGCCTTGCATTTAGGCGGCCTAAACACCGTGCTCCGCTTGCGATCAGTCGAAGGCCGAATCGAAGTCCCCTTTGAGGAATCGATTCACGGACGAAACGGCACAGTCGTCCATTGGGACTCAAACTGGGCCTGCCGTTTGTGGGTATAGCCGTACTTCATGTACCAAATGTCCTGCTTGTCCAGGGCGGTGGAGGCAGTGGCGCCGAATTTCAAAGCTCCTTTGACATCCGAGGCTTTCAACATGGCGGGCCCCAGCCACCGTTTGGTCACGGCATGCCCGTCGGCAAAACTCAAGGTGCTCTTCTTATTGTGCCAAATCGCCACGGCATCCACCCACGTAAAAGTCGTGGGCGTGGGATCGATCAGCCAGGATCCAAGGTTCCAGCCCCGGTCGTCAGCCTCTTCGACAAAAACGTAATTACGGGTCGGAAACGCTATCTCGCTGTATTTTTTGATCGAATTACTTTCGTCCTCGCCGTCCAGACCGCCTGCGCCACCGTAGCTGTCGTAGGCAAACCCGCGGCCGGGCTGTAGCTTGAGCCGTCCGTCTCCTGGACAATGCCAGGCATCGACCGCGTTGGCGTAGGGGAACAGCTTGCCCTGCCGCAAACCCTCGTGCGCCTCCGCCAGGGCCCGCTCGCGGCCAGACCCGGTGAAGTTCCGCACCGGTTTGGGCCCGGTCCAGAAATCCCGTCCCTGTCGGTAAGTGCTCATGCCGACGATCTGGTCTTGGTTGTCGTCGGCATACATGAGGAAGGACAAGCCCAGTTGCTTTTGATTGCTTTGACATCGGGCTCCGGTCGCCAACTGCTTCGACTTCGCCAGCGACGGCAGAAGAAGGGATGCCAGGATGGCGATGATGGCAATGACGACCAAGAGTTCGATCAGCGTGAATCCAGTTCGGCGGTGCAGATGGGAAATGGCGGTTTTCATAGTTGGAAACGGCCCCGCGAAAACAGCACCTCATGCGGGATCCATGGATTTTGGGTTCGCCACCTATAAAGCCGAGTGAAGCTTCTGAAGTCAAGGGGGGATCAACTCCCCAAATCTACGGATAGGGGAGTTGATTGCCCACGAATCACACGAATCACACGGATGAAAACAGGCTTTCAGTCGGTTCGATGAGAACCAGGATTGTCGACCGTCTGTCTGGAACTCCAGGACAGGGAGGAATTCTCCACTCATCCGTGTCATCCGTATGATCCGTGGTTGCCCCAAAAAAGGCTCAACCGTTATCTGTGGGACAAGGAACCCTTGCTACCGCCGTTCTGAGAACCCGAGTCATGCCAAACTCCGGCATTGAGGATTAAAACGGTCATTGACCTTGATGAATCTTCGCAAGATCCTGGCGATAAGGCCATTCCGAACCATTCACCAGTTCCAAAACCGGTGCACCCGCAAGTTGTCGGGGCGCGCCGTTCACGGCGCTTCCGCTCGCGCCCATCGGCCGCGGCGATCTCCTCCCGTTCCATGGCCCGCCCTGAGTGAATGCCTTCGCCCTGGCAGCACCCTTGCCCATTGAACCTGCCATGCCCCTTTGAGGACACGCCGCACCCCGGCGCTGCCGCGCACATCATCGACAGCATGTGGATGCACGGTTCCAAAACCGAGTGGCAGATCAAGACCCGGAAACGGGACCGTCACCGCCCGCCCGCGATCCCATGCGCAACAATTGAAACAAGGTGACCGCCGAGGCCAGTGCCATGAAGGTGATCAAGCAGGCCGCGAAGAGTTTATCGGTCATGCCCGAGACCACGGACGACCAACTCATCCACGACCGCCACGCAAACACCGCGAGCAAGAGCAACGCGGTCGTCAACGCCACGCCGCGCGCCCACGCCGCTCCCCTCAGGAGCCGCCACCCCAAGAACGCGGAAATCGCCCCAAAGAGGCCCCCCGAGATCAAGGCGGTCACAGCTTTGGCCGGATTGGAGAAATACCCCAGCAATCCGCAGAGCACCAAGACGACTCCGTAGCCCAGCATCCAGCGGCCCGCGCGGACATTCGAGCCGTTCATTCGTTGAACCAAGTTTGAGCCATAACTCGACCATCTTAACTCTGTTTTCCAAGCGGCGACAAGCACGACTTTCCGATTGAATACTTCGGAAAAACCGAATGATAGGCGTAACATCCCATCGAAGGGTTGCATGCTCCTCACCCGCGACACCATGGGGACGCCGCCAAAGTGGCCAGCCTCGCACACGCCTCGGCCAAACTGCGCGTTTCCAAGCCTTCCATGTCTGAGCGGTTGGCCGCGCTCGAGGACGCCCAGGGCGAAGAGCCGTTCCGGTGCGATGGACGACGGAAGAAGCTCCCCGAGGCAGGCTTCATCGCCATGACTTCGGCCGAAGAAATCTTCGCCCGGGTCAATCTCGACTCCCAGCATCGCTCCTGCCAGCCTTGGTCATGCCCTCTTCCTTCTTCTCGCCCGCCGGCGATGTCGCGGGCGACACCTCCGGGCTCACGACCCGCTTCCAACTTTTCCACCGCCCGCGATTCATCCCCACGCTTGTTTCCAAGTGGACCATTGCCGCCATCTTGTTCGGAGCGGGGTCCACGTTGTCGAGAGCCGCCGACACGGGGGAGGATCATCGAACCCACGCCGGCGCTTTCCACGTCGAGCGACCCACCCTTCACAACCTGGGATTCGAGTGGGCCATTCGAGGGGATGCCAATCGGAATGCCACGGTGCAGGTTCACTACCGCACGCTTGGCGACACAGCCTGGAGATCGGCACTGCCCCTGGTTCGAGTCGGTGGAGAGAATGTCTTTCGCCGGCGGGAGAATCTCGACTACACGGTTCCTCACGGCTTCGCCGGTTCCATCCTCAATCTCGCCCCCGAAACCGAATATGAATGCCGATTCGAGATGTCTGATCCCGATGGCATCGACGGACAAACTTCGCGTCTCGCTCGCGTGAGAACGCGCGCCGAACCCAAAGCGCACCCCGGGGGGAGGATTCTCCACGTGTATCCCCCGGACTACTTCGGCCCCCGGCAGGAGCCCTCGTTCACCGGAATCTTGCAAGCTTACTACGGCGCAGGACTGGGCGATTGGTCCGTGGTTTGGGAACGCCGCGCCCGCCCCGGTGACACGCTCTTACTCCACGCGGGACTCTATCGACCGGAACGATTCAACTACGTCGATCCCATGATGGCGCCCTTTGATGGCTCCATGTCGCTGACGTTGAAAGGCACGGCCGATCAGCCCATCACGATCAAGGCCGCCGGCGATGGAGAAGTCGTCCTCGATGGCGACGGCAACCATCGACTGTTCGATGTCATGGCCTCAGCCTATCACCTGTTCGAGGGACTGACGTTCCGCAATACGGACGTAGCGATCTTCGCGGGTCAGAAGGAAGTGCTCGGTGCCGTGGGTCTGGCGGTCAAGAATTGCCGTTTCGAACAGGTTGGATTCGGGATCTGGACCGAGTACGCGGGTTCGCGCGATTTCTATATTGCCGACAATTTGTTCCTGGGCCGCGAAGATCGATTTCGCCTCGTCGGCTGGGGCGGCGCGGCCAGGGAACCCGGCGGGATTTCCTGGCCGGTTCCTGCCTACGGTTCACATCGGCTGACAAGCTACTATGCCATCAAGGTTTACGGACCCGGCCATGTCATCGCGCGCAATGCCATCGCTTACTTCCACGACGCCATCGGGATTTCCACCTATGGCACCCCCGAAACCGATCCAGACCGGCGGGCTTCGTCCATCGACATTTATGGGAATGACATGCATGTCATGAACGATGATTTCATCGAGACCGACGGCGGCGTTCACAATATTCGCGTTTATGGAAACCGGGGGATCAATGCGGCACAAGGAGGCTTCAGCGCCCAACCCGTGTTCGGAGGCCCCGCCTATTTCTATCGCAACGTCCTTTACCACGTCCCTTCGGGAGTGGCGTTCAAATTCAGCGCCAAACCCGCCGGCCTCTATGTCTGGCACAACACCATCATCAGCGAACACCGCCTCCCCGATCCCTCCGCCAACCTCCATTTCCGCAACAATCTCTTCCTGGGCCGGGACACTCCAGACCGGGGTATTTTGACCATGTCTCATTCGACTTCCTGGAACACCTCCGACTACAACGGCTACCGCCCCAATCGGGGTGCGCCCGAGCAATACCGGTTCTTTCAACCCAAGCCGGGTTCCAACATCTATGAACCTTCCCCGGGGGCCTGGCGCATCTTCTCGACCTTGCGCGAGCTGCAAATTGGCACCGGACAGGAAGCGCATTCCCGGGAGATCGATTACGATATCTTCACCCGGCTGTCGCGTCCAGATCCCCAACACCGTCACACCCTCTACCACGCGATGGACCTGGATTTCAGCCTCAAATCGGAATCCCCCGTCATTGATGCCGGAGTGCGCATCCCCACGGTCAATGAGGACCACTCGGGAAAAGGGCCCGACCTTGGAGCCTGGGAACACGGCAAGCCCCTTCCGCACTATGGTCCGGCTTGGCTGACATGGCAGCCCTTTTACCGGTAGCCTCTGCGCTTGAAACCCCTGACCCGGAAGTTTCAAACTCCTTCCGCGAAAGCCACTTTGTGCGCGAGGTGTGCCCTGAAAGTCGCGTTGCTGAAATGCACGGCAATTCTATACGATTGAAGAAATCGAAGATTTTTGGCACCTTGAAATCCCTCCAGAAAACGCTTATGAAATCGACCACCTCCAACTTCCTTTCCCGCCGGGGATTCACGTTGATTGAACTCCTCGTCGTCATCGCCATCATCGCCATCCTGGCCGGCATGCTCTTGCCGGCCTTGTCCAAGGCCAAAACCAAAGCCCATGGCATCAGTTGTCTCAGCAACAACAAGCAACTCGTCACCGGCTGGACGCTCTATGCCGGGGACTTCAACGATGCTTGCGCCAACAACTTCACCATCCCCGGCACCCAGGAAGCCATCCAGTCCAAGAAATTCAACAACTGGGTCAACAACGTGATGACCTGGTCCGCCGGCACGGACATCGACTCAGTCAGCGTCACCAACCTCTTGTGGGTGCGCAATGGGGTGCTCGGGCCGTACACCGCCGGGGCTGTGGGCATCTACAAATGCCCTGCGGATAACTACCTGAGTCCCACCCAACGCCGGGCCAATTTCCCCCAACGCAATCGCAGCATGTCCATGAACGCGTTCTTCGGACGCTCCAACAATGATGCCAACGACAACAGTGCCCGCGGCGCCAGTTGGGCTTTTAACGGCGCCTTCCGCCAGTTCCTCAAGGTGTCCGACGTGGTGTCGCCCACCAAAACATGGCTGACCCTCGACGAACATCCCGATACGATCAATGACGCCTTTTTTATTGCCGACCACAATGGATCCCAGTGGGGAGACGTCCCCGCTTCCTACCACAATGGCGCTTGTGGGTTCAGTTTTGCGGATGGCCATGCCGAGATCCACAAGTGGTTGAGCGCCGCTTCGAAATATAAAGTGAAATACAGTTCCGTCCCCGTGCGAAACTTTGATGCCGCCGGCAAGCTCGACATGGCCTGGTACAAGGAAAATGTCGGCCTCGTTCCCATCCGCTGATCGGAGCGCAGCCGGTATTTAGCCGAATCCCCAAAGGTCCGGAGCCCCGCTCCGGACCTTTTTTATTCCGAGGGCGGGTCTTCCAGGAATTTCCCCACGCGGCGAATCACGTATCCTACCACCGCCAAGACAAGAAGGGCGCAAAATGTGCCCACCAAAAAATCATGGCGCTTCTCGGCAGAAACGTCTTTGAGCGAATAGAGAAAACTCGACGCCAAAGCCAATGCCACCAGCACCACCAGCCCAGCCGCCACCCTCCGGGTCCGTTTTCCCGCCTGAGTATCCCCGCCTTGCTTTTCAATCCATCTCCACGCCACCAACGTTCCAACAAAGCAAACAAGCCCGGACAGCACCGTAAGCGCGTCGATTTCGAACCGAAGCTTGGGATTGACCTGCCGGAGCGAAACCAGAAATCCACCCATCCCGCCCAAACAGAGCGCGCTGGCATACTCCACCCATCGGACGAAGGACTTCTCCGAACTTCGCTCGGCCTGGGGGGAGTCGGGCATGACGGGAAAGGCTACGCCGTGAGCTTCGAGCAGATCACCAGCCGGATGGCCAGCCCTCAGTCAAACATTTTGCCTGGGTTCAAAATCCGGTTCGGATCAAGCGCCTGACGCAAGCAACGCATCACTCGCATCTGCGTGTCCCCGGCGAACTTCGGCAAGAACGATTTTTTGGCCACCCCCACGCCGTGTTCCCCGGTAATGGTTCCTCCCAGCCGGATCGCTTCCTCAAAAATCTCGTGAAACGCCTGCTCGATTCGATGCATTTCCTCATGGTTCCGCTCGTCCGTCAGAAACGTGGGATGCAGATTGCCATCGCCCATGTGACCGAAGGTTCCAATCCGCAGGCGATACTTCCTGGCCACCGCTTCGACAAACCGAATCATCCGGGCCAACTCGCTTCGAGGCACCGTCGCGTCCTCCAAGATCGTGGTGGGAGAAACCCGGGCCAAGGCCGAGAAGGCGCTGCGTCGGGCCGTCGCCAAACGCGTGGCCTCGGCATCATCCTTGGCCACCCTCACTTCCAAACAACCGTTCTTCCGCGCGCATTCCTCCATCCGCGCCGCCTCCTCCGCTACCGCCGCTGGATGCCCGTCCGTCTCCATCAACAACAAACTCTCGCAATCCAGCGGCAGCCCCACTTTGGCGTAATCCTCGACGCAATGAATGGTCGTTCGATCCAGAAACTCCAGGGTGCAGGGAATAATCTGAGCTGCGATGATGTCGGACACGGTTTGCGCCGCCGACTCCATGGACGAAAATGTCGCCACCATGGTCTTCTTCGCCGCGGGCTTGGGAATGAGACGCAAGAGCACTTTCGTGATCACCCCGAGGGTGCCTTCGGATCCCACGAACAAATCCTTGAGTGAATAACCGGCCACATCCTTCACACACTTGTTGCCGGTCCACAAAACCTCCCCATCCGGCAACACCACCTCCAGTCCCATCACGTAATTGCGCGTGATGCCGTACTTCAAGCCACGCAAGCCGCCCGAGTTTTCCGCCACATTCCCGCCGATGGTCGAAATCCGCATCGATCCCGGATCGGGCGGATAAAACAGTCCCGCGGCGGACGCCGCGTCGGCCGCCTGCAGAGTCGTCACCCCCGGCTCCACCAGCATCGTCAGGTTGGCTCGATCCACCTCCAGAATCTTCGCCATGCGCACGGTGCAAAGCACCACACAGCCCGGAACCGGAAGGCTTCCCCCGCTCAATCCCGTTCCGGATCCGCGCGTGACGATGGGAATCTTCTCCGCGTTGGCCCACTTCAGAATCGCCGCGACTTCATCCGCCGTCTCGACGAAGACCACCGCGCCCGGAGCCTGAGTCAAAGCGGCCGTCCCATCGAAGGAATACGGGATTAAATCCTCTCGCGCTGTCAACACGCGGTCGGAAGAAAGGATCCGGACCAACTCCGTCCATGTTTTCCCAGCTGATTCCATAGCGGCCCCAGGATGAAAGTCACTGGGCCCGGATGCAAGCCCCGGCGGTCGCGTCACCGGCCGGAACCGTCCGCCCCGGGGATCCGGCTCAGGATGGTCAGGCCGGAGCACGTCGACGTGTGCCGGATCATCCAGCCTCCCGCGGCATCCACGAAATCGCGGCGCTCATCGAAACGGCGCCCGAAGTAATCCTCGATGGCTCGAATCACCCCGCGCTCGTTCCACCATCCCAATCCGGCCGTCCCATTCCTCCGCCAGTAAAAGCGCCGCTGATTAGTGTCGTGAAAAAAGACTTTGCCGCGCGCCCCCACCCAAGGCAGCCATGACTTCATCTCCTGCAGCGTGTGTTCGTAAACATGGCTGGTGTCGATGAACAGCGCGTCGATCTCCGCCGGCAATTGCTTTTCCCGGCACCAATCGGGAAAACGCTGGGAGAACTCGATGTCGTCGGCTCGGACAAAATTCCACCTCGGGTAATCGAGCACCTTCGAGCAATCCTCCAGATCGACACTGACCAACGCCGCGCCCGTTCTGCGCGCCACCCGCTCGAACACAAAAGTGCTTTCCCCGCCTCTCACTCCCAACTCGACAATGAGCTTGGGCGCAAGCTCCAGCGTCTCATAGTACAATGGCACCAAATGATCGCTGATGTCGGACAAACTCCTCGCCCGTTCCGCAATCTCGAAAAGCTCCGGCACCGCCGGACCCGGCGTCCAGGGCGGCTGGAGCGCGACGACCACGGCGTTGTAAGCGTCCACGACGCCATGCGCCAGTCGCCGCACCCAAAGAGGGGTCGAGGAATGCGTCTCCGCAGTCAGATTCGTGCCCATCTTAAGCGCAGGCCTTTCCGGCCGGGATGGGTGGCATGGACCAGGCCGATGCCGCCTCGCTGAAGATCTGATCCCAAGCCAGCCCGGGAGGCAGATAATGACGTTCCATGTGTGCAGCCATCGTGGGAACAGGGGCCGCCAATGTCCACCGCTTTCCCCGCGCGTTTTGTCCCGGATGAAACCACCAGGACTGCGCGAGGAACCTCAGCAGCCCGGGCTGCCTCCGGGCCACCCTCAAGGCACCGGGTGGAAAAAGCGTGGGATGACGCGTCACACTGAGCCACAACGCCAGATCCGTGTTCCCTCGGCAATAACTGCGAAAAAGCGGGGTGGTTTGCCTCAAGGTTTCGCGCCCCGTCATAAACGTCAGGCAGGAGGAACCGGCCGGACGCCACACGCGGTCCTTCGCAGGCCGTGGCTTTGAATACGCTTCATGAATGGGCGAAGTATAATAATCCAAATGATCGTAGGGCGTCACGAAATCGGGACCGTCCTGGCGTTGAAGTTGCCGCAGCATTTCGGCGAAAGCGCCGGGAAAATAGAAGTAGTCGTCCTCGGCGAAATACACCCAGTCCGCATCAGCCTGTTCCGTCAACAATTCGATCTGACGTCCGAAGGTGGGAAGATTCCCAACGCCGGGGAGTTCCTGAATGACCAGATTGCCCTCGGGAAACATGCGCTCGAACAGGCGGCGATACGTGGGCGGACATCCATCCAGAAGCACCCAAATCTTGGCCTTCACCCCTTCCATCGCTTGCTTGAAGGAACGCAGGCAGAAATCGGACAACATCAGCTTGTCATCGCCGTAACAAGGCGGGGGTCGTCCGATTCCGGGGTAGATTCGGTAGGCGACCGCGAGATCCCAGGGTTTTGCAGGAGGAACGGATGGGATCGAGGCCGGCATGCGTTTGAACGGCGTTGCAAACTAGGGAGCCCCCCCAACGCTGTCGAGCAAAACACCCGGGCAAGAAACTCGAGAGCAGGGAAAGTTCAAAAGGGAAGGGTGTTGCGAGGGCGCAGGCCTCCACCCCTGGGCGGGTCATAGAGGGGAGGAGATCGGTGCGGCCGATGGGCGCGAGCGGAAGCGCCACGAATGACGCGCCCCGGCAACTTGCGCATGCACCCCTCGCCTTGCGGCGCATCCGAAGGTTGTCGGCAGTGTGGCGCAGGCTGCCCAGCCTGCCGTATCGCCGACTGCCAGTCGGCCCGGCGGGTGAAGAACGACGCCGTTCCATGCTCTCCACGCGCCTGGTTCCCTTCGTCGCCCCGCAGGCTGGGCAGCCTGCGCTACAGCAGACAGGGCTGTCTGCGCTACCACGACAACCGGTCACCGACAACCTCTGGATGCACCCCTCGCCTTGTCGGTGAGCAAAAAGGGATTGCGAACGGGCAGATCCAGGGCGAGACTGTCTGGGCTTGGCAGGAGAGATGGCTGAGTGGTTTAAGGCGCACGCCTGGAAAGCGTGAGTACCTAAAAAGTACCGTGGGTTCGAATCCCTCTCTCTCCGCCATTGAATCCCCACTGTTCAGCATTCACGGTTTTGGATGTCAAACGGGTTCGAAAGCACTTTCCATGATGCAGGTAAAACGGCAATCGTGAATGCCAAGGATTGCCTCGACTTGCACCCTCCTCAGCGCTAGACACTTACGTTATGAGCACGGCGTTGGAGCAGACGAAGCGCGTGTGGACCGAGGCCGATTTGGAAGCATTGCCCGGAGAAGGTTATACTCACGAAGTGATCAACGGCAAATTGATCATGAGTCCCAAAAATCACTTTTTCCACGAACGTATCTGCATGCGATTGTCCATGGCCATGAACACGTTTGCCAACGAACGTCGGTTGGGGGTGGTTCTTGGATCGAACGCCGGATTTTGGATGCGGAATCGGAATTGCCGGGCGCCCGACTTTTCGTTCGTGACCAAGGACCGTCTGGACAAACTCGGTTTCCAACCCCGCAGCCGCACTTTCTTCCCGGGTGCGCCGGATTTGGCGGTCGAAGTTTTGTCGCCGTCAAACACCCCGGCGGAAGTTCAAGACCGCCTTGATGACTTTTTTGACAGCGGCAGCCGGCTTGCGTGGATCATTCATCCTGAGGAGGAGTTTGTGGAGATCTGTCATTCCCCCACCCGCCGCCAAATCCTCGGTCGAGGAGCCTCGCTGGCCGGCGAGAATCTCATGCCTGGATTCACTTTTCCTATCGCCGATTTATTCAAGGAATGGGACTGGGATTAGCTTGTTGCCGATGGTTTGGGACCTCCGCGAATCAAAGCGCGACTTGAGATTCCGGCGATGATTTTGGTTACTTCGTTGCGCGAAGTGGCAGTTCAATCTCTGAATGGAGGACTAAGCCGCGAAGCGATGGAGAGTGATGGGTGGCTGGTGTCCCCCGCGGTCTTCAAAACCGTTGTCGGCCCGTTCCACGGGCCGGGGTGTGGTTCGATTCCCACCCTCTCCGCCATCTCAGTTTCGTTCCACTTGCGATCGGAAACATCGCCCGTCGAACAGATGCGGCCCGTGTATCCCGATGTTGTTGGTAGGGCGGGCCTGTCCCAGCCCGCCGCCCACGGGATGCAAAACATCATGCTCCGGCGGCGCGCCGGGACGGACGCGCCCTACCTGCATCACCGGCAACATCGGGATGCACCGAGATGCGGCCTGGCCCGCTATTGTGCTGTTCATGAATTGGGTGGGCCTTTGCGGCGAAGGATTTTGGCCGTGGGCGAGGCGCGACGAGCCAGAACCGCCCAAGCGGCGCAACAAAGGCCCGCCCAATTCATGAACAGCACACGATGAACTACTCGGCCTCGTCGTCCGAAAGCTTGCGGTAGAGGGTGGCGAGACTGACGCCCAGCATCTG
>Ga0194132_10000407_pt1 | contig 88226 bp, 74 predicted proteins | sample TA2KigOf80mmetaG_FD_148612 | JGI IMG/M metagenome (GOLD analysis project Ga0194132, IMG submission 148612) | Freshwater microbial communities from Lake Tanganyika, Tanzania - TA2015054 Kigoma Offshore 80m | ecosystem: Environmental > Aquatic > Freshwater > Lake | place: Tanzania: Lake... | reverse complement strand
GTGCTCGTCGACTGAGGCATGAACCGTGTAACCCTCGGCAAGCGCTGCGCCGTCAGCCGCTCGGCGCACCTTGTAGGCAAACCTGAGACGGACCTGAGAGATCAGCGACCCGTCTGTCTCGATCTCGAGTTCATCATCGTATCGGGCTGGCTCACGATACGTGCAGTGGGCCTCGACGACCGGAAGCTGGAAGCCTGCCTGTTCCATGTCTCGGTACGTCCATCCCGCATCGCGCAACAGGTTGGTCCTCGCGACCTCGAACCAGACGAGGTAATTGGCGTAGTACACGACGCCCATCTTATCGGTTTCAGCGTACCGGACGCGGACCCGGGAGATGGAAGAGGGCACTACCGTGGCGGCATTCCGGCAAGCAGCGCCTGGTCGGCGACGGCCTTGAGGTCACGCGTGGCCCGCTCGGGATCAGGGGCGGTGAAGATTGCCGAGCCGGCGACGAGAATGCGGGCCCCAGCCACGACCACCGCTGGAGCCGTCAAGAGATCAATCCCGCCGTCCACTTCAATCGGCGCGGCCACGTTGCCCACCCCATCGAGGAGTGCGCGGACCGCCGTGATCTTGGTGATGGAACGGGGGATGAAAGACTGCCCGGCGAAGCCGGGGTTGACCGACATCAAGAGGACGAAATCCACGTCCGCTGCGATCTCCTCGAGCGCCGACACCGGTGTCGACGGATTCAAGACCACGCCGGCCTTGGCGCCGAGCGACTTGATCGCGTGAACGGTCCGGTGCAGATGGATTGTGGCTTCGACGTGGACCGACACCATCGAAGCCCCCGCCTGCACGAAGGCCTCGAGGTAGTCATCCGGTGACGTAATCATGAGGTGGACGTCGAGGGGCAGAGCGGTGGCTCGGCGAAGGGAGCGCACGACCGGCGGGCCGATTGTGATATTCGGTACGAAGTGGCCGTCCATGACGTCGACGTGGATGAGGTCGGCGCCGCCGCGCCCGACGGCCGCGACATCGCGACCGAGCGCCGAGAAATCGGCCGACAAGATCGACGGGGCGATCTGCACGCTCATCGGCTGACCTCGAGCGACACAGGCTCTCCGGCCTCGATCTGAAATCCTCCCGGTGGGCTCTGTCGGACCACGATGCCGGCCGCCACGCCCGGATAGGGCGTCGAGCCCGCCGCTGTCACCCGAAAGCCATGCTCGCGGAGAATGGCTGTCGCGCGTGCCGCGTCCACGCCGATGAGGTCGGGCATGACGAAGCTCGTGGCCTGCTGAGCGCGGTTGACGAGGAGCGTGACCGCGGCAGATGCCGCCGTGGGCAACGGATCCTGCGCCACGACGACATCGGGCACATAGTCCGGGGATCGAATTTCGGCGATGCCGCTGATCGTCACCGCTTCGCGCAGCAGCCGCGCCAACGACGCGCGCTCGGTCTCGCCCGTCAGAAGCGGAATGGAGGTCGCGCGGGGCCCGGCGCTCAACCAGACCTTGACGCTCCGTTGGCGGCGAGTCGTCAGTCCGGCCGGCGGCTCCTGAGCCAGGACCCGTCCCTCCTCGATGTTCGGGTCAGGCCGGCGTGATTCATCGACTCTGAGACCAAGCCCCTGTTGCGCCGTGAGCGCGGCCGCCTCGTTGGGCGAGCGGTTGACGAGGTCGGGAACCGGGACCTCCCGTGCCCTCAAGGCGAGACGGATAGAGACGCCCGCGGCGACGAGGTACGTCGCCAGGAGGGCACCCAGCACGATGAAGAACTTGCCCGCGCTCCAGACGCGGGTAGTGAAGGCCATCTCTTGCGAAAAGCGTACTACAAGTATCGAATCGCTCGGGTTCCACCATGCGTTACCGGGGCCTGCGCTCGAAGACGGTTCCAAAAAACAGCTCGAGACCGTGGCGATCCGGCGTCGTCCGGAGATCGGCATGGTCGTCGAGCAGATCCGGCGACAGCCCAGGATGGGACTGGTGGGCACCGACACGCGAGAATTCCGGTGAGGCCGCGACGAATCGCTCGGCGACGTCCTCGTTTTCGACTGGCTCGCTCGAGCAGGTGGCGTACACGAGCCTCCCGGCAGGCGCGACGACCTGAGCGGCGTTTGTGAGCAGCTGAAGCTGGAGGTCTGCCAGTCGCGCCAGGTCGGAGGGATGGCGTCGCCACTTGAGATCGGGCTCACGGCGAAGCACACCCAGGCCTGAGCACGGCGCATCAACCAGCACGGAGTGGAATGAGCTCAGGAACGGCGGACGGTGGCGGAAGTCGGCCTGGACGAGACGCACCGTGGAGGCCCTTGCTCGGTCGATGGTCTGCCGCAGGAGGCGCATCCGTCGGTCCCGTACGTCGCAGGCGACGACGAAGCTGCGCGGCCCCGCGGCCGCTGCGAGCGCGATGGTCTTGCCGCCCGGGGACGCACAGGCGTCGAGCACCCGCGGTCCGGGCTGAGGTCCGAGCAGGAGCGGAACGAGCTGCGACGCCTCATCCTGCAAGACCGCGTGTGCGAGGCCCATCACGAGATCGCGTGGCGCGTCGGCGTCCACGATGAGGGCCTCCGGGGCCCAGCGGCCGGGAACGGTCTTCACCCCACGCGACGCCAGGTCGGCTTGGACCTCGGCCACGCTCGATCGCAGGGTGTTGGCGCGCAGGGTGAGGGGAGCAGGGCGGTTGTTGAAGCGCACCCATAGTTCCGTTCGCTCGAGTCCGATCCGGTCCAGCCATCGCTCGACCAACCACCGTGGATGCGAGTGGGTCACGCTCAGATAGTCGAGCACGCGGTCGCGATCAGCGGGCGTGTCCGGGCGTGGGGGAAGCGGCAGGTCGTGGCGCCTGCGCGACAGCGCGCGCAGGGCGGCATTGACCAGCCCCGCCGCGCTCGCTTTCCGCACGCGCCGTGTGAGCTGCACGCCATCGTCGACGGCGGCAGCCGCCGGCACGCGGGAGAGGTAGATCAGCTGATAGACGCTCAAACGGAGGATCTCGAGCACCTCCGGATCGAGGTGCTCGACCGGCCGGCGTGTGAAGTGCGCGATGAGATGGTCCAGCGTCGCGCGGTGCCGCTGAACACCGGTGGCCAACTCGGTCACGAGCGCGCGGTCGCGAGCATCCGGAAGACCAGCCCGAGCCCGCTCGAGGGCGGCCGGGAGGTCGATGTCATCGGACCAGAGCGCGACGAGAACCTCATAAGCCGCGATGCGGGCGGCGGCGATCATGTAACGCCGTCGGCGGCCGATGCGTCCTCCGAGGTCGCGTCACGTGCGGTCGTGAAGCGATCGTCGGCGGAGAGGGGATGGCCCGAGAGGAACTCTCGCATCGACATCGGCCGGGCGCCTTCGGTCTGCACGCGCGTGACCTGAAGGTTGCCCGAGCCGGTTGCGACCAGGAGCGTCTCGCCGCGCGCGGCGAGGACGAGGCCAGGCGGTGCAGACGACTGCGCCGCCGCCGGATCCTCGAGCAGCCGGGTCTCGAGGATGATGATCCGCTGCCCGCGGATGTACGAGAACGCGTGCGGCCAGGGGTGCAGGGCACGCACGAGATCGTGGATGCGCTGGGCGGTCTGCGTCCAATCGATGCGTCCATCCTCCTTCGTGAGACGTGGGGCGTAGGTGGCACGCGAATCGTCCTGGTCCGTTTCGACCGCTGTGCCCGCTGCGAGCTTGGCGACCGTCTGCAGGAGGAGAGACGCGCCCAGCGCGGCGAGATCGCGCTCGACCTCGATCGACGTCGCATTCGGGCCGATGGGAACAGAAGCCGTTGCCAGGACCGGTCCGGCATCGAGAGCCTTGACGACGCGCATAATGGACACGCCGGTCTCTCGTTCGCCCGCGGCCACGGCGCGCTGGATGGGAGCCGCGCCCCGGTACTTGGGGAGCAACGATGCGTGCACGTTGATCATGCCCAGCCGTGGCATGGCGAGAAGCGACTCGGGGAGCAGCTTGCCGTAGGCGGCGACGACGCCGAGGTCGGCGCGAAGGGCGGCGACCCGTTCGAGAAGCTGGGGATCCTTGAGCGACAACGGCTGGAGCACGGGGATGCCGGCGGAAACACCGACCGTCTTGACCGGCCCAGCGCTCAGCCGCTGGCCGCGCCCGCGCGGACGATCGGGCTGCGTGACGACGCCGACGACCGGATTGGCGGAGCGGAGAAGCGTCGCGAGCGTCGGGACTGCGAAGGCCGGCGAGCCGAGGAAAACGATGCGGAGCGGCGGCGAGCCTACCATTTGCCGGCGCGCGTCAACTTCCGGATGCGCGTGAGGATGAGGTCGCGCTTGATGCCGCGGAGGCGGTCGACGAACAACGTCCCATCCAGGTGATCCATTTCGTGCTGGAAGGCGCGCGCCAGCAGTCCGGTCCCCTCACGCTCGAAGGGCTGGCCGTGTCGATCCAGGCCCGTGACGATGGCCCGCGCCGGGCGCGCGACGGTGGCGTTGAACCCAGGCACGCTCAGACAGCCCTCCTCCTCGAGCTGCATACCTTCACGGAGCACGAACTCGGGGTTGATCACCGTGAGAAGGTCGGCTGGGTCGCGGCCGAGCGAGAGGTCGATCACGAAGATCCTGAGTGGCACGCCGACCTGCGGGGCCGCGAGTCCGACACCAGGCGCCGCATACATGGTTTCGACGAGATCAGTGACGAGTCGATCGATCTCCGGTGTGACCGCCCCGACCTCCGAGGCGCGCTCGTGGAGGGGCACCTCGCCGTACTTCAAGATCGGACGGATCATGAGCGCCCGAAACGGCTGGTGAGGCGCTGACAGCTGGCCCGCCAGTTTGCGAGAAGCTCGTCGATCGAGTCGCCGCCGAACTTCTCGAGCAGCGCGTCGGCCGTCACGAACGCCACCATCGCCTCGCCGACCACAGCCGCGGCCGAGACGGCACACACATCACTGCGCTCGATTGCTGCAGGGCTGTTGTCCATCGTGGTGACGTCGATTGAGCGAAGCGGCTTCATCAGCGTCGCGATCGGCTTCATGAAGGCCGTGACGCGAAGATCCTCGCCGTTGGTGATCCCGCCTTCGAGGCCGCCGGCGTTGTTGGTGGGACGAACCACCCCGAGGTTCGCGGAGGGCGTGCCGCGGGCCGGAAGGATCTCGTCGTGAATGCGCGACCCCGGCAGGAGGGCGACGCCCGGTCCCCGACCGATGCCCACCGCCTTGATGGCCGGAATCGACATCAGGGCCTGCGCCAGCCGCCCGTCGAGCTTGCGATCCCACTGCACGTGGCTCCCGAGGCCCGGCGGCACGCCGCGCGCAAGGACCTCGAACGATCCGCCCACGGTATCGCCGTTCTCACGTGCCGTATCGATTTCCCGCATCATGGCCCGTTCGACCTCGGCGTCCACGCAGTGCAGCGGCGAGTCGGGGGCGATGGCCCGCGCCTGGTCGAAGGTCACGGCCAGCGGATCGGGAATCGACGCGGAACCGATGGCCGTCACATGGCTGACGATCTCGGCGCCCACCACGGCCAGAACCTGCCTGGCAAGCGCCCCGACGGCGACCCGAGCGGCGGTCTCACGGGCGCTCGCGCGCTCGAGGACGTTCCGGACGTCGCTGTGGCCGTACTTGGCAAGACCAGCCAGATCCGCGTGCCCGGGACGAGGCCGCGTGACCACCGGGCGATCGATACCTGGCGTGTCGTCGGACGGAGGCGATTCGACCGACATGGTTCGTTGCCAGTTCTCCCAATCCTTGTTGGGAATCAGCATCGCGATCGGGCCGCCCGTCGTCACGCCGTGGCGGACGCCGCTCACCACCTGGGCGCGATCCGATTCGATGGCCATGCGCCGTCCGCGCCCGTAGCCCAGCTGCCGACGTTTGAGCTCGGTCGCCAGCGTGTCGAAGTCGAGCGTCAACCCGGCGGGGATGCCTTCGAGAATCGCGGTGAGGACCTGACCGTGCGACTCGCCTGCGGTTAAAAATCGCAGCATTCGGCCCTCATCTTAGCCGAAAAATCTGCGCCGTCTCGGGCACGCACCGAGAAGCAGCGCGACGTCGCGCCCGTCATGGAGTTTGCACCACGCGGGCGTGGAGGTGATCGTGAACCTTCTCGCCGACCGGTTCTGGCTGCAGGACTCACGCGTGATCGACTTGGCTTCTGGGTCCGAGGTCACTCTCGTGACGTCGAGCGTGGGAGGACCGTCGGACCAGCAGCGCTGGCTCACGCGCTGCGACCGACTGGCGACGCTGCACCAGCCAGACCTCGCGCGACTGATCGATTTCGGCTGGGTCGGAGAGTCGGGGCGCTTCGAGGCCTGGCGTGCGGCGGCGGTGTGGCCCGGCACCCGCCCCAACGACGTCGAGATCCGTCTGCGCGCGAATGCCTTTCTCACGGCGGCTGGCGTACAGCCGACCCGCGAGGCTCGCGTGCTGTCCGACGGCGGACGTTTGATCGTGGTTCCCGATGACGCGGCCGGCTACCCGGTCTGTGACGGTCAGGCCGGGCGGGTCACGGGCGCATTGGCCCTCGAATCGTGTGGGATCGACGACATCGCGCGCCCCGCGATCGCCGCGATTGCCGAAGTGCTGGCCGACAGCGGGCGAGTCGAGCCCTGCGCCATCGCGCTCTGGGGTGAACCCGGCTCCGGGCTGAGACACGCGACCTCGCTGATCGCCCGCACGGCGCGGCTGCACGGAATGGTGCCCGTGCACGTCTCGATTGAAGAACCGGCGGTTTGGGAGGCACTCACCGATCGGTCGGTGCTCATCGTCGATCCCGTTGGTGATGGACGGGGGTGGCGTCGCCTCGTGTCGGCGGGCCTGCGTGCGGTGCGCTCCCACTTGCTGCTGCTGACCAGCCGAGAGGAGACGCGCCATGTGCACAACGTGCGGTTGGGGCGCGTCGCTGGGGAACAACTGATTCAGTCGGTCATGCCGGCCGACGCCGCCGCGCCGCATGCCGAGGCGATCGCTCGCGCGGCCGCGAGTGCGCAAGGGCGGCCGGGGCTTTTCGCGCGCCAACTCTGGTCGCCGGCGCTCGGGTGGGGGAGCGCGCGCCTGCGCTCCAGGGCTGCCGAACCCCGAGCTCGCTACGTTGCGTCGCAGGGTCCGGAACGCGCGCCAGGGGGACCGCGGCCGTGGCCGGTCTCGGGAGACGTCGGAGCGCTCAGGCGCGAGGTGACGCACGCGCTCGACGCGCTTCGGCGCGGCCGGATTGCTGCCGCGGATCGCAACCTCCGCGCCGGCGCGGCCGCGCTCGTCCGCCGCGGTGATGTGATCACGGCCGCCCGAGCGCTGCTCGAGTTGTCGGAAGCCTGGCTGCGACGCGGACGCCTTGCCTCGGCGGGCCCGACGGCTCGCGAAGCCGCCGATCACGCCCGCGCGGCCGGTGACGACGGCACGTTGGCCGACACGGCGCTCGTGATTGCGCGTGTCCACACCGAAGCCGGTGAGTTGATCGAAGCGGAGTCTACACTGCGCAGCAGCCTGGCCGCCGCGCGGGCCAGGGCCGACCAGTCGCGCATCCTCATGTGCTCTGTGGCGCTCGGCCACACCTTGTTCTGGCAGGGTCGGTTCGACGAGGCCTGGCGGCACGTGGGGGAGCTCGCGTCGACGGTCCAGGGGGTCCAGACAGCTCTCGACCAGGTGAACGTCGAGGTCGCCATCGGGCGTCAGGATCTGGTCAGGGCCGTGTCGCTGGCCACGACCGCCCTCGAGGAGGCACGGCGGTGCCTCGAGTCGCGAGCCGACGCCGATGCCACCTCGCGCGTGGCGCAGTGCGCCGGGGCGGCGGCGTTTGCACACCTCTCGGTCGGGGATCATCGAGCCGTGGAGCGGGACGTCGAGCTGGCCATCCCGGCCGCGCGGGAGGCCCGTCGTCCACTGACGGCCCTGCATGCACGGCTCCTGCTCGCGGAGAGTCGCCGACGCGAGGGTCGCCACGGCGCCGCTGCGGCGGTGCTCGCGCGCGTGAGCCGCGTCTTGCCCGCGACACTCCCGGCGACGACGCGTGGCCGGATCGAGGTCTTGCGCATCGCCATGGCCGACGGGCTGCGCGATGGCGGCCTCGATCGGCTGGTCACGCGCACCGGCTTGGTGGCGCTGCGGCTCTTCGCGCCCGATGCGCGCGCGGCGGCGCGCACGGCGGAAGTCGACGAGACGCTCGAGCTCCTGAGGCTCGGTCAGGTCGCTGAGGACGAAGCCGAGGCGCTCGGCCGCGTGTGCGCCACGCTTCGACGCGCGCTGCGCGCGTCCGCGGTCGGCGTGCTCGCGCCCCACATCCAGAACGGTCTGACGCTCGCCTCGGATGGGCGAAGTCTCGACCGTGCCGTGGCCGAGCGCGTTGCGGCCGCCGGCCACCTGCTGCGACACGATCCGGATGGCGCTGGCGCCGAGGTTGGCACACCGGTGCGCTACGGGGGGCGGGCGCTCGCGGTCATCGTGTGCCGCTGGTCCGCGGGAACGGTGGTCGATCACGCGAAGGTCGCCACGCTGCTCGCCGTCGCCGCCACGGTCGTCGGTCCCGTGGTCGCGACGCTCGTCGCCCGGCTCACCGTGCCACCCGGCGCGGACGAAATCGTGGGCGCGAGCGCCGCGCTTACGGACATACGACGGGCGGTCGAACGGGCGGCCGCGGCTCCGTATCCCGTGTTGATCGAGGGTGAGAGCGGAAGCGGAAAGGAGCTCGTCGCACGGGCCGTCCACCGGCACAGCCCGCGCCGCGATCGGACGTTCTGCCCGATCAACTGCGCCGCGCTCCCCGACGACCTGCTCGAGGCAGAGCTGTTTGGCCATGCGCGTGGGGCGTTCACCGGCGTGATGATGGACCGTGCGGGCGTCTTCGAAGAGGCGCACGGTGGCACGCTCTTCCTCGACGAGATTGGGGAGCTCTCCGCTCGAGGGCAGGCGAAGCTCCTGCGCGTGATGCAAGGCGGCGAGCTGCGCCGCGTGGGGGAGAATACACCGCGACGCGTCGACGTCCGCATCGTCGCCGCGACGAATCGAGACCTGCGGGAAGAGGTCGCTGCTGGACGGTTTCGGGTCGACCTGCTCTATCGCCTCGACGTCGTGCGCATTGTGATCCCGCCGCTGCGAGAACGGCTCGACGATCTGCCGACCCTCATCGAGCATTTCTGGCGCGACGCCGCAACCCGCGTGGGCAGTCGCGCCGTGCTCGGCGCGGACACGGTGCAGGCTCTGACCGAGTACCACTGGCCCGGAAACGTCCGGGAGCTCCAGAACGTGCTGGCCGCGCTGTCCGTCCGGTGTCCCCGGCGGGGCGTCATCGGGCCGGCCGCCCTCCCTTCGGGTCTCGTGGCTCCGAAGGACCATCCGGCGCTGACGCTCACCGATGCCCGTCGCGGCTTCGAGGAGCGCTTCATTCGCGCGGCGCTCGTGCGAACGGGCGGCCATCGTGGACGGGCGGCTGCCGAACTGGGCCTGACACGTCAGGGGCTGCAGAAGCTGCTGGCCAGACGCGGGATCGCGGCGCGTTCCGTCCAGCCCCCGAGTCCAATGACGCGAGGCGACCTCGGCACGTCGCCTTAGCGGGGCGCGTCGGCTGACTCTTCGCGGCCGGCCAGCGCGCTATGATCGCCGGCGACCGTGATGCGCTATTTCCTCCGGCGCCTTTTGCTGACCGTTCCGGTGCTCCTCGGAGTCGCCACGCTGGTCTTCTCGCTGCTCCACCTCGTGCCAGGCGACCCGGCGCAAGCGATGCTTGGAGAGGGAGCAACCCCCGCCGAAGTCGCGGATCTGCGGGCACGCCTCGGACTCGATCAGCCGATCTACCGGCAGTACCTCCGGTTTATGGGCGGCGCGGTCCGCGGCGACCTCGGACGGTCGTTTCGAACCAAGCAGCCCGTCGGGGAAGCGATCGTGGAGCGGCTGCCAGCCACCGTTGAGCTCGCGGTGTCGGCGATGGTCGTGGCGGTGCTCGTCGCCATCCCGCTTGGCATCGTGGCCGCCGTGCACGCAGGACGCTGGGTCGACCACACGGCGACCACGTCTGCGCTCATCGGGATCTCGGTGCCCGCGTTCTGGCTCGGGCCGCTTCTGGCGATTGTCTTCTCGGTCTCGCTCGGCTGGTTTCCGGTCTCGGGTCGCGGCACCCTCGCGCATCTGGTGCTGCCGGCCATCACACTGGGCGCTCCGCTGGCGGCGGTTCTGACGCGCATCACTCGCGCGAGCGTTCTCGAGGAACTGGGGGAGATCTATGTGGTGGCGGCGCGCGCACGCGGTGCGTCACGGATGCGCGCGATCGTCGGTCACGCCGTGCGCAATGGCCTCATCCCGATCGTCACGGTGGTCGGATTGCAGACCGGGGCCGTGCTGACCGGGGCTGTCATCACGGAGACGATTTTCGCGTGGCCCGGCGTTGGCCGGCTGCTCGTGCAGTCCATCGGCTTCCGCGACTATCCGCTGGTTCAGGGCTGCATACTCTTCATCGCGGCAGCCTACGTCTCGATGAATCTGCTCGTCGACATGGCCTACGGGTTCCTCGACCCGAGGATTCGATACGAGTGATGGACCACCGATGCTGAAGGGGGGGCTCTCGATTGTCGTTCTCGCGGTGCTGGCGTCTGTCGTGGGTCCTTGGCTCGTGGACGCCGATCCGAGCAGGCAACAGCTGGCGCTACGTCTGGCGCCGCCGACATGGGCGCATCCGTTCGGGTTGGACGAACTCGGGCGCGACATCCTGGCGCGGATTCTCTCCGGCGGGCGGATTTCGCTCGCGGTCGCCGTGGTGGTGGTGTCGGTGTCTGGGCTCGTCGGCACAACGCTCGGGGCGCTGGCGGGCTACTTCGGGGGCCGGGTGGACGAGGTCGTGAGCCGCGTGATCGATGTGCTCTTGGCGTTTCCGGGACTGCTCCTTGCCATCGCGCTGGTCGCGGTGTTGGGGCCGAGCCTCGTCAACGTGCTCTTGGCGCTCACCGTCATCGGATGGGTCGGCTACGCGCGTCTGGTGCGCGGCCACGCCCTGCGCGCGCGGGAGCTCGAATACGTGCAGGCCGCGCGCGCGATGGGGGCCACGCCCTTCCGCATTCTCGTTCGGCATGTCGTCCCCGTGGCGCTCCCGTCGGTCGTCGTACAGTCGAGCCTCGGCATGGCGGGGGCGGTCATCGGTGAAGCCGCGCTCAGCTTCCTGGGCCTCGGAGTCCAGCCGCCGACGCCGAGCTGGGGATCGATGTTGAGCGGCGGGCGGGCACATATACTCGATGCCCCGCATTTGACCCTTTTCCCAGGTGTCGCGATCGCGGTCCTGGTCTTGGGGTTCAACTTCTTGGGCGACGGGCTCAGGGACTGGGCAGACCCCAAACGGCATGCCTGAAACGGCACGCCCTCGCCGGACGGTTCCCGTGTGAACCCACGGCTCGGGGAACTTCCGCCGGCGGCCGGGGTCTAACTTGGATATGATTGGCACGATCGCGCGCGAGCTGACTGCGTATGGGGAAGCGTCGTTGAAGCACGCACGGGTCGCCAACTGGCCCGACCTGACGAGCCGCGAGGGGACGCTCATCGAACGCTGTGTGTCAGGTGACGATGACGCGTTCGCCGAGTTGGTCGCCGAGCACGAGCGAATGGTGGTCCAGCTCGCGGTCAATCTCCTGGGTGACCGCGATGAGGCGCGCGACCTGGCGCAGGAGGTCTTCCTGCGCGTCTTTCGCACACTCGCTCGCTTCCGTGGGCAATCAAGCCTCAAGACCTGGATTTACCGCATCGAGGTGAATCAAGCGCGCAATCGGCACCGCTTCTGGTGCCGCCGCCACCGCGCGGATCAGGTGCCGCTGGAGGTCCTCGACTCCGTCCACGTCGAGCTGTCGACCGCGACCGCGCGACCCGATCAGCTGTTGGCCACCAAGGAGCTGGCCGAACAGCTGCAACGAGCGCTCGATGGGCTGCCTTTCGAGCAGCGTACCGCCATGGTGCTGCGCGAGATCGACGGCCTGAGCTACGAAGAGATCGCGTTTTCGTTGGGTGTTGCGGTCGGAACGGTGAAGTCGCGCTTGACCCGGGCGCGCCAGACGCTTCGCGCCGAGCTCAGCGGATCGAGGACGGCATGAAGACACTGACGTGCAAGGCCACCCGACGACGACTCGCCGAGTTCCATGATGGCGAGCTGTCGGTCGAAGACCAGCTCGCGGTGGCAGCACACCTCGATTGGTGTGAGGCGTGTGCCGCGGCGCGTGAGGATATGGCCATTCTCGGAGCGGCGCTGCGGGCCGTGGCGCCCGGCCGGTCCGCGGTGTCATCCACCGCTCAGTCGGCCCTGCCCGCGGTGGTCGTGGGGCGGCTCAAGGCGGAGCGAACGGTCTCGCTCGCCTCGAGTGTCCAGGCGATGTTCGAGGACCTCCACTTCGTGTACGCAGGCGGTGCAGCGGCGGTCGCGGCGCTCGTCTTTGCAGTGGTGATGCTCGGGACGATGAAGCTGGTCTCGACGATTCGACCCGACTCGCTCGCCGCGCTCGTCGACCTGCTGACGCCGGGCTCCAATCAGAATCCCGTCGTCGCCCGCGCGAATCTCCAGATGCCCAAGCCGCTCGAGCAGGAGTTCGCGCCGCTGATGGCGCTCGATGCCGGGTCGGAGGGCGTCTACGCGCTTGCGGCCACGGTCACGCGGGAAGGGCGCGTCACCAATTTGGCCCTGCTCGACACCGAGGGCGACGAGGAGGCGCACACCCACGACGCAGACCACAAAGCGATCGCTGGCCTCGTCGACGCGATGTCGCGCGCCCGGTTCGAGCCGGGGAACGTGGACGGGACGCCGGTTGCCGTCAATATGGTCTGGCTCATCGCGCGCACCACGGTGCGCGGCCAGTCGCAACCGCCAACGCTCGCCCCCTCCAAATCGGGTCGCAATACCCCGATCACGCGGACGAGCCAGCGCACGCGGAATCTCGTGTGATCACGTGGGGCCTTGCCCCACGCCCCGGCTCAGTCGTTCGCCGGGGCGCAACGACCTGGTTCTCTTCGCGCCCGTCGACGTCGCAAACGCAGCGCACGTCGTCTGCCGTCGCGCGCACGTCGGGCGCAGCGCGTCGCCGGCCGACCCAGACGGAACCCTCAAGGGCCAACAACCGATGTCGTAGGTTGGCGTGCGTCGGGCGCAAACGCCCCGACGGACCGAAGGTGCCTACACGCTCACCGAGGGCGCGGCGCGTCGACCTGCGCCGTGGCAACGTTGTTCATCGTGTCGAGCACGCGAATGCTCAAGCCGCGTGGGCCGAGCTCGCTGTCAAGCGTCAACTGGAATCGTTCTTGACGCGAATCTGCGATGCCATCGACCGGGAAGACGGCTCGCCAATGCGTGCCGTCGGTCGAGATCTCTACCCGTTGAATGGGCGAGTGGTCGTCGCGCGCTTCGAAGGTCACGTTCGTCTGGCCGCTGGACGAACGAGCCGGCTGAATCGAGATGACGGGTGGCAGGTTGTCGATGTCGAAGCTGGTGCTGTCCATCTCACCCGTGAGCGCCAGCGCGGCCGCGTTCGAGGGCCCGTCCGAGGCGACGATGCGCACCAGATAGGCGCCGTTTGGAACCGTGGTCGTGTCCCAGACCAGAATCGGCTCGGTCAGAGCGTTGCGCAGCGGCTTCCAGCTCGTTTCTCCCTCCCGACGGTAGAGTACGTCGTAGGACAGCTCGTCCTCGTTCTCGTCAGTCGCGCGCCAGACGAGCGTTTGCAGCCCTTTCTGATAGGTACGCCGCCCCAAATTCGGTGAGCTGCTGGGACCCGAGCTCGGGTTCATCGCTGCCGTGGTCAATCGCCGCTCTGGCGTCGTTTGATCCTCGAAGCCGGCCAGATCGGGATCGTTCGTGCTGTACGGCTTCTGGAACACGATGCCGGGTGGGTGCACGGTCACCGACTGGACCTGTGGTCTGAGGTTGCGCGTCAAATATGCCGCCGTGACCGACGTCAAAACGGGTGAAGGCCGGCCCGACAAAACGGCGCGCCACTGGAGGTATCGTGCCTTCGGGCTGACGATGGGCGAGCCCTCCGGATTGGTGTACGGGGAAGACCAGGCGCTCCAGGTCTCGTTCGGCGTATCCGTGTTGCCCGACCGCGTTGAGAGTTCTACCCGACTGCCGGGAGGAAACGTGCCGCGCCAGCTGATCGAGCCCCACGTCGACACCATCGTCGCGTCGCGTGTCTCCGAGATGTAAGTGCCCCGATCGGCCCGGTCTGCCGAGAGTCGGTATAACTTGCCCGGGTTCGCCGTCGCGTAGTAAACGCGTCCTTGGGTATCGCGATGGAGCGAGGTGACCTGGAGTCCGCCGGCCGTCGTGAGGAGGGTGGGTTGGGGTGGCGCGCCATCGAGACGATAGAGCTTGCCGCGATTCCCGGTGGCGATGATGATGCCGCCTTGCCCGTCGAGTGCCACATCGTACGGCGTGTCATCGCGTGATTCCCAGAGCTTGTCCCAGAGGTTGTCTGACGCGATACGGTAGACCGCGCCTTTCACGGAGCGGCGATCGTCGCGGGACGTGCTTGCGCTGGAACCGCTCGATGGAACGTCGACCACGGTGACAGAGGTGATCTCAGCGGACACCGAGGCCACCGGTGCCGCGGAGGACTCCGGAGTGGAGACGCGGTCGCCGCCGGACCGGTCGTCGGCCCGTGGCGGGGGCGGGGGACCACCGCGCCCAGCGACCGCTGCGACGTACACGGCGCCCTTGTCGTCGAACCGCAAGGCGCGGATCTCGTCGAACTTCGTGTCGAGGAGCAGGAACGGCTTGCCATCGCTGTCCACGCGCAGCACGCGGCCGGGTCCGTCGGTGCCGATGAGCAGGTGGCCGCTGCGATCGACCGCGAGCGCCGTGACGTTGGTGGCCTGCGCCTGATAGAAGCGACTCCCCTTACCGTCTGGACCGATTCTATAGACCGCTCCTTTGTCACCCGTGGCAGCGTAGACCTGGCCGCGTGTGTCGGTGGCGAGTGCCCAGATGTATTTCTCTTTCGGGTCGAAGAAAGACGTCGAGCCACCCTTGCGGTCGACTTTGTAGATCTTGCCGTTCGGCCCGGTGCCCACGTAGAGCCCGCCGTCCGGCGCCGCCGCAAGCGCATGCACCTCGAGTTCGGGCGAGTCGAAGAACACGGAGCCCTTCCCGTCAGCATCGATGCGGAAGACCTTGCCCTCGTTGCCGGTGCCGAGAAAGACCGCCCCGTCGGGACCGGGCAGCATCGTCCAGAGAAACGGCGCCGCGGTCTCATAGACGAGCTCGCTGGCCGCCCCGATGGTCAACTGCCCGCGCGTGTCGATCGCGAGTCCGTCGAGCTCCCCGTTCAGAAAATCGCCCTGCGTCGAAACGTGGAAGAACTTGGGTGAGGACGCGTCCGACCGAATCGTCAGGCCCATGAGCGCCAAAGCCAAGACGACGAACGCTCGCCGGTATGAGGGCGGCGCGACCGGGTGTCGGCGCCGGCGGTGCGATTCGGACGTCGCGCGTGTTATGGGCATAAAAGGCTGAGGCGGATCGCTACCTCTAGTGTATCGCTTGCGCGGCGTGGAGCCCCAAGTGAAGACGACGGGGAGGACAGGAAGACGGGGATGGCGAGGCTACTTAACTCCCCGCCAGAGCGATCGTGAGCGTGCGCACGCCGCTGACTGCGTGCTCGAGCGGGAGCTCCCACTCGCCCAACGTGGCGCTATGGAGCGGTGAGAAGGTGCCGCCGCTCCGGTCGGACTCGAGCACCGCGAGGACCGAGGGCGGCAGCGACGACAGGCGCTCGCCGTTGATGATGGCTCCCGCCTCACCGCTGAGGAGCCTGACGTACACGATGTGGTTCCGGCGCGAGGTGTTGAGCGCGCGGACGATCTGGTCGACACTGCGCGGCTGCGGAAGGCGCAGCTCACGCAGTTCGGCCTGTTGGAGGCGCCCGCCGTCGGAGACCATGATCGACAGGCTGCCTCGCGCGTGCGCGGGGATGGCGACGTCGACGCTGCGGAGAATGTCCTCGCCGCGATAGGTCCGGAGGAGCACCTTGAGCGGCACCGTGCGCCCCGCTTTCGGTCGTGGATCGTCGATCCAGATGCGCTCGAGACTCGCCGTCTGCGGGCGCTCGAACGAGCGAATCGTCAGATCGACACGCTCGATTTCGACCGGCTCGTCGTCGTTCGTGATGAGAGCCGTGAGGGGAGCCACCACCGAGGCCGAAGCGGGCATCGAGGGCGAGTCGCCCGCGAAGACATTCTCGAAGGAGACCGGCGCATGCGCCCTGAGGGCCGCGCGTCCCTGCACGCGGTAAGTGGCGGTGCCGAACTGTCGCTCGTAGGACGCCAACGTGTTCAGCAGTGCGGTGTACGTCATCAGCGGCGTGAAGAGCTGATCGCGGACAACGGCGAACTTGAACGTGCGCGGGCCGGCGCGCTCGGAGAGCAGCTGGACCGTCACCGGCATCATCTTGGGACCCGGCCCGAGCCGGCCGGCGATCGCTGTCGCCCGATCCTGAAGCACCGTCCCGATCACTTCGCCGGTCGTGGAGAGCTTGCTCGAGGAGAGCAGACTCGGTAGGACCGTGTAGACGTACGCACGGGTCATCGGAAACTCGGTCGGGCCGAGGTTGTACATGGGGTGGCCGAACGCGTACACGCGGTCGCCGTCGATATGGGTCACGGTCCCGGTCGAGCCGAGCAGCAGATCACCGGTGACGAAGTTGACGCCCACAGCGTCACCCGGCTTGAGCGGGCCATCGAACGGCATGAGGCCGGCGGCGTTTGCCGCCGGGGCGCCACTCGGAACGAACCCGAAGCCGCGGAACGCCTCGCTGAAGGTATCGGCCCAGTCCGGAGAAAAGCCCGACATGACAAGCGGCATGGCGATCGGGCGCATGAGCGCGCCGACGGCCGAGCCACCGAAGGCCTGCAGCGATCCGCTCTCGAGCAGGCGCGCGTGCGCGGGTTGCTCGGCGAACGGCCGACGCCACTGCAGCGCATGCTGGAACGCCGTCACGAGTCCCTCGCGAGTGAGCGGAAACTCGACCCGTACCTTGGCGCCGGGTGGCCGGGTGGCGCCGAGAGCCGTGGCGTCGGTCATCTCGGCGATGGGGGTGATGCCAGCGATGGGCTCCTTGGAAAAGCTTCCGAGCGAATACGAGACGGCGCCGATGAGTCGTCCGTCGACGTAGACCGGGCTGCCGCTCATCCCAGCGATGACCCCGGTCGTGGCAAGCGGCCCGCCTTCGAGCCGCGCGATGATCAGGGTGCGCTGCGGCCCCATGACGTTCTCGATGACGCCGAGAATGCGGGCGCGGAACTCCTCGACCCGGGTGCCATCGAACACCGTGCGTCCCACGCCGATCATTCCGGGTTTGACCTCGGATGCCGGCATCGAGCGCGACTGGGCGACCGGGCGCACCACGCCCGACCACGGCAGCCCGATCAGGGTCAGCGCCAGGCAACCGAGAAGAGACGATCTCCACATGTAGGGATCGTCCTCATTATAGAAGGAAAGCGCAAGGCCAGTCAAGGTCACAGGTGTGCGGCCGCACGCAGAAAAGGCGCAGAAATCCGACGATTCGTTGACACTGCGCGGGAGCGTCTGCTATCGTCCCAGCCATCGTGAGGGTTAGTCTGCCGTTCGGGTCGAGCACCGCGCCGCGTCTGGCGACGAGCGTTGCGCCAGCGTGGTGGTGGTATCGGTTCCCCCATTGAAGAGGCACGCGCCAGCCCGCACACGACAGCACGCGTTCTCGGCAGCCTCTTCGACCCCGGTTGAAGAGGCTTTTTTTTTGACATGCACCCTGCTCTTCATTGCTCCGCCTCCGACACGCTCACGCCGTCATGGCCGTGACGAGCGCGACACGGTTGTGCGTCACGGTTCAGGCCGACTCGATGGCCGAGTTGTGCCGGCAGCGCGACCTGGCGTCGGGTGCCGACCTCGTCGAGCTTCGGCTCGATGGGGTGAGCGATGTCGATGTCGCCGGCTGTCTCGCAGGCCGCCGGTCGCCTGTGGTGGTCACCTGCCGCCCGACGTGGGAAGGAGGGCGCTTCGCCGGGTCGGAGGAAGAGCGCCTGAGTCTCCTGAAGCGTGCGCTCGCGCTCGGCTCCGAGTACGTCGACGTCGAATGGCGCGCCGACCACCGCCCGCTGCTCGATGAGTTCGGCGGCGCACGCATCGTGCTGTCGATGCACGATTTCACCGGGATGCCGGCCGATCTGAGCGACCGCCTCCGAGCCATGCTCGGCACCCAAGCCGCGATCGTCAAATGTGCGGTGGACGCCCATTGTCTGGCGGATGCCGTCAGGCTTCTCCAGATCGTGACCGAGACCGATGCGCCCGGGCGCGTCGTGCCGATTGCGATGGGGGAGTGTGGTCTCGTGTCGAGGATCTGCGCCTCCCGGTTCGGGGCGGCCTGGACCTACGCCGGGCGGTTGTCGAACGTCGGGCAGGTCGATGCGCGGACGCTCGTCGAGACCTACCGGTTTCGATCGATCGGACCGACCACGGACATCTACGGGATCGCCGGACGCCCCATTGGGCACTCGATTTCGCCGGCGATGCACAACGCCGCGTTCGCCGAGGCGCGCCGCGACAGCGTGTACCTGCCGCTTCCAGCGCGCGATCTCGACGATCTGGTCGACTTCATGCGCGGCTTCCATGTGACGGGAGCCAGCGTCACGATTCCCTTCAAGGTCTCGATCATCGCCCGGCTCGACGAGGTGATCGGGGCCGCGAGGTCCATTGGCGCCGTCAACACCGTGCGGGTCGACGGTGGCCGGTGGGTGGGGATGAACAGCGACGTCACGGGATTCATTGCTCCGTTACGACGTCGCGCGGTCCGGCTGCGCACGCGTGCCTCGGTGCTCGGCGCGGGGGGATCGGCGCGAGCCGTGGTCGCCGGGCTCACCGACGCCGGGGCCTCGGTAACGGTTCACGCGCGGAAGCGCGAGACCGCCGCACGTCTGACCGAGACCTGGCCCGTGACCGTTGGTGAGTGGCCGCCTGCGCCCGGTTCGTGGGATTTGCTCGTCAACTGCACGCCGGTCGGCATGCATCCCGCCGTGGATGCCTCTCCCGTGCCGGCTACCTGCTTGACCGGTGGTCTGGTCTACGACCTGGTCTACAACCCTGCCGAGACCCGTCTCCTTCGCGAAGCGGCTCGGGCGGGATGCGATGTCATCGGCGGCCTCGAGATGCTCGTGGCGCAGGCCGAAGAGCAGTCCGAGTGGTGGACAGGGGTGCGGCCGGCCCCCGGCGTCATGCACCAGGCGGCCGCGATCCGACTCCAGGAGTTCACTGCCGCATGCGACTGACCACCTTCGACGAGTTCAAAGAACTGGCAGGGCGGGCGACCTTCGTCCCGGTGTGCAAGGAGATCGTCACGGATCTGCTCACGCCGGTGTCGGCGTTCCTCAAGATCGCCGAGGATGCCGACTACGCGTTCCTCCTCGAGAGCGTGGAGGGCGGCGAGCACGTGGGGCGCTACTCGTTTCTCGGCAAGGACCCGTTCCTCATCCTGCGCGCGCGAGACGACCGGGCGACGATCGAGCGGGGCGGCGTGACCGCCGTGTCGGATCGCCCGTTCGTCGAGACGCTGCGTCGACTCATGGGCGATTTCCGGTCGCCGTTCGTGCCAGGGCTGCCGCGCTTCACAGGCGGCGCCGTCGGCTATCTGGGCTATCCGGCCGCCTCGTGGTTCGAGCCGGTCTTGGGCGATTTGGGGACGAGCCCCGATGGAACCGACCCGGCGGGGTTCATGCTCTTCGACACGGTGCTCGCCTTCGATCACGTCCAGCACCGGATCCTCATCATCGCCAACGCGAGGATTGTCGGCGATGATGATCTGGAGTCGCTCTACCAGTTCGCGTGTGCGAAGATCCAGTTCCTCGAGCGCGAGCTCGAGCGCAACCTGTCGGTGGCGCAACCACACGTAGGCCGCCCGCTCGCGGTCTCGTCGAATCTGACGCGCGAACAGTTCGAGGCGCAGGTGCGCACGGCGAAGGAACACATTGCCGCCGGCGACATCTATCAGGTCGTGCTGTCGCAGCGGTTCGAAGCCGCTGTCGATGCCGATCCGTTCACCGTCTACCGGGCGCTGCGGTACGTCAATCCGTCGCCTTACATGTATTTCATTCGCATGGGTGCGACCTCGATCGTGGGATCGTCGCCCGAGATGCTGGTCCGGGTCGAAGGCGTGCGCGTCGAGACGCACCCCATCGCAGGCACGCGCCCCCGCGGGAAGTCCGAGGACGAGGACGTACGCCTCGGCGACGAGTTGAAGCGGAACGAGAAGGAGCGAGCCGAGCACGTGATGCTGGTCGACCTCGGCCGCAACGACATCGGACGTGTGTGTCAGTACGGATCGGTGCGGGTGTCGCAGTTCATGGGGCTGGAGCGGTTCTCCCACGTCATGCACCTGACATCGGTTGTCGAGGGACGGCTCGCCGAAGATCGCGACCGTCTGGACGCGCTGGTCTCGTGCTTCCCGGCGGGGACGGTCTCTGGAGCGCCCAAGGTGCGGGCGATGCAGATCATTGCGGCGCTCGAGCCCGGAGGACGCGGCCTGTACGCGGGCGCGGTCGGCTATCTGGACTTCGCAGGCAACCTCGACTTCTGCATCGCCATCCGGACCATCATCATGCACGGCGGTCGCGCGTTCGTCCAGGCTGGCGCGGGGATTGTCATGGACTCGAATCCAAGCGCGGAGTACGAGGAGACGCGTGACAAGGCGCGGGCGCTCATCCGAGCGCTCGAGCTGGCCCAGGCGGGCCTGCGCTGACGGCCGGACGGGATTGCTCGATATGGTCCTCGTCGTCGACAACTACGATTCGTTCACCTATAACCTGGTCCAGTATCTGGGCGAGCTGGGGGCCACGATGACCGTCGTCCGCAACGACGAGGCCACGGTCGGCGATGTGGTGGCGCTCAAGCCCGATCGGATTGTCATTTCCCCCGGACCCGGCCGGCCCGAAGACGCCGGTATCACGATGCCCCTCATTACCGCGATGGGCGCCCATACGCCGATTCTCGGCGTGTGTCTCGGCCATCAGGCCATCGGCGCCGCCTTCGGCGGGCGCGTCATCCGGGCGGCCGCGCCGATGCACGGCAAGACGTCGACCATCGAGCACATCGGCCGAGGCGTCTTCACGGGGCTCGCGAGTCCCCTGGTCGCGTCACGGTACCACTCCCTCATCGTGTCGGACGATGGGTTCCCGGCGGATCTCGAGGTCCTCGCGCGCACGGCCGACGACCGGGCGATCATGGGACTGCGACACCGTGTCTGGCCGATTCACGGCGTCCAATTCCATCCGGAATCGATCCTGACCGCTGATGGGCGCCACCTGCTGCGCAATTTCCTGGACCTGCGTCTGGACTGACGATGCTTTCCGGTCTCATCGAGAAGCTGACGCGGCGTGAGGACCTCACCGGCGAAGAAGCCGCCGGTGCGATGGCCGAGATCATGGCGGGCCGCGCCCACGACGCTCAGATTGGCGCGTTTCTAGTTGGCTTGGCGATGAAAGGCGAGCGCCCGGACGAGATCGTCGGGCTCGCGCGCACCATGCGCGCGCACGCCGTCCAGTGCGTCCAGCCCCACGCGCAGGTGTTCGATACCTGCGGGACCGGTGGTGACCGATCGGGGACCTTCAACATCTCGTCGTGCGTGGCAGTGGTGACGGCCGCCTGCGGCGTGCCGGTCGCCAAGCACGGGAACCGCTCGGTCTCGAGCCGGTCGGGCAGCGCGGACGTCTTCGAGGCGCTCGGCGTCGCGGTTGGCCCCTCACCGACCATCGCGACCCAGTGTCTCGCCGAGGTGGGACTCGGCTTCTTCTTTGCGCCGACCTTCCATCCGGCGATGCGGCATGCGGGCCCGGCGCGGCGCGCGTTGGGCCTCCGGACGGCGTTCAATTTGCTCGGACCGCTCACCAACCCCGCTGGCGCGACCCGCCAACTCGTCGGTGTGCCGCGTCCGGAGCTCACCGAGCTCATGGCCCGTGCCCTGCTTCTGCTGGGCTCGGAGCGCTCCTGGGTCGTTCACGGCGCGGACGGCCTCGATGAGATCTCGACGACGGGATACACGAAGGTATCCGAATGTCGAGACGGGACCGTCCAGACCTTCTACCTCCATCCGAGAGATGTCGGTCTCGCGAAAGTTGGAGCAACGGCTCTCGCCGGAGGCGACGCCCGCACCAATGCGCGCATCATCGACGACGTGCTGGCCGGTCGCAGCGGAGCGGCTCGTGATGTGGTGTTGCTGAATGCGGGTGCTGCGCTCTTTGTCGCCGGCGCCGCCGACTCGATTCGCGACGGCATGGCGGCGGCGGCTCGCGTCATCGATCGGGGCGACGCGCGCCGGCTGCTGGATCGCCTGGTGGCGGTGTCGACAAGAGAAGCCGAGCGAGCTGGAAGCGCTGGCGAAGAAGTCCCGGGAGCGACCCCGACACGATGAGCGAACCCGTTCTGCCCGGGCCCGACTTGCTGGCCACCATCGTCGCGGCGACGCGCCGCACAGTCGAAGGGCGCGCGCAGGCGGTTCCGCTCGCGGTGTTGGCTGAGCGAGCCGAGCGGCGCGCGGCGCCTGGGGGCCGATTCAGGGCGGCGCTTGCGCGACACGATCGCATCAACGTCATCGCCGAGTGCAAACGGCGGTCGCCCTCGAAAGGGGTCCTGCGCCACGACTACGACGCGGCAGCCATCGCGCGGGGATACGCGGCGGCAGGAGCGGCGGCCATCTCGGTACTGACCGAGCCCAGCTTCTTCGACGGCGCGCTGTCCGACCTGTGCGCCGTGCGCGCGGCGGTCGAGCTGCCAATTCTGCGCAAGGACTTCGTGATCTCGGAATACCAGCTGTGGGAGGCGCGGGAGGCTGGCGCAGACGCCGTGCTGCTCATTGTCGCGGCGTTGCAACCCGCGGATCTCCAGGCGCTGCACCGAACGGCCGACTCGCTCGGGCTCGACGTCCTCGTGGAGGTCCACACGCCCGAAGAGCTCGCGGTCGCCTTGGACGCGGGTGCGCGGATCGTCGGCGTGAACAATCGGAACCTGCGAACGTTGGCTGTCGACCTGGGCGCGTCCGACACGGTGCTCGCGCGGAAGCCTCCGGGTGTCCTGGCGGTCAGCGAGAGCGGTCTCAAGACACCAGACGATGTCGTCCGGATGGCGCGCCTCGGCTACAACGCGTTTCTCATTGGCGAGCGGTTCATGACGGCGCCTGACCCCGGTACGGCACTCGGCGAATTGCTGGACGGTGTCGCGTTGGCGAGTGCGCGATGAGCGCTCGGAGAGAGGGCAGGTGTTGGTGCTCGTGAAGATCTGCGGCATCACGCGGGCCGACGACGCTGCGGCCGCCGTAGCGGGCGGCGCCCAGGCACTGGGCTTCGTCTTCTGGCCCGCGAGCCCGCGCGCCATCGACCCCTACCGAGCGCGGGCAATCGTCAGGGGACTGCGCCCCTTCATCACGCCGGTGGGGGTGTTCGTGAACCAGCCGGTGGAGTACGTGAACGCGGTCGCGAACCTGGTCGGGCTCGGCGCGGTCCAGCTGCACGGCGACGAGGAGCCGGCTTACGCGCGTCAGATCAAGCGCGCGGTGATCAAAGCCGTCAGCCTGCCCGCCGACCGTGGCGCGGGCGACGCCTGGCCCGCAGAAGTGATGCTGCTCGTCGACGCCCACGACCCGGTACGTCGAGGGGGCACCGGCCGGGCGGCTGATTGGGCGGCAGCCGCGACGCTCGCGCGGAAACGGCCCGTGATGCTGGCTGGCGGGCTCGGGCCCGAGAACATCGTCGACGCGATCTCCCAGGTGCATCCGTTCGGCGTCGACGTCTCTTCGGGTGTGGAGCGCCGCCCTGGCGTGAAGGATCATCAGCGGCTGACGAGCTTCTTTGAACGGTTGCATGCCGTCGAGCGAGAGGCGAGACCTCTGTGACACACGGACGACACGGTCGGGACCCGGACGTACGGGGCTACTTTGGAGCGTTCGGCGGCCGCTTCGTGCCCGAAACGCTCGTCGAGCCGATTGAGGAGTTGGAGCGGGCGTACCTCCTGGTTCGCGACGACGACGGGTTCGCGCGTCGACTCGCAGACCTGCTGCGGCACTACGTGGGCAGGCCGACGCCGGTGTACGAGGCCACACGTCTCGCCGCGAGTATTGGGGGAGCGCGCATCCTGCTCAAGCGGGAAGATCTGACCCACACCGGCGCGCACAAGATCAACAACGCGCTCGGCCAGGCCCTGCTCGCCGAACGAATGGGCAAACGCCGCGTGGTGGCCGAGACCGGCGCCGGACAGCACGGGGTGGCGACGGCGACCGCGTGCGCGCTGCTCGGGCTGGAGTGTGTGGTCTACATGGGTGCCGAGGACATGGAACGGCAGGCGCTGAACGTGGTCCGCATGCGGCTGCTCGGCGCCGAGGTGCGACGCGTCGATTCGGGAAGCCGGACGCTCAAGGACGCCATCAACGACGCGATGCGCGATTGGGTCACCAACGTGCACGACACCTACTATCTGCTGGGGTCCGTGCTCGGGCCGCATCCGTATCCGCTGATGGTCCGCGAATTCCAGTCCGTGATTGGTCGCGAGGCCAGGGAGCAGGCGCTCGAGCTGGCCGGACGTCTCCCGGACGCCGTCGTGGCCTGCGTCGGCGGCGGCAGCAACGCCATCGGGATTTTCGATGCGTTCATCGGCGACGAGGCCGTCCGGCTCATCGGTGTCGAGGCGGGCGGCGAGCGTATCTCACCAGGTCGACACGCGGCCCGATTCGCTGGTGGCAGCACCGGTGTGCTGCAGGGAACGCGGACCTTCGTCCTGCAGGACGACGACGGCAACATCGAAGCCACGCATTCGGTATCGGCCGGTCTCGACTATGCCGCGGTCGGACCCGAGCACGCATGGCTTCGGGAGCTGGGGCGCGCGGAGTACACCCACGCCAGTGACGCGGACGCCATCGAAGCCTTTCAGCTGCTCGCTCGGCTCGAGGGCATCTTGCCAGCGCTCGAGTCGGCACATGCCATCGCTTACGTGAGGACGCTGGCGCGGGAGCTCGGAGCGGGAGCACTCGTCCTCGTCAACCTGTCGGGGCGGGGGGACAAGGACGTCCATACGATGGAGCGTCACCTCGCCTCGAGCCGCGAGCCGGCAGGCGCCGGCCAGCGAAGGCCGCAGTAGCCATGGCACGACTCGCCGAGACCTTCGAGCGACTCCGGGGGCTAAATCAGCCGGGGCTCGTGACCTATACGACGGCCGGCGATCCGAGCCTGGACCGCTCGGGAGAGTTGCTCGAGACGCTCGATGACGCAGGCGCCGACATCCTCGAGGTGGGGGTGCCGTTCTCCGATCCCCTCGCCGACGGGCCCGTGATCCAGCGGGCGACGGAACGCGCGCTCGCGGGGGGGACGACGCTTCGCGCGACGCTGGACGTCATCGGGCGGGTTCGCGGACGCGTCCGCGCGCCGATTGTGGTCTTCAGTTATGCGAATCCGTTGCTTCGCATGGGACTCGAGGCCTTTGCGCGCACTGCGGCCGACGTCGGGGTCGACGGCGTCCTCGCCCTCGATCTGCCGATCGAAGAGGCGGCGGCGTTTCGGGCGGTCCTCGCCGCTCGGGGCCTGGACACCATCTTCCTGCTGAGCCCGACGACCACCGAGGCCCGCATTCAGCAGGCCGGCAGGCTCGGCCGTGGATTCCTGTACGGCATCTCCCGGTTGGGCGTGACCGGCGCGCGTGAGCGCGTGTCGACCGACGCGGCCGCGCTCGTCCGGCGCATCCGGGCACACACTGACTTGCCGGTGGCGCTCGGCTTCGGCCTGGCGCGCCCGGAGCACGTGGCCGAAGTCGGGCGGTACGCGGATGCGGCGGTGGTGGGCAGCGCGCTGGTGTCGCTCATCGCGGAGGCTGGTAACGGGCCGACGCTCGTCCCACACGTCGCGTCGTATGTGCGGCAGTTGAAGCGCGCCTGCGTCGAGGCGCGGCAGGCATGAGGTCATGAGCACTCTGGACGAACTGCGGCAAGACATCGACCGCGTGGACGAGGTGTTGGTGCGGCTCCTCAACGAGCGAGCTCGGTGCGTCTGTGAGATCGGGCGTCTCAAGCGCGACCTCGGCATCGAGGTCTATCAGCCGGATCGGGAAAAGGACGTCATCAGGCACGTGCGGGCCGTTGCGTGCGAGGGGCCGCTCGGTCCCGACGCGGTCGCGCGGCTGTTCGAGCGCATCATCGACGAGGCGAGGCGTCTCGAGCGTCGCGTCGTACACGGCGACGGCGAGCCGAGCTAGTCGACCCACAGGCGGAGCAAGCCAGGAGAGGGCGCGTCATGGTTGTGGTGATGCAGGAACGGGCTACCGAGGCGCAGATCGAGGCGGTCGTCAAGCGTCTGGTGGAGATGGGTATGGACGTCCACCGGTCGACCGGGGTCGAGCGCACGGTGCTCGGCGCCGTGGGACAGGGACGACCCGATCCGGGGCTGATTCAGGTCCTCGACGGCGTGCAGGAGGTGGTGCGGATCTCGGAGCCGTACAAGCTGGCGGGCCGCACGTTCAAGCCGGAGAGCACGGTCGTGAAGGTCGGTGACGTGCGCATCGGGGGCGATGAGGTGATCGTCATCGCGGGACCGTGCTCGGCCGAGACCGAGCAGCAGGTCCGGTCGACGGCGGCGGCCGTCCGGCGGGCCGGCGCGAAGATCTTCCGCGGCGGCGCGTTCAAGCCGCGGAGCTCGCCCTATACGTTTCAGGGGCTCGGCGAGACTGGTCTCCAGCTCCTCCGCGATGCGGCGCGAGCCGAGAATCTGGCGCTCGTCTCGGAAGTCATGGACGTGAGTCAGATCCCGCTCATCGAGCAGTACTGCGACATGTTCCAGGTGGGCGCCCGAAACATGCAGAACTTCACGTTGCTCAAAGAGCTGGGCCATGCGCGAAAGCCCGTGCTGCTCAAGCGGGGCATCTCGGCGACGATCGAGGAGTGGCTGCTCTCGGCTGAGTACGTGCTGAGTGGCGGCAACACCGAGGTGGTTCTGTGCGAGCGGGGCATTCGCACCTTCGAGACCGCGACCAGGAACACCTTCGACGTTTCGGCGATTCCCGTCGTGAAGAAGCTCAGCCATCTGCCGATCATCGGCGATCCGAGCCACGGCGCCGGACGGAGAGACATGGTGGCGCCCATGGCGCGTGCCGCCGTGGCAGCCGGCGCTGACGGTCTCATCATCGAGGTGCACTGCGATCCAGATCACGCACTGAGCGACGGGGCGCAGTCGATGTTTCCCGGCCAATTCGATCGGCTGATGGCCGAGCTGCGGATCATCGCCCCGGCAATCGGCCGGAGCATCTGCCTCGAGGCGGCACCACGTCGCGGGTGGGGGACGTAGGGCGTGGATCTCCCCGTCATCCAACCAGCACGGTCTGGCGAGCCCGGCAGACAGGGCGCCGGCGGGCCGCCAGTCTTCGACAAGATCGGCATCGTCGGCCTGGGCCTCATCGGCGGGTCCATTGCGCTCGCCGCCCGGCGGTTCTGGCCGACCTCGCTCGTGATCGCCGTCGACAACAAAGACGTGCTCGAGACGGCCATGCGGCTGCATGCGATCGACGTCGCGGCCGACGACCCGATCGTGCTCGCCGAAGCGGACGTGGTGATTCTCGCCGCTCCGGTGCGCCAGAACGTCGAGATGCTCGCCGTCCTCGACGAGAACGTTCGGCAGGCTGCGATCGTGACCGACACCGGCAGCACGAAGCGAGCCATGGTCGAAGCCGCAGGGCACCTGCCCCCGCGGTTCACCTTCATTGGCGGCCACCCGCTGGCGGGGGCGGCCGTTCGCGGTCTGGAGCACGCACGACCCGACTTGTTCCAAGGCCGACCCTGGCTGTTCACACCGACGAGCGACGCGGCGGGCGGGGCGCTCGATCGACTTCAAGCCTTTGTGCGGGCCCTCGGGGCCGTGCCGTCGACCATAGAGCCCGACGCCCACGATCGGCTGCTGGCGTTTCTGAGCCACTTGCCTCAGCTCACCGCTTCGGCGCTCATGGAGGTGGTCGGTGAGGCGGTGGGAGAGAGCGGGCTGGCGCTTGCGGGCCGGGGCCTCATCGACACGACCCGGCTGGCGGCGAGTCCGGCCGGCATGTGGGCGGACATCACGAGCACCAACGCGGACGAGATCGGGCCCGCGCTGGATACCTTGATCGCGCTTCTTCAGGAAATCCGGGACGACCTCTCGGAGGGAACGCGGCTGATGAATGTCTTCGAGTCGGCCAACCGTTGGCGCACGCGCGTCCCGAAGCTACAATAGCGCGTCCTCAGCTTGATTGACCGTCATGGTCGGCCACGGGAATGCTGTTCCTGTGACCGCATCACGGCGCCCGCGCACGTGCGCGGCCGCATCGAAGCGGAGTGGAGGTGGGGGCTCCAACGGAGCGAGCAAGCCGGGGTTCGAGGTGGACCCCGGCGAGGTAGGGCATGGCATGAACAAGGTGATCGAGAGCGCCGACGCGGCAGTGGCCCAGATTCCCGACGGCTCCAGCATTCTGATGGGTGGGTTCGGGTTGTGTGGCATTCCCGAAAATCTGATCAAAGCGCTGCACAAACGCGGGACGAAGAACCTCACCGTCATCAGCAACAACGCCGGCGTGGACGATTACGGGATCGGCGTTCTGCTCAAGGCTCGCCAGGTGCGCAAGATGATTGCGACCTACGTCGGTGAGTGCAAGGAGTTCGAGCGACAGTACCTCGCGGGCGAGCTCGAAGTGGAGCTCGTGCCGCAGGGCACGTTTTCCGAGCGTGTGCGTGCGGGAGGCGCGGGCATCGGTGGCTTCTTCACCCCAACCGGGTACGGAACGATCGTCGCCGAGGGAAAGGAGACGCGCATCATCGACGGTCGTCCCTACGTCCTCGAGCTGCCGCTGCGAGCCGACTTCGCGTTCGTGCACGCGTGGAAGGGCGATACCCTTGGCAACCTCGTCTACCACCGCACCGCCCGCAACTTCAATCCGATGATGGCGACGGCCGGACGCATTACGATCGCGGAAGTCGAGGAGCTGGTCGAGCCGGGCACGATCGACCCCAATCACGTCGTGACGCCCGGGATCTACGTGCAGCAAGTCTTCAAGGGCGCCGTGTACGAGAAGCGCATCGAGCGTCGGACGACCCGGCCGGACTGACTGGCGGAGCGTCGAGTCGCCGGACGGCCCCGGCGCGCGCTCCACAAGCCGTCGCGAGGCATCTTCAGATGGACATGAGAATCCGCATCGCCACACGCGTCGCGCGCGAGCTTCGCGACGGTGACTACGTGAACCTCGGCATCGGTTTGCCGACCCTTGTCGGCAATCACCTGCCGTCGGGCGTCCACATCACGCTGCACTCAGAGAACGGGCTGCTCGGCGTCGGACCGTTTCCACGAGAGAGTGAAATCGATCCCGATCTCATCAACGCCGGTAAAGAAACCGTCACCGAGCTACCGGGCTCCTCGTACGGCAGCAGCGCCGATTCCTTCGCGATGGTGCGCGGCGGGCACCTCGACGTGACGGTGCTCGGGGCCTTGCAGGTTGACGAAGAAGGCAACTTGGCCAACTGGATGATTCCAGGGCGGATGGTCAAGGGGATGGGCGGCGCGATGGATCTGGTGGCCGGTGCCAAGCGCGTCATCATCGCCATGGAGCACACCACGCGCGAAGGCGAGCACAAAATCGTGAAGCGGTGCTCGCTGCCCCTGACGGGCCTCAAGGTGGTGAGTCTCATCGTCACCGAGATGGCGGTGATCGAGGTCACCCCGAAGGGACTGCGGCTCAAGGAGCGAGCGACCGACGCGACCGTCGACCAAATTCGCCGTGCGACTGGTGCCCCGCTCATCGTCCCCGACGATGTGGGCACCTTTGCCTGAGGGTCGACGCTGGCTCGTCCGCCGGACGGTGGTCGCTGACCTGGTCGATCACGCGCGAGCCGCGAGCCCTCACGAGTGCTGTGGGATCCTGATTGGCGGTCCGGGTGAGATCGCGGAAGCCTGGCGGGCTCCCAATCTCGCGGAGAGCTCTACCCGCTTCCTCGTCGATCCGCAAACGCATGTCACCGCCCGGCGCGAGAGCCGCCGGCGAGGGCTGGCCGTCGTCGGTTTCTACCACTCGCACCCACGGTCCGCTGCGGTGCCCTCCCCGACGGACATCGCCGAAGCGAGCTACGACGATCATTGCCACGTGATCGTGAGCCTGGCCGCCGAGCCTCCTGACGTGCGGTTGTACGAAATCCGGAACGGCGACTTCCACGAGACGACGTTCGAGATCGTGGGCTAGGAGCGTTTTCGACTTCGCTGGAGGCCGTCGTCCTTTGGTCGTGGTCCTTCGGGGTTGGTCCGTTCCTGGGCCGTGGTCCGGCCTGAGGCCTTCGGTCCGTCGTCCCACGCGGGGCGTCCAGCCCAAGACCGAAGGACGAGGGACGACCCAAGGCCCACGGCCCACGGCCCACAGCACCGAGGCCTCACGGCCCGCGTCACAGAAATCGAAAGGGCTCTAGTGGCCTGTCCGCGTGAAATGCGCAGCGGATTCCGCCGAGCGGCGCCCCGATCGCAAGGCGCGAAGAGCGAGAATATCGGGAATATTCGACCGACGAGCCGCGCCGCCAGACGGGATGCCTCGCCCGTCGAATGCAGCGGGACGTTCGCCACGGGCCGCTAGGCCCCAGGCCGGACAGCCTACGACCCCCCAGGCGCCTAGGGCTCGAAGTCGCGGGCGCCGGGCCGCACCTGAACGTTGGTCGTGGCCGCGGCGATCACCTTGTCGCGGCGCTTGAGCTTGAAATAGATCTTGTAGGAGCCGGCTCGATTGAACCGGTGCTCGACGGTGAAGCGACGACGAATCGAGCTCTTGCCGGTTTCGTAGGGCTCGCAGTCGATGGTCGACTCCGACTTGGTGTCGTCGCCCCAGTCCCATTCGATTGCCGGACAGTAGAACTCCTCATTGTCGTCGGCACCGCCAACGAGCTCGGCCGTCAGCACGACGCGAGCGTTCGAGACGACCATCGGGGGCTGCGCCTTTAGCGAGAGACGCGGGCGGTCGCCGTCTTTGGATTCCTTGTCGCCGCGTTGGCGGGCCGAGGTCGGCGATACCACGGCGAGGCAGACGATCGCGACAAACCACGCCGCGCGACGTGTGCTGGTCGATCGCGAGGGGCCGCTCACGATGGCGGCGATCATCTCCATGCCTGTTACAGGCATTGTAGCGGCTACCCCGGGGTGTCACAACCGCCTCCAAGCGATAATAACGAAATGTCTGGAGTGCCACCCATCGAGGTCACGTCCTCGTCTGCGCCTGTTTCCGAGCTCGACACAGATCTGCTCATCGTCCCGTGGGGGGAGACCGAGTCCGTTCATGCCGTTTCGGGCCTCGACGAAGCCGTCGGCGGGCTGCTCCGTCAGGCGCTGACGAGCGGCGAGTTCACGGGTAAGCCGTACGAGCTGTTGCTGGCGAGTGTCGTCGATGCGCGGTGGAAGGTACGACGCCTCATGCTCATTGGCGCCGGGCGTTTGGACGGGTTCGGGCCAAGCCAGCTGCGCCGCGTCGCGACGGCTGCGGCGCTTCAATGTCGTCAGCGGCGGATTGGGCGCGCGGCCATTCTGGTGCGCGACCCGGTGTCCGGTGCAGGAGGGCCGGTGACTGGCGATCCGCGGGGCATCGCGCTGGTGCGAGCCGCGGTCGAGGGGGTCACACTCTCCGAGTTCCATACAGGGTCGTTCAAGACCAGCGATCCGCCGCCGAGCCCGGTCCTCCAGTGGATTGTCGTGACGGGACCGGTGCCGGCGACCTTGGCGGGCGAGCTCGAGCGCTCACGGATCCTTGCCACGTGCACCAATCTGGCGCGCGAGATGGCGAACGAGCCTGGAAACGTGCTCACCCCAATCGAGTTCGCGAACCGGGCCGCGGCTGTCGCCGACGGCACGGGCGTGTCGGTCGATGTGCTGGATGAAGCCCGTCTCGCGAAGCTTGGCATGGGGCTCTTGCTTGGCGTGGCCCGGGGAAGCGCGGAGCCGCCCCGGATGGTCGTGTTCCGTCACGATCCGCCCGACGCGTCCGATGCGCCCGTCTTGGGGCTGGTGGGCAAGGGCATTACGTTCGACACGGGGGGGATCTCGCTCAAGCCGGCCGAGGGCATGGACCGAATGAAGGACGACATGGCGGGTGGTGCGGCGGTCTCGTGCGCGATGCGCGCCATTGGACTCCTTGGAGCCCCAATCCGTGTGGTCGGCGTCGTGCCCATCGCAGAGAACATGCCCGGCGGCAAGGCCGTCAAGCCCGGTGACGTCCTGCGGAGCGCAGAGGGGAAGACCGTCGAGGTGCTGAACACCGATGCGGAGGGTCGTCTGATTCTGGGCGACGCGCTGTGGTACGCACGGTCGCTCGGTGCAACGCATTTGGTCGATGTTGCGACCTTGACCGGGGCCATCGTCGTGGCGTTGGGGAAAGGGGTGTCAGGGATCTTCGGCGCGCCGGATCGCTGGGTGCAGTACGTGCGACAGGTGGGCGATGCGGCTGGCGATCCGTTGTGGCCGTTGCCGCTTGTCGACGAGTACCGCGATCAGCTCAAGAGCGAGATCGCCGACTTCACGAATACGGGGGGCCGTCCGGCCGGATCGATTACGGCGGCGCTCTTCCTACGCGAGTTCGCCGGCGGCCGGCCGTGGGCGCACCTGGACATTGCCGGCACGGCGTGGGTCGATGAGGCGCGGCCCTACGGGCCGAAGGGTCCGAGTGGTGTCGCCGTGCGCACGCTGACCGAGCTGGCCGTTGCGGCCAGGGCCTGGCCTGACGTGTTGTGACCGGCGCCGTGACCATCGTGCAGGACCAACCCAAGGACGCGCCCTTCATCGTCCGTATCATCGAGCCGCCGAGTGAGCTCGCCGGATTGGCCGATGTCCTGCTCGGAGCGCTTGGGCTCACGGGCGTGCTGGTGCTGGCCGCCGTGCTGTTCGGCGTGGTCCTCGCCGGGGTGATCCTCTGGTTCCGATCAAGATCCAATTGATGGAGTCTCGCACGACACCCCGGCTCGGTTGCCACGCCGCCCGCCGTTGCTCCCGGCGCTCTGAGCCCGGCCGAAGGGCGCGGGCGCGCCGTACGCGGCTGCAATTGTGCCCAGAACGCCGAGTCTCAGGCTCTCGTGACCGGCGCCGGTTGATGGGGTCACGTCCCTAGTGCGTTCAGGGCTGCGCGGGGCTCACGCCACCGGCCAGTGACGCCTGGTACCTCTGAACCGCGGCCGCCAGCGCTTCGGCAATCCGCTGACGGTAGGTCATGCCTTTCAGCAGGCGCGCCTCTTGGTCGTTGGTCACGAAGGCCACTTCGGTCAGCACGCTGGGCATGGCCGCGCCGATCAGCACCACGAAGGGTGCCTGCTTCACGCCGAGATCGCGCAAGCCCTGGTTGACGGGCCGCAGCCGCTGGACGAGCGCCCGCTGGACCTGCGTCGCGAAATCGCGCGACTCCTCGAGTTTGTTGTTGAGGGCGATGGCCTTCACGAAGTTGGGTAGCGCGCTCATGTTCTGGCCGAACGCGGCGTTCTCCCGTGCGGCCACCGCAGCCGCCTGCCTGCTTGTGGCGAAGTTGAGGAAATAGGTCTCCACACCTCCGACCTGGCCGCCCGTTGTGGCGTTCGCGTGGATCGAGAGGAAGAGGTCCGCGTGCTCGCGATTGGCGATGGCCGTGCGTTCTTCGAGCGAGACGAAGACATCGCCACGCCGGGTCAGAATGACCTCGGTCCCCGGCGTCAGCTTCAGGATCTGCTCCAGACGGAGAGCGATATCGAGGACCAGGGCGGCTTCCGTGACGCCGGGACCCTTGGCGCCCGGATCGTGACCTCCGTGACCCGGATCGATGACGATGCGAGAGACGCCGAGGCCAAGCTGTCGAGCCATGGAGTAGCCGCCAGCCAGATTGCCGGCCGGCGCCGCCGGCGCAGGCGGGGCGGCGATCGGCGGTGGGACGCTGGCGCTCTCGGACCCCAGACCGCGAAACACCGCCTCGTCGATCGAGGGTCGGCCAGCCGGCAGGTCGGTTCGCGACGCGGGAGCCGAGGTGCGCGCGGTGAGCGGCGGTCGACCCGGCAGGGAGGCCATGAGCGGTGCGCTTCGTCGACCGTTCAACACGGGAGGTGGCATGGGCGCCGGCGCTGGCGTTCCAAGCAGAGGGGCGGGTGTCGCCTGAGGAACCGCGACACGTGGCAGCGCTGGCTGAGTCTGCATCGCATCAGGTGCGGCCTTCGCGACGCCCGTCGTGGGCACGACCGGGTTGGATGCAGCCGGGCGCGCACGGGCGACTCTGCCCGTGGCGCGCACGCAGTCGACGACCAACCTGAAGGGGGCATACAGAGGGTAGGCGCTGCACGAGGCGGTGCCTTCTGTATCCAGCACCACGCGGGTGATCTGGTTCGGGTGACGACCGACGCGGACCTCCCGGATGATGTCGTCGTCGCGCTCGAAGGCAAGCGTACGGTCCATGAGACTCGTCGAAGGCCTCGTACGGGCGAAATCGAAGAACAGGCGCGACGGGTTGGTGAGCTGCTGCTCGCGGTACGCCACCTCCGCACTGAGTGTGATCGTCAGACGGACAACGTCGGTCAGGGTGTTTCGCTCGATCCGGATGATTGTGGTGGCATGCTCCGGCGCGCCAGCGGCGCCGGTCGTGCTCGCCGCGACGAGCGCCGGCCTCGTCCTCATCGCTCCCGACGTCGCCATTGGCGAAAGGGTCGTTACGGTCGCTGCGGGCGCGGTTGCGAGAAGCGAGACCGCGCCAGGCGCCTCGTTCTTGGCCGCGCGAGCCATCGGGGTCGGAGCGCTCTCGCGCACGACCTCCGTCTGAACCGGAGGGTCAGTCGCGGTCTTGCGCCGGGCGTGATCGATGGGGAGCTCCACCGCGTTCTGTTGCGCGGCTTGCCTGGCCCATTGGCTGGTCGGATACTCGGTCGACAGCCGTTTGAGGAGCCGCTGTGCGACCGCGGCGTCTTGGGCGTCACGGAACTTCCGATACACCTCGAGCGAGAGCTGTGCCGCGTTCCACAGGGCATCATCGCCGTACACGGTCGTTGGGTAGTGGCGTACGACCGCTTCGTACTGGGCGATGACCGTGCGAACCGCCTTGAGCACCGACGGGCTCGGTCGTGACTCCGAAAGCGCGCGGCGAACGGCGCGCTCCTTGGCCTGGGCGTCGGCGTAGAGCGCCGCTGCCGGCAGGATCGCGGCGGACGCCGGACGCGAGAGCGCCACGACGAGGCAGAGCCCAAGAGCGAGCGCCGACCGTACCGAAACGCGTCCGGTCATCGGAGCTGTGCGTCCACCTCGTCGAAATAGCCCTTGTCCACTAGGACCTCCCGTGGCTTGCCGCCCGCCGCCGGCGACACGAGTCCCTCCATCTCCATCATGTCCACCAGGCGAGCGGCCCGGCTGAAGCCGATGCGCATGCGACGCTGGAGATACGAGATCGAGGCCTGGCCGCTCTGGACCACGATGCGCGCGGCCTCGTCGTAGAGATCGTCCTTGTCCATGGCGACCCCGTCGGCCGTCGTCTTGTCCTCGGCCGTGATGCTCTCGTCGTAGGTGGGCTTGCCCTGCTTCCGGAGAAAGCTCGCCAGACGGGCGCTTTCCTGTTCGGAGATGTACGGGCCGTGGAGCCGCACGAACCGCGCCGACGCGGGCGGCAGGAACAGCATGTCGCCCCGCCCGAGCAGCTGCTCCGCGCCATTGCCATCGAGAATGGTGCGCGAGTCGATCTTCGACGAGACGCGAAACGAGATGCGCGCCGGTAGGTTGGCCTTGATGAGGCCGGTGATGACGTCAACCGAGGGCCGCTGCGTGGCCAGAATCAGGTGGATGCCGACCGCGCGCGCCATCTGCGCGAGCCGTGCGATCGACAGCTCGACCTCGTTGCTCGCCACCATCATCAGGTCGGCCAACTCATCGATCAGGACGATGATGAACGGCAGCGGCTTCGGGAGCTCCTCGCTTTCGGAACCGCGAGCTTCCGCCCGCGCGTGGTGAATGTTGCGGTTGTACTGCTCGATGTTGCGGACGCCCTCGGCGGCAAGCGTCTTGTAGCGCTCCTCCATCTCGCGCACCGCCCAGCGCAGGGCATTTGCTGCCTGCTTGGGGTCGACGACGACCGGCGTGAGCAGGTGCGGGATGTCTTCGTACATCCCGAGCTCCAGGCGCTTGGGATCGATCATGATGAGTCGCACGTCATCGGGCGTGGCGCGGTAGAGAACGCTCGTCAACATGGCGTTGATGCCGACCGATTTGCCCGTGCCCGTGGAGCCGGCGATGAGCAGGTGCGGCATCGTCGCGAGATCAGTGACGAAGGGCTCGCCGTGAATCGTACGCCCGAGCGCGAGGGTGAGCTTCGACGTCGACCGGCGATAGGGCTCCGACTCGAGCAGCTCACGCAAGGAGATCTGGACCCGCGTCCGATTGGGAATCTGGATGCCGACGGTCGATTTGCCGGGGATGCGATCGATCAGCACCGACTCCGCTTGCATCGCGAGGCACAGATCGTCGGCCAGGCCCGTGATCTTGGCGTACTTGACGCCGGCGTCCGGCTTGAGCTCGAAGGTGGTGACGACCGGACCGGGGTGGATCTGCACGACCGAGCCGTCGACCGCGAACTCGCGGCACTTGTCCTCGAGCAGCCGCGCGCCCTCCATCAGCTCCCGTTCGTCAATCTTGCGCTCCGACCTCGGGGCGTCCAGCAAGGTGAGCGGCGGCAGCGAGTAATCGCCGCGCCGCCGTTCGGCCGGCGCCTTGATCGGCTCCGGTTCTCCGAGCGGCAGCGCCGGAGCCGGCAGCGTCACCTTCGGGGGCTTGGGAGGCACGATCGCGCGTGGGGCGGGCGCCGCGGGCTGCGTCCGATCGGCCGGCTCCGCCCGATCGCGCTGGCGTGACCCGCGAGCATCGGTCTCTGGCGCGGCGTCGTCAGCCGCCGGCTGGGCGACGAGCGAGGCGCCGGGCTGGGCGGCCTTCTTGGTGTGCTTCGCGATGACCTCGCGACGTCGTTCCTCGCGGCGGCGGTCTTCGCGCCAGGCATGATAGGCATCGAGCATGCGGGTCAGCGCATCATGGGTCGACTCGAAGAGCGACGCCGACAGACGCCCGATCGAGACCTGCGTCGACACGATGACCGCGAGGCAGGCGAGCGTCAAGACGACGATCACGGCGCCGGTTCGATTCAGGTACTCGGAGAGGAGGCCGGCCAGCCAATCGCCCGCGTAGCCGCCCGCGCGAAACGGCTTGTCGAAGACGTCGACGGTCCCGAAGACGAGCCCGAGGAAGGCGCTGACGCAGGCGCACAGCAGCAGCGCGCCGGTAACCTTGCTCGGCGCCGCGTCGAACGCACGGCACCAGAAATAGTGCCAGCCGACGGCGACGAGGAAGGCCGGGACGAGGTACGCGGCGTATCCGAACAGCTGAAACGAGACCTCGGCGAGGAACGAGCCGACGCGACCCGCAAAGTTCTCCGGCGCCTGCTTGAGGCCGGAGCTGAAGAACCAGGCTGGATCGTTGGCGCTGTAACTGGCGAGGGCGATGATCCAGATGAGCGCCAAGGCGAACAGCGCCACACCGAGGAACTCGCTCGCCCGCCGTGAGAGCGTAGAAGCCTTCACTCCTCAAATCTCCATGATGACCGGCAGCACGAAGGGCCGTCGTCCCGATCGCTTCCTCAGGAAGCGACGCAGCTCCACGCGGACCTTCTCCCTGATCACGCCTCGATCGGTGCGCTCCTCGGCACTGGCTCGACTCATGACGTCGCTCAGCAGGCGGGCCCCGTCAGCCAGGAGCTCCGGTGCGTTCTCCATCACGAAGCCGCGCGTGATGATTTCAGGTGCGCCCTCGAGCGCGCCTGTCTGCCGGTCGATCGCGAGCACCGGCACGACCAGGCCGTCCTCGGCGAGGTGCCGGCGATCACGCAGTACCTCGTCGGCCACCTCGCCCGAGAGCGTGGCGTCGACGAGCACACGTCCGACCGGCTCCTTGCCGTCGATGACGGCGCGCTCGGACCCGAGGCATAACCGGTCGCCGTTCTCGAGCAGCAGCACCTCGGTCGTCGGGCCACGCCGTTGCGATACCGTGCGGGCGACGGCCGCATGACGAGCCAACTGCCGGTACTCGCCGTGAATGGGGACGAAGTAACGCGGCCGGACCAGCGACAACATGAGCTTGAGCTCTTCCTCGCTGCCATGGCCGGACACATGGACCCGCTTCTGCCCTTCGTGAATCACGTCGGCGCCGCGGCGGGCCAGGTGATTCATCATCCGACCGATGGCCTTTTCGTTCCCCGGGATCGCCCGCGCGGACAACACGACCGTGTCACCCGGACTGAGCTTCAGGTGCCGGTGATCGTCGATCGCGATGCGCGAAAGAGCCGAAAGCGGCTCGCCCTGCGATCCGGTGGCGAGGCAGAGAACCGATGAGGGAGGAAGGGTCCCCAAGTCGCTGTCACGCACCTGCAGTCCGGGCGGGATGCGCAACTGCCCCAGCCGCTGCGCGATCTGCGAGTTCTCGACCATCCCCCGACCGAGGAACGCGACCTGCCGCCCGAACTGGGCTGCCAAGTTGACGAGGATCTGGACGCGGTAGAGGCTCGATGCAAAAGCCGAGACGACCAGCCGTCCGCTGGTGCTCGAGAAGATCTCCTCGAACGCTTCGGTGACCTCGGTCTCGGATCCGGTGAAACCGCGGCGCTCGATGTTCGTGCTGTCGGCAAAGAGCGCCAGCACGCCCTCGGCGCCCAGCTGCGCGAAGCGATGGACATCGGTGTGCTCGCCATCGATCGGTGTCTGATCGATCTTGAAATCACCCGTATGCACGAGCACGCCGACGGGGGTGTGCACGGCGACCGCGACGCAATCCGGGATGCTGTGCGTCACCCTGATGAACTCGAGCGTGAATGGGCCGACGACGACACGATCGCCGGGCTTGATGGCCGACAACATCTTCGAAGCATCCACACCGTGCTCGGCAAGCTTGGGCTCGACCAGCGCCAGCGTCAGCGGCGTGCCGTAGATCGGGCCAGACATGAGCGGTGCGACGTGCGCCACGGCGCCGATGTGATCTTCATGACCATGCGTGAGAACCAGCGCCGCCGGATGACGCCTCTGCTGAAGATAGGTGAGGTCGGGCAACACCCGATCGACGCCGAGCAACTCGGGATCCGGGAACATGACACCCGCATCGATGACCACGGTGGTCTCGGCCCACGTGATCGCGAGCATGTTCATGCCGAATTCGCCGAGGCCGCCAAGCGGCACAATCTCGAGCATGACGAGTCATTGAACAGCCGACACCCGTCGCAACCCTGGCGGGTGCGCGCGGCAATCGGGAGCCCTGAAGGGGCTCAGCAGGCGGCTGGGTGCGCCCGCGACTATGAAGGCGGGTTGTCGACGTTCTGGATGGCCACTCCAGGACGTCGGGTTTCGTCGTCTGTAAGGTTCAGCCTACGTACAACTTAGCCGGCAGGGATTCTATCACAGCCTAGCCGGCGTCACCCAGGAGAGTGGGCTCTCTTGTCTCATAAAGCACGTTCGAGAGCTCCACCAGCTCGGCCACTTCGAGCGTTTCTGGGCGCTGGGTGCCCGCGACCTTGGTTCTCGCGAGCACGTCGAGGGCGGTTGCGCGGGGCAGGCCGGTCGCGGCGCACAGGGCAGTCGCCAGCGTCTTGCGTCGTCGGGCGAAGAGCGAGCGGACCAGGCGGCGCATCCCGGGCAGGTCGCGGGTGGGCGGGCGTGGCTCGTGGAATCGGAGGCGAACCAATGTGGATCTCACCTGTGGCACGGGGCGGAACGCGCCTGCCGGGAGATCCAGTAGCCGCGTGATCTCGGCGACATGGCGAAGGAGGACCGCGAGCACGCCGTAGTCCCTGGTACCCGGCACGGCCAACATTCGGTCGGCCACCTCCCGCTGCACCATGACGATGGCGTCCATCACGCGCAGGCCGGTCTCGTACAGGTGGAGGAGACGGAAGATGATCGGTGCCGCCACGTTGTAGGGCAGGTTGCCAGCGACGCGAATGGGCGCAGCCGGATCGTTCGCCCCGAGCGCCTGGATGATCGTGGACGCCTCCAGAGTCAAGACGTCTGCCTGCACGATCGCCAGGTGAGCCGGCGCCCACTGGCGAAGCTGCCCGGCGAGGTCGCGGTCGATCTCGACGGCGAGAACCCGCCGCGCTCGTTCGGCCAGGGGCCGGGTCAGAGCGCCCTCGCCTGGACCGATTTCGAGAAACACATCCGGAGGTGCCGGACCAATGGCGGCGACGACCTTCTCGACCCACGCGCGCTCGAGGAAGTGTTGCCCGAAGCGCTTCCTGGCCCGCTGGCGGCGCGGTGGAATCACTCGTCGAGCCCGCTCGGTCATCGAGACGACTTCTCGTCGGCTTCGTCGTCGTCGCCGTTTTCGTCGACGGGCGCGTCGCCGTCCCGGCCGTGCCAGTAGCGCGATTCGATCTCTTCGATTTCCTCTTCGCTCAGACCGAAATAGTGACCGATCTCGTGCATGAGGGTTTCGGCAATCGAGGCGACGAGATCGTCCTCGTCTTGGGCCTCTCGCTCGTGCGGTCCCTGAAAGAGGAGGATGCGATCGGGCAAGACGTTCGCATGTGCCCAGTCTCGCTCGGTCAACGGCGTTCCTTGATACAGGCCGAAGAGTGTCTCGGTGGGTGGCACGTCCATCTCGCGGAGCAGGGCGAGCGACGGCTCGTCTTCGACGATGACCGCGATGTTCTGCATCGCGTCGCGAAAGCGACGCGGGATATCAGCGAGCGCCTCGGCGACGTGACGTTCGAACTGCGCGCGGTCCACGGCGTCCTCCAGGTGGCGGGCGGCGCTCGCGATCGAGCGCGCGCTTGAACACACAATCGTCAGCGACCGGGCAGCGGTCGCAGAGCGGCGTGGGGCGACACACGCGGCGCCCGTGCAGGATGAGCACGTCCGAGGTAGACGTCCACCGGTCGGGCGGCAGGGCCGCGCACAGTTGCTGTTCGATTCGCACCGGGTCGTCGCTGTCGGCGATGGCGATCCGGTTGGCGACGCGCAGCACGTGTCGATCCACGGGCAGACCCGGCACATCGAGCGCGTGACCGAGAACGACGTTGGCGGTTTTGCGTCCCACGCCGGGCAAGGCGGTGAGCGCGTCCAGGTCTGCCGGCACCTGCCCGTGGTGGTCGGCAACCAGCGCCCGAGCCATGCCGACAAGCGACCGCGCCTTCGCTCGGAAGAACCCCGTCGAGTGGATGAGCGATTCGAGCTCGGAGAGAGCAGCCGATGCCAACGCCGCAGCATTGGGATAGCGCTCGAACAGGGCCGGCGTCACCATGTTGACCCGTTGATCGGTGGACTGGGCTGACAGGATGGTCGCCACGAGCAGCTCGAAGGCGTTGCGGTAGTGCAGCTCCGTCGTGGCGTTCGGATACTGTTCCTCGAGCGTCGCCATGATTCGGCGGGTGTCCGCTGCTGTCTTCACGGCTCCTGGCCTGTTTCTGCGCCCGGCGCGTTCCGCTCCATCGTTTGAGACTCACGTAGTCCGTTCGGTCGTCGTACCCACGAATCGTGCAACGCACGTCGGCATCCGCAGCGGACGCTGGAGACGGCCTAGTGAATCGGGCCGGCGCCCTTGTTCCAACCCACGTTCGAGTACGACTCGGAGAAGACGCGCCAGTGCTCCTGGAGCGCGGCAATCAGGTTGGGCACGAACTGGACCGGCACGACAATCTTGGCGCGCACGGGCGCGCGCACGACGTGCTCGGTCTCAGCTTCCTTGATCTCTTTCTCGGAGAGCGGCATCACCTCGCAGAAGGTCAGCGTGAAGTCGAACGGGGTGTGGGCGATGGAGCAGAAATTGGCGTACGTGCGCGGCACCGTGGCCTCGCCGCCGTCGTCGGCGGGCACAATCGTGAAGTTGATTTGCTTGGGTTGATCGGCCATGGAAGGAATCAGTCGTTCGGGCGCCGGTTGAGTCGGGCAGGCCCACATCGGGAGGCGCGAGGCCTGACGGGACCGCGTACCGTGAACAGCTCACTTTCCTCCCGTCGTCGGGCGGTGTCAATCCTGCTCGGGCGAGGGCGGCTGACCTGCACCGAAGCATCCGTGTGCTCAGAGGGAAGGATCCGGGCCGCTCGAAGCGGCAACGGCGGTCCGAGAGAGCGGTGACCCGATTCGAGTCTGCGGTTGCGCCTGGACGAGCTGCTGGGCAGAGGGTCGGCGGATGACGCCCAAGACCAGACGTCAGTACTTTCGCATCACGCCAATGACGACGCCTTGCACCTGGACCTGGTCGGGCTCGACGAGCAAGGGCTGCATCGCCTCGTTGGCCGGTTGGAGGCGCACCTTGCCGCCCGGGTCACGGTAGAACTTCTTGAGCGTTACCTCGGCGCCCTGCAGGAGCGCGATGACCATTTCCCCGTTGTCTGCGGTCTTGCGATCCTCGACCACGACGAAATCGCCGTCGCGGATTTGCTCATCGATCATCGAGTTGCCACGGACGCGCAGCACGTAGGTGTCCCGCTTGCCGACCAAATCATCGGGCACGGCAATCGTCTCGTTCGACGCCACGGCCTCGATGGGTGCGCCCGCCGCCACGTATCCGAGCAGCGGGAGCTCCACGGCACGGCCCGCCGTGCGGGGCGGCACCATCTCCACCGAGCGGCTGCGGTTCCACGCCCGCTTGATGAAGCCTTTCTCCTGAAGGTTCGTCAGGTGTTTGTGAACGGTGGCCAACGAGGAGAGACCGAATCGCCGGCCGATCTCTTCCAGACTCGGTGCGTAGCCATGCTGCTGGATGAATTCGCTCAGGTAGTCGAGAATCTCGCGCTGCCGTTTCGTGAGCGGTAACATGGTCGGTCTCCCCGGTCGCCTGGGTTCACGCAGCCGGTGGGTCCAGGCGACCGCGCCTGGCCGTTGAGGTTCGGGCCGTGGTGGCGAAAATCCGTACGAATAATACGCAAAACAAAGGCGAAAGTCAAACGAGTCCAAGCTGATTTCCGCGTCCGAGCCTGTACTGTGCGCATCCCCCTTCACGTGCCACGCCGCAACGGACGGCCCTTCGACGTCGTCGGGCTGGGCCTGAACAGTGTCGATCTCGTCACGGTGGTCGCGGAGTATCCCGCCGCAAACACCAAGCAGCGGCTCCAGCGGTTCGCGCGCCTCCCGGGAGGTCAGACCGCGACGGCCCTCGCGGCGTGTGCCCGGCTTGGCTGGCGGGCGGCGTACCTGGGCCGCTTCGGCGCCGACGACCTCGGGGCGCTCTCGCGCGAGAGCCTCGAGCGCGAGGGGGTGGACACGCGTGGCGCCGAGACCGTTCCTGGCGCGACCAACCAGTTCGCCGTGGTGCTGGTGGATGGCCGTTCGGGCGAGCGAACGGTCCTGTGGGACCGCGATCCCGCCCTGACTATCCAACCGAGTGAGGTCAGCCGCGAGCGGATCGCCGGAGGACGGATGCTGCTGGTCGATTGTCACGAGACGGCCGCGGCAACGCAGGCCGCGCTCTTGGCCCGCGAGGCGGGGATTCCGACCGTCATCGATGTCGAGAAAGTTCGGCCCGGGATCGGTGAGCTGCTGCAGCAGATCGATGCGATCATCGCCGCCGAATCGTTCCCGAGCGAGCTCACTGGCTATGAGCCGACTGGCCGCGCGCTCGAAGCGCTGACGCGGGAGTTCAGCGCACCGCTTGTCTGCGTGACGCTCGGCGTGAAGGGGAGCCTGGCGCGGTGCCATGGACGGGAGATTTACACACCGGCGTTTCCCGTGGACTGTATCGACAGTACTGGCGCCGGCGATGCCTTCCGGGGCGGCTTTGCCGCCGCGTGTCTACGAGCTGCGCAATCGGACTCGAGCGTCGAAGACGCGTTGATCTATGCCAACGCCGTCGCTGCGCTCAATTGCCGGGCGCTCGGGGCGCGGGGCGGTCTGCCGGCGGCGGCGGAGGTCGATCGCCTGATCACCGGACGCGCGTGACCGGCGCCGAGCCTCTCCGCGCTCAGCGCGGAAGGCCGGTGAGCTCGTACAGCGACGCCTCTGGGTCTTCGTAGAGAACCCGCAGGTACGGGGCGAAGCGTTCGAGGCGCTCACGAAGGGCGCCGCGTTGCTCCTCGACGAGCGCGTCCCAATGAATGACCGCGTAGCGCACGCCGTCACCTCCGAGCGCGAGGAGGGCGTCGCGGGATGGAAACCCCCCGAGCACGTCGAGACGCTCGTTGAATGCGGGCGGAATGTAGTCGCTGTACGCATTCACGAGCGGTTGCCAGTGCATCGTGGAGGCGAGCATGTAGCGCGTCCGAAGAAATCGGGCCGAGTGGGAATAGACCGGGACTTCAAGGACGGCACCGCGGGGCTGTGCTGCCAACACCTCGTAAACGGGCGCGGGCCTCTGAATCGGAGAGTATTCGAGCGGAACCACGTGCTCGGCGAGCGTTACGACCAGCAGCAGACCGCCGGCGAGTCCCGGCCACCTGTGTCTGGGGGGCCACGTCGCGACCCCGAAGCTGGCGAGGACGGTCACGGCGAGCAAGACGACCACGCCAAACCGGCTTGGCGCGCGCATGAGCCACAGAGGCGGCAGAACGGGGTAGAGCCAGGCGTAGAGACCAGCCGAGGGGCCGAACGACGCCCACGCGGCGAGCGCCAGGACGACGCCGTACAGGATCACCACCTCACGCGAGGACCTGCCCCGACGAGATCCGGTCGTCGCACCGAGCACGCCAAACGCCAGCGCCACCACTCCCGGGAAGAGCACTTCGTTCCACGCCGGCAGCCAGGTCAAGATCCAGCGATGGGCGACCGCCGCCGAGGCGAGATACGCGGACCAATTCGCCGAGAAGAGGGTGGCGGCTTCGAGTGGACGCGAATAGCCGGTCGTCTGGCGGAAGCGCCACACCGCGAGGAGCAGGGGCAGCGCCACCGCGATGGCGGTCGCCGCCGCAACAGCCAGCGCTCGGAGCAACGGGGTCACCTCCCGCACTCGCCGCGCACCCACGGTCCAAGATGCAAAGACTCCAAGGACGAGGATCAGGAACACGCCGTAGTAGGCGCAGAAATACAGCTGCGCGGCCACGGCGCTCCCGAGCACGACCCCCCGTCCGACCGATGGCTGGCCGGCGAGCCGGTGATAGGCCAGGAGCCCGGCTGGGAGCCCGGCGGTCCACAGGAGCTGGATGTGGAGCAGGTGCGCGAAGAGGTGGGGAGCGAAGGCGAAGATGATGGCGCCGACGACCGCCGCCAACCGGTCGTGTGTCAGATGGCGCACAAGCGCGTACGTCGCGAGCGCACTGGCCCAAAAGGACAGGAGCACGACGGTCGCATGCGCGGCATACGGGTTTTGGGTCGCCCAGTACACGGGCATCGCGAGCAGGCCGGACCCGAGGTTGGCCTCCGAGTAGGCAAGCGTGCCTCGCTCGGGGTAGAAGATGTTGGCGTCGAAGACGCCGAGCGGATCGCGCAACAGGGCGCGCGCGACCCAGGCGACGTTCCAAATCGAGAACTGACCGTCGGACATATCCGTCCGGTAGGAGACCGCACCCAGGCGGAAGGCCAATGGGAAGGTGAACGCAGCCGTCAGGATGGCAAACAGACTCGTGACGCCCAGGATCTCGGCGCGGGAAGGTGAGCCCAATTGGGGGTCACGCTCCGGGGGTTCCGGAAGCGTCGAGAGCGGCTGGAGGGAGCCGGAAAGACCGGTAGTCGGCACGTCGTTGTCCACGGGTGGCGCACATGTAACCACGGGTGCCACGGGTCGGTCTAACATCGCAGGGTGGCTGCCGGCCGAGCGTGGCCACTCCTGCCCGTGGGAGCGCGCTTCGAGTCGGAGGGGCTAAGGGAGTCGTTTGTCCGACGGGCCGGAGAATCCGGGCGAGGGCGACGGTCGCACCATTGATATGTCATCGACCGCAATCTGGGGGCGCCGTGTCGCGCGCCGAGTGGCATGGACGCTGACGATGGCGGGCTCGGCAGACCCAGCCACGCCGTCCCGCTTCGTGGACGTCGCCGACGCGGACCTCGTGACCGCGTGTCTCGCCGGTGAGACTGCTGCGTTCGACGTCATCGTCGAGCGCCATCGCCGGGCAATCTATCTGTTGTGCTATCGCTTCGTCGGACAGCACGAGGACGCGAGCGATCTCGCCCAGGACGTGTTCTTGCGTGCCTACAAGTCGCTTGGTGGGTTCCGGGGGCAGTCGTCGCTCGGAACCTGGCTCTATCGGATCGGCGTCAACGTCTGCCTGAACCGGGTGAGCGTCAAGCGTCCCGTTCACGAAGCGCTCGACGAGCACGCCGTGCTCGAATCGGCTGATCAGTCGCCGGCCGAGCGGGTGCTGGAGGGTGAGCGGGCCGTCCGAATGCGTGCGTTCGTCTCGCGATTGCCCGCAAAACAGCGTGCGGCGCTCGTGCTGCGGATCTACCAGGACATGAGTCATCAAGACATCGCTGGCGCGCTCGGCATCTCGGTCGGGGCGGTTAAAGCGAACGTCTTCCACGCGCTACGCAATTTGAAGCGGATGATTGGCGATGACGTTCTTTGACGGCGGACATCTCGGGCCCGAGGCGCTCATCGATCTCGTCGAGGGTTGCAGCTCACCCGCGCCGTTGGCGCACCTCGAGCGGTGTGAATCGTGCCGCCGCGCGCTCGCCGAGCTGCGTGCCGTGTACGAGCGGGTCAGCGAGGCCCCGGCCCCGGAACCGTCGCCGCTCTTTTGGGAGCATTTCTCGGCGCGCGTGCACGACGCCGTGGCCGATGTCGAACCGGCGGCGAGCCGACCGTGGCGAAGCTGGCGGGTGATGGTGCCTGTGGCCGCTGTCGCCGGGCTCCTGATGGCCGTGATTTTCGGGCGTGGGGGCGCGCCCGCGCCCACTCCAGCGCCGGTCCAGTCTGCGAGCGAACGCGGCGCCGCGCAGGTGACGGTTGACTCGAATCAACCAGATGCCGCGCGCGTTGCCGACGACGAGATCTCGCTGAGGCTCATGGAGGCGTTGGTCGCAGGACTGGATCACGAAGCCCTGGAGAGCGCCGGGCTCGGCGCGGCCGATGGTGTGCTGGATGGGGCGTTGGTCGACCTGAGCTCGGAAGAGCAGGTAGAGCTCGTGCGACTGCTGCGCGACGCCCTCGCTGGGACTGGAGCGTGAAGGCAAGATGAGATCAGCAGGTGGCGTTGGGCCCCGTCGGTTCCCGATCGTGCTGCTGGCGATCGTGTGCGCGGCATGGTCGCCCGGGACGGCTTTAGCACAGCCAGGTCGCGGCAACCCGGCGGAGCCGGCGATCGATGAGCCGCTCGGCGTGTCGCCCGGGGAGCTACAACGGCTGTTCGACGCCTACGCGCTGATGCAGGCCCAGCAGACGTTGCAGTTGCGGGACGATCAGTATCCGAGCTTCTTGACCCGGCTGAAGGCCCTGCAGGAAGTTCGCCGCCGGTACCTCGCGGATCGGGCGCGGGCCCTGCAAGATCTGCGGCGATTGGTCCAGGGCGTTCAGGGATCCACCGACGACGACCGGATTCGTGATCGGCTGCGGGTGCTCAGGGAGATCAATGAGAGAGGTCTGATGGAGATCGCCCGCGCGCTCGAGGAGCTCGATCAAACGCTCGATCCGGCCCAACAGGCACGGCTTCGCCTGTTCGAGGAACAAATGGACCGCCGCAAGTTGGAGCTGCTGATGCGCGCACGCCAGCGCGGGCGCGGTCGTCTTCGCCCCTGACGGCCTGTCCTCGCGACATGTACAGCGCCTTCGTTGCGGGGCATCCGTGCCACGGCGTTTCTCCTTGGTCACAGACAGCCAGGTCTGCGCCGCTCGTCGCGTCTTGCGGCCCGGGCGCCGCGCGGCGGAATCCGCTACAGATGTCCCGACGACAGGCCCATAGCCGCCGGTCGCGTCTGCGCCCTCGAACTCGAGATCAGCCGAGCGGCCCACGCGAGACCGGTCGTAGTACACTGCCTTCGTCATTTGGCTGCCGAGCGTGATGACCTCCTTGCGACGCCGCTGCAATTCCTGAAGGGGGTTGGGCCTCGCCGCGCGGCCGACCTCGCCCGTGCCGGCTTGGCGACAGTCGAAGACCTCCTCTACCGGTTTCCCCTTCGCTACGAAGATCGCAGTCGGCTACAGCCCATCGCGTCGATTCGACCGGGTGGCACGGCGCTCGTGTCAGGCCGAATCCTGAGCACGGCCGTCCGCACCACGCGTCGGCCGGGCTTCAAGGTGTTCGAAGCCCTCGTCGGCGACGAGACTGGTGCGCTCCGCGCGACGTGGCTCAACCAGCCGTACCTCAGAGACGTCTTCGTGAGGGGACAGTACGTGATGCTGTTCGGACCGGTGGAGCACCACGGGAGCTTCGGTCTTCAGCTCACCAACCCGCAGCACGAGACCCTCGATGAGCATGACGGCGAGACGATTCATGCCGGGCGCATCGTCCCGATCTACGAGAAGGCCGGCAGCGTCACGCCCAAAATGCAGCGTCGCATCGTGCACGACGTCTTGGAGCGGCTCCCCTCCGATCTCGTCGACCCGTTGCCCGAGGCCGTGCGGCAGCGTCATCAGTTGCCGTCACGATACGCGGCCCTCCTGGCAGCCCACTTTCCACCCACGGACGCCCACGTCGACACGCTCAATCGATTCGCAACACCGGCTCAGCAGCGCTTGATCTTCGAGGAGGCATTTGCGTTCCAGGTGGGGCTCCTCGCCCGGCGCCGTCACTGGGCGCTCGAGACGAAGGCGGCGTCCATCGTGGTGGACGACCGGATTCGGGCCTCGGCGCGCGCCACGCTGCCGTTCAAGCTGACCATGGGGCAGCGGCAGGCGCTCAAGGAGATCGTGGACGACCTTCGGCGCCCACATGCGATGAACCGTCTTCTGCAGGGCGACGTGGGAGCGGGGAAGACCATCGTGGCGCTGCTTGCGGCCGTGGTCGCGATGGAGAACGGCCTGCAGGTGGCGTTCATGGCACCGACCGAGATCCTGAGCGAGCAGCACTACCTGACCATTGCCCGCCTGCTTCGGGGCTCGAAATTCGTGGTGGGACAGCTCACCGGCGGGCGTGGTGGCGGGAGCCGCTCGGGACGCGAGGCGCTGGCTCGGGGAGACATCGACCTCGTCGTGGGGACGCACGCCCTGGTGCAGAAGGGAGTGACGTTCAAGCGGCTCGGCCTGGTGATCATCGACGAGCAGCATCGATTTGGTGTCCTGCAGCGGGCCGTGCTTCGGACGAAAGGTGCGCAGCCGGACGTGCTCGTCATGACCGCCACACCCATTCCTCGAACGCTCGCGCTGACGTTGTACGGCGATCTGGATGTCTCGGTCATTCGAGATCGGCCGCCGGGTCGGCTGCCGGTCAAGACGGCGGCTCGGCCGGAGTCCAGGCGGGAAGAGGTGTACGCGTTTGTCGGCGAGCAGGTGCGCGCCGGGCGTCAGGCGTACGTCGTCTTTCCGCTCGTCGAGGAATCACAGAAGGTCGACCTCCGGGCGGCCACCGAGATGGCCGACCATTTGGCCCAGGACGTCTTTCCGTCATTGCGCGTGGGTCTTCTGCACGGCCGTCTGAAGTCGGACGCCCGCGACCGCGTGATGCAAGCCTTTGCGGCCGGTGAGATCGACATCGTGGTGGCGACCACGGTCATCGAGGTGGGTGTCGACGTGCCGAACGCCACGGTGATGGTCGTCGAGCACGCCGAACGGTTCGGCCTGTCGCAGCTGCATCAGCTCCGGGGGCGCGTCGGCCGGGGTCGCCACCAGTCCTACTGCTGTCTGCTGTACCAATCGCCGCTCTCCGACGATGCGCATCGTCGCTTGAAGGCGTTGACCGAGACGCCGGACGGCTTCGAGATTGCCGAGCGCGATCTGGCGATTCGGGGTCCCGGTGATTTCTTCGGCACCAGGCAGGCCGGAGCCCCGACCTTCCGACTCGTCGACCTCGTACGCGACGAACGGATCGTCCAGCAGGCGCAGGAGGATGCCGGCCGTTGGCTCGAGGCGGCGAAGCCGAGCCGCCTGAGACTGCGGCAGCTGCTCGATCGGTGGGCGGCTCGCTTTCAGCTGATCGATGTCGGGTAACCGTGCGGGCCTCCTGAGGGGCACTCGGCCGATGCGTATCATCGCTGGAACACTGAAAGGGCGCCGTCTGGTGTCGCCGGAGGGGAGGGAGCTGCGTCCGACCTCGGACAAGCTGCGTGAGACGCTCTTCAATATGCTCGGCGCACGCCCCGTCGGTGCGCGAGTGCTCGACGGCTTTGCCGGGACAGGTGCCCTGGGCCTCGAGGCGATCAGTCGAGGCGCCGACCGCGTGGTGTTCATTGAGCGCGACCCACGGGCGGTTGGCCTGATCGAGCAAAACGTCTCGCGCTGTGAGGCCGGTGATCGCTGTGCTATCATCCGCGCAGACTTCGCCCTCGGTCTCGCCGAGCTGCGGAACCGGCCCTCGTTCGTGCCGTTCGACCTGGTCGTCCTGGATCCCCCGTATCATCTCGGACCAGCGCACGTCCTGGACGGCGTCGACGCGGTTGTCGCGCCGTCGGGGCTCGTCGTTCTCGAGCATGCGTGTCGCGTGCCCGCGCCCGAGCGCGTCGGCGCGCTACGCGCAGTGAAGGAGCGGCGGTCGGGGGACAGCGTGCTTACGTTCTACGAGCGAGAAGGACGCGACGGCTGACAGGCCGGCGGGCGCGCCGCCGGCGCGGTGACCAATAGAAGCTCATGTCCACGCTCGCCGTCTACCCTGGATCCTTCGATCCGCTGACGAACGGTCACGTCGACATCATCAACCGGGGCGCCCGGCTGTTCGATCGCATCATCGTGGCGATCTTGGTGAACGCGGAGAAGTCGCCGCTCTTCACTGTGGAGGAGCGCGTCGACATCGCGCGCGGCGTGTTCGCCCGCCAGTCGAATGTCGAGGTGGACACCTTCAACGGCCTCCTCGTCGACTACGTCGCCCGGCGGGGCGCCAACGTGATCGTCCGAGGACTTCGGGCGGTGTCGGACTTCGAGTTCGAGTTCCAGATGGCCCTCATGAACCAGCGCCTGAACACCCGAATCGAGACGGTCTTCATGATGCCGGCGGAGCAGTACACCTACATCAGCTCGCGTCTCATCAAAGAAGTGTTCTCGCTCGGCGGCCGGGTGCACGGCCTCGTGCCCGATTCGGTCGAGGAGCGGCTTCGCGAGAAGCTCCAGCGCGGGCGGATAGGGGCACCCGGGCTCGCGTCCCCGGGGGAGGGCCCGAGCGGTGGCTGAGACGCCTCGACGGACCGTCGCGGTGATAGGGGCCTCGAGCGATCGGCAGAAGTTCGGCAACAGGGCCGTGCGAGCCTATCGGGACCAGGGCCATCGCGTGGTGCCAATCAACACCCATGAACGGGAGATCGAAGGCCTGCCCGTCTACCGATCGGTGCTCGACGTCCCAGGCACGGTCGACACGGCGCTCTTCTACGTGCCTCCAGAGGTCGGGGAGCAGGTCATCGAGGAGGTCGCGCAGAAGGGCATCACCGATGTGTGGATCAACCCAGGCGCCGAGAGCGATACGCTCGTTGCGAAAGCGCGGGCACTGGGGCTGAAGCCGATTCTCGCGTGCAGCATCATCGCGGTCGGCAAGAGTCCATTCGACGTGTGAGCCCGCTCGGTTTGACACTCCGCGTACCGAGCCCTATACTGCGCGTCACCACGACACGCCGGGCACGGTGCCCCGCGCACGCCAACGGCTTTTCAACAGCGCGTCGAAAGTACTGCCATGCCTACGCACCAGAAGCGCCCCGCTTCGGCGCGCGGCGCGAACACGTCAGCCGCTGACGGCGCTCCGCCTCCCGAACCGCAGAGCGATACTGCCAACGCGAGCGCCGCGCGACGACCGGAGGGGTTGAACATCACGACCCTGAAGGACATGTCCATCCAGAAGCTCACGCAGATCGCCAAGGACATGACCGTCGCCGGCGCGACCGGCATGCGCAAGCAGGAGCTGATCTTCCAGATCCTCAAGGCGCAGACCGAGCAGAGCGGTTTCATCTTCTCCGAAGGCGTGCTCGAGGTGCTGCCGGACGGGTTCGGTTTCCTCAGAGCCCCCGATTACAACTACCTGCCGGGTCCCGACGACATCTACGTATCACCGTCGCAAATCCGGAAGTTCGATCTGCAGACCGGCGACACCGTCTCGGGGCAGATTCGTCCGCCGAAGGAAGGGGAGCGGTACTTCGCGCTCATCAAGGTCGAGGCCGTCAACTTCGAAGCGCCGGACCGGGCGCGCGAGAAACTGTTCTTCGAGAACCTCACGCCTCTGTACCCGCAGGAACGGCTGCGGCTCGAGACGACGATGGAAGGGCTCGCGGGCCGGGTGATGGACCTCATGACCCCGATCGGCAAGGGGCAGCGTGGGCTCATCGTGGCCCCGCCGCGGACCGGCAAGACGATGCTTCTCCAGTCGATCGCGCAGTCGATCGCTACCAACCATCCTGAGGTGTACCTCATCGTGCTCCTGATCGATGAGCGTCCTGAGGAAGTCACCGACATGCAGCGCTCGGTGAACGGGGAGGTCATCTCGTCGACGTTCGACGAACCGGCACAGCGTCACGTCCAGGTCGCCGAGATGGTCATCGAGAAGGCGAAGCGCCTGGTCGAGCACAAGAAGGACGTACTCATCCTGCTCGATTCCATCACCCGTCTCGCCCGTGCCTACAACACGGTCATCCCGCCTTCGGGGAAGGTCCTTTCCGGCGGCCTCGACTCGAACGCGCTCCAGAAGCCCAAGCGGTTCTTTGGCGCCGCCCGCAATATCGAGGAAGGGGGCTCGCTCACCATCATCGCGACTGCGCTCATCGACACCGGGTCCCGCATGGACGACGTGATCTTCGAGGAGTTCAAGGGCACGGGGAACATGGAGATCCATCTGGACCGAAAGCTGGTCGACAAGCGGGTCTTCCCGGCCATCGATATTCTCAAGAGCGGTACCCGCAAGGAGGAGCTCCTGTTGCCACGCGAGGACCTGAACCGGATCTGGGTCCTCAGGAAGGTGCTGAATCCGTTGTCGGCGGTCGAAGCCATGGAGCTGTTGCTCGACCGCATGGGCAAGACGAAGTCAAACGCCGACTTCCTGGCATCGATGCAAAAGATGGGGTGAGGGCGGAGCATGGCAACGATTCGGGTTCGTCAGAATGGACCGTATGTGGTCGAAGGTGACGATGTCACCATCGTGGACTGGAAGGGAAGCACGTACGAGCCGCCGAGGCGTCCGGTTGCGTTGTGCCGCTGTGGAGCCTCCGCCAAACGACCTTACTGCGACGGCACCCACACCCGCGTCGGCTTCCACGCCGCTGAAGGCGCGGACACCTAGGCGGAACGGTTCACGCTCGCCGTGTCCGACGCGATCGGCGAACGAGTGACCGATCGCACCACGGGACGACTCGGTCCGCATGAGCTGCTCGCGATGACCTCGCCGCCCGTCTGGCCCGTGATCCTCGCGGGCTTCTCGGCGTTTCTGGGCCTCTACGCCACCCAGCCGCTGCTTCCGCTGCTCTCGACCGTCTTCGCCGCCAGCCCCCTCGCCGTCAGTTTCACCGTGACCGTCCCGACCTTGGCGGTCGCGGCCGCGGCGCCTGTGGTTGGACGGTTGGCGGACTCCATCGGTCGACGGCGCGTCATCGTCGGATCGGCCGTGCTCCTCACGCTCGCCATGGCCCTCGCCGCGACCGCCGTGTCGCTCCCGCAGCTCATCGCCTGGCGGCTCGTGCAGGGGTTGGTGACGCCAGGGATCTTTGCGATCACGATCGCGTACATCCACGATCGCTGGCCGCCGGAGCGGACGGGCCGCGCGACGGGTGCCTACGTGAGCGGTACCGTCACCGGCGGATTCTGTGGCCGCGCCACCGCCGGTATCGTCGCCGCCGCCGTGTCATGGCGTGCGTCGTTTCTGGCCCTCGCCGTCTTGTGCGGTCTAGCGGCGTTCTGCCTGTGGCGGTTCCTCCCGTCGGAGCCGGTCTCGACCAGGCGACCTGCCATCACGCCGCCACGGCGATCCATCGGGCGCCTCCTCAGGAACCGTCCGCTCCTGGCCACCTACGCCATCGGGTTCTGTGTGCTCTTCGTGCAGGTGGCACTCTTCACCTACGTGACGTTCCACCTGTCGGCGGCCCCGTATGGGCTGAGCACAGCCGCGTTGGGCTGGCTGTTCGTCGTCTACCTGTTCGGTGCCGCCGTCGCGCCCTTCGCAGGTCGGTGGAGTGACGCGCGGGGGCACAAGGTCGCGTTGGCCGGGGGGCTGACGATTGGTGTGCTCGGCGCGGCGCTGACGCTTGCGGGCTGGCTCCCGGCGATCGGCGCCGGACTCGCGCTCGCGGCCACCGGGGTCTTCGTGGCGCAGGCCACCGCCAGCAGCTACATTGGAGCCGTGACGGACGAGGATCGTGGTCTCGCCGTAGGCCTCTATTCGAGTTGCTACTACATCGGGGGGAGCGTGGGTGGCACGCTGCCGGCGCTCGTCTGGCAGGCCGGAGGCTGGACCGCCACGGTGATCCTGGTCATGGCGGTGCAGGTGAGTACCTATCTCCTGGCTGCCGCGTTTTGGCAACCCGTGTCGCGCGGTCGACCCGCGCTGCACAACTAGACCAGACTAGCGCGCTTCCGGTTTTCGTGTAGCGCGCTGTCAGGCCTTGGTGCGGTGGTCCTTGGGTCTTTGTCCGTCCACGGTCCTTCGGCCTTTGGGCGCTGAACGCCCCGCTCGGGACGAAGGACCAACGCCTCAGGCCGGACCAACGCCCAGGAACGGACCAAGACCGAAGGCCTCAGACCGAAGGACGACGGACTCCATCGAAGCCGAAAATGCTCTAGCTGCCGGGGGCTGCGGGTGGGCTCGCAGGCCGGGGCTCGGGTTCGATGCCCAGGAAACGGCGCAACTCCTCTCCCTCCATGACCTCCACTTCGAGGAGCCGCGCCGTCACGCGCTCCAGATCGTTTCGGCGCTCCGTCAAAATCGTGCGGGCTGTTTGGTGCGCCTCGCTCAGGATCCGCTTGATCTCGGCGTCGATGGCTTGCGCCGTCTGCTCGCCGTAGTGGCCCCGCTCCTGGAGGACCGGGACATCGAGAAAACGGGACCGGCGCTGGCTTTCATAGTTCACCGCGCCGAGCGTTTCGCTCATGCCGAACTCGGTGACCATGGCGCGCGCGATATCGGTGGCCCGCTGCAGGTCGTTCTGCGCGCCGGTCGAGATCTCGCCGAGGGCGATTTCCTCCGCCGTCCGCCCGGCGAGCAGGACGGCGAGCTGACTCACCAAATCGGTCCGCGTCATCAGGTAGCGGTCTTCGGTCGGGAGCTGCATCGTGTACCCGAGCGCGCCGAAGCCGCGCTGCACGATCGAGATCTTGTGCACCGGGTCAAGATGCGGCACGAGCGTCGCCACGATGGCGTGCCCTGATTCGTGATACGCCACGATGCGCCGTTCGCGCGGGCTCATCACGCGCTTCTTCTCAAGGCCCGCGACCAACCGATCGATGGCGTGGTCGAAATCCACCTGCTCGACCAGCTGCTTGTCGCCGCGGGCCGCGAGCAGGGCCGCCTCGTTCACGAGATTGGCGAGATCGGCGCCGGCAAAGCCGGCGGTCCGTGCGGCGACGACCTTTAGATCGACATCGGGGGCGAGCTTCACGCCCTTGGCATGGATGCGGAGGATGTCTTCGCGTCCGCGGATGTCCGGTTTGTCGACCAGGACCTGCCGGTCGAATCGGCCCGGACGCAGGAGCGCCGCATCGAGGACTTCGGGCCGGTTGGTCGCAGCCATGATGATGACGCCCTTGCGCGAGTCGAACCCGTCCATCTCCGCCAGGAGCTGGTTGAGGGTCTGCTCGCGTTCCTCGTGGCTGCCGATCGGGCTCTGGACGCGCGCCTTTCCGAGCGCGTCGAGCTCGTCGATGAAGACGATGCACGGCGCCTTGGTCTCGGCCTGCTGGAAGAGATCCCGGATTCGCGCGGCTCCGACGCCGACGAACATCTCGACGAACTCCGAGCCGCTCAAACTGAAGAAGGGGACGGCCGCCTCGCCGGCAACGGCTCGCGCCAGGAGCGTCTTGCCAGTGCCGGGCGGGCCGACGAGCAGAACGCCTTTCGGGATGCGTCCGCCGAGGCTCGTGTATTTCTTGGGGTTCTTCAGGAACTCCACGATCTCCTTGAGCTCCTCGCGCGCCTCGTCCACGCCGGCCACATCGGTGAAGCGCGCGGTGACTTCGTCGTCGACGAAGAGCTTGGCTTTGCTGCGCGCAAACGACATCACGCCGCCCTCGGCCCCGCTCATCCGGCGCAGGAAGAAGATCCAGATGCCGACGAAGAAGACGAGCGGCAACAGCCAACCGAGCAGCTCGGGCAGCCATCGATTGGTGACCTCGCCACTGTACTTGACGCCTCGCGCTTCGAGCTCCTCCGTCAGCTTCGGGTCGTCGACCTTCGTCGCCGTGAAGCGAACGCCGGCCTTCGCTTCGGACGTTCCCGGTCTCAAGGCGCCACGAATCGTGTGATCGCCGACGACGACCTCTTCGATCGCGCCGTTCCGCAGCAGCGCCTTGAACTCGCTGTAGGGCAGCTGTCGGCCGGGTGGCGCGAGGAAGAACACTTGAGCCAAGCCGAGCAACAGGACGAGCAGCAGGGCATACCACAGCGACGCGCGTGGACGGGCGCCCATGGGCGGCGACAGGCGGTCGTAACGCCGGCGACCGTAGCGGGGCGTTCGGTTAGGTGCGTCCATGGCCTCCAGCTCGATTATGCATCGACGGTCTGACGCTTCTCGAATGTGAGCGCCTCGTCGCCGGAATCGATGACGACCGTGTTACCTTCGACGAACTCGCCCTCGAGCACGCGCAGCGCCAGCGGATCGAGCACCCGTCGCTGCAGCGTCCGCTTGAGCGGCCGAGCGCCGTAGATGGGGTCGTACCATTCTCCGACGAGCTGGCGCTTGGCCGCGTCGGTGAGCTCGACGTGGATCTTGCGCTCCTCGAGCCGCTTCAGCAGCCCGCTCACCTGGATGTCGATGATGCGAGACATGTGCTCACGATCCAGTGCGTGGAAGAAGATGATCTCGTCGATGCGGTTCAGGAATTCGGGCCTGAACTGCGCTCGCAACGTGTCCATGACGAGCCGCCGTGTGCCGGCGTCGAGCGCTCCGCCCGGCGTTCCCTGCTGAGCCCGCTCCGCGATGTACTGGCTGCCCAGGTTGGACGTCATGATGACGACCGTGTTCTTGAAGTCGACCGTCCGCCCCTTGCCGTCGGTCAGGCGTCCGTCGTCCAGGAGCTGAAGCAGGACGTTCAGGACCTCCGGGTGCGCCTTCTCGATCTCATCGAGGAGGACCACCGCGTAGGGGCGTCGGCGCACGGCCTCGGTGAGTTGTCCGGCTTCCTCGTATCCGACGTAGCCGGGAGGCGCGCCGATCATGCGCGACACCGTGTGCTTCTCTTGGTACTCGGACATGTCGATGCGGACCATCGCCTGCTCGTCATCGAACAGGAAGACCGCCAACGCCCGTGCCAGCTCGGTCTTGCCCACGCCGGTCGGACCGAGGAAGAGAAAGCTTCCAAGCGGGCGGTTCGGGTCCTGCAAGCCTGCGCGGGCGCGACGGATGGCGTTCGCCACGGCTGTGATGGCCTCGTCTTGTCCGACGACGCGGGCGTGCAAACGTTCTTCCATGTGCAGCAGCTTCTGGATCTCGCCTTCCATGAGCCGTGACACCGGAATGTGCGTCCACTTGCTGACCACCTCGGCAATGTCTTCCTCGTCGACCTCTTCCTTGAGCATGCGCTGGCCCTTCTGAAGCTCGGACAGCCGGGTTTCTTCGTCCTTGAGCTGCTTCTCGAGCTGTGGCAATCGCCCATACTGCAGCTCGGAGGCCGTCGCGTAGTCGCCGCCTCGCTGGGCCCGCTCGATCTCGCCGCGGATGCGCTCGTGTGCTTCCTTGAGCTCGCGGGCCTTCTGAATCGTCGCCTTTTCCTGCTCCCAGTGCGTCGCGAGACGGGTGCGCTCCTCCTTGAGCTCGCTGAGCTCCTTGTCGAGCTTCGCCAGCCGCTCGACCGATGCCTTGTCGGTCTCCTTGCGCAGCGCCTCGCGCTCGACCTGCAGCTGCATCAGGCGCCGCTCGATCTCGTCCAGCTCCGCCGGCATCGAGTCGATCTCCATCCGGAGCTTGGACGCCGCTTCGTCGACCAGGTCGATGGCCTTGTCCGGCAGGAACCGATCGGCGATGTAGCGATGGGAGAGGACCGCCGCCGCCACGAGGGCGGCGTCCTTGAATCGCACGCCGTGATGGATCTCGTACCGCTCCCGCAGCCCTCGCAAGATGCTGATCGTGTCTTCGACGCTCGGCTCGCCGACGAGCACGGTCTGGAAGCGTCGCTCGAGCGCGGCGTCCTTCTCGATGTACTTCCGGTATTCGTCGAGGGTCGTCGCACCCACCGTGTGCAGCTCGCCGCGCGCGAGCATCGGCTTGAGCATGTTCGAGGCATCCATCGAGCCCTCCGCGGCGCCGGCGCCTACCACCGTGTGCAGCTCGTCGATGAAGAGGATGACGGCGCCCTGGGAGTCCGTGATCTCCTTCAGCACCGCCTTCAGCCGCTCCTCGAACTCCCCGCGGTACTTCGCGCCAGCGACGAGCGACCCCATGTCCAGCGCGACGATGCGCTTGTTCTTGAGCCCCTCGGGGACGTCACCGCGGACGATACGCGCCGCCAGGCCCTCGACGATGGCCGTCTTGCCGACGCCGGGCTCGCCGATGAGGACGGGGTTGTTCTTCGTGCGCCGGGACAGCACCTGGATGACCCGGCGGATCTCCTCGTCCCGCCCCACGACCGGGTCGAGCTTGCCCTTCTGCGCGAGCGCCGTCAGGTCACGGCCGTAGCGCTCGAGCGCTTGGTACGTGCTCTCCGGATTCTGGCTCGTCACGCGCTGAGAGCCACGCACGCTGGTGAGAGCCGAGAAGATGCTGTCGCGCGTCAGGCCGCGTTCGGTCAGCAGCTTGGCGGCGGGCGAGCGGCCGGTCTCGGACGCGATGGCCACGAGCAGGTGCTCGGTACTGACGTACTCGTCCTTCAGGCGCTCGGCTTCGGCTTGCGCCAGATCGCCGACGAGCCTGAGGCGGGGGGATAGACCCGGCTGCGCGCCGCCGTATGCCTGCGGAATCTTCGCGAGCAGCTCGCGCGCGAGTTTCCCGATGTCCGCCGGATTGGCCGAGAGCTTCCGCAGGATCTCGGGCACCACCCCGTCGCGTTGTTCGACGAGCGTGACGAGGAGATGCTCGGGCTCGACTTGCGCGTGACTCGAGCTCGCGGCCAGCTGCTGTGCGGCGAGGATCGCCTCTTGGGCTTTTTCAGTGTACTTATTGATGTTCATGACGTTCTCCAAACCGAGACGACTACGACGTCGAAGCGCTCGTACGAGCCTCGAGCTTGCGGAGCGCCTCGAAATGGGCGCGTTCCTCGCTCGTCAGGCGCGTCGGCAGCTGGATCTCCACGGTGGCGTACAAATCTCCGCTCGAGGCGTTCGCGCCGACGCCGGGCATGCCGTGCCCGCGCAGACGAAAGACCTGGCCGTTCTGGGTCGTCGACGGGATCTTGAGCCGAAGCGTTCGTCCATCGAGCGTCTGCACCGTCGTCTCCCCTCCGAGCACGGCCGTGGTGAGCGGCACCGGCACGCGTGTGTAGAGGTCGCGCGCCTTGCGCTCGAACGCCGGGTGCGGCTGCAGGCGAATGCGCAGATAGAGATCGCCTGCCGGCCCGCCACTGCTGCCGCGCTCGCCCTCTCGAGCCACGCGGACCCGCGATCCATCGCCGACTCCCGGCGGAATGCGAACGTCGACGGTCCGCGCCTGTCCATCGTCCCTGATCGAGAGACGGCGAGAGACGCCGCGGTAGGCCTCCTCGAGCGTGAGCTCAATCTCATGTTCGACGTCACGACCAGGCTGCGCCGCGCGTCCCCGTCCGCCTCGCGCCCGCCGCCCTGGCTCGTGCGGCTCCGCGGCGCCGCCGAAGAAGGTCTTGAAGAAGTCGGAAAACGGATCCGCGCCGCCGAAGAGGTCACGCACCTCGTCCTCGGACATCGTCCGAAAACCACCGCCGGTGCCGGTCCCCGTCGCTCTGCCCGCAGACCAGCCCGCCTGTGGACCGGCTCCTCGCGTACCCGCCGTCTGCTCGTACAGGCGCCAGTTCGCTCCGAGCTCGTCGTACTTCCGGCGGTTCTCCGGATTGCTGAGCACTTCGTGCGCTTCGTTGATCTCCTTGAAGCGGCTCTCGGCGGTCTTGTCCCCGGGATTCACGTCGGGATGGAACTGGCGTGCCAGCTTGCGGAAGGCCTGCTTGATCTCCTTCTCGGTCGCTGTCTTGGCCACGCCGAGCGTGGCATAGTAATCCTTGAATTCCATGATCCCGCGGCCTGTGGCCATCCGCCCCGCGTCGGCTCTTGCCGACGCGCGACGACTAGTCGAAGCCGAGCCTCCGCATCAGCTCGTCGAAGTCCTGCGACAACCGCTGGGTTTCGTCTGGCGCGAGCGAGTCGCCGTTGAGCAAGGGACGCATCCGCTGGACGACCTCGGCAATCGAGAGCAAGCGCTGCACGCCGGCGAGATTGATCCCCGACTCGTCGACCAGTCGCTTGATCATCCGCAGCCGCTCCAGCTCGTCGCGTGAGTAGAGCCGCATGCTTCCCATCGTCCGTGTCGGCTGGACGAGGCCGAGGCGCTCGTATTTTCGGAGCGTCTGTGGGTGCATGCCCAACATGCGTGCCGCCACGCTGATGAAGTAGATGTCGTCGTGCAGGCCCATGAACTTGAGACGATCCAAGTATGGGCCTTGATACATATCGTGTCAATGTGTCTGGGGCATACTGGCACGCCGGACAGCGGCTCACCCGAGCCCCGTCCCGTGGGGATCAGCCTAAGTGCCTGTCTTTACTGACCTTGCCACCATCGGAGTTCTGATCGCGCTCGAGGGCCTGCTGAGCGCCGACAACGCCATGGTGCTGGCGGTGCTCGTTCTCGGCCTGCCGAAGGACCAGCAGCGGAAGGCGCTCCGCTACGGGATCGTCGGGGCGTTCGTCTTTCGGACCCTCGCGACGCTTCTGGCCGTTTACCTCATCGGTCTGGGCTGGGTGAAGCTGGTCGGCGCCGGATACCTGATGTATCTCACGATGCATCATTTTGCGCAGCACCAGGGCGCGGACGCGCGCCGGACGCCGCCGAAGGCGCGGCCTGTCATGGGCCTCTCGGCGTTCTGGGCCACCGTGGTCAAAGTCGAGCTAACGGACATCGTGTTTGCGGTCGATTCCATACTTGTCGCCGTCGCCATGTCGAACAAGACGTGGGTGGTGCTGACGGGTGGCATCCTGGGCATCATCACCATGCGGCTCGTGATCGGCCGACTGCTGGTGATCGTGGAGCGCTATCCCCCGCTTGTCGACGGGGCGTTCATCATCATCGGCTGGGTGGCGATCAAGCTGTTCATCGAGTACCTGCATTCATCGGGGTACGTGGAGTTCGAGGTCCCGAAGTGGCTCTCCCTGGGATTGATTGTCGTGATTTTCGGACTGGCCCTGTGGTACGCCAGACGGCAGGAGCGGCTGCAGTCGCTCCGCTCGGAGACGCCAGCCGGCCGAATGCGGCGCGACGCGTAGCAGGCCGATCGGTCTGTTCTCGCTGAAGAGTCGTGGCCACACGCAGCTGGGACGTGCGGAGATGACGGGTTCGTCCATGAGCGAGAAACGTTTTCGCGCGCTCGTCGAGAGCAGTCGAGAAGTCCTGCTGCTGCTCGACGCCGACGGACGGATTACCTATTCGACACCTTCAGTGGAAGCGCAGTTCGGGTGGAAGGTCGACGAGGTGACGGGCCGGAGCTTCATCGACTTCCTCCATCCCGAGGATCAGAAGCCGGTCTCGGAGCGTCTGCGCCAGCTCGTGGCGCGTCCGGGCGACCAGACGATGACCGAAGCGCGGCTCCGGCACGCGGACGGCACGTATCACAGCGTGGATGCCGTCGTGGCCAATCGCCTCAACGAGCCGGGCGTGGGCAGCTTCGTCCTCGACGCCCGAGACATCACCGAAGGACGCCGGCTCGAAGAGCAGCTCCGGCAAGCGCAGAAGATGGAGGCGGTAGGCCGACTCGCGGGTGGCGTGGCCCACGACTTCAACAATCTGCTCACGGCGATTCTCGGCTACTGCAATCTGGCGCTCGAGGAGATGCCGCCCGACCAACCAACGCGTCGGGATCTGGAGGAGATTCGTGACGCCGGCGAGCGAGCCGCCACCTTGACCCGTCAGCTGCTGGCGTTCAGCCGCCGACAGACGCTCCGACCGGAGGCGGTGAATCTGAACGCGCTGGTGCGTCAACTCGAGAAGATGCTGCAACGCCTTCTCGGCGAGGACGTCGAGCTCGAGGCCATCCTGGCCGACGAGCTGCCGCTCGTGATGGCCGACCCGGCAACGATCGAGCAGATCGTCGTGAACCTGGCCGTGAACGCCCGCGACGCGATGCCCTCGGGCGGACGTCTGCTCATCGAGACGGCTCGCGTGGATCTCGACGAGGCCTACGCTGACGCCCATGCCACGGTCGCGCCCGGATCCTACGTGCGGCTTGCTGTGAGCGACACCGGCCACGGCATGGACGCGGCGACCCGCGCCCGCGTCTTCGAGCCGTTCTTCACCACGAAGCCGCAGGGGAAGGGCAGCGGCCTGGGGCTCTCCACCGTGTACGGCATCGTCAAGCAGACCGGCGGGTATATCTGGGTCTACAGCGAAGTGGGGCAGGGCACGGTGTTCAAGGTCTACCTGCCGCTCGTGGATCGGCCAACCGCGCAGACGCGGCAGGAGAAACCGAGCGCGGCCCCGGTTGCGGCGTCGGAGACCATTCTGGTCGTCGAGGACGAGGACGCCGTGCGCGCGCTCACGTGCGAAGTGCTCCGTCGACGTGGCTATTGTGTGCTCGAGGCGGCACACGGCGTGGACGCCCTGAAGGTCGTCGACGGCTACGACCGCCACATCGACCTGCTGCTGACCGATATCGTGATGCCCTACATGAACGGACGCGATCTCGCGGCTCAGATGGCGACACTGCGGCCCAGCACCAAGGTGCTCTTCGTCTCGGGGTACACCGATCATGTGGCAGCCCGTCAGGAGCTGGCGGCGGGCGCACCCTTTCTCCAGAAGCCGTTCACGCCGGACGTGTTGGCGCGCAAGGTCCGCGAGGTGCTCGACACCGCCTCGCCGACCGGGTAGCGTCAGGCCTTGCCTTTGAGCGCGCGCAGGGCGCGCCGCTCGCGCTTCTGCGGGGTCTGGGTACCCACCGTGGCCGCCCGGTACAGACGTTCCAGTTGCCACCTCTCTCGTTCCTCTGGCGTGGGCGGCGGCGTGCGGTCCTCGTAGAGCGCGCGGGCGTCTGCTTTCTTGATGTGACGATCGGTGAGCGCCCGGACGACGATCTGTTGTTTGCGGCCGTAGGGACGGGCGATGTCGAGGACATCGCCCGAGTGCACGGTCCGGTGGGGTTTGGCCGGTAGTCCATTGACGAGCACCCTGCCCAACGCGCAGGCGTGCTGGGCTTCAGACCGGGTGCGGAAGAGACAGGCAACATCCAGCCACGTGTCGAGCCGGACGACAGCCGGCGCGGTGGGATCGCGCGGTGCGCTCACTGAAGCCTCTCCGTGACGGGCCGGTCTACCGGTCCGTGACGACCGGGACATAGCCCGGCAGCCCGTATGCGAAGACCATCGCCACCAGTCCCATCACGATCATGAGCAGCACGCTGTGCTTGACCGTGAATCGGAACAGCCGACTCTCGTCGGCTCGCGTCATGCCTGTTGCGGCGACCGCCACGGCGATGCTTTGTACGGAGATCATCTTTCCCATGACACCGGCCGCTGAGTTGACCGAGGCCGTCAAGACCGGGTTCAAGCCGAGCGCATTGGCCGTCACGACCTGCAGGTTCCCGAAGAGCGCGTTGGCGGACGTATCGCTGCCGGTGAGGAAGACGCCCATCCATCCCACCACCGCGCTGAAGAACGGGAAGGCGGCCCCGGTCCCCGCCAGCGCCAAGCCCAGCGTCGACGTCATGCCCGAATAGTTCATCAGGTATGCCAAGCCCAACATCGACGCGATGGTCAGCATCGCGAACCCCAGCTGCCGGAATGTGGCTCTGTAGATGCCAACCAACCGTGCCGGTCTGACGCCCAGGAGGAGCGCCGTGAAGAGTGTCGCCAGGAAGCAGGCCGTCCCTGACGCGCTCAGCCAGTTGAACGTGAACACAGCCGCGTACGGTGAGGGTTGCCCGACCACGGGCGGCACACGGGTGATGGCGTTGTGTAACCCTGGGACCGTGACACCGTTCAGGGCGCCTGCGGCCTTTGGCAGGACGTCAGGCATGACGCCATGGGTCCAGCGGTCGAGCGCGGCCTTGACCGACGGCTCGCCCCAGGCGAGGACGAAGACGACAAGCAGGAGATAGGGCGACCAGGCCAGCACGATCTCGCGACCGCTGTGCTTCAGCGCCGTCGCGCTCGCTGCCGTATCGCCCTCCAGCCGCATGATCGTGGGCGGCTTCCATAGCTTCAGCACCGCCACCATCACGATGATGCAGGTCAGCGAGCTCATGATGTCGGTCAGCTCGGGCCCAATATAGTTCGAGACGAAGAATTGCATGCTGGCGAACGATACGCCGCAGGCCACGATCGCCGGCCAGACCTCGAGCGCGCGTGACGGTCCAGCCATCACCACCAGGAGATACCCGGGGATGATGATCGAGATGAGCGCGCAGAGCCGCCCCACCATCGCGCTCAGCGGCAGCACCGGCAAGCTCGTCACGTTGGCGAGCGTTGTCACCGGGATGCCGATCGATCCGAAGGCCACCGGCGCAGTGTTGGCGAGCAGGCAGATGCCCGCCGCATAGAAGGGATTGAAGCCGAGGCCCGCGAGCATCGCACCCGACACCGCAACGGGGGCGCCGAACCCAGCCGCCCCTTCGATGAACGCGCCAAAAGAGAAGGCGATGAACATTGCCTGGAGGCGGCGGTCGTCGGTGAGGCTGCCGACCGAATCCTTGATGATCTCGAACTTGCCGGTGTCGACGGCGAGTCGGTACAGCATGATCGACGCAAACACGATCCAGGCGATCGGGAAGAGCCCGTACGCCGCGCCGTAGAAAAGTGATGTGATGGCCAACCCGATCGGCATGCCGTAGGCGAGCAACGCCACGATCAGCGCCGTCGCCAGGGCGCTCAGCGCCGCAACCCAGGAGGGCTTGCGGAGCACGCCGAGCATCAGGAAGAGCACGATGAGTGGAAGCGCGGCAATGGTCGCGCTCAGGCCAAGGTCACCGCCGACGGGGGCGTAGTTGTGCTGCCACATAAAGGGTTCTGCTCCCTCGAGGCATCCTGTCGAGCTCAGATGGACGCGCGTGACGGTCGCGAGAGGCTTGCGTGGCGGCGCGCGCTCGCCGGCGCGCGAGGATGTTATCCGAATCGCGCTTGGGGACGCCTCCTTATCTTCGGCAGGCGCTCCGGGCGGGCCAACGGCCGCGCCGAGCGCCGCGGAGTTTCCTGGTGTCGTTACGATGTGGCCGAACCGGTGAGACTGGGGAGGCAGTAGGCTATCCGCGACGCCAGACAGTACCGCGAACAGCGGGGAAGCGCTGCTGGTGCAGCGCTTCCCCGTTTCCGAGGAGTCGAGATCGCACGGCCGAACAACGCCGACTGACGCGGCGATCCCACGTCAGCGCAAGCGCGGTGTCAGATCTCCGGAGGCTCCGAGTTGACCCAACGTCCAGGTCGTATATCCCGCGGACGAATAGAGGACATACCACATGCCCTCTGATGGACGCCACACGGCGATATCGGCGCGCCCGTCGCCGTCGAAGTCCCCTGGGTACGGCTGGTCGCCGGACACGCCCCAGCGGACGATGAGGCGGTTCGTGGCAGGAAAATTGCCTCGCGACATCCACAGATACCAGTGGCCGTCGGCTGGTCGGAAGACCGCCAGATCCGGCACCCCATCGCCGTCGTAGTCAGCTGGCACCGGCTGATCGCCGACCGTGCCCCATCTGATCGATCCACCCTGCGTGTAGCCGGTCGTCGACAGCAGCCCGAACCATTCACCGGTGGATTCGCGGAACACGAATAGGTCCGACCGCGAGTCTCCGTCGATGTCACCGGCGACGGGTGAGTCGCCCAGCGCGCCCCACAGCGCCGTGCCCCAATCGCCCGGCTGGAAATTGTTCCTCGAGTACCAGATGTACCAGCGACTCTCGGAGGGACGGAAGATGGTGAGGTCGCTCTTGCTGTCGCCGTCGACGTCGGCGATGAGCGGGATATCACCCTGCGTGCCCCAGGTATAGGCCCGCGCGCCAGCCGGGTTGAAGCCGTTCGAAGACTGCAGGATGTACCACCGTCCGATGGACGGCCGGAAAACGACGATGTCCGAGACGCGGTCACCATCGAAATCACCCGCCAGCGGGATGTCCCCGACAGTACCCCAGGCCGTGCTCATCTGACTGCCCGAGCCGGATCGGAACACGCGCCATCCGCCGCCGTTCGGTGTGAACAGGGCGTGATCGGTACGACCGTCGCCGTCGAAATCACCGTTTGTCGTCCGCGCCTGCGCCGGACGGACGGGCGCGAGAAAGTTCGACATGTCGCATCCGCTCGACGGGCCCAGTACGCAGGGGCCCACATCTCGCCAGACCGGAATCGCCGCGTTTTCTGCATCTGACAGGACGTCGAAGTGCCGGATGCTGGGTGCGTGAACAAGGATGTCGCACGAGATGCTCACGCCTTGCGGTGCCGGGCACCGGTGGCCGCCCCCCTTGCGCAGGAGTCCCCAGCCCTCGGCTCGATGTTCCCAGGCGACGCGATTGAGGAACTCGCCCAGTTGGGTTGGCGACATCGGCGTTGGATATTGGGCCCGCAGACGCTCGACCGTTGGGAACAGGTTCGACTGTGCGAGGGCGGGAACGGCAGAAAGAAGACAGGCAACGAGAATGGCAGCAGTGCGGTTCATACTCACTTCAGAGGTCTCCTGATCTGCGGTATCGACACGAAACCGCTGAGCTTCACTCCGGGCGAGATGACAGACCCCTGGACGGCGAAGAAGCGTGAATATCCAAACAGGGTTCGGTCCGTTCGCAACGGGCCGGAGGGGAGCTAGAGCTTAACACCGAGTGTCGGCCTGAGGGAAGACTTCTGTGCGATGCCATGCAAGGAGGCGTCGTCCTGATCTCCGGCAGCGTCAATGCCCACAGCTGGCGCACGGCACCCGGTCGTCCAGCCACCAGTGGCCTGTCCTCGCGATATGTCTCTAGTTGATATTCCGCCGCGCGGCGACTGGGCCGCAAGGGGCGACGAGCGGAGCAGACCGGGTCGTCTGTGGCCGAGGAGCCGCGCCGCGGCACGGGACGCCCCGCAAGGAAGACGCTGTACATGTCGCGAGGACAGGCCACGCGTGTCGGACCTTCGACCCAGGCGCCCGTCCGGCCGACCGGCCGTCCACGCCGGCCACGATGTTTCCTTGGAAACTGAGACCGTCCTCGCGGGCATGTACGTTGCCGTGGCTTGGACAAGGAGTCGCAAATGTCAAATCTGAACGCCACAACGGCTACGGGCATTGACGCCCTCGCGCGGCAGCTCATGACGATGTTCGACCGCAATCAGGACGGGAAGCTGGAGGCAGCGGAGTTCACGGCGGTGCTCGGTGATCTCCTGAGCCAGAGAACCGTGACCAGCAACCCATCGGGCGGCACAGGCACCCCATCGACGACCCGACGGACGGATCAGCTCGCCGGGTTCGATGCCGGCAAGCTCGATTCGAGCGTGAGCACCAAGTACCGGTTCGCCCGTGCCGCCATGCAGTTCGATGTGTCGGGCGTCCGGGACAAGGCGGGCGCCGAAGCCCTGTTGCAGCAGATGCGCCCGGCGATGGAACGAGAAGGGCTGCAGGTGCTCGCCATCAGCAGGGACCAGATCCAGGTCACGCACGACGGCCAACCGATCTGGATAGACGTGATCCAAGGGGCCGGGAGCGGCGCCCCACGCTTCCAGTGGTTGCCGATTGGTTGATGGGCGCGGGGAGGTCTGACCGCCGAGTGACGGAGCAGCGTGAAAGCGGGCAGGCGAGCGGGGCGGCCCTCCTGCCCGTTTCTGACTAGCGGTTGGCGAAGGCCGGCCGCGGGTTGGCGGAGACCCACACCTGGCGGATGATGGCTCCCTCGACCGAGGCGCCGTCCGGTCCCGAGCGCCCTTCGGGCGCACCGAGATAGATCACGTGCGGGTTCGGATCGTAAGCGCGCCCTTCGAAGTGCTTACCCTTCTCGTACACCGTCACGCCGTTCACGCCGCCCTCGCGGATGAGCACATTGAAGAAATTGTTTCGCCAGGTTGCCTGGAAGAAGTACGTCAGGTGTCCCTGGAAGTTGTAGAAGGTGCGCTCCGGGCCCTCGGTGTCAATCTGGTCGCCGTGCGTGATGAACCGCCAGGCGATGATGCCAGGCGGGTCGCCACGCTTCTCGATCGTCATTCGACGGTCGTTGGTGACGATGTCGTCGAAGCCCTGGGCCATCGCCATCAGCTTGGTCTTGTTGCCCTCGGTGTTGGCCGGCATGTTGGTCACGAGCAGTGAGAACTCACCCTCGTTGAGCGTGATCGGGAGCACGTACGCCACATGGCTGAGCACCGTGTTGAGACGAATGCCCACGCCGGGGATGAACGTCACCGGACCGCGAATTTGGCCGACGGTCTTCCCGTTGTCCAGCGGATCGTACAGCTCGGCCCCACGGAGGTAGCCGTCGTTGACCGGCGCGATGAACGACCCCCGCGCTGACCACGGGCCGAAGGCACCGCTGGCCTCGGCGCGAGCGTCCCAGGTGTGAGTCGTCTCACCCTGTAGCGTGACGGTGCTCGGAATGCTGTAGGCGGTCGTGCCCGCGCCGCTCGGCACGTTACCCGCCTGATGGACGAGCGTGCCGGCGGCGTTGAAGACCCGGAACGTGTACGTCAGGAGAACGTCGGTAGTAAACTTCGTCGTGACGTTCCCAACCACGAGGGTGATTTGGGGAGTCGAAGGCCGGATGTTGTTGTTCGGGGACTGAGGCGTCGGCGCCGTCACCTTCAGGTTTGAGCCATCGGGGTTGGCGTCCGCGTCGGTCGGCGCGGTCGCGGTCGGTGAGGCCGGAGTCGATGACTGTTTGCTACAGGCGACTGCGAGAGCCAGCGCACACACGGGGACCACGGCCAACTTGAATATTCGTGCCATCTATGAGATCTCCACGGACAGTCTGCCTTAAGGCACGTCCGCCGATGCCGACATCGGCGCCGTATGTTACACGACGGTTGGCCTGATCGGAAGCTGGCCAGCGGGGTTCGAAGGGCCGCCGCAGGCGGAGCAGTACTCCTCGTTCTGCTGTCGGTCGCCGCCTGCGGGGGGAATCCCGGCCAGCCTTCCGGAGCGGCTCCGACCGTGACCTCGGTCACCCCGCTCTCGGGACCGACGCTCGGCGGGACGACGATCACGGTGACCGGGGCGAACTTCGCCGCCGGCGCCACAGTGACCATCGGTGGCCTCGCGGCGACCAACGTCATTGTGACGGGTGCGACATCGCTCAGCGCCGTGACCCCACCGCGGGGCGCGGGCCCCGCCGATGTGGCCGTGACGGTTGGGGGGCGCGCGGCGACGCTCAGAAGCGGGTTCACGTATGTGATGCCGCTACCGAACGAGCCGCCGGTCATCCAAACGATCGGGGCCCGCGGCTCGCGGGCGAACCAGCCGGCGCAGTTCGCAGACCTGAACGAAGCCATCACGGTGACGGCCACGGTGACCGATGCCGAGACGCAGCCGGCGAACTTGACGTACGAATGGTCTGCGCCGGCCGGGACGTTTAGCGGAACGGGCCCGACGGTCACATGGCGCGCGCCCCAGGACTTTCCGGCGCCCGGACCGCTGGTGCTGACGCTCGCGGTCGTGGACGGCTCGCACCGTGTCACGAGCACGACGACCGTCCGGATCCACGATTCGGTCCGCGAGGTCGGCGAGATGGCGCGCAACTTCCTGCTCCTCTTCTCGGACTCCCGGGTGGCGCCGGAGATCGTGGTCCAGGACTTCCTGCCGGGCTGCGGGGCGGATGGTCGCGGCCGAGAGAACGAGCTCGCCGATGTCGTCCGGAATCGTGCCGATCTGACCATCACGCAGTGGGAGGTCGGACAACCGCAGGTCAGCATCAATTTCGGTGGCACCTGCCCGTTCCGGACCCGGCGCGCCGACGCCTGCGCGCAGATGGCCGTCCGGTGGACATCGGTCAGGAAGGCGACGAGCCGCGTCGAGGTTGCGTCGGGCACGGATCAGGTCACGGCGATCTACAACGGCACGCGGTGGGGGCTGTGCGACAGCGACTTCGATGGGACCGTCACCACCCGCAGCGGTGAACGGCTGCCGGGGACCTACTTCAAGCGCTGAGCCGGCGCCGCGGGGTGGCCGTCGCTTTACGCCGGCATGATAAGCGGCGTAGAATCAACGGGTTCAATGGCGCAGACTTACGCGGCGAAGTACATCCTCAAGGCGGCCGTCAGCGCCCCCCGAGACGTCGTCAACTCGTACGTCGCCCGCTTCCGTCCGATTCACCCGACGGTGCTCATCTTCCACTGCACCTTCGTGTGCGACGCGCGATGCGAGATGTGCAGCAACTGGCAGCGCGGTGACCGGAAGGCAGACCTGACCCTGGAGCAAATCGAACGGATCTTCCAGTCGCCTCTCTGGAAGGATGTCGAGATGGCGAACCTCTCGGGCGGGGAGCCGACCACGCGCAACGACATGGCGGACATCTGCCGGGTGTGGATCGACCGGCTGCCGAAGCTGCGCAAGATCGGAATCAACACCACCGGCCTGACACCGCATCGAGCGATTCCGCTCCTGACGAAATCAGCTGAACTGTGCCACGAGCGGAAGGTCATGTTCAGCGCCCGCGTGTCGATCGACGGCATCGGCGAGGTCCACAACGACGTGCGTCAGGTGAAGCGCGGGTTCGACAAGGCGCTCGAAACGATTCGCGCGATGCAGGCGCTGCAGCAGCGGATCCCGTTCAACTTCGGTATCTCGACCACGCTCTTCAGCAAGAACATCCAGGACGCCGAGAACGTGCTCGCTTGGGCCAAGACGGAGCACCTCGATATCGTCTTCAACATGGTCCGCTTCACTGAGCCGATGCTCGGCAACGCCGATCTGGCCGATTCGGTCAAGCCGATAGGCCGCGACGAACAGCGGATCCGCGAGTTCCTGCTCGATCGGGTGCGTGAGGACCCGCTGCTCGACGGGCAGAGCTATATCCACATGCATTACGCCGACATGATCGGCAACGGCTATCACCGGCTCGAGCCGTGCCCGTTCCAGACGCAAGGCGTCATGTTGAACCCTGACGGCGGCATGTTCTTCTGCGAGAACAGCGATGTCATCGGCAACGCGCTGCAGGTTGAGCCCGAGGAGCTGTACTTTCGGGCGGCGAGCCAAGCCCACCGGCGATCGATCCGCGACGAGAAGTGCCCGACGTGCTTGAGCCCCTGTCAGCTCAACGTCGCTGGCGTCAAACAGGTCGTTCCGTACGTGAAGTTCCTGGTCCGCGCCTCGCGCCTCAAACGCACCAGTCGCTCTTTCGAGCCTACCCCCGCGCGCACGGTCTGAAGGACCAGGCCTCGATCCGGAGCGAGGCCCTAGGAACGCACCAGGGACCAAGGCCCGGGAACGGACCAAGGCGGGCCACGGCCCAGGACCTAAGGACTCGGGATCTCAGTCGCCTCGCCTGCCGGCCGGTGGTCATCGCGTCGCGCGTAGATGAGGGCCCCTGGCAGATTGCCCACGAGTCCCAACCCGACAAACAAGAGCGACAGCGCGACGGCATCCTCTGCGGTCACGCCGGCTCGGGCAAAGAGTGCCGCGAACGCCAGTTGGGACGTCCCGAGGCCGTAGATGCTGATCGGCAGCAGCATGACGAGGAGGATGAGCGGGATGAACGCGACGTAAGCCGCAAGCGGCGCGACGATGCCGAGCGAGCGGCCGAGTGCGTAGGCTTGGACGATCCTGAGCGCCTGTACCGCGACCGAGCCCGCCAACACGTTGACCAGTGCGCCGTGACGGGTGGCATAGGCGCGGACCGCCGTGGTGAGCGCGAGCGCCATCCGACGGATGGAGGCGATCGGGACCAACGCCAGTAACCGGGCGAGGCCTGCCGCCACCCTCTCGCTATAGACGGCCGAAAGCGCGGACGCGCACGCGAGGGCGACCAGTGCGACCGAGACGATGACGACCGAGTCGCGCCACAGGTCGGCGGCGACAGCCAGCCCGCTGAGCGTGACGATCAAGAGGCCGACGACACCGAGGAGCCGATCCATCAGCACGGAGGCGACCGAGGCGGCACCCTGGGCCTGCGCGCGGGCCAGTCCCCACGCCCGCACGGCGTCCCCACCGACGCTGGCGGGCAGAAACGTCCCCACGAAAGAGCTCACGAAGAACACCCGGATGATCGCAGCCAGCGGAAGGCGATCCGGGGGCTCGAACACACGGACCAGCACGACCCACCGATACGCCATGAGCGTTCGATCGAGCAGCACCAGAGCCACAGCTGCGGCCAGCCAGCGTGTCTGCGCTCCCGCCACGGCTGTGAGAATGGCCGACGCGTCGGACCGCCAGACGACGAACAGGGTGAGACCGAGCGCGACGGCCACGCGGGCCGCCGTGCCGAGGAGCGAACGGCTGATCGTGTCACCTCGCGGGGAAGGCCGAGTCCGCATGATACCGTTCGCGCCCGACGGAGATCCACCGGGCGAGGGGCCGCACTTTGTGAGACGCCGTGTTACCATCTGGCGCGCGTTCTGCGCGTGAGCCCCAGTTTGCACCCGGAAACATGACTGCGCGAGGAGATTGGATGAAGAACACGACTCGAGTACTGGCGCTGCTCGCCGGCGGGCTGCTCGTTGCCGGATCCACCGTGGACGCCCAGAGCCTGCCCGCGGATTATTTCGTCAATGTGAACGTGGGTCTCCAAGTGCATAGCCACGAGTTCAGTTCGAGGGACGAATTCCCCATCTACGACGAGACCGGTACGGTGATCTCGTCGCAGAGCGTGGGCAACGGATTCCTCTTCGACGTGAGCGGAGCCTATCGTGTGTGGAACAGCGTCGCGTTCGGTGTGGGGCTGAGCACGTTCGGCGACTCGGGCGATGCGTCGATGACCGCGACCATACCTCATCCGTTATTCTTCAGTGCCCCTCGGACCGTCACCGCAGTTGCCGAGAACCTCAGCCGGCGCGAGACGGCGATTCACCTCCAGGCCATCTTCTTCTTGCTGACACCGGACTTCATGCCAGATGACGCCCGGATTGCGTTGGTCATAGGCCCCTCCATCTTCCATCTCAGACAGGAGCTCATCGCATCGGTCTCCGTACCGACCGGCACCCAGAACGCCCTGCCCGTGGTCGAGAACCAGTCCAAGACGGGGGTTGGCTTCAATGGCGGGTTCGATCTCACCTACCCGATCGACCAGCGGTATGGGATTGGAGGCTTCGTTCGCTATGCGGGTGGGCAGGTCGACCTCGACTCGGCCGCTGACGTCAAGGTCGGCGGCTTCCAGGCCGGGGTGGGGCTGCGCATCGGGTTCTGAGGGGAGCCCCCACCGGCCGGCCCCTCCGATCGCGGCCAGGCTCGAGCTCTCGGGGGAGACAGGCTTCGTCGATGTCCGACGGGCACCAGCGCGCGCTCAACGTCCTCCAGGTGTGCGACCACCTGGGATGGGAGGGCTCGCGCATGCACGGGGTCAAGCGTCTCTTCAGCTGGATGATCCCGCGCTTCGACCCGACGCGGTTCCGCGTGTCGCTCGTCAGCCTTCGCAAGAAGGACCTGTCGGAAGAGACGCTGGAATCGATGGGCCTGGACATCACGTACCTCGAGCGAGGCAAGTTCGATCCACGGACGCTGCCGGCGCTCCTCCGCGTGGTCGACGAGAAGCAGATCGATGTCCTGCACTTGCACGGGTACGGCGCCACCACCTTCGGCCGAGTGGTGGGGGCGCTGCGCCGGATTCCCACGATTCTGCACGAGCACGCCAACCTCACGGACACGCCCTGGTTCCAGAAGGCGGCCGATCGCGTGCTCGAGCCGTTCACCGACATCGCACTCGCCGTTTCGAAGAGCACGGCCGACTTCGTCGTGTCCGCGCGGCAGATCCCTCGGTCCAAGGTGAAGGTGGTGTACCTGGGTGTCCCACTGGACGAGTTCAGCCGGCCCCGGAGCCCCGAGGAGATCGCCGAAGCGAGGCGCGAGCTGGGTATCGCGCCCGGTCAGTTCGCGGTCGGGACGATCACGCGGCTCCACGACTCCAAAGGGAACTCGTACCTGGTGGACGCGGCGGCCCGCGTGGTCGTCGAGCGTCCCGGCACTCGGTTCTTTCTGGTTGGTGAGGGGCCCCTGCTGTCGGATCTGCGGGCGCAGGCGGCGGCGCTCGGCCTGGGGGAACGGTTCGTGTTCGTGGGCTTTCGACGCGAGGTGGCCGGCACGCTTTCGGCGTTTGACCTGAGCGTGTTTCCGTCGCTGTGGGAAGGGACGCCGATCACGGCGTTCGAGGCGTTGGCGATGGGGAAGCCGATTGTCGCAACCGACGCCGACGGCCTGCTCGACATCCTCACGCACGATCACGACGCGCTCATCGTGCCCAAGCGCAACGCGACGGCCTTGGCCGACGCCATCGTGTGGGCGATCGACCGGCCGGACGAGCGTGCGCGGCTCTCGATCGCCGCTCGCGTGACCGGCCGTCAGTACGACATCGACGGGTTCGTCCGGAAGATGGAGCAGCTGTACGTGCTGATGCACGAGGTGTCGCGCGTCAGCCGCCGCCGGGGTGTCGTGTCGGCGGACTTGGGGTTCCTGGCATCGAGCCGGGCGGCACGATGAGCGGGCCCGCGCCTGGCGCGTCGCATCGCGGGCCGGCGCTGCTCGGTCTTGTGGTCTTCGTGATCCTGATGTCGGTGGCGCGGGCCGTCGACGTCCCGCGTGCGGGGTACGGCGTCAAGAGTGATGAGGCGACCTACGTGGCCATGACGCTCAGCCTGGTCCACGATGGAAACCTCAGTTACGAGCGCCGCGATTACGAGCGATTCACCGGTCTCTACCACCAGGGGCCGGAAGGGATCTTCCTCAAGCGAGGCCGCCAACTTCGTCTCCGAGTGCGCGCGCCGTTTCCGTTCGTGCACGCGACCGGGCGTACCGAGCCGGTTCAAGGGCGCTTGTACTTCGGCAAGGCCTTCATCTATCCAATCTTCGCCGCGCCGTTCGTCTGGCTCTACGGCCTCAACGGGATGCTGGTGTTTCACGTGCTCCTGCTCGGGGCCGTGGCCCTCTGCGGCTACCTCTTCCTCGCGGCGCAGTCGCCGCAGCCCGTGGCGGCGCTCTTCACCACGGCCTTCCTGGGTGCGGCGGCCCTCCCTGTCTACGGCGTCTTCCTCATGCCGGAGATTTTCAACTTCTCGCTGGTCTTTCTCGCGTTCTTCCTGTGGCTGTACAAGGAGGTCACGCCCGATACGCGTGTGTTGGGCAGCCCATCGACGGACATCATGGCTGCAGCGCTCTTGGGACTGGCCACATACTCGAAGCCAGCGCCCGTCGCTGCGCTCGTGGCTCCGCTGGTGCTACTGGCGTGGTGGCGCCGCCGGTGGGGGCACGGCCTGGCGATCGGCCTCGTGGCGGTCGCTGTCACCGCGGCCTGTTTCGCGATCACCGCGGCGATTAGCGGTGAGTTCAACTACCAGGGGGGCGATCGCCAGGCCTTCTACGGTCGCTTTCCGTTCGACGCGCCCGAGTCCACATGGGCGGCGCTCCGCGGCACCGGCACCGCGACCGATGGGACCGCGGCGCAGCGCGTGTTGACGAGTCCGCACGCGCTCGGGTGGTTCGCCAACAACGTGAAGTACTTCCTCGTGGGACGCCACTTCGGCTTCATCCCGTATTACTTCCCAGGTGCCGTCGCCGTGCTCGCGTGGCTGCTCTCGCGACACCGGCGCGACGTCTGGCGCGTGTTGACCTTTGCCGCGTTCACGCTGGCAGCCGTCGCGTTGCTTCTCATCACGCCGTTCACCTGGAGCGGAGGTGGAGGACCTCCAGGGAACCGGTACATGACGAGCGCCTATGCGGCGCTCTTTTTTCTGATTCCACCGACATCCTCGGCGCTGCCTGGCGTGCTCGCGTGGATCGGAGGCGCCCTGTTCACGGCGAAGATGCTGGTGACGCCGTTCGAGTCGGCGAAATTCACGTGGCTGATTGCCGAGAAGGGGCCGGCGCGTCGGCTCCCCGTCGAGCTCGCGATGGCCCAGGATCTGCCCGTCATGCTTGCACACCCGCTCCGCGGACGCGTGCAGTACGGTCGCGATCCGTTCTTGCTCCTGTATTTCCTCGATCAAAATGCCTCGCCGCCGGAGCCGGAGGGTATGTGGGTGTCAGGTGCAGGGCGTGCGGACATCATCGTGCGCGCAGTCGATCCGATCGGTCACCTGGCCGTCGAGGCGCAATCTCCCATTTCAACCGTGTTGACCGTCTCGATGGGGGCGGAGGCGGTGACCGTTCCGCTCGCACCGGGCAAGGCGGCCGCCTTCACGGTGCGCGCCTCCGGAGTACGGGATCAATTCGGACACGCCTACCTGCTGCAGGCGCAGTCGTCGGAGGGGTTCGTGCCGCACGTCGTGAATCCCTCGTCTCCCGATTACCGCAATCTGGGTGCGCAGCTGCGCTTCGCGCCCGTGGGTTGGCGGCCCTGACGCCCTTCTCGTCTCTGTTTGGGCGACTGGCTTCAGCGGGTCCAGGAACCGGCTGCGCCAGCCACCACATCTGGCCGCGGGGGTCGTCCGGCCCCAGACCGGTCCTAGAACGAGGGCCGAAGCACCAAGGCCTGACAGCGCGCTCGTTCGAAAACGCTTAAGGGAGCATCCGCACTCGAAACACGCCCCAGCGGCCTGGTGCACCCGCGATTCGCTCGAATGTCTCGGGGTGATGTTCCATCCAGCCCAGTTCAACCGACGGCGGCTCGAACGAGACGACCTCGGAGATGCGTTGGTGTTGGAGGCGGGACACCCAGGCCGGGTAACTTGCGGCGGCCGAGAGTGTCTCGTTCAAGTTGCCTCCGCCGAAGTGGTGCACCTGTCCGTCCATCGTGATCGGGATGTACAGGACCTCGTTCTGGAGCGTACGCCCCATGAAGGGGTACGCAAACCAGTTGTCGAGATTCTGGTGTGGGCCCGACGTGACGGCGATGCGGCGCGGCCGCGCGGGATCGTCGACGGCTGGCACACCTGACGCCCAGTATTGGGAGGAACCGAAGCCGTGGAGGGCGAAGTCACGCACGAACAACTCGTGGCGATGCCCGTCGCGCCAGAGGCCCAGGGCGACGATGGCCAGCACCAGCGTGACGACGTGTACGCAGATACGGACCGTGGCCGTCGGAAGGCGGTGTGCGATCCGCCAGACGGCGGCCATGCCGACCAGGCCCACGACGATGCCAAACGTCGCTCGCACGGATGCTGGTGTCGACCCGACCAGCGTGTACTGGAGGAGGTACCAGAGGGTCGCCGAGACGAGTAAGCCGCGATACACACGGGCTGCGACTGCATCCTGGCGGCACCAGCTCACGCTCAGGACGGTCGCGCACAGAACGTCTGGGAGCAGAAAGCGGCTGCTGTTGATGGCGAAGACATGGCGTACGATCGCCAGGTCCGGTGAGTAGTAGCTGCCCAGGCACGCGATGGCCGTGCCTGCGACGATCGTGGCCGCGTGCGGCGCGCGGCGGACGGCGGCGGCGAACCCGACGGGCAGCAGCGCGAGTGGAAGAACGGCGAAAAGGCCGAGCGCTTCGGTCGGGAGCCGCGGAGGCGCGAAGACCAGACGGAGGACGTCCTGTTCGGTCCGCGCCTGGACACGCTCACCGGCTGGGCGGTCCATGTACCACGTGAGCTCGGGTGGTGCCTTTCCGAGCTCGAGGCCGCCTATCGTGACGGGCAGCGGCGAGAGCGGCGCGCCGGTCGCCATCCAGGCTCGAAACAGCCAAGGGGCGACCGCGATCGCGTACGCCGCCACCGCGCCGATCGCCCAGAGGCGTGCTCGTGTCCCCGCCCGAAGGAAGGCCAGACCCGACGTGACGGCGAGCGGCACCGCCGTGACCGCCAACATTGGCAGCTTCGTGGCCGCCGCGACACCGAGGACGCCACCCGCCGCGACGATCAGGGCCGGCCGGCGCGACGACGGTGACGCTCCCAAGGCCAGCCCCGCCGCGAGCGCGGCCAGCATCGTCAATTCGACATAGACGCTGCCCAGCATCAGGCGGACCGTGGGGATAGCCATCACGAAACCCGCGGCCGTCGAGGCGAACGGTCCGCGCACACCGAGCCGGCGAGCCAGCACGATGGTCGCAAGGCCCATGAAGAGCCAGGCGGCGATGTCCACCATCTGCACCAGCGTGTCAGCATGCAGTGGCAGCATTGCCCAGGCGACGAACACTTCCGCGCCGGCGAGCATGTGCTGGTAGTAGGCCCATGTGCCGGGTCCCTCCATCGCGTGCGTGTGACCGTGCTGCACCCATGAGGCCGCCTTCAGGGAGTGGTAGGTGAGCGTGTCCCACCCGAGCGGCGGAAGGACCAGCGCGCGCAGCGGCTGCTGCGCGGCGCACACGACGAACGCGAAGACGAACGGCGCCCACGCGCTTCGTCGGAGCCGTGTCGCGATCCGACGGGAGTACCGCAGGTCACGGCGAAACGTGGTGGCGGCCTGCGCCCAAACGGGAATCACCGCGACGGCGGCGAGAGCGACGACAGCGAATGCACCGGCGAGAAGTGTGAAGGCCCCGGCCGCCGACAGCACGTGGAAGAGCGCGGTGAGGCCCCAGGCGAAGAGCGCGCCGGTCGTGACCCATCGCGTCAGCGTGTCGGTCCCGACGCTTGCGCGGCAGGCCGTGGCATACGCCGCCACGTACGCCGCAGACGCCAGCGCCAGCGCCACGCCGCCGCGCACGGCCGACTCGAGGATGTCCATGCGCCGCGTCCGATGCTACTACAGCGTCCGGCGTCCGCTGCGCGTGCCGGCGAACCGCCGTGCGGACAGATCGAGTCGGGCCTGCGGCAGTGGCCGCTCCGCGAGCCTGATCGGCGACGCGACACCTGAGAGCAGGTCACACCGAAAGCAAGCTGGACAGGAGAGGAGGGGCCTGACGCACCTCTTGTCGTTATCATCGAGACGTGAGGCGCTGGCTGTTGTTCTTCTCGCTCGTCGCGCTCGTCTCGCTCACAGCGTCGGGCATGACGCCCCAGGCGCGAGGGGGACGCGTGCGGCTCGTCGAACGGGCGCTCACCGACGACGGGGAGCCTTTCAACGCGCTCGGCGCGTCACTCTTCTGGGCGCTCTGGGGTGAGCGCCACGACACCGAGCGTTTCGATGCGAATCTAGCGTGGCTCGCCCAGCACGGCGTCGATTTCGTTCGGGTGCTCGCGATGGCCGGGGGGGAGAGCTGGTTCGACCGGCGCATCGATCCGCGTGCGGCGGGCTACTGGGAGTCGGTCGATGGTCTGCTGTCGCGCCTTTCCAAGCACCGTCTCCGTGCGCACCTGACGATCTTTGCCGACGCACAGGTCATGATGCCCGATCGGGTCGAGCGGCGGTTGTTCGTCGAGCGGTGGGCCGATCGAGTCGCGCGAGAGCCGGAGCGGTTCGTGCTGGTCGAGATCGCCAACGAGCATTGGCAGAACGGTCTCGCTGATGTCGAGGAGGTCCGGGCTCTGGCTCGCCTCGTTGCCGACCGGACGAATGTGCTGGTGGCCCTCTCGGCGACGGAGCCCGATCAGGCTTGCGCACTGTACGCCCGGTCGGCCGCTGACGTCGCGACGGTTCACTATCCGCGTCAGGGCGGGTGGCCGTCGGTGGGGCAGCCGTGGCACTGGCCGGACGCCTACGACCGGCCTTGTCCGGGTGAATTACCGGTCGCGTTCAACAGCGAGCCGATCGGTCCTGGGTCGAGCGCGAATGACGAGGACGACCCCGCGCGGCTCGTGATGGCCTATGTGACGACGTTCGTGAGTCAGAACGCGGCGTACGTGCTGCACACCGGCGCCGGTGTGCGAGGCGGCGGCGTTGCGGATCGTGCCGTCGGTCGTCGGTCGAATCTCTTCGAGGTCGATCGTCTCGATCTCGCGCTCGGTGGCATCCAGGCGGCACGGGCGTATTTGCCAGCCGGACTGGCGAACTGGGTCAGGCACACCGCAGCCGCACCGTCGCACCCGTTTGCCGGCTTCGATGTCGCCATCACTCGCGGGCTCTTGATCGCCGGCCACGCCGCGACCGCGGGAGACCGGTTCGTCGTGGCCGTGATTGGGCTCACTGGTCCGGTTGAGGTGCGGCCGAGGCGTGCGTGCACGGTGGACGTGCGCACGCCGCCTGACGCGCGCTCGCGGAGGCTCGAGCTGGCGGTGGGCGAGCCGCTGATGCTGACGGAGAGCGAGGCGTTCGTGTTGACGGGGAACTGCCGCTAAAGATAACGCCAGCCGGCACGGCAATCTGGTGCTCGCTTGTGGCGACCGCGTGACGGCGGAGCGCCCGGAGACCAGAGCGGCGCCCTGCCGTGGGAGAGGAGCAGGGTGTCAGGGCTCCCGGCCTTGGATTAGGCTCAGGATGCACCGAGCGACGTCGAGGGGGAGACCGACGGAGCCGGGTACGGCGCGGAGATGCCTCGACGAGTTGCGGATCGGCCGAGATCGCCGAACAAGGCGTCAGGGCAGCCGTAGAAGAACTCCTGGCCCAGGCGCCGAGCGGTGCTAGGATACTGACCGGTCATACAGCCGATACTCCCGGGGAGGGGCCTCTTCGATGCGAGTTGCAGCACGATTATCGGTTCTGGCGCGTGCGTCCTGGGCCGCGCTCGTCATGCTGGTCTGCGCGGGGATCCCCCTCGCGGGGCAGGGTCAGAAGGACTACAAGGCGCCGCGCCTGCCTGGATCGCAGCATCCGGACTTGAACGGTGTGTATCAGTCATTCACGACGGCCAACTGGAACATCCTGACGCACAGCGCGGAAGCCGGGCCGGTGCCCTCGTTGGGCGCCTGGTTCGCGGTGCCGGCCGGAATGGGCATCGTCGAAGGCAACGAGATCCCCTATCAGCCGTGGGCGATCAAGAAGCAGCAGGAGAACTTCGCGCAACGACTCAAGGCCGACCCGTTCAAGCGCGAGATTGGCGACTCCGAGCTCAAATGCTTCATGCCAGGCGTGCCGCGCGCCAACTACATGCCCTATCCGTTCCAGATCCTGCAGGGCTCCTCGAAGTACATTCTGATGGCGTACGAGTTCGCGAACACGAGCCGTGTGGTCCACATGGAGGAGCTCGAGCGCGCCGACGTGGACTCCTGGATGGGGGAGTCACGCGGCCGCTGGGACGGCGACACGCTGGTCGTGGACGTGCGGAACTTCAACGACACGACGTGGTTCGACCGGGCCGGCAATTTCCACAGCGAGGAGTTGCACGTCGTCGAACGCTACACGCCCATCGGTCCCCACCACCTGATGTACGAAGCCACCCTCGAGGACCCCAAGGTGTTCACCCGTCCGTGGAAGATGCGATTCCCGCTCTATCGTCGCATCGAGCCCGGCGCGCGCATCATGGAGTTCAAATGCGTCGATTTCACGGATGAGCTCTTGCTCGGGCGTTTCAAAGCGAGGAAAGGCAAGTGACCGGTAGGCGAGGGGCCTCACACTCGCGACAGACAAGAGAGGTACACATGCGTCTCGTTTTTCGCGGATCGATCGCCGCAGTCGGTATCGTCATCGCCGTCCTGACCCTCTCTCCGCGTGTGGGCGCGCAGCAGGGGAATGGCGGCGCCGCGCAGTCGGGCTCGCAGGCTCTCCGGACACCGTGGGGCGATCCCGACCTGCAGGGGATTTGGAACACCCAGACGAGGACGCCGTTCCAGAAGCTGCGCCCTGGCGAAAAGCCACCGGAGAACGAGGAAGAAGGGCCTCCTCTGGGCGCTCCCGGGAACACTCCGGTCATCAGAGATACGCTCGGCCAACCGACCTATCACCGCCAGACCGGTAACGGTCCGGAGCACTGGTACGAGTTCGGCCAGGCCGTCGAGACTGGGCGAGAGTCGCTGGTCATCGATCCACCTGACGGCCGCATCCCGCCCTTCACGCCCGAAGCCGAGCAGAAGCGCAAGGCGTTCGACGTCTCGATGGCCGGGATTCCGAAGGATGAGCCCAGACCGGGCGAGTGGCTCGAGACGGCGGATCCTTGGATGCGCTGCATCACGCGCGGCCTGCCCGGCATGTTTCACCCGACGGGGTACAACCTGAACTTCATGATCACGCAGGGTCCGGGGTGGGTCGCGATTCTCTCGGAGATGATTCACGAGACCCGAATCATCCCGCTCGATGGGCGCCCGGCGCTGCCGTCGAACGTGCGACAGTGGCTCGGAGATTCCCGAGGGCGTTGGGAAGGTGACACGCTGGTCGTCGAGACCACGAATATCGACCGCCGGCTGCACGGGCTCTGGCAAGAGCGCGACTGGTACGGCACGCCGAATGCCAAGATCACCGAGCGGTTCCGGCGGGTGGACGCGAACACCATCGACTTCCGCTACACGATCGACGATCCCACGCAGTACACGCGCCCATGGACCGTGGCGATCCCGATGAGAACGAATAACGCTCCGGATAGGATCATGGAGTACGCGTGCCACGAAGGGAATCACAGCATCGCAAATGTTCTGAGTGGCGCCCGATCCCGGGATAAGAAAGGCACGCCAGCGAAGAAAGCGGCGACGACCAAGACGGCGGGAACTCGCTAAGGGCCCGAGCCTGAACTCCTCGAAAGGGCAGGGTGGCCACCCGCGTGCCAACCCTGCCCTGCCAGGCGAGATCGGCTTGGACAACTCCGCCATCGTGGGGTGGATCGGCCTCGAAATCGCTGTCTCGAATCCAGGTGGAGCGCCCGCGCCAGTAGATGATCGTCGGCCAACGCGTGGCGCTCACGGCCATCCGGCACGCCTCGAAGTACTGCGTCAGCAACAGTCAAGTTCGCCGCCAGGCTCGGGAGGAAGGCCCTGCAGTTGGACCGTCTGGGCTGACCCCAACGCGCTCGGACCAACCAACCAGGGCCGCCACTGAATGCCCTCGCGAGTTGATCGTGTTGCGCGAGTCGCCGAGCGTATCGAAGAAGACCTCGAGCAGGAGCGCTCGATGACCACCACGCCCCCGCCCACGTCGAACAACATCGTGAAGGGACTGGCCCTTTGCACCCTCACGGCAGTGCTGATGGTACCCGCCGAGGCGCAGCGGCGTCAGACGAGCCCCGATGGGCACGCCGCCACCGAGATTCGTGGGCGGTACGTCGGGACGATCAACCAGAGCTACGTCGACGGCAAGTTCATCGAGATCAGTTACGGCCGTCCGATCAAGCGCGGACGCGATCTCTTCGGATCGGGTCCGATGTCATACGGCAGGCGGTTGACCCACGGGGCACCGGTGTGGCGGGCGGGAGCCGACGTGTCCACGTACCTGATGAGCGAGTTGCCGCTGATCATCAACGGCAAGACCGTCCTCGCCGGTGGCCACACACTGTTCATCGATCTCAAGGAGAACGACTGGACCTTCATCGTCTCTGAGTGGCAACCGCAGCCGCGGTGGGATCCCAACGACAAGACGCGTCTTTGGGGTTCGTTCGGCTATACGCCAGACAAGGACGTCGTTCGAGCGCCGATGAAACTGGCGACCCTCCCATATTCGGTCGACCAGCTGACCTGGTTGTTCCTCGACATGTCGAACGCCGGCGGAACCATAGCGCTGATGTGGGACCGCGTCATGGCCACGGTGCCGTTCACCATCGGAGACTGACATGACACATCGACCCATTCCCGCCCTCGTCCTGGCGATCGCGGCGACGACGTGTCTGTATGCGTCGGTCGTCTCTGCGAGCGACAACTGGCCTCGCTTCCGAGGGCTCCAGGCGGGCGCCATTCCTGACAACCCCGCGCTCCCGGAACGGTGGAGCGCCACGGAGAACATCGCCTGGAAGGTCGACGTGCCCGGGTTGGGCTGGAGCTCTCCGATCGTGTGGGATGACTATGTCTTCGTCACCGCCGTTCTGAGCGATGACGCGGTCCCAGTGCCTGGGCAGGACATCTTCGAAGAAGGCAAGTCCCCGAGCTACCGAGGCGGCACGCGAAGCGAGCTCCGTGGCCTCTATCGATGGGTGCTCTACGCGATCGATCTTGACACTGGGCAGGTCCGCTGGCAGCGAGAGCTCCACGCGGGGACGCCGCTCTTCATCCGGCATCCGAAGAACACACACGCATCGGAAACTCCCGTCACCGACGGGAAACGCGTCTACGTCTTCCATGCCAACGCGGGTCTCTTCGCGGTGGACTTCGCCGGGAACATCGTGTGGTCCAGGCAGGTGGCTCCTCCCGCGGACCCTGCGGCCACGGCGACCAGCGCGCCAGCCGCCGTCAGGCCCGAGACCGATGGTGCCATTGCCGCCATGTTCAATGATCTTGGCGCAGCGGCCTCGCCGGCTCTGTACAAGGATCGGATCTTCGTGACCTCGGATCATTCACCGCGCGTGTGGATGATGGCCGCCTATCGTACCGCTGACGGCGGAGAGCTCTGGCGCGTCGATATCCCAAAGGAGCAACAGGCCTATGGATGGTCCACTCCCTTCGTGTGGGAGAACGAGCGACGCACGGAAGTCGTTGCAGCCGGCGATCTCCGGATCCGTTCGTTCGATCTCGATGGCCGGCTCCTCTGGGAGCTGAAGGGGCTGTCCACCAATACCACGCCGACGCCGTTCGCCGCCGATGGTCTTCTTTACGTCTCGTCTGGCGCTCCCGTGAGGCCCGTGCGGCCGGTGTACGCCATTCGTCCGGGCGCGATCGGTGACATCTCGTTGAAAGATGGCAAAACAGCGAACGACTTCATCGCCTGGTCCCAACCGACAGCGGCGACCTACATGCCCTCGCCGCTGGTGTACCGCGGTCTGATGTACAACGTCTACTCACGGGGCTTCATGACCTGCCATGACGCCAAGACGGGCGAATCGCGTTATGGACGGACGCGTATCGACTCTGCGGCCAGTGGGTTCACGGCCTCACCGTGGGCATACAATGGCAAGATTTTCGCGGCGAGTGAAGACGGTGACGTCTTCGTCATCGAGGCTGGTCCGGACTTCAGGGTGCTCGGAAAGAACTCTCTCGGCGAGATGGTGCTCGCCACGCCGGCGATCGTGCGGGACAGTCTGATCGTCCGGACCATTGGTCGCGTCTATCGCATTGCGGACGTTTCGAAATCGAAGAAGCCGAAATAGATCCGGCCAGCCGGGAGCGGCAGCCCGCGTCAGTCGCCCGGCGGGCCCGCGGGCGCAGGAGCCGCCAGCCTGGCTGCGACGAACGTCTGGCCTATCCAGTAGGGGGCCTGCCGCCCCGACAGCCCGAGGCACGTCGCCGCCGCTCGGGCGACGTTCGACAAGGGCCTGCTCAGCACCGCGCCACGTGCCAAGAGGTAGTCGAGTTCGAGCCGTTGGATGTGGGGCCGAACCTCGACGACGTCGAATCCATGCCGCTCGAGGAAACGCGTCATCGTCGTGCGCGTGAAATAGTACAGGTGCACGGAGGTCAGAAACGGCCAGCGGCGGCCCAGGAAGCGTGCAATCCAGCTCCCGATGTCGGGGTAGTTGACGATGAGCAGACCACCGGGCCGGAGCAGGCCGGCCACGTGGCGTACGACGCGCGAAGGGTCTGGTGTGTGCTCGATGACGTCCCACAACGTGACAACGTCGAACGACTGAGGGACGAAGTCCTGATCGAATAGCTCGCCGCTGCGGATGCGCAAACCGTAATGACGGGATCCCCAGTCCGCCAACCAGCGGTTGGGCTCGCACCCGTCGACCTCCCAGCCCCGGCCGCGTGCGGCGGCCAGGAACGCCCCGGCGGCAGTACCGATGTCGAGCACGCGCCCGCGCGCCTGCGTCAGCGACTCGATGTGCGCCACGGCCGCGGCGAAGGTTCGTTCGCGCGCCTCGACCTGGGAGACGTACGCGGGGTCGTCGCCTGCCGCGTACGCCGCCACGACTGCTGTGCCCGCCGGTCGGGGGTTCACGTACCGCAGGCCGCACCGGCGGCACTCGACCAGCCGGTCGATGAGCAGTTCGTCGCCGGATGCCCGAAACGTCCTCACGAGGTCGCGCTGGCGGCCCTCCGGGTATCGCGCCTCGGACACCGTCGCTGCGTCGTCTGCCCCGCAAAGATTACAGGCGACGTGTTCGAGTCCATCAGCGACATGAGTGGCCGGTGGTGCCTGGTCTCGCTGGGCGGCGCGCATCCCGTGATTATATGTGGCCGGTGTCGCCGTCACGCGGCCCGCCGAGTCCCACGGATCTGCGGCCGTCGCGTCGGCGGTGCGCAACCTTAATGGCATAATGAACCGTGTCCACGGAGCAGTCGAGGCGAGCAGCGCTGCGCGTGGTGCTCTTCTCGGGCGGGCGCGGGTCCGACGCCTTGGCGGAGCTCGTCGCGACCGATCCGCGGATCGAGCTGACCGTTGCGATTAACGGGTACGATGACGGCGCCTCGACGGGAGCCGTCCGCCGATTCCTCGGAGACTCACTCGGGCCCTCCGATTACCGGAAGAACGCCGCACGGCTCGCGCGCCTGCGTAAGAGCTGCCCATCCGCCATCGTTGATTTGCTCGATCGGCGGCTCCCGCGTGACGCCACGCCGCGCGACCTCGACGCGCTGATCGAAACGCTTGACGGTGCTCCCGGCGAGCCAACCGTCACCGAGGTGGGGGAGCGTGCGCTCGCCGCCCGGCTCAGGGTGTTCCAGCGAGAGCTGCGGACGACAGGACGCCCGATCGAGCTCGGCGATGCGGCGGTCGGCAACCTGGTGTTTGCAGGCGCGTTCCTCACCTGCGGCCGGGATTTCAACGCCGCCGTCGACGACTATTGCGGGCTCGTCGGCCTTCCTCCCGGGCTGATCGAGAACGTCACAGACGGGACGAACGCGGTGCTCGTCGCGGTCGACGACGACGAGCGGCTCCTCGGGAGTGAAGAGGAGATCGTCGACGCCAAGCGGCGCAACCGCGTGCGAGAGATCTTCCTGATTGACCGGCCGCTGGAGGGCGAGGAACGGGAGTCGGTGGTCCGCCTCGCGCCCGACGCCCTGCGGCGCTGGCTGGCGGAGCACGCCGTCTCCCCCTGCATCAACCCGCGGCTCGTCCCGAGGCTGGCCGAAGCCCAGCTCATCATTTATGCGCCGGGCACCCAGCATTCGAGCCTGTTCCCCTCCTATCTCACTCCGGGGCTTGGGGCTGCGATCGCCGCGAACCTCGAGGCGATCAAGCTGCTCGTCACCAACATCCAGACCGACGCCGAGATCACGGGCAGCAGCGCCGTCGATATCGTCGATCGCGCGGTGTTCTACCTGCGCGAGAAGGCTCGTCTGCAGACGCCCACGCCGTGCCTGATCACTCACTACCTGCTGAACGACCCGGCGCAGGCCGGCGTCGAATCGCGGTACGTCCCCCTCGGCCGGCTGGACTCGCTCGAGGATCCGCGTCTTGTGCGCGTCGGCAACTACGAGGATGGTGACACGGGACGGCACGACGCGTCGAAGGTGCTGGCTCCGTTCGTCGAAGCGTTCATCGCGCGCGAGCGCGCGGTCCAGCGCGTCGCCGTGGTGCTCTATCAGACGCGCTCGACGAACAAAATCGTGCAGACGCTGCTTGAGATGGTGCGGGGTGGCGTACGCGACCTGCCGATCGACGTAACCGTCTTCCACGCGAGCGACGGCGAGCTCGACGCGGCCTTCCTCTCTCGGCTTCCGTTTGCGGTTCGCCGGATCGAGGCCGACGACGACGCCCCGCGGGATCGGGAGCTGCGCGAGGCGCTGACGGTTGGTCGGTATGACTACGTCGTGCTGTTCGAATCGTCGGGGATGTACAACGGCGAGGATGTCGCCGGCCTCGCCGCGCACCTGACGCTCGGCCGCCTCGATGCCGTGTGGGGAAGCCGCCGACTGTCTGTGCGCGATATCCAGGCCTCGTACCGCCTCAAGTACCGGCACAACGCGGTGCTCGGCGGCATCAGCTATATCGGGAGCCACGTATTGAGCTTGCTGTTCCTGGCGCTCTACGGCCGCTACGTCTCGGACACGCTGTCGGCCGCGCGGGCAATCCGCGTGTCCGATGCGACCGCGCTGTCGTGCCCATTGACGCACAAGCTGGCCAATCACTACCTCCTCTCGTCGCTGCTCGGCCGGCGGGCGGAGATGCTCGAGGTCCCGGTGCAGTTCTTCTCGATCTCGCCCGAACTCGTGCGCCGGACCTCGGTGGCCGACGGTCTGTGGGGTCTCCTCGTGGCGGTAGGCCGGCGGATGCGAGCCAGCCGGCTGGGCGGCGGACCAGCGGAGC
>Ga0194132_10000406_pt1 | contig 88428 bp, 101 predicted proteins | sample TA2KigOf80mmetaG_FD_148612 | JGI IMG/M metagenome (GOLD analysis project Ga0194132, IMG submission 148612) | Freshwater microbial communities from Lake Tanganyika, Tanzania - TA2015054 Kigoma Offshore 80m | ecosystem: Environmental > Aquatic > Freshwater > Lake | place: Tanzania: Lake... | reverse complement strand
TCGGAGTTCGCCACGATCGGGGCGTTGCCGCCGGTCGTCTGGGCGCAGGCCGCGACGGCGATGATCAATCCGACAAGCGCCGGCAAGACGGATCGGCCTTCGCGGCGATCCGCCCGTAGCTGAGGAAACGCAAAGTTCATGCGAAATGGATCCTCGGGCCCGTCATGGGCACCGTATCGGATTCGAAGCGGTCAATTTGCCATGGCGCACACAAGTAGGATGTTTACTACATCATGAACAAAACGGCAATTTCCGCACCCCGTGCGGGCCGTCGCTTGCCGGCCGGGAGCTGGGATTGTAGAGATGACGTCCGTGCGGGCCCGACTCGCGCGACCTCCACGGCGAAGGATCGGCGCCTCGGGGCCATGGCGACCAGGGTAGCGAAGTTCCGCATCGGCCAGATCGTGCGCCACCGGCTGTTCCCGTTCCGCGGCGTGATCTACGACGTGGATCCCGAGTTCAACAACACCGAGGAATGGTACGCGGCAATCCCGGAGGAGATCCGGCCGCGCAAGGACCAGCCCTTCTATCACCTGTACGCCGAGAACGAGCAGACCTGCTACGAGGCGTACGTGAGCGAGCAGAACCTGCTGCCCGACGCCGAGAACGGGCCGGTGCGCCACCCGAAGGTGACCGAGGCGTTCGGCCCTGTCGTCGACGACGGCTGCTATCGCCTCACGTCCGGCCGGGGCGGCCTGACGCTGAACTGACCGGCGCGCCGGCGGCCGGCCGTGCGGGGAGGGCGCCGTGACCTTCACGATGCTGGGTTTCTGTCGGCGGAGCGGCGAGATCGGCCTGGCCTCCACCACCACCTCGATCGCCGTCGGCGGACGCCTCGGCCAGTGGGTGGTCGCGCGCGGGCGCGAGTGGATGATCGCCTCCCAAGCGGTCGCGCGCCCGGGCCTCGGCTTCGAGGCCGGCGACGCTTTGCGCAACGGCATGTCCTTCGAGGCGCTGGAGGACGCACTGCGGCGGTCGGACCCCCACCTGGAGTGGCGCCAGCTCGGGATCATCGAGAAGAACGGACCGTCGTTCGTCTTCACCGGTTCAGGCCATGGCCGAGGGCTACGCGGCGGACCCGGGAGCCACGCTCGCCGGGCGGCTTGTGGACGCCCTCGAGCGCGGTGCCGCGGCCGGCGGGCAGGCCGACACGGACGGGCACCACAAGCCCGAGCTCTCGGCCTTCGTGCGCGTCTTCAACAGCGCGGTCGACCCCTTCGTCTACGGGGATGGGCGTTCGGCGGTGCTCGACCTGCGCGTCGATTACGACGCCGATGCCATCGGCCCGCTGCGTCGGCTGTTCGAGGATTGCCGGTTGCTGCGCGCCGCCTACGAACAGCGCATGCGCGACCCCGAAGCCTACGCGCGCCGCGCCGCGAGCTGGGAGATGGACCTCCACGAAGGCCGCGCGCCCGCCCGCTGATCACGCCGGTTGAGCGCCGGGACTCCCACTCCCGGTGATCGCGCCGGCGGGGTATCCTGCGCGCGGGAGGCAGCCATGGCGCCTAGGCAGGAGTCACACGATCTCGACGCTTTCGGGCGATTGACCGGGATCGATCCGTTCCGCCCCGGCAAACGCCACGGTCGCATCGCGATTCCGCTGCGCGGCAAGGCACCCATCGCGTTGCCCGTGACGGTGGTGCGGCGCGGCCCCGGCCCGCTGGTCCTGTTCACCGGCGGCAACCACGGTGACGAGTTTGAAGGGCCGATCGCCCTGATGAAGATCGCCCGCGCGCTGGAACCGCGCGACCTGGTCCAGGGTGGCGCGATCTTCATGCCAGCGATCAACCCGCCGGCCATCGCGGCCGGCACGCGCACCTCGCCGCTCGACGGCCGGAACCTCAATCGATCGTTTCCCGGGTGCGCGAACGGCACGCCGACCGAGCGCATCGCCCACGCCATCACCACAGCCGTGCTGCCGCACGCGGTGGCGCTGTTCGACCTGCACGCGGGCGGCCGGACCTCGGTCATGATCCCCAGCGTCATGGCCCACGTCTTCCGCGACGCCCAGTGCACGCGCCGCACCGTCGACGCCATGAAGGCGTTCCGCGCGCCGGCCGGCATCCTGATCAAGGAGTACGAGACGCGCGGCATGATCGACACCACCGCCGAACGCATGGGCCTGATCTTCGGCTGCTGCGAACTGGGCGGCGCGGGCATGGTCACGCCCGAGACGGTCGGCATCGCCGAGACCGGCGTGCGCAACGTGCTCAAGCACTTCGGCATCATGGCCGGACGGCCCGTGACGGCGCCGTGGCTTGGGCGCCGACGCAGCCGCGTGCTCGAGGCCTTGAGCTACGACTGCTACGCCAAGGCCTCGGTCGGCGGCATCTTCGAGCCGTTCGTCGACCTGGAGGCCAGGGTGGCGAAGGGCCAGCCGATCGGCCAGATCCATCCGCTGGGCACGGCGCGGCCGGCGCCCGCGATCCAGCACGCGCCGGTGGCTGGACGGGTGTTCATGCGCCACGCCTTCGGGCTGATCGCGCGACGCGAATGGGTGGCGATCGTCGCCCGCGACAGCGACCGATGACAGGAGAGCGTGCCATGGCGGCGTTCGAGACGGCGGAGTACCGCGCGCCGGTGGCGGCGGTGTCGAAGGCCATGCAGGCCAGGGGCATCGACGTTCTGGTCGTCTTGGGCAAAGCCCACATGTGCTACCTGGCCGGCTACGAGGGGCGGTCGGACTACGTGCCCCAGGTGGTCATCGTGCGCGCCGGCGACACCGACCCGATCATGATCCTGCGCGAGATGGACATTCACTGCGCGTATCCGACCGTCTATCTCGATGACGCGCGCATCGAGTGCTACCCGGAACGCTACATCGGCACCGCGGAACGCTCGCCGTGGGATGTCATCGGCAAGCGCGTGCTCGAGATCGCACGCGGCGGCACCATCGCCATCGAGCCGGGGGCCAAGGGCTTCTCGCACCAGGATTACGTGCGCCTCGTCGCGGCACTGGGGCGCGCGCCGCTCTCATAAACCGCCAACTCACCGACGGTTCAAAGATACAAGGTTTCGACTGGCTCGGTGCGGGCTCGCCACGTGGCCTTCCGTGGATCGATACGGCCGCGTTCCGCGGCCTCTCACCGAGAACGGCCAAGACGGTCCGTTCGGCCCGAGTGACCCCCGAGCCCGCGAGGGGGCCGTATCGAAGGCCGAACGCCGCCCCCGAGGTCGTGACGTCGTTTCGAGTTCGCTCTACTTGATGAACTCGATCTCGACGCGCCGGTTCTCCGGATTGCGCACGCCGTCGTCGGTCGGCACCAGCGGCGCGCCTTCGCCGAACTCGCTGACCTGCATCAGGTCCGACGACACGCCGGCCGCCGCCAGGGCCTCGGCCACGTTGGCCGCGCGCCGGGCGGAGAGCGCCAGGTTGTAGTCGTCGCTGCCGGCGCGGTCCGCGTGACCTTGGACCGTGATCGAAGCCGGGCCCATCTCGGCCGCCGCGGCCGCGATCTCGCTGATCACGCCCACGGCGCTGTCCGCGGTCGTCGCGACGTCGAAGCCGAAGTAGATGATGTACTTCACCGGACCCATTTCCTCGGCCATCGGCGCGGGCTCGAGGGCCTTCAGCACGTTGGCGAGCGCCGGCTCGAAGGCGCCACGGCAGCGGTTGATGTCCTCGGGCTGGTGACCTTCCTCCTGCTGCTCGATCCAGCAGTCGTACATGGCTTGCGCGTGCGCCACGTCGGCTGGGGCGGCCGCGCGGCCACCGGCATCGAGCGCCGCGATCAGACGCGCGCTCGCGTCCTCGAAGTCAGGCAGCATGTCGGCGGGAAGGTCCCAGGCCGACGGCTCCCACGGCAACACTTCCTCGCCGCCCGCGGCAAGCTACGCCTTGGCGGCGTACTTGGAAGCATCCTCGAAATCGTACTCCGCGACCGACTTGTCGGCCAGCGTGACGTACTCCGCGAACAGCGCCTTGGCGAAATCGCTGCCCTGGGGATCGAGCGCGCGCACATCGTCGACGTCGACGAAGGCGCAGCTGCTGACCAGAACCGCGAGCGCGCCGGCGCCCAGCAGTCGAATGAAGCTCATGATATCAACTCCCGCATGACGTATCCGAAGCACTGATCCTACGCGGAACGGCAGCCTTGCCTCGGGTGCCCGCCGCCACAGTTGAAGTATTGCCGTGCGACGGACCACGCAACTCGCGAAACCGCGAAAATCATGCGCGTACGTAGTCGGAGCCTCGGCAAGCCGCGATCGGCTCACCGACGTGATCTTGGGCCCGACCGGCATGTCGGTCCAACCAATCAGCATACAGGACTACACCACGGCGCGAGGCACGCTGGTTGCGCATGCAACCAGGTTCAGCGGCCCCGACGCCGTCAGGATACGTTAACTATGAGGCCAAAGCCGCCCGCCAAGCGCCGGCCGCGTGGCGTCAATCGACGCCGACCGCGATCAGCGATCAAGCAGAATGACCGAATCCTCGCGCCAGCTCAACCACACCGGCTGATCCTGCCCGCCCAGCCAGCTGCGCGCCGCGTTGACGTTCTGGGCGGCCACGGCGATGGGCGCATTGCGCCCCTTGACCGCGACGTAGTAGTGGCTGCGATCGCCGAGATAGGCTGCGGCGCTCATGCGGCCCTCGATGACGTTATGGCTCGCCGAGGGACGGCTGGGGTTCAGATTGATCTTTTCCGGCCGGATCGCGACCGTGATCGACGCGCCCGACGCCGGCAACTTGGCGGCGAAAGGACGGGTCCGGACATCGCCCAGCGGGCCCGCGTCCACCACGGCGTTGGCCTCCTCCATGCTCTTCACTGTGCCGTCGAAGAAATTCATGGTGCCGATGAACCCGGCCACTTCCTTGCAGTTGGGCGATTCGTAGAGGCTGGTCGGCGTATCGATCTGCAGCACCTTGCCCTGGGAAATGACCGCGATGCGGTCGGACATGGTGAGCGCTTCCTCCTGGTCGTGGGTCACGAACACGAAGGTGATGCCGACGTTGCGCTGAAGCGCGCGCAGCTCAAGCTGCATCTCCTCGCGCAGCTTCTTGTCGAGCGCGCCGAGCGGTTCGTCGAGCAGCAACACCTTGGGCCGCTTGATCAGGGCGCGGGCGAGCGCGATGCGCTGGCGCTGGCCGCCCGAAAGCTGGTGCGCCGCGCGGCTGCCGAAACCCGGCAGCTTGATGAGCTCGAGCATCTGGTCGATCTTGCCGTCCAGCTCCTTCTTCGACAGGCCTGCGTCGCGCAAGCCGTAGCCGATGTTCCGGCGCACATCGAGGTGCGGGAAGATCGCGTAGCTCTGGAACACCATGTTGGTCGGCCGGTGGTTCGGTGCGACGCCCGCCATGCCCTGGCCGTCGATGAAAATGTTGCCCTTGGTCGGCTGCTCGAAGCCCGCGAGCAGGCGAAGAAGCGTGGTCTTGCCACAACCCGAGGCACCCAGCAGCGAAAAGAACTCGCCGCGCGCGATGTCGAAGGATACGTCGTCGATCGCGCGGACGGGTCCAAAGTGCTTGGAGCAACTGGTGATCTTGATAATCGCGTCGCTCGTGGCCATGACTGTCTATCCCTATCCTGCCGTGGGCTTGGTGGTGGCGGTGCCGCGACGCCGGATCCACTCGGCCACCGCGACGAGGACCATGGTCACCGTCAGGATCAAGGTCCCAAGGGCCAGCACGCTCGGCAGCTTCGCCGGGAAGCGCAACTGGCTCCAGATATAGATCGGCAAGGTGACCTCGTTGCCGGCCAGGAAGAAGGCCAGGATGAATTCGTCGAACGAGATCAGGAACGTCAGCATGATGCTGGCGATGATGCCCGGCAGCGCCAGCGGCACCGTGACCCGCCAGAAGGTCTTCCACGCGTTGACCCCCAGGTCGAGCGACGCTTCCTCCAGGCTCTTGTCGAAGCCTTCGAGCCGAGAGATCAGCACCAGCATGCCGAAAGGCACGCAGATCAGCACGTGGCTGACGCCGATGGTGAACAGCGAGAGTTCCAGCCCGACCTGATTGGTCAGCACCAGCAGCGCGATGCCCAGGATGATGCCCGGCACCACCAGCGGCAGCATGATGAAGCTGGCCATCGGCCCCTTGCCCGGCATCGTGTAACGCGTCATGGCCTTGGCGGCCAGCATGCCGAAGAGCGTGCTGGCCAGGCACACCACCGCGCCGACCTTGAGGCTGTTGTAGAGCGCGTCGAGCAGGCCCGTGCTCTTGGCCATCTGGCGGTACCACTCGAACGTGAAACCCTTGATCGGGAACGCCACGTAGATCGAGTCGTTGAACGAGAACAGCGGCAGAAAGAGCGGCGGCACGTAGAGAAACGCGATGTAGAGCACCGCGTACACGAAGAGCCACCCGTACCGGTTGCCCTCCACCACCTTGGAGGGGGAGTACTCGACCGGTTGCCCGGCGTCAGCGCGCGTGCTCATTTCGCCCTCACTCGGCCGAGGCTCATGACGTAGAGGAAGATCAGCACCACGATGGTGATGGCGATGGCCATCACGATCGACAGCGCCGAGCCGAGCGGCCAGTTGTTCGCCTTGCCGAACTGCGACTGGATGATGTTGCCGATCATGATGCCTTCGGTGCCGCCCACCAGCTTGGGCGTCACGTAGTCACCAACCGTGGGGATGAACACCAGGAGCCCCGAGGCGATGACACCCGGGACCGAGAGCGGCCACGTGATACGCCAGAAGCGGCGGAACGGGCCGTCGCCCAGGTCGGTCGCCGCCTCGAGCAGCGAACGGTCGATCTTCTCGAGCGAGACGTAGATCGGCAGGATCGCGAACGCGGCCCATGCGTGCGCCAGCACGATCAGCACCGCGGTCGGGTTGTAGAGCAGGAATTCCAGCGGCTCTGAGATGATGCCCAGCGACATCAGGCCCGAATTGATCACGCCGTTGAAGCCAAGGATGATCTTCCAGGTAAACACTCGCAGCAGATAGCTGGTCAGGAACGGCACGCTGATCAGGATGATCCACAGGTTCTTGTTGCGGCGAACCTTGAACGCCAGGAAGTAGGCGAACGGGTAGGCCAGGATCAGCGTCGTGACCGTGACGCCGAACGAGATCTGCATCGATTTCCAGAGCAGCCGGATGTAGATCGGCTTGGCGCCTTCGGCGCCCCACAGCCAACCGAGCGCCTGCTCGTAGTTGGCCAGGGTGAACGTCTCGTCGATGGTCAGGTAGTTCTGGGTCCAGAAGCTGTGCGCCGCCAGCATGAACACCGGCAGGCACATGGCCAGGACCATCACCGCGAGCGTCGGTGACAGCAGGGCATAGCCGCGCGCCCATTCATGGCGCAGGAAGAACCTTTGGATCCTGCTGTCCTGCCGCACGATCGGCGCGGGCGACGTCAACACCCCTGCTCGGTCTGCCATTACGTTATCCTTTATCCTTTCACGAAGGGCCATCCGCCGCCGGCTACCGGCGGCCACGCGTGATGTGTCGATGGTTCTGGGTCGTCACCGTGCCTCCTGTCCCCCGAGCCGCGGTCCCGCGGGCGGACGCAGCCGCCACGGGCCGTCATTTGCCGGCCTCGTCAGGACTCTTAGCCGCTGGAGTGCCATCGCGCAACCGGCCATCGCATCGATGGCTGGTTAGCGAGAGCGGCGGCAACTGGCCACGCTCAGATCGCCGCGTTGGCCTTGATGTCGTTGAAGAAGTTCACGTACTTGTCGTTCAGTTCGCCCACCAACGGCTGGAACAGGATGCCGTCGGCCAGCATTTCGCTGGGGTCGGTCGAGAAACCCAGAGCCGCGAGCGATTCGGGCGAGGCGATCTCGAAGGCCACCTTGTTGCTGTGACCGTAGCCGTATTCCTCGATGAGGAACTTGCCGGCCTCGGGCGAGATCCAGGCGTCGATGAAGTCGTGCACCATGGCACTGTCGCCTTCGCCGGTGTTCAGCGCGCTCAGGCCGCACAGCCACGTGAAGATGCCTTCCTTCGGGTTGGCGTACTTCACCGGGATGCCCTGTTCCGTGAGGCTCTTGACCGCCTCGTTCCAGGCGTAGGCCGCGACGACCTCGCCGGCCGCCATCGCCTGGCCGAACTCGGAGGGGTCGGACCAGTAGAAGCGCGCGATCTTGGCCTGCTTCTCGAGCAGCGGGCGCACCTGCTCGAGCTGCTCGTCGGTCATGCGGAAAATCTGATTGCGGTCCAACCCGATCAGCAGCCCGGCGATCTCGATGTTCGACTCGCCGTCCGACGGCGCGATCTTGCCCGCGTAGGTTTCGTCGAACAGGATGCCCCAGGACTCGTCGTGCTGGAACGCCGGGTCGACCATGTCGGTGCGGTAGATGACCGACGAGTTGCCCCAGTCGGTCGGCACCATGTGCACGGCGCCCTCGATCACCACGCCTTCAGCCGTTTGCAGCGCCGGGATGACGTTCGGCCAGTTGGACAGCTTGGACGTGTCCACGGGAACCGTCATGCCGCCGTCCTTGAACTGGTAGACGGAGTAGGTGCAGGGGTGCATGACGTCGCACTTGAAGCCCGTGCGGATCTTCTGGAACGCCTCCTCCTCGCTGGCGAAGATGGCAAAATCCGGCGGGCTGCCGTGCTTCTCGGCGTAGCCGGGCATCAGCTCGGGGATATCGTAGCCGCTCCACTCGAACACGGTGATCTGGTCCGAGGCGCGCACGTGCACGGGCATGGCGGTGACGCCGACACCGAAGGCGGCGGCGGCACGAATCATGTCGCGCCGTGCCACGCGCCCCTGGGCCATGCGGTCGACAAACTTGATGCAGTTCATTGGGTATGCCTCCCGGTCTTTGTTCATGGATCGGGCCCTAGGGCCTGCGATTGACGACGATACTGATCCCTTTCGCGACGCCCCCGCAAGCGCCATGATCGCGACCTCCGAAGGGCTGGCGCGATCGTGATCGGGGCGCCGTCCTAGCGTCCGAGCTGGCCGTTGCGCGCGACCGCGCCGATCATATTGAGCACGATGCGCGCGACCGTCATGGCCGACATGCCGTCCGGATCGCGGTGCGGCGCCAGCTCGACGATGTCGAAACCGACGATGCGGCCCTTGCGCGCCAGGCCGTGCAGGATATCGACGGTCTGGTGGAACGACAGCCCGCCAGGGTTGGGCGCGTTGACTGCCGGGATCACCGATGGGTCCAGGCCATCGCAATCGATGGTCACCAGGAAGCGATCGCCGGGCACCTGGTCGACGACCCAGGCGGCACCCTTTGCGTGCACATCGCGGGCCCCGACGAAGCGCACGCCGTGGGCCAAGGCGTCCTTGACCTCGGCCTCGCGGGCGCTGCCCACGCCGCGCTGGCCGATCTGCACCATGCGCATGAACCACGGCATCTCGGAGGCCCGCCGCATGGTCGAGGAATAGCCTTCGGTGATGCCGCCCACCTCGTGGCGCCAGTCGATGTGGCTGTCGACCTGCACCAGGGTGATCGGCCCCTTGTCCGCGAATGCCCGGAAGAACGGGATCGGCACGCTGTCGTCGCCACCGATCATGATGGGCAGGGCACCTGAATCCACGATCTTGCGCGCCGCAGCCGTGGCCAGGCGCGAGGACCCAGCGACGTCGGTGGGGTCGTGGGGTACGTCGCCGCAGTCCACCAGGCGCACGTCGCGGCCGCCGAACAGCGGACCGCCGAGGTCGAAGTCCCAGTGCTTCAGGTAGCCGGGGTTGTACGTGGTCTCGCGCCGCACCGCGCGCGCCATGCCGATGGAACTGGCGGCGTAGGTGTACGTGTTGTCGCGGTAAGGCACGCCATGGGGGATGCCGAGGACGGCGATGTCGGCCTCCAGCCGATCCAGGTCCGCGACGCGCGGCGCGTCCAGGAATCCTTGGAAGCCCTGTGGATAGTGGGTGAGCGCGGTCATGTCGTTCTCCCTCGGTTGGCGTGGGCGGATGAGGACTCTATCCCGATGTGGGCGGCTGGCTGCGTGCGAACCACGCGGCCAGCATGGAGGCCCCCGAGATTAGGCCGACGGCGACCCAGGCGTCGGGCGCGACCCTTTGCCCAAGCGCGACGAGCCCGACCAAGGTCGCGGCCACCGGCTCGATCGACAGCAGAACGCCGTAGCGCGTGGGCGACACGGTCTTGAGCGCGAGATACTCGAACAGAAGCGGCAATGCCGACGCGAACAGCGCGACGCCAACGACCGCGACCATGGTGTGCGGCGCGCCGGCGGCCGTGGCCAGGGCACGGGGCCCGACGAAGGGCAGCAGCACCAACGCCGCCACCGCCATCGCCAACGTGAGCCCGACACCGCCGTCCAACGTGCGCCCGAGCCGCCGCCCGATCAGGATAAACGCGGCCCAGCCGGCTGCGGCCCCGGCCGCGCACGCGACGCCTATGGGATCGAGCCTCTCACCCACGTCGGGTGCCAGCACCGCTACGCCCGCGCCCGCGAGCAGAACAGTGGCGATGTCGATCGTCCGGCGTGAAGTGGCGAGCGCGAGGACCAACGGACCCAGCAGTTCGATGGACGCGGCGATGCCGAGCGGGATGCGGTCGATCGCACCATAGAACGCGCCGCTCTGGGCGACCATGGTCAGGCCGAGCGCCACGATGCCCGCGGGCGACGACCGCGCGGCGCCGATGATCGCGCGCCGGTGCGCGAGGCACAGCACCGCGGCGCCAAACGCCATGCGCAGCGCGAGCAGCGCCAGCGGGTCGTAGATTGCGAACAGGGCGATCGCCAGGGCCGAGCCGCCCTGGATCGAGACGATCGCCAGCAGCACGAGCGCCGGCCCAGGAATCCGGTTCAGGGTATGGGGCGTCACGGCGCCAACCCCCGGGATGCCGGCACCGCGGCGCGCGCGGTGCCGGCCTGGCCCAGGATCGCTAGAACCCGTCGCGGCAGACGGCGCTCAGCTTGTTGCCGTCCGGGTCGCGCACATAGCAGGCGTACCAGTCCGGCGCGTAGGGGCGCAGGCCCGGCTTGCCGTCGTCGCTGCCGCCGTTGGCCAGCGCGGCGGCGTGGAACGCGTCCACCATGGGGCGGGTCTTGGCGGGGAACGCCAGCATGGTGCCGTTGCCGTGCCCGGCGGGGCGCGATTTGTCGAACGGGCGCGTGATGTAGAACACGGTCGTCTTGGAACCCGGCGCGCCGTAGCCGATTTCGGTGTCGTCGGCCATGTTGCGCTCGAACCCCAGGGCCTTCATGACCGGGTCGTAGAACCGGGTCCCGCGCGCCACGTCGTTGGTGCCGATGGTGATGTAGTAGAACATCGGCGGCCTACTTCGCCTTAGCGCAGTAGGCGCAGATCTTGTTGCCATCGGGATCGCGAGCGTAGGCGACGTAGTTGCTGCCGTCGGCCGGGCGCGGGCCGGGCTTGCCCTCGTCGGTGCCGCCGTTGGCCAGCGCGGCGGCGTGGAACGCGGCGACCGCCTTCTTCGACTTCGCGGCCAGCGAGATCATGGTGCCGTTGCCGAAGCTCGCGGCCTTCTTGTTGAACGGCTTGGTCACGAAGAACGCCGACTTCTTGGGCGCGGCCTTCGGCCCGTAGCCGATGTAGCGCTTATCGCTCTGCGTGCGCGCGAGACCAAGCGGCGCCAGCGCAGCGTCGTAGAACTTCTGGGACTTCTTGATGTTGTTGGAACCGACCATGACGTAGGCGAGCATGTGAACCTCCTTGCCGCGGGGCGCGGAGGATGACGCCCGCCGGGCCGCGCCGTCAACGGCGCATTGGGGTGGTGGAACGAAAGCGGGGCGCCTTGGCGCCCCGCTGGGTCGTTGTCGTCGTGCTGTGGTTCGCGTCAGGCCGCGGACCTGGAGCCCTCGATCACCTGCGGCTCCTTCGCCGCCTTGATGCCGATCTTGATCTGGCGGGGCTTCATGGCCTCGGGCACCTCGCGTACGAGGTCGACGTTCAGCAGTCCGTTGACCAAGGACGCGCCGGCGACCTTGATGTGGTCGGCCAGGCTGAACTTGCGCTCGAAGGCGCGCGTCGCGATGCCGCGATGCAGGAACCGGCGCTCGCCTTCGGCCGCGCCCTGAAGCCGGCCCGCGATGACCAGAAGATTCTCCTGCGCGGTCACGGTCAGATCGCTCTCGCCGAAGCCCGCCACCGCCATGGTGATGCGATAGGCGTCCTCGCCGGTCTTCTCGATGTTGTACGGCGGATAACCGTTGGTCGGCTCCTCGCCGCCGAACGCCGCGTCGAACAGGTCGCTCAGTCGGTCGAAGCCGACGGTCGAGCGGAACAGGGGGGAAAGATCGTAGGCACGCATGGTCACATCCTCCATCGAGCAACATGACATTTAAGGGTCCGCGCGAGCCACCGCTTGGGCCGGGACCGCGCCGTCGGGCCCGTTACGGCGCCCGACACCCTCCATGTAGGTCGCTCGATCGGACCGTCAAGGCCCGCGAGTCGTTCGCACGTGCTCGTGCGCCGGACCGGGATCAGTGGATGCGCAGCAGGGCCTCGGCGTGGCGCACGCGCGCCGGGCGGATCAGCGGCGCCTGGGCCACGCGGACGGAATGCAGCGGCCCATCCAGATTCCTCTGCCAGAACTCCAGGAACGGGTGCAGGACCGGATAGCGCGGCGCCAGGTCGAGCGCCTGCCAGACGAAGGTTTGCAGCAGGGGCGGGTGGTCGGGCATGCGATAGAGAATCTCGGCCGTGGTCAGGCGATAGCCTTCAAGCTGGCAGGCGAGGTCACTGGTGGTCATGGGCTCGGTACCTCCGGGTACGAAACCGTCGTTGTCGTCGCGCAGGCGACGTCCCCTGGCACCGCCCATGCAAAGAACATGCTTAACGCGGCACGACCACAGCAACGGCCGTCACGGTCGTGGTCGAACATTGGCAATCGACCGGCGCGGCTGCTGACGGCGGGGGTGTGAACCGGTCTGTTTGTCTTGGGCATTCCGCGATTGGACACGCGATCGTTTAGCGGACCCCTAACCGAACGCGAGGGCCTCCATCCGATGGGTCCGCATCGCGCCGATCCAGCCTCAGATGCGTCGCAGGGGGCTTGACAGACGCCCTCGGGACCACTAACTCCCCAGCACTCGCCGGGGGAGAGTGCTAACAAGAGCCTCCGGCTACGTCCGCACTCTGGACACGAACCAGCTGTTGGGAGGAAAAATCCATGGAATTCAGGCCTTTGCATGACCGCGTTGTGGTTCGCCGCATCGAAGAGGGCGAGCGCACCGTGGGCGGCATCATCATCCCCGACACCGCCAAGGAGAAGCCGATGCAGGGCGAAGTCATCGCCGTCGGCCCCGGCGGGCGCGACGACGCAGGCAAGCTCGTCCCGCTCGACGTCAAGGCGGGCGACCGCGTGCTGTTCGGCAAGTGGTCGGGCACCGAGGTCAAGCTCGATGGCGAGGAGCTCCTCATCATGAAGGAGTCCGACATCATGGGCATCATCACCGGTGCCGTGAAATCCAAGAAGAAGGCCGCCTAGTCGGCGCATTCAGGAGGAACCAAGATGGCAGCGAAGGAAGTCAAGTTTGCGGGTGACGCGCGCTCGCGCATGCTGCGCGGCATCGACACCCTGGCCGAAGCGGTCAAGGTGACGTTGGGCCCCAAGGGCCGCTGCGTCGTGCTCGACAAGTCGTTCGGCGCGCCCCGCATCACCAAGGACGGCGTCACCGTCGCCAAGGAGATCGAGCTCGCCGACAAGTTCGAGAACATGGGCGCCCAGATGGTGCGCGAGGTCGCCAGCAAGACCAACGACCTGGCGGGCGACGGCACCACCACGGCGACGCTGCTCGCGCAGGTCATCGTGCGCGAGGGTGTGAAGACCGTGGCCGCTGGCATGAACCCCATGGACGTGCGTCGCGGCATCGACCTGGCGGTCGACACGGTGGTTGCCGATCTCAAGAAGCGGTCGAAGAAGATCTCGACCGAGGAGGAGATCGCCCAGGTCGGCACCATCTCGGCCAACGGCGACCGCACGGTCGGCGACATGATCGCCAAGGCCATGCAGAAGGTTGGCAAGGAAGGCGTCATCACGGTGGAAGAGGCCAAGGGCATCGACACCGAGCTCGACGTCGTCGAGGGCATGCAGTTCGACCGCGGTTACATCTCTCCGTACTTCATCACCAACGCGGAGAAGATGATCACCGAGCTGGACAACCCCTACATCCTGATCCACGAGAAGAAGCTCTCGGGCCTGCAGGCCATGCTGCCGGTGCTCGAGTCGATCGTGCAGTCGGGCCGTCCGCTGCTGGTCATCGCCGAGGACGTCGAGGGCGAGGCGCTGGCCACCCTGGTTGTCAACAAGCTGCGCGGCGGCCTCAAGGTCGCGGCGGTCAAGGCGCCGGGCTTCGGCGATCGCCGCAAGGCGATGCTCGAGGACATCGCGATCCTGACCGGCGGCCAGGTCATCAGCGAGGATCTCGGCATCAAGCTCGAGAACGTCACGCTCGACATGCTCGGCCGCGCCAAGAAGGTCGAGGTCGCCAAGGAGACCTCGACGATCGTCGGCGGCTCGGGTGAAAAGAAGGGCATCGAGGGTCGCTGCAACCAGATCCGCGCGCAGATCGAGGAGACCACGTCCGACTACGACCGCGAGAAGCTGCAGGAGCGGCTGGCCAAGCTGGCCGGCGGCGTCGCGGTGATCAAGGTCGGCGGTTCGAGTGAGGTCGAGGTCAAGGAGCGCAAGGACCTGGTCGAGGACGCGCTGAACGCGACCCGCGCCGCGGTCGAGGAAGGCATCGTGGCGGGCGGTGGCTCGGCGCTGCTCTACTCGACGAAGGCGCTGGCCAAGGTGCAGCCGGGCAACGACGACCAGCGGGCCGGTGTCGACGTGATCCGGCGCGCCATCCAGTCGCCGGTGCGCCAGATCGCCGAGAACGCCGGCATCGACGGCGCCGTGGTCTCGGGCAAGCTGCTCGAGGGCAAGGACACCAACTACGGCTTCGACGCCCAGAACGAGGTCTACACCGACATGGTGAAGGCCGGCATCGTCGATCCGACCAAGGTGGTGCGCGTCGCGCTGCAGGACGCCGCTTCAGTGGCGGGCCTGCTGATCACGACCGAGGCCATGGTCGCCGAGAAGCCGAAGAAGGAAGCCGCGGCTCCGGCCGGCGGGCCTCCGGGCGGCATGGGCGACATGGACTTCTAGTCCAGTCGAACGAGCCTACGAATGGGGCCGCGCGGGCAACCGCGCGGCCCCACTTGTTTCTGATCGGCGCGGGCGCTGGTCTACACTCCCGCGATCGCTGGGAGGCCGCTCGTGGAACGTCAGGACCGTCGGCTCGCCGCCATCCTCGCGGCGGATGTGGAAGGCTACAGCCGGCTGATGGGCGCCGACGAGGCCGGCACGCTAAGGTGCATTGCGGCGTACCGCGCCGTCATCGACGGCCATGTGGCGGCGCCCATAAGGGCCGCATCGTCGGTAGCGCGGGAGACAGCCTGCTGATCGAGTTCGGCAGCGCGGTCAAAGCCGTGGCCTGCGCCATCTCCGTCCAGGACGATCTCCGCGCGCGCAACACGGCGTTACCCGCGGACCTCCGCATGGCGTACCGCATCGGCATCAACCTCGGCGACATCGTGGTCGATGGCGCAGATATCCATGGCGATGGCGTCAATGTCGCCGCCCGCATCGAAAAGCTGACCCCGGCCGGCGGCATCTGCGTCGCGCAGAACGTCCACGAGCAGGTCGAGGGCAAGGTACCTTGCCGGTTCAAGGGCCTAGGCGAGCACGCGGTCAAGAACATCGCCAAGCCGGTGCGTGTGTTTCAAGTCGAGGCCGTCGCCATCGAGACGCCGAACCAGCCACGGCTGTCCGATGAAGATAAGGCGTCGGTCGCAATCCTGCCCTCCGCCAACATGGGTGGCGATGCGGACCAGGAGTTCTTCTCCGACGGCATCACCGAGGACATCATCGCCCAGCTCAGCCGGTCCCACGAACTGCTGGTGACGGCACGCAACTCATCATTCGTGTTCAAGGGCCACAATGTCGACGTCAAGGACGCGGCCGCCAAGCTCGGCGTGCACTACGTGGTCGAGGGCAGCGTGCGCAAGGCGGGCAAACGCGTGCGCATTACGGCGCAGCTCATCGACGCCGAGACCACCAAGCACGTGTGGGCCGAGCGCTACGACCGCGACCTGGCCGACGTCTTCGAGGTCCAGGACGAGGTCGCGCGTACCATCGCAACGATCGTCGCCGGCCGAGCCAAGGCGGTGGGCGCCGAGCGCGCCCATCGGCGGCCGACCGACAGCCTGTCCGCCCACGAGAACTACCTCCGCGCCCGCGAGCACATGCGGGGCTACGAGAATGCCCCCAAGGCCGAGCCGTTCCTGTTGAGGGCGATCGAGCCCGACCCGCGGTTTGCCTTGGCCCACGCCTTGTTGAGCCCCGTCAATGTGGTCAGGTTCTTTGTCGAGGGCGATCCAAGATTCTTGGAGGTCGCGCTCGGTCATGCCAGGAACGCCATCGAGCTCGACCGCCAGGAGGCGTGGTGCCATATGGCCATGGGCCACCCGCTCGTCTTCTTGAACCGTCTGGACGAAACTGATCCCTATCTGGACCGGCCGTGGCGCTCAATCCGAACGACCCGTTCTTTCTCGTGCTGCATGCCATGTGGCTCAACTACATCGGCCGCAATGACGAATCCCTCACCGAAATGGAAGCCGTGCTGCGTCGCGACCCATTCCCTTTGGACTGGTACTGGGACGTCTACTCGGTACCCCTCGTCGTCGCGGAGCAGTACGAAAGCGCGATTGGCGCCATCGAGCGGGCCGTCGAGATCACCCCTTGGGCGCACGCTTATCTCGCCATCTGTCATGTCGGTCTCGGGCGGCTCGACGAAGCGCGCGATTGCGCGTCGACGTATCGAGAGACGTCGACGGATGGCACGGTCAGGGGGGTTCTGCGCAGCGAACCCCTGCACGATCCCGCCGTTGTCGCGCGCTTCAGGGCGGCCCTGCTCGCCGCCGGCGTGCCGGAGCGTTGAACGGCGACGGTAACCGCAAGACACATAGGGGATTGTGATTGGGGAGCGAGAAGCCTATCGTCTCCCTTGGCCGCTCCGGACCGCGCCCGGCACGGGCCGAGTCCCAGCCCGGGCGCCTCCAGAGAGGGTCTCCCATGCTCTCCATTCATCCTTCAGTTGACGGCGGCCTGAAGCCCGCTGCGAGTGGCTTCGCCGGCGGCACCCTGAGTTGCCAGTGCAAGCAGAACCCGGTGCAGGTGACCATCAAGGGCCAGTGCGCCCATAACCACGTGTGCGGCTGCACCAAGTGCTGGAAGCCCAAGGGTGCCCTGTTCTCCCAGGTCGCCGTGGTGCCGCGCGACAACGTCAAGGTCAGCGCCGGCGCCGACAAGCTCAAGGCCGTCGACGCCGCGGCCGCGATCCAGCGCCACGCTTGCAAGGACTGCGGCGTGCACATGTACGGCCGCATCGAGAACAAGGCGCGCCCGTTCTACGGCCTCGACTTCATCCATACCGAGCTGTCGAAGGACAGCGGTTGGGCGCCCGCCGAGTTCGCCGCGTTCGTCCCCTCGATCATCGAATCGGGTGCCAAGCCCGACCAGATTGGCGCGGTGCTCTCGCGTCTGCGCGAGCTCAAGCTCGAACCCTATGACTGCCTGTCGCCGCCGCTGATGGACGCCATCGCGACCCACGTGGCGAAGTCCAAGGGCGTGCACTAAACACGAGCCTGGGTCAGGGCCGCGTCGGTTGGCGCGGCCCCGTGCCGCGCGAGGATCGCCATGCGCAACGCCCTGTTCCCGGCCGAGGGCCGGCCGTGGCCGGAGGTGCGCGCCGAACTGCACGCGCGCCAGGCCGACGACGTGCGCTGGAACGAAGGGCGCATGCTCACGTCGTCCTACGTCATCGACGGCGACCACGTGCTGCTCCTGCGCGAGGCGAGCGCCGACTTCCTGGTCGAGAACGCGATCTACGCCGGAGAGTTCGCCAGCAAGCCAGGCACCGGGTTCGGCAGCCTGGTCGGCCTGCGCGACGAACTGCTCGCCATGGTGCTCGAGCTGTTCAACGCGCCGGCGGGGGCCGGCGGCACGCTGACCAGCGGCGGCACCGAAAGCATCCTGCTCGCTGTGCTGGGCGCGCGCGAATGGGCGAAGCGCCATCGCCCGAAGGCGCGCGCGCCGCGCATCGTCGTGCCGCGCACGGCGCACGCGGCCTTCGACAAGGCGGCGTTCTACTTCGGTCTGGCGGTTACGCGCGTGGCCCACGGCCGCGACGGCCGCGCCGACGTCCAGGCCACCGCCGACGCGCTCGACGACGACGTGATCATGATGGTGGGCTCGGCGCCGTGCTACCCGTTCGGCGTCTTCGATCCGCTGGCGGACCTCGCGCGGCTCGCCGAGGGGCGGGGCATCTGGTTCCACGTCGACGCCTGCGTCGGCGGCTACCTGGCGCCGTTCGTCAGGCGTCTCGGGCACCCCGTGCCCGACTTCGACCTCGGGCTGGCCGGCGTGTGGTCGCTCTCCGCCGATCTACACAAGTACGGCTTCGCGCCCAAGAACCTGTCGAGCGTGCTCTACCGCGACGGCGCCTTGCGCGAGCTTTCGACCTTCTCGTTCCGGGATTGGCCCGCCGGTGCCTACACCACGGCGGGCATGGGCGGCTCGCGCACCGGCGGGCCGATCGCGGCGACCTGGGCGCTGTTCCACGTGCTGGGCGAGGTGGGGTACCTGGAGGCCGCGCGCACCATCATGGCGACGCGCGATCGCCTCTACACCGGGCTCGATCGGCTCGGGCTTCGCGTCCACGGGCGGCCCGAACTCGGGCTGGTCAGCTACGGCTCCGACACACTCGACATGGCGGCGGTGGCGGACGTGATCGACGAACGCCGATGGTCTATCGGCCGCGGGCTGGAACCCGACCGCATCATCAACCTGATCAACCCGATCAACGCCGGCTCGATCGACGCCTACCTGGACGACTTGGAAGCGGCCGTCGTGGCGGCGCGCGCCGGGCGCCGGCGCTCGGCCACGGCGGCGGTCTACACGCGCGGCTGAGCGATCATGACCGACGAGGATCGGACGGTCGCCGACCTGCTGCGTTCGGCCGTCGATAGCGCGGTGGTGCCGAGCTACCGGCGGCTCGCCGATCACGAGCGCCACGAGAAGGGGCCGGGCGACGCGGTCACCGCCGCCGATCGCGAGGCGGAGGCGATCATCGAGGCGGGCCTGCGCCAAATGGCACCCGACTCGCTGGTGGTCGGCGAGGAGGCGGCGTCCGCCGAACCCGCGTTCCTCGAACGCGCGCGCGACCACGAGACCGTCTGGTTCGTCGATCCCCTGGACGGCACCAACAACTTCGCCGCCGGCATCCCGTTGTTCGATGCCATGATCGCCAAGGTGGTGGGCGGGCGGACGCGCGCCGCGTGGATCCTCGATGCGCTGGGCGGCCAGATGGCATGGGCCGGGCTTGGCACGGGTGCCTTGCTTGACGGCGAACGGCTGGCGGTCGCCGCGCCCGAGGCACCGGCGCGCATTGAAGGGGCGATTGCGCTCCGCTTCTTCAAGGGCGGTGCCGCCGGGGCCGTCGCCGAACGCTTCGACCGCGTCGGCTTCGTCATGCAGCCGCGTTGCGCCGCCCTGACCTATCTGTGGCTCGCCTCGGGACGCCTGCACTACGCGCTCTACCGCCGGCTTTACCCGTGGGACCACGTGGCCGGCGCGTTGCTGCACGCCGAGGCCGGCGGGTACGCCGCGCACGTCGACGGCACGGCGTACGATCCGTTCGCGCTGCCCCTGGGGCAGGGCTACCTGCTGGCGCCGGATCGCGCGTTGTGGGCGGCGCTGCGCGACGCTCTTGGCCTCGCGCCTACGCCTTGATGCGTTCGCCCTTGGGGTCGTAGAGCGGGCGCAGGGTCATGGTCGCCGGCACGCGGCGCGTGCGCACCTCCAGCTCGTAGCGGCCGGCCACCAGCCAGGCATCGTCGAGTCCCTCGGCGCGGCGCACGTAGCCGAGCCCGACCTCCTTGTCGATGGTGTGGCCGTGCCCAGCCGAGGCGATCCAGCCCACCACCTGGCCGTCGCGCAGGATCGTCTCGCGGCCCCACAGCACCACGTCCGGGTCCTCGACCGTGAAGGTGGCCAGGCGCTTGGTCAGCGGCTTGCCCTTCTGCGCGACCAGGGCGTCGCGGCCGATGAAGCCGGTGTTCTTGTCGAGCGCGACGGCGAAGCCGAGCCCCGCCTCGTAGGGCGTGTAGTCGGGGCCGATGTCGCCGGCCCACACACGATAGCCCTTCTCCAGCCGCAGGCTGTCGATCGCCCGGTAGCCGGCGTCGCGCAGGCCGTGTGGCGCGCCCGCCTGGCGCAGCGCGTCATAGGCCGTCGCCATGAACTCGGTCGGGATGTGCAGCTCCCAGCCGAGCTCGCCCACGAAGGTGATGCGTAGCGCGCGCGCCGGGGCGCCCGCCAGCGTGAGGGACCGGTGCGTGCCGAACGGGAATGCGGCGTTCGCGACGTCGTCCTCGGCGACGGCGGCCAGGATGTCGCGCGCGCGCGGACCCATCAGGGCGAGCGTGCCGTAGGCCGAAGTCACGTCGATCAGGTGCGCGTCGGCGTCCGCCGGGATGTGGCGGCGGATATGGGTGCCGTCGTGGTTGGCGAACGCTGTGCCGGTGACGATGAAGTACTCATGCTCGGCGATGCGTGTCACCGTCAGGTCGCACTCGATGCCGCCGCGCCGGTTCAGCATCTGGGTGTAGACGACACGGCCGGGCGCGCGGCCCACGTCGCCGGCGCAGATCGTCTGCAGCACCCGTTCCGCGTCGCGTCCGACCAGCGCGAACTTGGAGAAGAAGCTCTGGTCAAACAGGGCGGCGGCCTCGCGGCACGCGCGGTGCTCGGCGGCGACGGGGGCGAACCAGTTGGGCCGCTCGAAGCTGTAGCGATCGACCGGCTCGACACCCTTGGGCGCGAACCAGTTGGGCCGTTCCCAGCCGGCCTTGGCGCCGTAGACGGCGCCCGCCGCCTTCAGCCGGTCGTAGAGAGCGCTGCGGCGCAGCGGCCGGCCCGCCAGGGTTTCCTCGCCGGGCCACGCGATCAGGTAGTGGTGCGCCTGGCCCTCCAGCGCGCGTTCGCGCACCTGGATGTCCGAGCGCAGATGCGCGCCGAAGCGGCGGATGTCGGCGGGCCACAGGTCGTAGGTCGGCTCGCCCTCCAGGATCCATTCGGCCAACACCTGGCCGGCACCGCCGGCCGCCGCAATGCCGAACGAGTTGAAGCCGCAGCCGACGAACAGGCCCGGCACCTCGGGCGTTTTGCCCAGGATGAACATGCCGTCCTCAGTGAAGCTCTCGATGCCGTTGAACCAGCGCTTGATGCCAGTGGTCTCGAGCGCCGGGAACCGATGCACTGCGCCGCGCATCAGCACCTCGAACTGGTCGACATCCTCGGGCAGCAGCTTGAAGGCGTGGTCTTCGGGGATCGGCGAGGCCGTGAAGGCGCGCGGGGTCGTCTCGTAGCCTCCGAAGACCAGGCCGCCGACCTCCTCCTTGAAGTACGTCAGGTGGTCCGGGTCGCGCACGCCGGGGGCGCCGCGCTCCAACCCCTCGATGCGCTCGGTCACCACGTACTGGTGGTGTGACGGCTGCAGCGGCACGTTGACGCCCAGCCGGCGCGCCAGCTCGCGCGTCCAGATGCCGGCGCACAGCACCACCGTCTCGCAGCGGATCGCGCCGCGCGCCGTCTCGACCGCCGTAATCCGCCCGCGCGCGCGCCGGAAACCAGTCACGGCGGTGTCCTCGAGCAGGCGCGCGCCTTGGCGGCGCGCCGCCTTGGCGAAGGCCTGGGTCAGGTCCGAGGGGTTGGCGACGCCGTCGCTCGGCAGCCACGCGGCGGCGATCACGTCGTCCACGTTCATGGTCGGCATGCGCCGTTTCGCCTCGGCCGGTCCGATCAGCTCCAACACCAGGCCGAACGAACGCGCCGTGGTCGCCAGGCGCTCGTACTCGACGACACGGTCCCTGGTGCACGCCAGCCGGAGCGAGCCGGTGGTGCGCCAGCCGGCCGGCTGGTCGGTCTCGCGCGCGATCGCGTCGTAGACCGCGACCGATTGGCCCAGCAGGCGCGTGATGTTGGCGTTGTTGCGCAGCTGGCCCACCATGCCCGCCGCGTGCCACGTCGAGCCCGAGGTCAGCTTGTCCTTGTCCAGCAGGACGACGTCCTTGCCGCCGAGCTTGGCGAGGTGGTAGGCCGTCGAACAACCCATGATGCCGCCGCCGATCACGACGATGCGGGCTTGATCCGGAGGCGAAGCGGTCATCCAGGGTCTCGATGTGGGTTTTCTGTGGGAATTTGTGGAGCGACCATGGCGCACCGGGCATGACCAAGTCAAGGAATGACGGCGTGCCGGTCGATGCCGCGCTGCTGGCCTTCGCCCACCGCCTGGCGGACGTGGCGGCGGCGATCACGCTGCCGCTGTTCCGCACGCCTCTGGACGTGGCCGACAAGGGCGACCGCGTCCACGAGGTCTCGGCCGTGACCCGCGCTGACCGCGATGCCGAGGCCGCCATGCGCGCGCTGATCCTGGCGACCCACCCGGACCACGGCGTGTTGGGCGAGGAGGGTGGCCACAGCAACACCGACGCTCGCCTCACCTGGGTGCTCGACCCGATCGACGGCACCAAGGCGTTCATCACCGGCTTTCCCACCTGGGGGACCCTGATCGCGCTCAATGACCGGGGCCGGCCGATCCTCGGCATCGCCGACCAGCCGTTCACCCGCGAGCGTTTCGTCGGCCATGACGGCACGGCTGCGCTGAACGGGCGACCGCTCGGGGTGCGCGCCTGCGCCACGCTGGCCGAGGCGCGGCTCGGCATGACCACGGTGCGCATGTTCCGCCGCGCCGAGGAGAGGGCTGCGTTCGAGCGGATGCAGGCGCGCGTGGCGCTGGTCCGACCGGGCGGCGATTGCTACAGCTACTGCATGGTCGCCCACGGGCTGCTCGACCTGGCGGTCGAGGGCGATCTGGCACCGTGGGACATCCAGGCGTTGATCCCCATCGTCGAGGGCGCTGGCGGTGTGGTCACCGGCTGGGACGGCGGCCCGGCGGCGGGCGGCGGCTGCGTCATCGCCGCCGGCGATCGGCGCGTCCACGCCCAGGCATTGGCGATCCTTCAGGAGGCCCTATGAGCGGACTGCACACGGTCGAGGTCGCGCGCGAGGTTGCCATGACCATGCGCGACGGCGTGCGGCTGATGGCCGACGTCTACACCCCGACGGGTCCGGGCCCGTACCCTGTGCTGCTCATGCGCTCGCCCTACGACAAGACCACGTCGGAGTACTTCTCGATCCTGCACCCCGAATGGTACGCGCGGCAGGGCCTGATCGTGGTCAGCCAGGACGTGCGCGGCTGCTTCACCTCGGAGGGTACGTTCAACCCGTTCCACGGGGAGGCCGAGGACGGCGTGGACACCATCGCTGCGTGCCGCCGCCTGCCCAAGGCCAACGGCCGCGTCGGCATGTACGGCTTTTCCTATCCCGGCATCGTGCAGCTCATGGCCGCGATCCACCGGCCCGACGGGCTGGCCGCCATCGCGCCCTCGTTCACCTGCGACGGTACCTATGCCGATTGGACGTACCGCCACGGCGTTCTCCAACTCGCCTTCGCCCAATCCTGGGCCAGCGCGCTCGCGGTGCCCGAGGCGTTCCGCCGGGGCAGCGATTCCGACATCGCGACGGCGCTCAACGCCGCCGGCGCCATCGCTGGGTCCTACGGTCACCTGCCGCTCGACGATCACCCGCTGATCGACCGGCGCTTCGCGCCCTTCTATTACGACTGGCTGGCGCACCCGCTGCACGACGGCTTCTGGCGCCCGTTCGACATCGCGGGGCGCTATGGCGAGATCGACATCCCCGCGCTCCATCTGGGCGGTTGGTACGACATCTTCGTCGATGGCACGATCCGCAACTTCCAGGGCCTGCGCGCAGGCGCCCGCTCGGCGGCGGCGCGCGTCGCCCAGCGCCTGGTGATCGGCCCGTGGTACCACCAGCCCTGGTCACGCGCGACGGGCGATCTGGACTTTGGGCCCTCAGGGCGCAACCGCACCGACGAGCTCGTCGTGCGCTGGTACCGCAGGTGGCTCGCCGACGACGACGATGGCATCGGGTCCGAGCCCGCGTCGAACGTCTACGTCATGGGCGCCGACCGCTGGCGCACCGACGATGACTTCCCGCCCAAGGACATGTGGCCCACGCGGCTCTACCTGCGCGGCGGGGGCCGGGCCAACGCCATCGACGGCGACGGCCTGCTTGAGGCCGCCGCGCCGGGCGCCGACGAGCCGCACGACATCTACGTGGTCGATCCGTTCGCGCCGGTGCCCAGCGCCGGCGGGCGGAGCTGCTGCCCGGCCGAGCTGGCGCCCATGGGCCCGCGCGACCAGCGCGCCATTGAGGCGCGGCCCGACGTTCTGGTGTTCACCGGCGCGGTGCTCGAACGCGACCTCGAGATCGTCGGCCCGGTCGATGTGGTGCTGCACGCCTCGGCCACCACCGACGACACAGACTTCGCGGTCAAGCTGGTCGACGTCCACCCGTGCGGCCGCGCGATCAACCTGGTGGACGGCATCCTGCGAGCCAGCCATCGCGAGCCCGGCGCCGCACCCACGCCGATCGAGCCCGATCGGGTCTACCGCTACGCCTTCCGCGTCGGGAATACGGCGGCGCGGCTCCGCGCCGGCCACCGCGTGCGCGTCGAGATCGCGGGGACGAACTTCCCGCTCTACGAACGCACGCTCAACGCCTTCCGCGCCGACCGCCACGGCGGCTATCGCGATGCGCGCGCCGCCTCCGTCCGCCTGTTCCACGACGCCGGGCGCCCCTCCCACGTGACGCTGCCCGTCGTCGACGGTTAAGGCGCGTTCACCACGATCCAGCTGGTATTCGCGGCGCGGGTGACGGCGATCACTGGGCGCCGCGGCGCCATGCGCTATTTACCATGGGCGACGAGAGGAGCGCGCGGGGACAAGCGGCGCTCCAACCTCGAAAGGGCAAACCGCCGGCGACGGCGGAACGTAAAGCAACCGGCCTAGGACCACGACGTGTCGCCAGGCGGCGGGGCTACCGACAGGAGATCGACGTGTCACTGACTAACGTGCATTCCCTGTCCAGCGACATCATCGACCAGGATCGCGCCGTCGCTCTGGCGGACCGCCGGGCCCGCGCGCTCGGCGACGCGCTGCGCCGCGAGAAGACCAAGGGCCACTGGCTGTTCGGCGTGGTCTTTCCCTTCGCGGTGGCGGCGGTTGGCGCCTTGTTCGGCGTCGCCGCCGGCGACGAGCTCGCTGACACCGCCATTGGCCGCCTTGTTCTCGAGTTGGCGCAGCCGGTGATCGACTTCCTGGCCTCGGGCAGCGCTATCCACTACCTGAACGGCTGCGCGGTGATGGTCATGGTCGGCCTGATCGCGGCGGTGCGGTCGTGACCGGCGTCACTGAAGCGTCCGCGGCCTTCCGATAGGGTCGCGGACGAGGCGCCCGGCGAACCAGGGACCGACACCCAGGGCCGAAGCGGAAATCCTCGAACAGGCAAACCGTCGGCAACGGCGGGACGCAAAGCCACCGGCCTCAGGCCCCCGATGGGGCGAGGCAGCGGGGCTGCCGAAAGGAGAACACCATGTTGTCGTCGATGCGCGTCGTCGTGTTCACCTCCCAGAAGGGCGGATCGGGCAAGACCACGCTGTCCGGCCACGTCGCGGTCCAAGCGGAGCGAGCCGGCGAAGGGCCGGTCGCCCTGATCGACACCGACCCCCAGGGCAGCCCGGCCGCCTGGTGGAACGCGCGCCGGGCGGAGACGCCGGTGTTCGTGCAGACCACCGTGCAGCGCCTGTTCGCCGACCTGGAGGAGCTGCGTGCGCGGGGCACGCGCCAGGTCATCGTCGATACGCCACCCGCCGTCACCGCCACGATCCGCAACGTCGTCGCCTTCGCTGACCTGGTGGTGATCCCGATCCGGCCCAGCCCGCACGACCTGCGCGCGGTGGGCGCCGCGCTCGACATCGTCGAAGGGCGCAACAAGCCGCTGATGTTCGTTGTCAACGACGCGACGCCGCGCGCGCGCATCACCTCGGACGCGGCCATCGTGCTCAGCCAGCACGGCACCGTCGCGCCGGTCACGATCCACCACCGCACCGACTTTGCGTCCAGCATGATTGACGGCCGCACGGTCATGGAGTGCGACGCGGACTCGCGCTCGACCACCGAGATCGTCGCGCTGTGGGACTACCTGGCCGGCCGCCTGCGCCGCATCCAGCCGCGCCCGGTGGTCGTCCAGGGCGGGCTCGACCGTACGCCCATCGGCCGCGCCGAACCGCCGGATGACATCGATCTCGACCACGCGCACGCCGCCTTCGGCTGCCGTGCCGCCCACACCGCCTGAGGACGAGGGGATAGACGATGAGCGCCATGCGCAAAGTGAAGTTCGCCGTGCTCGAAAGCTTGCTGCTGGCACGCAAGGGTACCGCCCAGCCCGCCATGGCCGAATGGTCGGAGCACGAATCGGAGGCTCTGCGCACCGATGCCGAGCCCCATGTCGAGCTCGCCAGCGGCAGTTATCACGGCAACCTGGCCACGCTGATCACCCGCCTGCACCCGGTGGCGGAACGGGTGGCCGAGGCGCCGGTGGGCGCGACGTGCCCCGTGCCGCTCGCGGTCGTGGCGCAGGCCGAGCCGACGGCCGAGGATCCGGCGGCCGCGCCGGCACCAGCCGTCGAGGACCACCGACCGATGTCCGAGGTCGTCCGCGAATGGACCGAGCGCGTGGTGCGCGACCGCCGCATCGCGGTCAACCTCCACCCGCGCGGGCTCAACCATGACCAGGCGGCGCGCTACGTCGGTCTATCGGTCTCATGCTTCACGCGCCTGGTCCCCGAAGGGCTGCTGCCCGTGGCGCTGCACTTCAGCCGGCGCCGCGTGTAGGACCTTCGCGCCCTCGACGATGCCCTCGACCGCATGAGCGGACTAAACGCCGCGGCGCAGCCCATGGTGCACGACGCCTGAGCCCGAAGCCGCCCCCGCGGCGGGCCAGCGTCCGGCGTCCTTCCCCCCAAGGGGAAGGGCGCTGTGTCGTTTTTGGAGGCGTCGGCCTAAGCCAGGGACCGGGCGACCAACTTCTGGAAGCCGTGCACCACCGGCTCCCACGTGGCCGAGAACACGGTGTTCGCCGCGACCGGCGAGGCGCGGGTCGCCTGCATGTCCTCGAGAATGCCGATGTCCTCGCTGTTGACCTCGGAGAAGAAGTCGATGATTGCACGCCGCGTGGGTCCATAGCGGTCGTGCAGGGCCTCGTCCCCGACGAAGTAGAAATCCCAGCGCTGGTGCGTGTGGCTCGCGTCCACCGGAAACTCGATCATGCTGGCGCAATGGTCCGGCCCGACCACCAGCTTAAAGGTCGGAAACAGCGCCAGGTTGAACGCGGTGCGGTTGTCCGCCGCGACGCCGGGGAAGCGGGGCAGGGCCGGATCAGCCCACGATTCGGGCAGGCCCGTGCGGATGATCGTGCCCAGGCACGCGTCCTCCAGCACCAGTTCGTGCTCCTGGAAGGGCGCTACCGCGTTCAAGCCCCGGTGCACCGTCGGCAGGTGCAGCACCTCGAGGAAGTTCTCCTCGACCAGCTTCCAGTTGGCGCCGATGTTGAAGGTCGCCGCGCTTTCGTGGCGAAGCCGGCTCAGGTCGTGGGCTTCCAGGTGGCGCGCGAAGGGCGCCATGAAGGTCTCGAAGGACGGCGCGTCGCCCGATAGGTTGACGAACAGCCAGTCGTGCCAGTGCACCATGCGCACCGGCGTGAGCCCGTGGCAGGCGCGGTCGAAGCCCGCGTCGTTCGGCTTGCCGTAGCCGCCCCAGTGGGGCGTCAGCTTCAACGCGCCCTGATGGTCGAAACCCCAGCCGTGATAGCGGCAGACCAGCGTCGGCGCGCCCTTCAGCGGGCGCGTGACCACCTTGTTGCCGCGGTGGGGGCAGACATTGTGAAAGCAGCGGACCACGCCGTCGCGGCCGCGTACGAACACCACCGGTAGGCCGGCGACGGTCGAGGGCAGGGCATCGCCCGGGTTCGGCACTTCGTGCGCGTAGCCGGCGCACATCCACGTGCGCGCGAACAGGCGCTGGTTTTCGGCCTCGAACACGGCAGGATCGGTGTAGAGGCCGGGCGGCAGGCTCGCCGCGGTCTTCGTTGGGGCGGCGACCGCGGCCCGCGTCGCAGCGTCGAGATAGCGCGCGATGACGTCGTTCATGACCGATTCCCTCGGCTTTCGCGTGCGTCCGGACACGAACTGTATCCAACGGGCGGCGCTTGTCCAGGCGGGCAGGGGCCCGGGTCGGCCCGGCTACTCGAAGGACTGGAAGGCGTCCTCGGCCGCCGCCGTCGCGGGCGCGTCGTCGGCTAGGCCCAGCTCGGCCGCGCGATGCTGATAGTAGGCGCCGCGCACCGCCGCGTAGTAGTCGAGCGAGCCCAGCCGGAGCTGATCGAGTGGGTCCATGATCTCCTCGCGCTTCGAGATCGCCTTGCCGGCGGTCAGGCCGAGGTTCGCCTCGAAGGGCAGAATGTAGCCCAGCGGATCGAGGAAGCTGTCGACCACCTAGCCGGTCGCGTCGCGCATCGTGCTGGGGCCGAACAGCGGCAGCACCAGGAACGGGCCGGGGCCCAGGCCGTAGACATAGAGCGTCTGGCCGAAATCGGCGTCGTGGACCGGCAGGCCCAGGCCTGTCGCCACGTCCAGCAACCCGCCGATCCCGGCCGTGGAGTTGACCACGAAGCGCCCGCATAGCTCGCTCGGCTATCGACCGCCGGCGCACGGCATTCACCCAGCCATGGGCGGCGAGGATCGCGTCGAAGCACGTGGTCTTGGCCGGCGTATGGCTCACGACGTTCCAGGACTTCCTGGCCACCATCGCGGCGCGAGCCGACGAGAGTGTCGAGGAGGCCCGCGTCCGGGCCGCCCGGTTGAACGAACGCATCGAGGCGCTGACCACGGCGATCGTCGCGGTCGAGGAACGCCTGGTGGCGCTCGACGAGGTTCTGGCCCAGCCGCCGGACGTCGATCCGCCGGCGGCCGCTGGGGATGCCGATGATGGCGTCGACGATCTTCTGCGCGCGGCCCAGCGGCTGCGCGAGGGCCTTGACCCTCTGGTCGCCATGCTCGCGCTGGCGAACCGCTACGTGGCGGACGTGCGGTCGCGCGCAACCGAGGCGAGCCAGGCGATCGACACCGCGCTCGATCGCATTGCGACGATCCTGGCCGGGTTCGCCGGACGTGAGGATCGCCGGCGCTTTCACCGCGTGCACGCCGATCTGAGCGCCAAGATCCTGGTCGAAGGGTCGTGGACCGACTGCCGCATCATCAACATTTCGCTCGGCGGCGCGGCGATCGACGCGGCGCTCGATTGCGGGGCCGGTCAACTGGGCCAGCTCTCGCTGCACGGCTAGGACGGCCTGATGCCGGTGATCGTCACCGGCGTGTCGCAAGGGCGCACGCACCTCTGCTTCCAGGTCACCGAGGCGCTGGAACGCTCGATCAAGTCGTTCATCGACCAGTTCCCCGTCGCCGCCTGACCCGGTTTGCGCCGACGCGCAAACGGTCTATGTAGGCGCCCGTGCTGCGCATCACCCACCTCACCTTCCGCTACGGCGGACGGCTCGTCTTCGACCGGACCAGCGCCCATGTGCCGGCCGGCCACCGTGTTGGTCTGGTCGGACGCAACGGCGCCGGCAAGACGACCCTGCTGCGCCTGATCACCGGCGAACTGGAGGCCGACGGCGGCGAGCTGGCGTTGCGCCGGGGCGCGCGCCTGGGCGTGATCAACCAGGAACCGCCCGGCGGTTCGGCGAGCCCCCTCGAGGCGGTGCTCGCGGCCGATCGCGAGCGGGCCCGGCTGCTGGCCCGCGCGGACGCCGGTGACGGCCACGACCTGGACGACGTGCACGAGCGGCTCCGCGCCATCGACGCCCATGCCGCGCCGGCGCGCGCCGCGGCGATCCTGGCCGGCCTCGGCTTCGATGCCGTGGCCCAGGCGCGGCCGCTCGCGTCGTTCTCGGGCGGCTGGCGCATGCGCGTCGGCCTAGCGGCGGCGCTGTTCCTGGAGCCCGACCTCCTGCTGCTCGACGAACCGACCAATCACTTGGACCTCGAGGCGTCCATGTGGCTCGAGACGTTCCTGCGCCGCTACCCGCGCACCCTGATCATCGTCAGCCACGACCGCCACTTCCTGAACGCCGTGGTCGACCGGGTGCTGCACGTGGACCAAGGCCGACTCACGCTCTACGAAGGCGACTACGATGCCTTCGAGCGGCGGCGCGCCGCCGAACAGGAACGACTCGCCGCGCTGCACAACCAGCAGGAAACGTACCGCAAGCACCTGCAATCCTTTGTCGACCGCTTCCGCTACAAGGCATCGAAGGCGCGCCAGGCGCAGAGCCGGCTGAAGGCGATCGCACGGCTCGAACCCCTGGCCGAGTTGACCGAGGAGCACGAGCGGCACTTCGCCTTTCCCGAACCGGCCGAACTCGCCCCGCCCCTGATGGTGCTCGACAAGGTCTCGGTCGGTTACGGCGAACGCACGGTGCTCGCGCGCCTCGACCTCAGGCTCGACGCCGACGACCGTATCGCCCTGATCGGGGCCAACGGCAACGGCAAGACCACGTTCGCCCGCCTGCTGGCGGATCGGCTGGCGCCCAGGGCGGGCGAGGTGCGCCGGGCGCGCGGGCTCAAGATCGGCTACTTCGCCCAGGACCTGCTGGCCGAACTCGATGGCCAGGGCTCGCCCTTCGTCCATGTGCAGGGGCGTCGGCCGACCTGGCGCGCTGAGCAGGTGCGCGCGTGGCTGGGGCGCTTCGGTCTGGGCGGCGATTTCGCCGCGCGCGCGGTCATCGATCTGTCCGGCGGGGAACGCACAAGGCTCGCGCTCGCGCTCGTGTGCCTCGACGCGCCACAACTCCTGGTGCTCGACGAACCGACCAACCATCTGGACATGGCGGCGCGCCGGGGCCTGGTCGACGGGCTAAACGCCTACGGTGGCGCGGTCGTGCTGGTCAGCCACGATCGCGACCTGGTCGACCTGGTGGCCGACCGCCTTTGGCTGGTCGCCGACGGCACGGTCGCGCCGTTCGACGGAGACATCGATGGCTATCGTGACCTGGTGTTGAAGACGCGCCAGACGGCCGACGAACCGCCGAGATCCGAGCCGCACCCGCCGCGCAAACCCAGCCAGGCCGAGCGGGCGCGGATCATGGCGCTGCGCCGCGCGCTGCGCGACGCGGAAGCGGCGGTCGAGCGCCTGGGCAAGGAGCAGGCACGGCTCGACGCCCGCCTCGCCGATCCCACGACCTATGGTCGCGACGGCGTGACGTTCGCCGATCTGGCGCAGCAACGCTCGGTCGTGGCGGCACGGCTGGCCCAGGCCGAGGACCACTGGCTCGCCGCCCAGGCTGCGATCGAGGCGGCGGGGCCCGACGCGGGCTGACGGCGTTCAGCGCTCCAGCGCGTCGAGCACCATGCGCTGGAAGTGGTGCACCGCGTGCTCGCTGATCTCGGAGCGCGCGCGGTCGACCATGAAACGGCCCTGGTCGTAGCCGCGCGAACGCAGGCCTTCCTGCACGTTTTCGCACAGCCGAATGTCCTCGGGCTGCAGCACGTCCTTCATGTAGCGCATCGCTTTCTCGATCTGGGGCGAGGCACACGGCGGCAGGCAGTACCAGTCCATGTGCTCGATGGTGCGTTCCGGCCCGTCAGGAATGATCTGCAGGGTGGCGACGCACGGATCGCCCGGGAACGCCCAGATGGTCAGGTTCGGCCACAGGAACCAGCCGGCATAGCCGAAGTCGACCGCGCCGGGCCCGAAGGTGTAGGCGCTGCTCGTGGTGGTGCGGGGACGATCCGCGACCTGGCTCGAATAGATGCCGTGCACGATGGTGCGGTAGGACCCCATGTCCACCAGGTCGACGAAGTCCTTGTGCGCCGGGGCGCAGTGGTAGCACTCGAGGAAGTTGTCGACGACCGTCTTCCAATTGGCCGCCAGGGTGTAGGTGTCGCGCCGGGCGAACACCATGGCGTCGAGGTCGGGCACGATGCGCCGGATCTCGCCCTCGAGCCCGCCGGCCTGCGCGACCAGCTGCACGGCCGTCGGGTCCAGGTTGACGAACACGAAGCCGGCGCACGTCTCGACCGCTACGGGCCGCAACCCGAAGGCCGCCAGGTCGAATCCCTCGACATTCTGGCTGTTGCGCGCCTGGCGCAGCGCGCCGTCGGTGCCGTAGACCCAGGCGTGGTAAGGGCAGCGGATCACCGGCGCGCGGCCCTCGCCATCCAGCAGCCGGTGACCGCGGTGTTGGCACACGTTGTAGAACGCGCGCAACGCGCCGTCGGTCCCGCGCATGACCAGCACGTGCTGGTCGTGGATGCGCGCGGTCACGTAGGCGCCCGGCTCGGCCAGGCGGCAGACGTGCGCCACCTGCCACCAGGACCGGAAGAAGATCGCCTCGCGCTCGGCCTCCAGGATAGCCGGGTCCCGGTAGAACCGTGCCGGCAGGGTGTAGGACCGCGCCGGGTCCGTGGTCAGCGGCATGTCGGCGGCGCCAAGGCGCGTGATCTGGTTCATGATCGTAAGTCCAATCCGTTCGCCCGAAGCATGGAAGGCACGTTACGGTTGGTACTTCTTGGCGACAAATGACATTCGATGCAGCCATAGCATAACATGACGTTATGGATAATCTCCGCCGCACGTTGCCGCCGTTGGACCCCCTCGTCGCGTTCGAGGCGGCGGCTCGGCTGGCCAGCTTCACGGCCGCGGCGCGCGAGCTCAACCTGACCCAGGCGGCGATCAGCCGGCAGATCCGCCTGCTCGAGGCAAACTTGGGTCAACGCCTGTTCGTGCGCGCCCATCGGCGCGTGGCGCTGACCGCCGAGGGCCGCGACCTGCAGCACACCGTCGCGCTGGCCCTCCGGCAACTGGCCCACGCCGCCCAGGACCTGCGCCGCGAACGGCCCGGCGCGCGGATCACGATCGGCGCCGATGCCGCGATCGCCGCGCTGTGGCTGCTGCCGCGCCTGGGCGACCTGCGCGCGGCGTTCCCCGATCGGGTCGTGCGCCTGATCGCTTCGGACGAGGATGCGGTCTGCCTCGGCGCGGGGATCGACATCGCCCTTCTGCACGGCGACGGCATGTGGCCCGGCCGGCGGGTCGATCGCCTGTTCGCCGAGGAGATCTTCCCGGTCTGCGCGCCCGCCTACCGTGACCGTGTGCTCGCCTCGGGCGATCTGCGCGGCCTGGCCGACGCGACGCTGATCGACCTGGAGGACGAGCACTGGGATTGGGTCAACTGGCGCGTCTGGCTGACCGAGCGGGGCATGGCCGACCTGCCGACGGCGCGGCGTTTGCGGTTCAACAGCTATCCTCTGGTGGTCGAGGCGGCGGCCGACGGGCTTGGCGTCGCGCTCGGCTGGCGCCATCTCGTGGACGCGGCGCTCGCCCAGGGCCGCCTGGTGCGGCCCATGGCCGCGAGCCTGACGACGCGCTTCGCCTACTGGCTGGTGACGGCACCCGCGCTCTCCGAGGACGCCGCCGCCGTCGCAGCTTGGCTGTTGACCCAGTGCGCTCCCTGACGCCAAGCGGTTCCGCCGCGGCGTCGACTGCCCTATGGTGCGCGCCCCGCCGACCCATGGCCCGGACCTGAGCGTGACGAAGCCAAGCACCACCGTCGACCGCGCGCGCCTGGATCAACTGCGTCGGGACGAGGACGCGGCGTTCCGCGCGGCGCGGCCGCGTTCGGCCCGCGCAATCGCCGAAGGCGCGCGGCACATGCCGAACGGCGTGCCCATGGCGTGGATGGCCGGCATCTACCGTCATCCGCCCATCGTCGCCGTCGCCGGCGCGGGCGCGCGGTTCACCGATCTGGACGGTCACACATACCTGGACATGAACTAGGTCGACCTGAGCATGACCTGCGGCTTCGCGCCGCCGCGCGCCGCTCGATCGACGTCGACCTGATCGACGCGCGCCGCGTGTTCATGGCCAACCGCGGCGTCTGGGAAGCGATCGCCACGGCGGGGCCGGCCGCGTCCTTCGCCCACGATATGGCCGACATCGACGCCTACCTCGCGGTGGCGGACGCGTTCCTCGACGCCATCACGGCGTAGCGGTGCGGATGTTCAGGCGTACGGGTGATGCCCGTGGCCGCCTTCGAAATAGGGGTTGGTCCCGCCGGCGTGGTCGGTCACGTCGAGCACTTCCTCGATCTCGGGCACCTTGTCGAGGATCGCGACCTCGACGCCCTGGCGCAGGGTCACGTTGGCCATGCCGCAGCCCTGGCAGCCGCCGCCGAGCCGCAGGTACGCGCGCTTGTCCTTGACCGCCACCAGGTCGATGTGGCCGCCGTGCGCCGCGACCGAGGGGTTGATCTCGTCGTCCAGGAGCGCCTGGATCTTGATCGCCGCCGGCGTATCCAGGCCGGCGTCCTTCGCCGCCTCGTCCACCGCCGCGTCGCGCGCGGGCGCGACGAAGCGCACCTCCTCGACCTCGGGGATGTAGTGGCGCAGCATGTTCTCGATGCCGTTGCGGAAGGTCGCGTTCGCGGCCGGCGCGCCGCCCAGTTCGATCGTGGCGACGCCGGTGACGAAGCCGCGCAAGCCCACCGTGCCGCGCGCGCCCTCGACCGCCGGGCGGATGCGCGTCTCAATCATCTCGCGCACCGAGGCGGCGAGCGCGTCGTCGACTGGCTCGCCGTCGGCGATCACTGGCCGGCCGGCCACGAAATGCTCCATGATGACGCCCAGCACGGCCGGCTTCAGCACCTGCCAGTCGGTACCGTCGTCCTTGGTCACGGTCACGAAATCACCGCCCAGGGCGACGCGCGTCACTGCCGGGATGGTGAACAGGCGCTGCGCCAGGGGCGAGCGGCGCGCCTGGTCGGCGTCGCCGAACTCGACGCTGCCGTCGCCCAGCACCGTACGCCCCGGCAGGAACTTCAGCGCCGCCGGGTTGGCGGTCGACTCGGTCTGGATGAACATGCGCGTCTCCGCGGCTGGGTGACCTCTTGACTCAAGATGGGTCACCCGCCGCGAAGGTTCAATCCCATTATCCCTGGGGGTATTGGCCCTGGGGATCCTGGTGGGCGCTACTGGCCGATGATGTCGCCCTGCATGGAGCCGAGCAGGGTCATGACCTCGTTGGTCTCGCGCTCGGGCACCTGGAACGTCTGCAGGGTCTTGAGCATGTCCTCGCCCATGGCGTTGAACTGCTCCTCGGTGATCTGCATGCCGGCGTGGGCGCTCTTCATGTCCTTGCCGGTGTAGACGCAGGGCCCGCCCGAAGCCTCGCACACTTGGTCGACCAGCATGGCCTTGAGGTGCGCGATGTCGGTGTTGGCGAAGAAGCCGTTGATCCGGTCATCGGCCGCGACGTTGGCGACGAAATCGTCGACCACGGCGACGATGGCCTCCTTGCCGCCCAGGCGGTCGTAAAGCAAGGCTTCTTCGCCCATCTCCTTGTTCATTTCGGCACAGGCATGTGCCAGGGCCAGAACGCCCGCCATAACGGCGCACGCGACGATGTGCGGCGACAGCGATACCATGGTCCTATCGCTCGAAATCGTTCATCCCCGATCGGTGGGGTCGGCTGTCGATACGCCGCGCCGCGCGGTTTGGATCACGGCATGTTGGCCGACAGCACCGGCCTATCGCCCCGCGCCAGTATATCGCCGGAAATCTCGCGCACCAGCTTCAACAGCATGGAATCGGCGAAATCCGTGTAGTCGTCCGCCGTGGTCAGGAACGCGTTGGGCCCGCCGATCACGTACTTGGCGTAGTGCAGATCGACGCCCGGCTCCTCGTTCAGGATCGCCAGGCCGTTGATGGTGATGCCGCGCGCCAGCGCCTCGTCGCGCGCGGCGAAGCCCCAGCGCCCGTGATTGTTGCGCCCATCACCCGACACGTCGATGGCCTTGCGCCGGCCGTCGTAGTCGTTGGCCTCGAACAGGGCCGTGGCGAAGTCGATGACACCGCTGATCGAGGTACCGCCGCCCTCGACGAAGCGCGGCGTCGTCTCGATCAGGTCGGCGAAGGCCAGCGCGGTCTCGGGGCTGTTGATCTTGTACCAACCCTGGGCGACGTACTGGCGCGTGGCGTCGGACCATTGCACCAACGCCACGGCGATGCCGCCTTCGCCGACCGCCTCGAGCGCCTTGGCCAGGAGCGGATTGCGCAACGCCTCGGCTAGGCCGAACACCTGCAGCGAGTACTCGTCGTAGGCGACGCTCGACGAGCAATCGACCGCCAGCACGAGTTCGAGATCGACGTACTCGGCCCGCGCCGGTACGGCGATCGTTAGCACCGCCAGCGCGGCCAACAGCGTGCGCATGGTCCCGTGATGCATCGTCTCGTTCCCGCTCAATTTAACGACGCGATCGCGGCGTCGGAAGGGCGGTCATGGCGCGCGGGCCACCACGCGCAGGCGCACGTAGTCGGCCGACCAGCGCCCCACCGCGTCACGCAGGCGCGGCGCCGCCCGGCGCTCGACCTCGTTCGTCAGCGCGGCGCGTTCGGTCGCCGGCACCGCGTCCAGGAATCGCGTGGCGAACACCTCGAGCCAGTCGCCCAGCGTGCCGGGCAGGGGTGTCGGGCGCGGGATCAGGGCGATCGACAGGACCGCGAATCCGGCGTCCTCCAGCAGGGCCGCGAACGAAGCCGTGGTCGGAAACGTCCAGGGATCGAGTGGCGCCGCGTCGATCCGCCGCGCGGCGAGCGCCCCGTGCAGGGCCTCGCGGATCGCCGCCACGTTGCCGGCACCGCCGAACTCGGCGACGAACCGCCCCCCGGGCCGCAGCGCCCAGCGCACGCCGGCGACCACGTGGTCCTGACGCGGCATCCAGTGCAGCGCGGCGTTCGAGAACACCGCGTCGAAGGCGTCGTCGAACGCCAGGGCCTGGCCGTCCATGACGCGAGCGTCGATGCCCCGTTCGCGCGCCACCGCGACCATCGCCGGGCTGGCGTCGACGCCGATCACCGACGCGCCGCGCTCGGCCAGGGTCACCGTCAAGGCGCCATCGCCGCACCCGAGGTCGAGAATGCGCTCGCCGGCGCGTGGGTCCAGGACGTCGACCAGGGGCGCTCCCAGATCGCTGACGAAACGGGTGTCCCGGTCATAAAGCGCGGGCCGCCAGGCGTCGTCGCTCATGACTCCTGCCAGGTACGCACCACCTTGCCCGGGTTCATCAGGTTGCCGGGATCGAGCGCCTGCTTGATCGCGCGCATCACCGCGACCGCCTCGCCCGCCTCGTTCTCCAGCGCGGCGATCTTGCCGTAGCCGACGCCGTGCTCGCCGGTGCACGTGCCGCCCATGGCCAGCGCGCGCGCCAGCATGCGGTCATTGACCCGGTGCGCCTCGGCCATCTCCTCGGCCGAGAACGGATTGACCAGGAACGTCAGGTGGAAGTTGCCGTCGCCGACATGGCCGACCATGGGCGCCATGACCGTCGAGGCCTGGATGTCGCGCTTGGTCTCGACGATGCACTCGGCTAGGCGCGAGATCGGCACGCACACATCGGTCGCCCAGCCCTTGACGTCGGGGCGCAGCGCCAGCGCCGCGTAATAGGCATCGTGGCGCGCCTGCCACAGCTTGGCGCGATCCTCCACCTGGGTCGCCCAGCGGAAATCGGTGCCGCCATGGTCGCGCGCGATCGCCTGGGCCTGCTCCGCCTGCTCCACGACCCCGGCCGTGCTGCCGTGGAACTCGAAGAACAGCGTCGGGGCCACGGGGTTGTCGAGCTTGGCGTAGCGGTTGATGGCGTCGACCTGCACGTCGTCGAGGAACTCGATGCGCGCCACCGGTATGCCGCTCTGGATCGTCAGGATCACCGCGTTGATGGCGTCCGCCACCGTCGGAAACGAGCAGACCGCGGCGCTCATCGACTCGGGGATGCCGTAGAGCCGCACCGTGACCTCGACGATGACGCCGAGCGTGCCCTCCGAGCCGACGAACAGGCGTGTCAGGTCGTAGCCGGCCGCCGACTTGCGCGCCTGGCCACCGGCGCGCACGACGCGGCCGTCGGCCAGCACGACGGTCAGGCCCAGCACGTTCTCGCGCATGGTGCCGTAGCGCACGGCGTTGGTGCCCGAGGCGCGCGTGGCGCACATGCCGCCGAGCGAAGCATCGGCCCCCGGGTCGATCGGGAAGAACAGGCCTTGATCGCGGATCGCGGCGTTCAGCCGCTTGCGCGTGACGCCGGCCTGCACGGTGGCGTTCATGTCCTCGGGTCGGATCGCGACGATGCGGTCGAGACCCGAGACGTCGATCGAGACGCCGCCGTGCAGCGCGACCGTGCCGCCCTCAAGCCCCGTTCCTGTGCCGAACGGGATGATCGGGACGGCGTGCTCGGCGCAGACGCGCACGACACCGGCGACCTCCTCGACGGTCGAGGGGAACACCACCACGTCGGGCGCCTTGGTCGGGTGGTAGGACTCGCCATGACCGTGCTGATCGCGGACCGCCGCGGCGGTCGACAGGCGGGCACCCACCACGGCGCCGAGTGCCTGGATCAGCTCGGGCAACGCGCGCGCGGCGTCGTTTGGCATGGTCGTTGCTCGTCTTGGTTAATCGGTCCGCAAAGGTCCTGCAGCGGCGTCGTGGACGACGTTCCCATCCTAGGAGCGGGGGCGGCTCGGTGTCGACCGTCGCACCGTGACGGTCATCAATCGCTGGTTGGATTGGTTGATCGGCGGGGCGGGGTGGCAACGGTTCCTTAAGCCTATCCGCCCAGGATCGAGGGAACGAAGGCGCCGAAAGAAGCCTCGGACCCTGCGGGGAGGCCGACGTGTGGCGTCCTGAATGCCGCGTCGGACGGGCGTTCGCGCCGCGGTCCGGCCAGGGGGGTCGAACGATGTCGTATGCCCTGAGCGATCTGCCGACCGCGCGTGCGCTGCTCGACGAGGCACCCATCGTGCGCGCCGAAGCCCTCGTCGTGTGCGGCGGCACGGCCGTCATCGATCCGGCCAACGCAGCCGAGGTCGGCGCCGGCATCGTCATCGCGACGCGGGAGGGTACGTTCGCCGAACCAACCGTTCCGGCCGTACTCGCCGAGCGTGGCGTGCTGGTCGTGCCCGACCTGCTGGCCCTGCGCACGCTGGCGCGCCGTCGCCGGCTGCTGCGCCTCGCCGCCATGACGCCCGCCTGGGCCCACGCGTAAGGCACCTCCTCCCTCGCGGGCCGGCATTGTCGGTTCGCGCCGCGCTGGCTAGGATCGGAGCCTTCCAGGCGCGGAGGTCGACGTGAAGGTCGCGTTCATCGGTCTGGGCGTCATGGGCTTCCCCATGGCCGGGCACTTGGCCGCCAACGGCCACGATGTCACCGTGTTCAACCGCAACCCGGCGCGCGCCGAGGCGTGGGTCGCGAAGCACAAGGGGCGGTCCGCGCCGACACCGGCCGCGGCGGCGCGCGGCGCCGAGATCGTGTTCTCGTGCGTCGGCGCCGACGACGACGTGCGCGCCGTGTCGCTGGGTCCGGACGGGGCCTTCGGCGCCATGGACAAGGGCGCGATCTTCGCCGACCACACCACGGCGTCAGCCGCCCTCGCGCGCGAGCTCGACGCGGTAGCGCGCGGGCGCGGCCTCGGCTTCCTCGACGCGCCCGTTTCGGGCGGCCAGGCGGGTGCCCAGAACGGCAAGCTGACCGTCATGGTGGGTGGCGAGGAGGCCGCGTTCGCGCGCGCCAAGCCGGTGATGGATTGCTACGGCCGCGCGGTCACCCTGATGGGGCGGGCCGGCAGCGGGCAGTTGACCAAGATGGTCAACCAGATCTGCATCGGGGGCCTGGTGCAGGGCCTGGCCGAGGGCCTGGCCTTCGCCCAGAAGGCCGGTCTCGACGGCGCTCTGGTGGTCGACGTGATCTCCAAGGGCGCCGCGCAGTCCTGGCAGATGGAGAACCGCGGCAAGACCATGCTGGACGACAAGTTCGAGTTCGGCTTCGCGGTCGATTGGATGCGCAAGGACCTGGGCATCTGCATCGCCGAGGCGCGGCGCAGCGGCGCGCTGCTGCCGGTCACCGCCCTGGTCGACCAGTTCTACGCCGAGGTGCAGGGCATGGGCGGCGGACGCTGGGACACCTCAAGCCTGATGCGCCGGCTGAATCGTCGCAAGCCCTGACCCGCCGCGCCGGGCGTCTTTACATTGCGGTAACGGCGGCGTCACGGCCCCGCCATCGCACCGGGGCGATGGTCGTCGGCGAAGGCGTGTTCCAACCGCGTTCGGCCCAACCCTTGCCCCGGCCGGGCGACGGGGTAGCCCCTTCGAGCGTCCACGTTTCCCCGCGTCTTGGAGGCCACGATCCATCCCCGCTCCTCGTCGTGGCCCCCGCTTCCTTCCTGCGCGCGGCGGCCACGGCTTAAGCGACCCTTAAGCACGATCGATCAGAGTGACGGCTGAGGTTCGGGCGCCGGCGCCCGACGCAGGCCACGCACTGGTCCCTTCATGCTCGCGATAGGCGGTATCGTTCTCCTGTTCGCCACGGTGTTTGGCGGCTTCATCGCCTCGGGCGGCTATCTCGAGCCGATCCTGCACGCGCTGCCGTTCGAAGGCATCATGATCGGCGGTGCGGCGTTCTCGGCCGCGCTCGTGGCCAACAGCATGGGCACGATCATCGCCACGCTCAAGGGCCTGACCGGCGTGATCAAGGGGCCCAAGTGGAAGAAGGCCGACTATCGCGACCTTCTGTGCCTGCTGTCCGTGCAAACCAAGACGATCAAGACCAAGGGCCTTATGTCGCTGGAGACGCACATCGAGAAGCCGCACAAAAGTGCCTTGTTCGGCCGTTTCCCCAAGATCCAGCACGACCACTTCGTCATCCCGTTCATCTGCGACACGCTGCGCATGATCAGCATGAACCTAGAGGATCCGCACCAGGTGCTCGACAACATGGAGAATCAGCTCGAGAAGCACCACCACGAGGCGCTGGGGTTCCGCCGCGTCATGCAGTTCGTCTCGGAAAGCCCGCCGGCGCTGGGAATCGTCGCGGCGGTGCTCGGCGTCATCAAGACCATGGGCTTGATCCTGGAGCCGCCCGAGGTGCTGGGCGCCCTGATCGGCGGCGCCTTGACCGGCACGTTCCTCGGCGTGTTCCTGGCCTACGGCATCGTCGGTCCGCTGGCCACGCGCATGAAGGGAATCGTCGACGAGGACGGCGCCTTCTACAAGATCATCCAGGACACGCTCGTCGCCCAACTGCACGGCAACGCGGCCCGAGTCTCGGTCGAGATCGGTCGCGGCTCCGTGCCCTCGGCCGCGCAGCCGAGCTTTCTCGAAATGGACGAGACCTTCCAGAACCTGCCGGCCGACATGGCGGCGTAGCGCGCCGCCCGGGGCCGGGTCGCGTCAGTCGGCGAGCGTCCGCCCCCAGTGGGCGACGCGCGCGATCAGGTGCGCCATGTCGTTCGCGTCGTTGTCGTGGTGCATGATGCACGCGCGGATCGCCAGACGCCCCTTCAGCCGCGTGGTCAGGATGAAGACCTCACCCTCGTCGTTGAGCGCCTGGACGATGCGCGCGTTCAGCGCCTCGATCGCCGCCTCGTCGGTGACACCGGGCGGGCGGTAGCGGAAGCCGACCGCCGAGATCGTCACCGGCGCCATGACCTCCATGTCGTTGCGCGCGCCGATGCGCTGCGCCAGGTCGCGGGCCAGCGCGTTGTGGCTGGCGATCATGGCGGCCACGCCGCGCCGGCCCATGTGGCGCAGCACGGCGAACACCTTGAGCGCGCGCATCTGGCTGGTCAGGGTGAAGGCGTACTCGATGGTCCAGCGCGGGTTGTCGGGATCGGGCGCCTTGGCCGCGTCCAGATAGGGTGGCACCAGGCTGTAGGTGGCGCGTTGCATCTCGGCGTCGCGCACCAGGACGGCGCCGCATTCGATCGGCACGTGCAGCCACTTGTGCGGGTCGAGCGCGACCGAATCGGCCCGCTCGAGCCCGGCGTAGAGCGCGGCCACCGAAGGATCGAGCCGGCCGAACGCGCCGTAGGCGCCATCGACGTGGAACCATAGCCCTTCAGCCGCCGCCAGGTCGGCCAGGGCGTCCAGCGGGTCGATGGCGCCGGTGTTGACCGTGCCGGCGTTGCCGATGACGCACGCGGGCAGCCGGCCCGCCGCGCGGTCCTCGGCGATGGCGCGGGCGATCGCCGGCACCGACGCGCGGTAGTCGTCGCCGGCCGGGACCAGCCGCAGGTTGTCGGTGCCGATGCCCAGCATCTCGATCGACTTGCGGATGCATGAATGGGCCTCGTCGGAGGCGTAGAAGACCAGCGGCGGCGCGCCACCCTGCAGGCCCTTGGCGCGCACGTCCCAGCCCGCGCGCTGCGCGGCGGCGTAGCGCGCCACGCCCAGCGCCGTCAGGTTCGCCATGGTGCCACCGCCCACCAGCAGACCCATGGCGCCCTCGGTCGGGTAGCCGATCAACTCGGCCAGCCAGCGCGTCACCGACTTGAGCAGAAAGCGGCCCGCGTGCTCGGCACCGTCGGACGATGGGTTGACGGTCATGGCCATGGCGTCCGCCAGGATCGCCAGCGGCGCCGGTGGCGAGTTGACCCAGGCGTAGAAGCGGGGATGGCCGTTGCCCATGGGCCAGGGCATCACCGTTGTGCCGAGGAAATCCAGGATCGCGGCCGGGTCCTCCCCGGCCTCGGGCAGCGCCTGCTCGAGCAGCTGCTGGCGCAGGTCGCGCGGCAGCGGCCGGTTCACCGGACGCGCGTCGATCTGGTCGAGGTGATCGGCGATAAAATCGAGCGCGCGCGCGCCCAGCGCCTCGAACGTCGCGCGGTCGAGACCCGGCGCCGCGGGCCTGGCCCGCCTCACGGCTTGTTTCCCGGTTCGTCGAGCCGGTGCCCCTCGAGGTTCGCATCGTCCAGGGCCCGCCGGGCGTCCTCGCGCGTCCGCGCCGCCTTGGTGCGGCCGTGGGCGGCGCGGCTGGCCTCCGCCGCGCGCTCCATCTCGGCGCGCGCGCGGCGCTTGCGCGCGCGACGCAGGTTGACGATCTCGTTCATAACGCTCCTCGGCTCGCTTCGTTCCGGGCTCCCACGACACCCGCGACGTGGCTGACGATCGCCAGGACCGTCGCGACCAGGATGACGATCATGACGGGCAGGGTGCCGCCGTCGGCGATGGTGCCGCCAAGGTACGACGCCGGCGCGCCCAGGGCCATGGTCAGGAAGCCGGCAAGCCCGGCGGCGGCACCGGCGCGCGTGAGCTCGATGCTGACCGCGCCGACCGTGCCGTTCGGGATGGTCAGCCCCTGGCCGATCGACATGATGCCGACCGGGCCGAACAGGGCCAGAGGATGGTCCACGCCGCCCAGCGCCAGCGCCAAGCCGATCGCGACGCCCACCACCTGGATCGCCAGGCCGACCGCGATCATGCGATCAACGCCCTTGCGCTGGGACAGACGGCCGGCCGCGAAGTTGCCTAGGGCGTAGCAGCCGCCGACCAGGATGAACCACGGGCCCATGGCCGCCGGCGTGTAGCCGTATGCCTCCAGCATGATGTAGGGCGCCGCCGCCAGGAACGTCATGTAGATGGCGAACCCCATGGAGATCTGCAACGCGTAGCCGCAGAACGCCCGGTGTCGGATCAACACCGCGCACGACGCCATCATCGAGCGGAGTCCGAGCGATGTGCTGCGGGCGTGATGCGTCTCGACCAGGCGCGCGAAGCTCCAGCCGACCAGGGCGAGGCCCAACACCAGCAGCACCGCGAACGCCGTGCGCCAGCCGAACCAGCCTTCCAGGTAGCCGCCGATCGTCGGCGCCAGCATGGGCGCCAAGACCATGCCGACGGTGACGTAGGCCAGCATGCTTGCGGCGCGGTTGCGCTCGTAGACGTCGCGCAGGATCGTGCGCGCCGTGACCAGCCCAGCGCAGCCGCCCACCGACTGGATCACACGCCCGACGACCAGGAGCTCGATGGACGGCGCCACCAGGCACAGGGCGCTGCCGACGGTGTAGACACCGAGGCCTGCGATCATCACCGGGCGTCGGCCGTGGCGGTCCGACACCGGCCCCCACAACAACTGCCCCACGCCGATGCCGATCAGGTAGAGCGTCAGGGTCAGCTGTACCGTGGCGTAGTCCGTGGCGAAGTCGCGCGCCAGGCCCGGCATCGACGGGATGAAGATGTTGATGGTCAGCGGCCCGAGCGAGGTCGCGGCGACCAGCAGCAGAAGCGGCGCGCGGGCGGGCGAAGCGGTCACGGCACGTTCCTGGTCGGGACGGCCAACGCTCATACACCCGACGGCGGCTCCGGCCAACCGAGAACGATCTCCTCGACCACGACCCCTCCGTGTTCGAAGGCCGTGCGCCGGTCGATGTCGCGTGCGCCCAGCCGGCGATAGAGGGCGAGGGCTGGCGCGTTGAAGACGAACGCCTCGATGGCCACGGGGGTCAGGACGGCATCGCGCAGGCGGGCCCGCGCGCGGTCGATCAGCGCGCTGCCCAAGCCCTTCGCGCGGTAGTCGCGCAGCAGATAGATCGACTGAATGATGCCGCGGCACGCGCCGCGTGGCGCGTCGACCGGCCCCGATCGCACGAACCCGGCCGGTTCGTCCTCGATCTCGACGATTTCGGTGACGGTCGCGTCATCGTCCGACGCGAGCACGGCGCGCCACGCGGCAGCGCTATGCCAAGGCCCGGATTCGAGGCCCGCGAGAAGATCGTCCGGCAGGTGTCCCACGTAGGTGTCCCTCCAGCAGGCGATCGCGATGGCCGAGATCGCCCCGGCGTCTCGTGGCGTCGCGCGCCGGAGACTGACATCGCCGGGCAGCGTAGGCCGGGACATGGGGGCGGTGCTCAGAGCGCCACGTAGTCGACGACAGCGTAGAGGCCAAGAAGTCCCAACAGGATCAGGGCTATCTTGCGGATCAGCAGCCCGCGATCGCTGAACGTATGGGTATCGGCCTTGTCGGGGCGGTCGGGGCCGAACAGACCACCGACGTGCGATCCGAGCACGGCGTAGGCGCTGACCAGACCGACGAAGGCCAGCACGTACCAGATCCAATCGGGCATGAAGGGTTCCGTCCTTGGGACAGTCGCAGTCTAGCAGCGCGGCGGTACCCGCTCAAAGCGGGCGGCGCCACGTCAGCACGCTGCCCACATTGCGCGCCTCGATCGGCGCCTCGTTGGTGAAACCTTCGCGGTGCTCGGCCGAGAGGTGGCGGAACAGCGTGTTGCCGACCCGGATCTCGCCCGGACCCGCGCGATCCAGCTGGCGCGCCGCCATTTTCAGGCTGTCGCCGACGAAGCCGACGTGGGTCTGCGAAAAGGGGCGGTGGGGCACCAGCGTCAGGTCGCCGATGGTCAGGCCCACATGGGCGCCCCGGGTCTTCTGCACGCGGTTGATGCGCTCCTGCCAGCCCAGTGTCACGTTTCGCCCCATCTCGCCCAGGCGGCGCGCGCAGGGCAGGGCACGGTCGGCGTCCCCGGGGCGGCCGATCGGCAGGCCAAACAGCCCGACGACCGAGTCGCCGATGAACTGATAGACCATGCCGCCGACGGCGTGGATGGCGAAACGAGCGTTGGAGTAGAAGCTGGTCAGGGCGTCGCGCACGACGCGCTCGTCCACCGTGTCGCGCACGTAACCGGAGAAGCCGCTCAGGTCGCCCATCAGGACGCAGACATCGTGGTAGGTGCTGGGGCGCAGCACGTCCGCCGGACCGAGACCATGGTCGCGCTGGAGAGGATCCAGCGTCCACGGCCCGAAATGCCACAGAAGCGTGCTCATGAGCGGCGAGTCCGCGTCGTTGTCGCCGTAGACCTGAAGCCATTTGGCGCGGTCGATGGCGCGTCGGGCCTCCAGCAGCGCCTGCCCCTCCAGACTGGGCGTCGCCACCGCGAAATAGCGCTCGACCTTTGCGGCCAGACCGCCGATATCCCACGCGATCAGCTCGATGAGCGGGTCCATGGCGGCGCGGATGCGCGCGGCCGTCGCGTTCCACGACGGGAAGTCGTCGCGGCGGATCAGCACGACCACGCACGCGAGATCCGGCCTTGACGGGTTGGGTCCGTACTTGCGCGCGAGCTTGGCGACCAGATCGGCCTCGCCGTGCCCGACCTTGACCTCGATGGCGTAGGGCGCGCGCCCCTGGACGGTTACCACGATATCGGCGAAACGGTCCTGGCCCAACGTCACCTCGCGGTGAATCGCAATCGCGTCGGCGCTCGGCCCGTCTTCTTCCATGTGCCGCGCCCGCGCGATCTCGCAGCAGATCTCCTCTAGGAACAGGCGTATCTCGTTGTTCGTTGTCCAGCATCAGAGTGGGGTCCGGGCTTCGATGACTCGCGCAAAGATCCATTCCGAGTTCTGACGCCGCCGGCGGCGCGCGGCGACCCGGATCGGCAACCGTAGCGAACATCGGTTAACGGTCCCTGGCGGGACCTTGGCCTCGTCAGTCCCTGGGTCTAGCCTAACGCGTGTCGAAGACCCGATGAAATCAAGCGAAAGGGAGGCGTCATGAACCGCGTTCGCCTTATCGATCGGCTGCACCAAGGCAAGTTGACCCGTCGTGAAATCACCGAGGCCGCGGCCTTGTTCGGCGTGGCCTCCGTCGCGTTGCCCATGGCGCCACGGCCCGCGCGGGCGGGCGGCGAGCTGCTTTACTTCACCTGGGCGGGCTTCGAGGATCCGGGGCTCTTCCCCGCGTACGTGGAGAAGTACGGCAGCCCGCCGGAATCCACGTTCTACGGCGACGAGTACGAGGGCATCGAGAAGCTCAAGGCCGGCTTCGAGGCAGACGTGGTGTGCCCGTGCATCGACGTGATGCCGCGCTGGCAGACCAGCGGCCTACAGCCGATCGATGAATCGAAGCTGCTCTACCTCGACGATGTGTTCGAGCCGCTGAAGGGACCGGCCGACGCGTTCATCGACGGGCAACGCTACTTCGTGCCGACGTACTGGGGCTTCAGCGGCATCTGCTACAACCCGACGCTGTCGGGAATCACGCCCGAGGAGGAGTCCTGGCGGCTTCTCTACGACGAGCGATTCAAGGGCAAGATCGGCATCTGGGATTCGACCGACGCCGTGATCCCTGTCGCCTCGCTCGCGGCCGGCGACCTCGACGACCCCTACCGTCCCGATGGCGATCGCTTCGAGAAGGTCAAGGAGTTGATGCGCAAGCAGAAGAACTTGGTGCGCTTCTACTGGAACGACACCAGCGAGGTGAGCCAGGCCTTGGCGTCAGGGGAACTGCTCATTACCTTCTGCTGGGCCGGGACCTACGGCCAGATGAAGAAGGAAGGGCTCGATGTCGTGTGGGCCAAGCCCAAGGAAGGGCTGATCAGCTTCAACTGCGGCCTGGCGCGCTCGAATCGCACCAAGGACGCGGCGGCGGTGTACGACTTCCTCAACGCCTCCATGTCGCCCGAGGCCGGCAAGTACATGATCGAGACGTTCAACTACGGCGCTTCGAACAAGAAGTCCTTCAACCTGGTCGATCCGTCGCTGCTGACCGAGATCAACCTCAACAACCCCGAGGAAGGGCTCGCCAATTCGCACGGCTACCAGTTCGTGCCGCACGAGTTGAAGCAGCTCCACATCAACACCTTCGACGAGATCAAGGCAGGCGTCTGATCGCTTCGGATCGGGGTGCCCGGCCGCGCGCGGCTGCGCACCCTGACGGCCTCTTGTCAAGACCGTTCTTGCGGTATCGGTCTTAAATCGGGATGGAATAAAACTACACAAATACAAATATTTAACTTTGCTTTCGCGAGGTTCTTGCTTTGGGGTCGCATCCCTAGCATGCTTCGTTCAACACGGCGCGCGGCTCGCGGTGGGTGGCAGCGCCGGACCATCGGGGCTGGCGTATGGCGAACGAAGGCGAACTGGGAACAGTTAGTGAACTCGCGCGTGCGTGGCGCCTCGAGGGGCGGCTAAGACGGGCGATGATCTACGGCGATGCGCTCGATCGATGCCTGGACTGCAAGGTCGAGGCGAGCGATCGTGCGAAGACCGTCGCCGGATCGGCGTTCATGCGAGAACGTCGCATCGTGCTCAACGCGGCGCTGTTCAAACCGGGCCGCGAGAAGGACCGCAACGCCACATTCCTGCACGAATGTGCCCACATCATCGCCAACCTGCACAAGCGGCGCGATTGTGGCCATGGCATCGGTTGGCGTGGGGTCATGGAGACCTTGGGCGAACCGGCGGATCGCTGTCATTCGATCCGCTATCTGTCGCCCAAGGCGCACGCCATCGTCACTTGGCAGTGTCGCGGCTGCGGGCAGGAGTACCACTTCGTGCGCCGGCCGCGCCGGCGGCCCGAGAACTGCTGGTGCGCCAAGTGCGGCCCGCGTCAGGGCCAGCTCGCGCTGCACTGGGAGGCCGCGCCGCCGCCGCGCCCCGCGAAGCCCGGGCGCAAGCGATCGCGTCGCGCGCGCTCCTGACACAACGGCGTCCCTGGTCAGGCCGCCTTCTTGAGGATCTCCAGTTCGACCGGTCCCAACTCGGGCACTAGGTGCTGGACGCTCTTCCACACGAAGCCGTTGTCACGCGACGCCCAGTACGTGTTCTCGAACCGCCAGTCGAGCAGCGGCGCGGATCCGACCTCGCGCACGCGGACCACGTCGTAGGTCAACTCGAGAATCTCGATCATCTCCTCCGCCTGGGGCCCCAGCGTCAGATCGACCGGTACGCCGTAACGCGCGTCCGGGACGATATCGACCAGACGGGTCACGCGCGTGGGACCATCGAGTTCCCCGATCCCGGCAGGTCCGGGGATGCTTATGCTGACGACGTGGTTTCCGTGCTGCGCGTGGACTCGCCCGCGCCCAATGTGCCGCAGCGGCAGCCCGCGGCGGAACGCGCCGGCCGACGCGTCGCGCCGCCGTCCGAGGTCGCGGCCCACGCCGCCCGGCGCCTGTTCGACGGGCTCGACGCGCTCGTCGCCTCGGTCGAGGGCGTCGACATCGCGGAACGCACCGCGACACTCAGCCCGGTGGGTCCGGCGGACCTCGATCGCTCGGCCGCCGCGCGCATCGCGCTGGACACGCGGCCACCGCCGATCGACGGTGCGACCATCGCGGTGGTCATGCCCGACGGCATGACCGAACAGACCCACTACGAGAGCGAGACGTTCGCCCTCTCGCACTCGCTCGGCGTCGACGTGGACGATCTGGTGCCGGGTGTCGGGCCGATGAGCGAGGGCGAGCGGCTCGCCGCCGCGCGGACCATCATGGACAGCCTAGAGACCGCCGACTTCACGGTCGACGCGGTCGACCTGGACGAGACGTCGGCGACCGTCTTTGTCGCCCAGGGCAAGTACCGAGCGACGCCCCAGGCGGTCGGGCGCGCGGCGCGCGCGGTCGCCGCGGCGGCGCCGACCTCCGTCGAGGCGATCACCGTCGTACACATGAACGCGGGCCTCGAGGTCAGCCGCATGACGGTCATGCTTACCGACCTGGAGGGCGGGATCGCCTTGCGTGGCAGCCCCGAGGAGACCTTCGCCCACGCGGTGCTGACCGCCGACGACGGCGTCGTGCCGGCGACCGCCTACCGCAATCCGGATCGCTACCCGGCGTTCGATTGGGGCCTGGCGCCGCAGATCCGCCAGCACGTGGGCGGCGTCGACGCGCTCTACCTGTTCCAGCTCTGGGCGCGGCTCAGCGCCGAGGTGCAGTTCACGCGCAACTTCTCGATCCGAGGCGCGGTGGGCGCCGACCTCTACAACAACTTCAACCAGCTGGTCACTGACTCCGTCTCGGGCAGCCTGCGCCGCGTGCGCAGCCAGATCGACTGGTACCTGCGTGAAGGCGAGAACAACTTGGTCAACCTCTACGGCGTCTACGTCACCAACCTCGGCCCGGGCTGGTACGGCCGGGTTGCCGCCGGCATCTTCGAGGAGATGTACGGCGGCTTCGGTGGCGAGATCCTCTATCGGCCGTTCGATTCCCGCCTGGCCGTCGGGCTCGACGTCAATCACGTCTACCAGAGCGACTTCAAGCAGCTGTTCGGCTTCTTCGACTACCACACGACCACCAGGCACCTGAGCTTCTACTACGACACGCCGTTCTATGGCCTGCACGCGACCGTGCGCATGGGCCGCTATCTGGCGCGCGATATCGGCGCCACGTTCGAGCTGGCGCGCGAGTTCCTTGGTGGCGTCGTGCTGGGCGCGTTCGCCACGTTGACCAACGTCTCGGACCAGAAGTTCGGCCAAGGCAGCTTCGACAAAGGCTTCTTTGTGTAGGTGCCGCTCGATCTGTTCTGCCTGCGCCCGACCAAGCGGCGCGCCGGGCTCAACTTCCGGCCGCTGACGCGCGACGGCGGCCAGTTCGTAGTGCGGCCGATGGCGCTCTACCCGCTGACCGGCGACGATCGGCTGGGCCGCTTCGTCAACGATTGGTCGACGTTCTACCAGTAGCCTCGGCTTGTGACGCCGTGGCCGATCGGCCATGCTCCGCGCCCTCGCAACCCTCGAAGGTCCCGCGATGATGGTACCGATCCTTCTGGCCGGCGGGGTCGGCACGCGGTTGTGGCCGCTCAGCCGCGATTCCTACCCCAAGCAGCTCCTGGACCTGGCGGGGGACAGGACCCTGCTGCAGCAGGCGGCGGCGCGGGCCCTGCGCGCCGCCCCGGCCGACCGGGTGATCACGGTGACCACGACGACCCACCGATTCCAGGTGCTGGACCAGTTGGGCGACCTGGATCCCGGCCTCGCGCGCCACGTGCTGGCCGAACCGTCTGGGCGCAACACGGCCGCCGCCGCCGCGCTGGGCGCGCTTCACGCGGTGCGGGCGTTCGGCCGCGACGCCATCCTGTGGCTGGCCGCGGCGGACGCCTACATTGAGGACGTCGATGCCCTGATGGACGCGCTCGCCATCGCGCGCCGCGCGGCGGAGGCTGGCCGGCTCGTGACCTTCGGCATGACGCCCAGGGGTCCGGACCCGACGCTCGGCTACATCCGGCGCGGGGCGCCGCTCGCCGGTGTCCCAGGCGCCTTCGCCATCGCGCGCTTCGTCGAGAAGCCGCCGCGCGCCGACGCGGAGCACTTGATCGCCGCCGGTGGCGCCTACTGGAACAGCGGCATGTTCGTCTTCGCAGCGGGCGCGTTCCTCGACGAGTGCGCGCGCACCGCGCCCGACGTGCTCGATGCGGTCAAGCGCGCCATGGGCGGTGCGGCGGGCGACCGACCGCCCGCGATCGACGCCGCCGCCTACGCCGCCGTCCCATCCCAGCCGATCGACAAGGCGGTGATGGAACGCTCAAGCCTCGGCGCGGTCGTGCCGTGCGCCATCGGCTGGTCCGACGTGGGCGACTGGCACCGCCTGTGGGAGGTCAGCGCCAAGGACGCGGCGGGCAACGCGACCCACGGCGACGTGGTGGTCGAGAACAGCCGCGACACCATCGCGCGTGCTGACCACCGTCTGGTGGCACTCGCCGGCGTGCGCGACGTGGTGGTGGTCGAAACCGCCGATGCCGTGCTGGTTGCCGACCGGCGTGACAGCGCCGGGGTCAAGGCGATGGTCGACCGGCTCAAGGCGCTGGGCCGGCCCGAGGCCACGGCGCACCTGAACGAGCGCCGCCCGTGGGGCTCGTTCGCGGTGCTGCTCGAAGGGCCGCGCTTCAAGATCAAGGAGATCACGGTCAGGCCGGGCGCGCGGCTGTCGCTGCAGATGCACCACAAGCGCAGCGAACACTGGGTGGTGATCGAGGGCACCGCCAAGGTTACCAGTGGCGAGGAGGTCGTCACCCTGGTCGCGGACCAGTCGACCTACATCCCCCAGGGCACCAAGCACCGGCTCGAAAACCCCGGGCCGGGGATGCTGCGCATTGTCGAGGTGCAGACCGGCTCGTACGTGGGCGAGGACGACATCGTGCGCTTCGAGGATTCCTACGGCCGCGTGTCGTGACGGCGCGCGCCGCCGCCGCCTTGCCGGCCGCCCCGTGTTTGGTTACATGGAACCGCGCATGGGGCGTGGCCAAGCGGTAAGGCAACGGGCTTTGGTCCCGTGATCCCTGGTTCGAATCCAGGCGCCCCAGCAGCCCGGCCCGGAGGTCCCGCCATGAAGGTGCTTGTCGTCCTCGACCATCCGCGCCGCGATTCGCTTACCGGCGCCGCCGTGGACGCCTTCATTGCAGGCCTGCGCGCCGCGGGCCACACGCCCGAACTCGCTGACCTCTTCCGCGAAGGGTTCGACCCGCGCATGCCGCCGGCCGACGAGCCGGACTGGAACGAAGGCGATAAGCGCTACAGCGACGCGGTGCTGGCCGAACAGGCACGCGTCGCGCGCAACGACGCGGTCGCGCTGGTGTTCCCGGTGTGGTGGTGGTCGGTGCCGGCCATGACCAAGGGCTGGATCGACCGGGTATGGAACAACGGCTGGGCCTACGGCGACCGCAACCTGGCGGGCAAGCGCGGCATGATGATCGGCATCTCGGGCGCGGGGTCCGCTAGCTACGTCAAGCGCGGCTACGACCAGGCCATGCGCGTGCAGCTCGGCGTCGGCATCCTGGACTATTGCGGACTGGAGAACGGCGGCGTCCACCTGCTCTACGGCGCGATCGAGACCGACGGGGCGCGCGCCGCCATCCTGCGCGACATCGGCGCGCTGGGCCGCGACTTCGACCGCCACTTCGCGTCCCGCGCCGCGCGTTAGGCCTCGCCCGCCCGGACACGTCGCCTCAGTTCGGCCAGGCACGCGGCGCGGTCGGCGGCAAAATCGCCCTCGACCCACCAGTCCTCGATCGCGCTCACCAGGGCGTTGACACGGGGGCCGCGTTCCACGCCGGCGGCGATCGCGTCGCGGCCCTTGATGGGCAGGGTCGGGCGCGACCAGGCGCGAGCCACCGCCAGCAGCGCGCCGTGGGCACTGTCGGTTGGAGCGGCCGCGCCGGCGGCCCGCCGCGCGGCCCACGACAGCAGCGTGGCGTCGATCGTGGTCGCGCCGCCCGCCCGGTACAGCCGACGGCGCAGCGCCGGCATCGTCGTGTCGGGCGCGATGTCGAACGACGGCGCGGCGATCAGCCTATCACGCTCGGCGTTCGACAGGCGCAGGCGTTGCGCCAAGCCGCCATCGCGCGCCCCGACCAGCGCGGCCAGACGACGGAGCGGGTCGCCGTCGTCGATCGCGATCAGCGCGGCCAAGCGTTCGAACCCCTGCGCCTCGGGCAGCACGGCGGCGAGCACGCCGGTCTCGGCCATCAGCCTGAGCGCGGGCAGGGGATCGGGCGCCGCCAACAACTTCAGGAGCTCGTTGCGCACGCGCTCGCCCGACAGGCGGCCGAGCGAGCCCGCCGCCGCGGCGCACGCCGCCCGCGCGGCCGCGTCGGGCGCGCCGCGCGCGAAGTGGGCGACGAAGCGGAAGTAGCGCAGCACGCGCAGGTAGTCCTCGGCGATGCGGGTCGCCGGCTCACCGACGAAGCGCACGCGCCCGTCGGCCAGGTCGCGGCGGCCGTCGAAGTAATCGTGCAGCACGCCATCCGGCGCAGCACTCATGGCGTTGAATGTGAAGTCGCGGCGCGCGGCGTCGGCGCGCCAGTCGACGGTGAAGGCGACCTCGGCGTGGCGCCCGAAGGTGCGCACGTCGACGCGCAGCGTGGTCACCTCGAAGCCGTGGCCGCCGGCGACGGCGGTCACCGTGCCGTGCGCCAGGCCGGTGGGCACCGCCTTCAGCCCGGCGTCACGCAGCAGCGCCATGGACCGCTCGGGCGGGTCGGGGGTGGCCAGGTCGACGTCCTTGACCGGCCGGCCGGCCAGCGCGTCGCGCACGCAGCCGCCGACGAAGCGCACTTCGGTGCCAGCCGCGCCGAGCGCCGCGATCACCGCGCGCACGGCCGGCCCGGTCATGACCTCCGGCAGGGGAATGCGCACGGGCTCGGGCGCGGCGCTCACTCCACGTGCCCCGGCACGACCTGGCCGTTCTGGTACGATGGCGGCACGTAGCGGCCGCCAGGCGCGTCGCCGTCGACCAGGGCGAACGCCAGCACCGCGATCGCGCCGGCCAGCAATGCGACCGCTATCAGCCACGACCACGGTCCGTCGCGCCAGGCGACCGCGGGCGCGCCGCGCGCCGCCGCGCGGTTGCGCGCCACGTAGACCCAGATGGCGTAGACGACCACCGGCACGAACGGCAGCAGATACGACAGCAGGGCGCGACTCATGGCTGACCCACCAGGCGTGCGAAGCGCACCAGCATGCCGGCGGTGGCGCCCCAGATGTAGCGGTCGCCGAACGGCACCGCGTCGTAGAAATGCAGGGTGCCGCGCCACACCATGGAATCGCGGCGGTGGTTCGCGGGGTCGAGCACGAAGTCGAACGGCACCTCGAACACCTCGGCCACCTCGGCCGGGTCCGGTGCCAGCGTGAAGGGCGGGCGGATCAGGCCGACGACCGGCGTGATGTGGTAGCCCGTGCCGGTACGGTAGGGCGCCAGCGACCCCAGGATCTCGACGTGCTCGGGTGGGAGCCCGATCTCCTCGGCGGTCTCGCGCAGCGCCGCGGCCGCCTCGTCGGCGTCGTGCGGCTCGATGCGCCCGCCTGGGAAGCTGATCTGGCCGGCGTGGTCGGGCAGATCGTCGGACCGCCGGGTCAGGATCACGGTCATGCCCTCGGCGCGGTCGACCAGCGGCACCAGCACGGCGGCGGCACGCAGGTGCGGCTCGGCCACGTCGCGAAGGCCCCCATTCGCGCCCGCCAGCGCGCGCCGGACGGCCTCACGCATCGCCAGTCTCGCCAAGGGAGAAGAACTGGCCGCCGCTCCACACGCCGAGCATGACGCGGTCGCCCTGGCGGCGCTCGACGCCCATGGCGACCAGCCGGTAGTACGCCGCGCGACCGATCAGGGCTTCCAACCCAGCGCGCACCAGCACGTAAGGCGCAGGCTCGCCGCCCTCGCCGAAGGCGACGCGGATGGGGTGCTGGGCATCGGCCGCCACACGGTCGCCCACATTGGTGCGGAAAATCACGGTCTGCTGCTCGCCCTGGCCCTCGGTGTCCACGTCCACCGCCACGAACGGCGCGTCGTCCACGGCGACGCGGGCCCGTTCGGCCGGCGTCTCGAGCCAGATCGCGCCGTCGGCGCCGCGCACCAGCGCGTCGGCGAACAACTTGACCAGCGCCGCGCGGCGGATCGGCGCGCCGTCGTGATACCAGGTGCCGTCGCGCGCGATGCGCAGGTCGACCGCGACTGTCGGCCGCTGCTCGCGCGAACGTGTAGGCCCGGTCGAACGGCGCGGTTCCGTCATTCCCCGTCACGATCCTATACTCGTGAACTAGTTAGGAGATAGCACATGGTGGACACCATCGTCAGGGCCACGGACCCCACGGATCTGGTCGGCGAGATCGAATCCCTCGGGCGCAAGCTCGCGGCCGTCCGGGCCTCGATCGGCCGGGTCATCTTCGGCCAGCAGGCGGTGGTGGACGAGACCCTGATCACCCTGCTGGCCGGTGGCCACGCCCTGCTGATCGGCGTCCCCGGCCTCGGCAAGACGAGGCTGGTCGAGACGCTGGGCCGCGTGCTCGGCCTCGACGAGAAGCGCGTCCAGTTCACGCCCGACCTGATGCCCGCCGACATCCTGGGTTCCGAGGTGCTCGAGGAATCCGAGGCGGGCCGGCGCGGCTTCCGCTTCATCCGGGGCCCGGTCTTCTGCCAGCTCCTGATGGCCGACGAGATCAACCGCGCCAGCCCGCGCACCCAATCGGCGCTGCTGCAGGCCATGCAGGAACGCACGGTGTCGGTGGCCGGCCAGCGCCATCCGCTGCCCACCCCTTTCCACGTGCTGGCTACCCAGAACCCGCTGGAGCAGGAAGGCACCTACCCGCTGCCCGAGGCGCAGCTCGACCGCTTCCTGATGGAGGTGGACGTCGGCTATCCGCAGCGTGACGCCGAGCGGGACATGCTGATCGCCACCACCGGCGTGGCCGAGGCGCCGCTCGCCCCCGTGATGACCGCCGAGGAGCTGATGGCGGCCCAGAACCTGGTCCGCCGCCTGCCCGTGGGCGACAGCGTGGTCGAGGCGATCCTCGACCTGGTGCGCTCGGGCCGTCCCGAGAGCACCACCATAGAGGACGTGCTCCGGCACGTGGCCTGGGGCCCGGGGCCGCGCGCCAGCCAGGCGTTGATGCTGGCGGCGCGGGCGCGGGCGCTGATCGAAGGCCGCTACGCGCCCTCGATCGACGACGTCCTGGCGCTCAGCGGCCCGGTGCTGCGCCACCGCATGGCGCTCAGCTTCGCCGCGCGCGCCGAGGGCGTCACCATCGACCAGGTCATCGAACGTCTGACGGCACCCCTGGCCTGAGTCCGCCATGGCCGATCCGACGATTCGCCAGCGCGCCGAGCAGCTCGCGGCGCACCTGCCGCCGCTCCTCGTCGCGGCGGAACGCGTGGCCGCCGTGGTCGCCCAGGGGGTGCACGGCCGCCGCCGCGTCGGTTCGGGCGAGACCTTCTGGCAGTTCCGCCGCTATCAGCCGGGGGACGAGGTCGACCGTATCGACTGGCGCCAGAGCGCCAAGTCCATGCGCGTGTTCGTGCGCGAGAACGAGTGGGAAGCGGCCGAAAGCGTCTGGCTGTGGTGCGACACCTCGCCGTCCATGCGCTTCGCCTCCCATCTCGCGACAAGCACCAAGGCCGAGCGCGCGCGGCTGCTTCTGCTCGCGCTCGCGGTGCTCCTGGTACGCGGCGGCGAGCACGTGGCCCTGCTCGGCGTCGACCGCCGCCCGTCCACCGGGCGCGCGACACTGACCCGCATGGCGCACGCGCTGGCGCTGGGCGACGACGGCGACGACAGCCTGCCGCCGCGCATCGACCTGCCGCGCTACGCCCAGCTCGTGGTGATCGGCGATCTGCTGGTGCCCGAGGCCGAGATCGAAGCCACGGTCCGGCACTACACGAACCGGGGCGTGCGCGGCTATCTGTTCCAGACCCTCGATCCGGCCGAGGAAACCCTGCCGTTCAGCGGTCACACCCTGTTCGAGGGGCTGGAGAACGAGGGGTCGATGCTGGCCCAGCGGGCCGAGGCCCTGCGCGCCGATTACCAGAAGCGCCTGGCGGACCATCGCGCCCATCTCAAGCGCACGACCCGCGCGGCGCGCTGGCGGTTCGGCCTGCATCACACCGACCGTCCTGCGCCCGAGGCGTTGCTGGCCCTTTACATGGCGCTGGCCGGGCACGCCTAGGCCATGGTCGCGCTCGGCCCGCTCGCCTTCCTCGCCCCGTGGCTGCTGCTCGGCCTGGCGGCGCTGCCGCTGCTCTACTGGCTGCTGCGCGTCATCCCGCCCGCGCCGCTGCGCGTGCGCTTCCCCGCGATCCGGCTGCTGTTCGGCCTGCGCGCCGAGGACGAGGCCGCGGTCAAGACGCCGCCTTGGCTGATCGCGCTGCGGCTCGCCCTGGCCGCCGCGGTGATCGCCGGTCTGGCCCACCCGGTGTGGAAACCAGGCGCCCCGATCGCTGGCGGCGGACCGCTGGTGCTGGTCATCGACGACGGCTGGGCCGCCGCGCGCGACTGGGAGACGCGCCAGGACGCGGCCGACCGCTTGCTCGAGCTGGCCGAACGCGAAGGTCGGCCGGTCATCCTGGTCACGACCGCGCCGGGCGCCGAGGACGGCCGGATTCCCACGGTCACGATGACCGGGGCGGCCGAGGCGCGCGCGGCCGTGCGCGGCCTGGCGCCCAAGCCCTGGCCGGCGGACCGCGCGGCGGCGCTCGCCGCGCTCGAGGCGGTCGCGCCCGAGGCGACCTCCGCCGTTTGGATCGCCGATGGCTTGGCGGGAGGCGAAGCCGAGCTCGCCGCCGCAATGCTCGCTCACGGTCCGCTCGACGTGGTCGCGGCCCCGATCGCGGATGCACCGTTGGTGCTGCTGCCGCCAAGCAACCGGGCCCGCCGTCTCGATGTCGAAGCGCGCCGACTCGACACGGGCGGCGAACGCTGCGCCTGGGTGCGCGCCTCCGCCGCCGACGGCCGTCTCCTCGCGCGCGCCGCGCTGGTCTTCGAGCCCGGCGCCGCCGAGGCCACGGTGACGCTGGATCTGCCGGCCGAGGTGCGCAACCGCGTCGCCCGCCTCGACATCGAGGGCGAGCGTTCGGCCGCCTCGGTGGTTCTGGTCGACGACCGCTGGCAGCGCCGCCCGGCGGGCCTTGTCTCCGGTGGCCCGCTCGAGCGCGACCAGCCGCTGTTGTCCGACACCTACTACGTGGACCGGGCACTCGAGCCGTTCACTGAGTTGCGCGCCGGCGAAATTGACACCCTGATGGACAACCCGCCGGCGGTTCTCGTCCTGGCCGACGTGGCCAAGGTGCCCGGCGCCATGACCGAGGCGCTGACAGGGTGGATGGAGCAGGGCGGCGTCCTGGTGCGCTTCGCCGGGCCGCGCTTCGCCGAGGGCGCGGACGATCTGATTCCCGTGCGTCTGCGCGGCGGTCGCACCATCGGCGGCGCCATGTCGTGGGCCGAGCCGGCGCGGCTGGCGCCGTTCGACGCGGCCAGCCCGTTCGCCGGCCTGGCCATCCCGCGCGACGTGCTGGTGGCGCGCCAGGTCCTGGCGGAGCCGACGCTCGACCTGCCCGACAAGACCTGGGCGCGGCTGGCCGACGGCACGCCGCTGGTCACCGCCGAACCGCGCGGCGATGGCTGGCTGGTGCTGGTCCACACCACCGCCAACACGGCGTGGACCAACCTGCCGATCTCGGGCCTGTTCGTCGAAATGCTGCAGCGCCTGGTCGAGCTGTCGTCCGGCCCGCCGGGCCAGGGCGAGGACGAGCCCTTGCCGCCCCTGCAGAGCCTGGACGGCTTCGGCGCGCTGGGCACCCCGCCGCCGTCGGCCAAGGCGATCGCGCCCGGCACGCTCGAGACCGGCGCGCCAGGCCCGGCGCGTCCACCAGGCTACTACGGCCCGCCCGACGCCCGCCGGGCGTTCAACCTGGGCCCGGCGTTGGGCGGCGTCGTCACGCTGCCGCCCCTGCCGGACGGCGCGATCCTCCGGCCCTTCGGCCTGACCGACGAGGTCGACGTCCGCCCGTGTCTGTTCGTGCTGGCGATCGGCCTGGCGCTGGCCGAGCTGCTGGCCAGCCTGCTGGTCCGCGGGCAGCTCGTGCGGCCGCGCGCGGCGGTGGCGGCGGCCGTCGGTCTCGTTCTTCTCGCCCCGGGTGCGGGTGCGCTGGACGACACCTACGTCATCGACGCCACGTCGAACATCCGGCTCGGCTACATCGCCACCGGCGATCCCGAGATCGACGAGATCACGCGCGCCGGCCTGTGGGGGCTCGGCACGATCCTGCGCTCGCGCACCTCGGTCGAGCCGGACGATCCCATGGCCATCGACCTGGAGCGCGACGACCTGATCTTCTTCCCGCTGGTGTACTGGGCGATCACGCCGACCCAGGCGCCGCCGTCGGACTACGCCCGCGCCAAGCTCGACCACTATCTCAAGACGGGCGGCGTTCTGGTGCTCGACACACGTGACCCGGACGCCTCGCTCGGCGGTTCGGGCGGGCGCAGCAGCGCCGCGCTCCGCCGCCTGCTCGCCGGGCTCAGCGTGCCGCCGCTGGTGCCGGTGCCGCACGAGCATGTGCTGACGCGCGCGTTCTACCTGATCGACGACATGCCGGGCCGCTGGACCGGCGGCCAGGTCTGGATCGAGCAGACCGAGGGCGCGGTCAACGACGGTGTCTCCTCGCTGCTGGTCGGCAGCCACGATTGGGTCGCGGCCTGGGCCATGGATTCCTTCCTGCAGCCGCTGCTGCCCGTGGTGCCCGGCGGCGAACGCCAGCGCGAGACGGCGTATCGCTTCGGCATAAACCTCGTCATGTACGCCACCACCGGCAACTACAAGGCGGATGCGGTGCACGTGCCGACCATCCTGGAGCGGCTGGGCGAATGAACGCCTGGACCGGCATCGTCTTCGCGCCGCTGGTGCCGTCGGGGCTCCTGGCGGCGGTGGCGCTGGCGGCGCTGGTCGTGCTGGGCATCGGCGTGGCGCGACGGGTACGCGGCACCGGGTGGCGCGCGCTGGTCCTCGCGGTGCTGCTGCTGGCGCTCGGCAACCCGTCGGTCGAACGCGAGGAACGCCGCGCGCTGCCCGATATCGCCGTGCTGGTCGAGGACCGCAGCCCGAGCCAGACGGCGCCCGAGCGCACCGCCGCCACCGACACGGCGGTCGCCGCGCTGCAGGACGCCTTCGCCGCCATGCCCGACGTCGAGGTCCGCCGCGTCACGGTGGGCGGCACCGCGCCGGGCGATGCCACGGCGCTGCCGCGTTCCGGCACCTTCGCGTTCGAGACGCTCAACCGCGCGCTCGCCGACGTGCCGGCGGACCAGATCGCCGCCGTGATCATGGTGACGGACGGTCAGGTCCACGACGCGCCGCCGCCCGACCAGCTCGGCCTGACGGCGCCGGTGCAAGCGCTAATCACCGGTCGGCCCGGCGAGGTTGATCGTCGTTTGGTGGTCGAGCAGGCGCCGACCTACGGCCTGGTCGGCAGCGACATCGAGCTCGCCGTCGCCATCGAGGACGCCGGCACCACAGCCGCCGCTTCGCCGGTCGCCGTCACCATCAGCCTCGACGACGGCGAGCCGCGCACCGAGCTGGTGCAGCCGGGCGAACCGGCCGTGCTGAAACTCGCGCTCGACCACGCCGGCGCGACCATCGTGGCGCTTGAGGCCCAGGCGCTGGAGGGTGAACTGTCGCTCGCCAACAACCGCTCGGTGCTGGCCATCAACGGCGTGCGCGAACGGCTCCGCATCCTGCTGGTCAGCGGCGAGGCGCACACCGGCGAACGGGTCTGGCGCAGCCTGCTCAAGGCGGACCCGGGGGTCGATCTCGTTCACTTCACCATCCTGCGCCCGCCCGAGAAGCAGGACGGCACGCCGATTCGCGAACTCGCGCTGATCTCGTTCCCGGTGCGCGAACTCTTCGAAGTCAAGCTCGAGGAGTTCGACCTGATCATCTTCGATCGCTACCGGCGCCGCGGCATCATCCCGCAGGGCTACTTCCAGAACATCGCCGATTTCGTGCGCGACGGCGGGGCGCTGCTCGTCGCCTCGGGGCCGGAGTTCGCCACGCCGCTCAGCCTGTTCCGCACGCCGCTCGGCGTGCTTTTGCCGGCGCGGCCCGGTGGCGAAACCCTGGTCGGTGGCTTCAAGCCGATGCTGACCGACAAGGGCAGGCGACACCCCGTCACCGCCGATCTGGCCGGAGCCGCCCAGGACGACCCGCGCTGGGGCCGGTGGTTCCGCATCGTCGACACCGACATCGAGGACGCCGACGTGCTGATGACCGGCGCCGAGGATCGCCCACTGCTGGTGCTGGCGCACGAAGGCGAAGGGCGGGTGGCGCAGCTCATGAGCGACCAAGCCTGGCTGTGGGCACGGGGGTTCGAGGGCGGCGGGCCGCAAGCGGAGATGCTGCGCCGCGTCGCCCATTGGCTGATGCGCGAGCCCGAGTTGGAGGAGGACGCGCTCAGCGTCGAAGCGCGCGGCGACCGGCTGATCATTTCGCGCCAGACGCTCGAGCCCGGGCCGCGCAGCGCGACCGTGACGGACCCGGTGGGAACGACGGTCACCGTCCCGCTCGAGAACCGTGGCCGCGGCCGCTTGGTCGCCGAGCTCGTCGTGACCCAGCCGGGGCTCTACCGGATCAGCGAGGGCGCTCGCCGCGCGCTCGCGGCGGTGGGCGACTTGAACCCCCTGGAATGGCGCGATCTGCGCGCGGACGATTTGGCCCTGCGACCGGTGGCCGAGGCCACGGGGGGCGGCGTCGTCTGGCTCGCCGCCACCGAGACGCCACGGCTGCGCCGGGTCGAGGTGGGCCACGACGCCAGCGGCCCCGGCTGGATCGGCATCCCGCGCCTGCGTCGCTACCTCGTCACCGGCATCGACCGCTTCGCGGTGATGCCGGGCTGGTTAACCTTCGCGCTGGCGCTCGGTGGGCTCGCGCTCGCCTGGCGCGCCGAGGGGCGCTAGCTCCCTACGCCTGCACGCCGGTCTGCGTGATGTCACTGTCCACGATCAGGGTTGCGCCGCCGTTCGTGTAGGTGGTGTAGCCGGCGATGTCCGCGTCGGCCACGCCGACGCCCCAACCCGTGTCACCCGTGGCAATCGTGTCGTCGGCGTCGCCGTCCACGCGCAGGACGTTGGTGTCCTTCGCCATGGTCAGCAGGTCGGCGAATTCGAGCGTGAGGCTGTTGGCGCCGCTGCCTGTCAAATCGATGGCGTCGATGCCGTCGTAGAGCGTGAAGTGGACGGTCGCGTTGATCGCGGTCAGGTCGACCGTGACACCCGTGCCATCGACGAGCAAGGTATCGAACCCGCCACCGCCGTCGACGCGCCGCACGTCAGCGGAATCGAAGACCAGGATGTCGTTGCCGGCACCCCCGACCAGGACATCGCCCCCGGCGCCGCCGTCCAGCGTGTCGTCGCCCTGGCCGCCGACCAGGATGTTGGCGCCGCCGTCGCCGACCAGGGCATCGTCCGCAGCGCTTCCCTGGTGGGTGACCATGCCTTCGAGATCGCGACCGAACACCACATAGGCCGCGCCGCCGTAGAACCCGGTCCGATGGGCCAGTCGCGTGCCGACGATAACGTCATCGAAGCCGTCACTGTTGACGTCGCCCGCGCCATCGACCGAGAAGCCGATCTCGTCGCCCTCCTGGGCGCCCTTGATCTTGAAGCCGCCCGTGCTGCCCGCGATGGTATCGAGGTTGAGCAGGCCGGGCGGGGTGTCGGTGCCGAACACCACATAGGCGGCGCCCCGGATGAAGGCCCCCGCATTGGCGCCGCGCGCGCCGACGATCAGGTCGGCGAAGCCATCGCCGATGATGCCGACGTTGCCGTTGCCCTGGACCGTGCCGTTCTCGATGTTGGTCAGGTCGTTCAGGTCCAGGTCGGTATCGATGAAGATGACCGTGTCGTTGCCGCCGCCGGCGTCCTCGACCACTGTGTCGGCGACATCGTCGACCAGGTAGGTATCGTCGCCGGCGCCGCCGACCAGGCTGTCAGCGCCGCCGCCGCCGTCGACGACGTCGTCGCCGGCGCCGCCAGTGATGGTGTTGATCCCGCCGTTCCCGGCCATGGCGTTCGCGCCTTTGGTACCCGTCAGGTTGACGTTGGCGTTGCCGGTGATGACCAGCGCCTCGACGTTCGTGGGCAGCGCCATGGCCACCTTGGTAAAGACCGTGTCGAAACCGCCGCCGCCGGCCTCGATAACCCGGTCCGTCGTGCGATCGACGACGTAGACGTCGTTGCCCTTGCCGCCGATCAGACGGTCGTTGCCGTCACCGCCCGACAGCGTGTTGCCGCCGCCGTTGCCGGTGATGGTGTTGTTGAGCGTGTTGCCCGTGCCGTTGATCGACCGGGTCCCGGTCAGGGTCAGGTTCTCGACATTATTGGCAGGACAAACGTGACCGAGCCGGAGACCGTGTCGGTACCCTGGTTCGTCCCTTCGATGACGACATCATCGGACCGATCGACGACGTAGATGTCGATGCCCCGCCCACCGGACGCCCGATCGCGCCCGGTGCCGCCGTCAAGTCGGTTGTTGCCGTCCAGTCCCGACAGGGAGTCGTTGCCGCCCAGGCCCAGCAGCGTATCCGCCGCCGCGGTACCCAGGATGGTGTTCGCCCCCGATGTGCCTCGGCGCAAGGCCACCGCGCCAACTCCTGTCCCGTGAACGCGAACGCCCCCGCTCCCCCATTGAGGGGATACTTTAGCTTTGGTTAACGCAACGAGTTTTCGCAGTGGCCGCGGTCACTGCCATGTGGCCACTGGGGGCAGGGACATCAGCACCGCCTCGGGGTTGCCGCCGGTCATCAGGCCGAACTTGGTGCCGCGGTCGTAGACCAGGTTGAACTCGGCGTAGCGGCCGCGGTGTTCGAGCTGGCGGGCGCGCATCGCCTCGGTCCACGGCTCGGCCATGCGTCGACGCACCAGCCGGGGGAAGACGTCGAGGAAGGCGGTGCCGACACCCTGGGTGAACGCGAAATCGCGTTCCCAGTCGCCGCTGGCCAAATCGTCGAAGAAGATGCCGCCTTCGCCCCGGGCATGGCCGCGGTGGGGAATGAAGAAGTATTCGTCGGCCCAGCGCTTGTACTCGGCGTAGCAACCCGGCTGGTAGGCCTCGCACGCGGCCTCGAGCGCGGCGTGGAAGTCGCGCGTGTCGTCGGGCCGTGGGTGGCTGGGGTTCAGGTCGGCGCCGCCGCCGAACCAGCCGAGCGTGGTCACGATGTGGCGCGTGTTTATGTGCGCCGCCGGCACCAAGGGGGAACGCATGTGGGCGACTAGGCTGACACCGCTGGCCCAGAAGCGCGGGTCCTCGGCGGCGCCGGGCATCTGCTTGCGGAACTGTTCGGAGAACGTGCCGTGCACGGTGGAGACGTTGACGCCGACCTTCTCGAACACCCGCCCGCGCATGATCGCCATGACGCCACCGCCACCACCCTCGCGCGTCCAGGGCTTGCGCTCGAAACGGCCGGGTTCGCCCGGTCCGTCATGGGCGTCCTCGATCGCCTCGAAGGCGGCGCACAGGCGGTCGCGCAGCGCCGCGAACCACTCCGCCGCCAGCACCTTGCGGGCCTCGGTCAGGGCAGGATCGTCCATGGGGCTCCCCGGTTCAGCGCACCCTTGTCAGGGTGCCGACGACGGTATAATCAGGGCGCGGCCGGCGGGCGCCTGGAGCGGCCGCCCGACTGGACACGCGCAAAGGTTTGATGCCACAACGCGGCCCGATTCCGGAAGGGCGGCAGGGGGTAAGAGGGATGGCGCAGCACGGGGCCGCGACCGCCGACGGTGGGGAGACGCGGCGCGATTTCCTCTATGTGGCGAGCAACGCCGCGGCCGTGGTCGGGGCGGCGGCGGTCGCCTGGCCGCTGATCGACAGCATGAACCCCAGCGCCGACGTGCTCGCGCTGGCGACGACGGAAGTGGACCTGGCGCCCATCGCCGCCGGCCAGGCGATCACGGTGGTCTGGCAGGACAAGCCCGTGTTCATCCGTCACCGCACGGCCGAGGAGATCACCCAGGCGGCGGGCGTCGATATCGCCGAGTTGCGTGATCCCCAGGCCGACGCCGATCGCGCGCCCAAGCCGGAATGGCTGGTGGTCGTCGGCATCTGCACGCACCTGGGCTGCATCCCCATCGGCTTCAAGGGCGACTTCAACGGCTGGTTCTGCCCGTGCCACGGCTCGCACTACGACACGTCGGGGCGTATTCGCATCGGACCGGCGCCCGAGAACCTGCATGTGCCGCCTTACGCTTTCACCGACGACACGCACATCGTGATCGGCTAGGGGCGGGGGAATCGGGATGAGCAAGGCCTACCGCAGCAACCCCATGGTCCGTTGGTTCAACGACCGCCTGCCGGTCTTGTCCTGGGTCGATCACCACCTGCTCGACTATCCAGCGCCGCGCAACCTGAACTACTGGTGGAACTTCGGCTCGCTGGCCGGCATCGCCCTGGTGGTGCAGATCGTCACGGGCATCCTGCTGGCGATGCACTACACGGCCGATGCCAAGCTCGCCTTCGATTCGGTCGAGCACATCATGCGCAACGTGAACGCCGGCTGGCTGATGCGCTACGTGCACGCCAACGGCGGCTCGATGTTCTTCCTGGTGGTCTACATCCACATTTTCCGCGGCCTCTACTACGGCTCGTACAAGAGCCCGCGCGAAGTGCTGTGGTGGCTGGGCATCCTGATCTTGCTCGCCATGATGGCGACGGCGTTCATGGGTTATGTGCTGCCCTGGGGCCAGATGAGCTTCTGGGCCGCCACCGTGATCACCAACCTGTTCTCGGCCATCCCGGTGATCGGCGACGAAATCGTGGCGTGGCTGTGGGGCGGATTCGCGGTCGGCAACCCGACGCTCAAGCGCTTCTACTCGCTCCACTACCTGCTGCCGTTCGTGATCGTCGGCCTGGTGTTCCTGCACCTGTGGGCGTTGCACACCGCTAAGTCAAACAACCCGCTCGGCATCGACATGCGCGGGCCGCAGGACCAGTTGCCGTTCCACCCCTACTACACGATCAAGGACATGTTCGGCATGTTCGTGTTCTTCGTCGTGTTCGCGGCGTTCGTGTTCTACGCGCCGAACTATCTGGGGCACCCGGATAATTACATCCCGGCCAACCCGCTGGTGACGCCGGCGCACATCGTGCCTGAATGGTACTTCCTGCCGTTCTACGCGATCCTGCGCGCGATCCCCGACAAGCTGGGTGGCGTCATCGCCATGTTCGCCTCGATCCTAGTGTTGTTCATCCTGCCCTGGCTCGATACCTCGCGCGTGCGTTCGGCCACGTTCCGGCCCATCTACAAGCTGTTCTTCTGGGTCCTGGTCGCCGACGTCATTCTGCTCGGCATCGTCGGCGCCAAGCCGCCCGAGGGCGCGTGGATCCACATCGGCCGGCTGGCCACCGCGTACTACTTCGTGCACCTGATCATCCTGATGCCGCTGATCGGCCTGATCGAACGGCCTCGACCGCTGCCGCAAAGCATCGCCGCCGCCGTGCTGAAGGGTAAAACGTGATGAAGCGTCTGGCGCTCGCCGCCCTCGCGGCGCTCACCCTTGGTTCGAGCTCCGCCGCTGCGGCCGAGGGGACCGACCTGAGCGCCCAGCCGTGGAGCTTCGACGGCATCTTCGGCACGTTCGATCGCGCGGCGTTGCAGCGCGGCCTGCAGGTCTACCAGGAGGTCTGCGCGTCGTGTCATGCGCTGCAGTACATAGCGTTCCGCAACCTGACCGATCTCGGCTTCACCGAGGAGGAGGCCAAGGCGATCGCCGGGGCTTACCAGGTCGAGGACGGGCCCAACGACGACGGCGAGATGTTCACGCGCACAGCGCGCCTGTCCGACGGCTTCCCCGCGCCCTTCGCCAACGAGAAGGCGGCGCGCGCGGCCAACGGCGGCGCCTACCCGCCGAACCTGTCGCTGATCACCAAGGCGCGGCCCGGCGGCCCGGATTACCTCTACGGTCTCCTGACCGGCTATCACGAGCCGCCGGCCGACATGATGGTGGGCGAGGGCATGTACTACAACGCCGTGATGCCCGGCCATCAGATCGCCATGCCGCCGCCGCTCAGCGAGGGCCAGGTCACCTACGTCGACGGCACCACCGCCTCGGTCGAGCAGATGTCGCGCGACGTCACCCAGTTCCTGCACTGGGCGGCCGAACCCAACCTGGAGGCGCGCAAGAGCGCCGGGGCCAAGACCATGCTGTTCCTGGTGTTCCTGGTCGTGTTGACCTACGTGGCCAAGCGGCGCATCTGGGCCGGTGCCCACTGACGCCATGACGCCATGACCGCCGGCGGTCGGCCGGTTCTCGGCGTCATCGGCGGCAGCGGGCTTTACGACTTCGAGGGCCTCGAGGACGCCCGCCGCGTTGAGGTGGCGACGCCGTTTGGCACGCCGTCGGACGCCGTGCTCACCGGCCGGATCGGCGGGCTGGACGTGGCGTTCCTGCCGCGCCACGGCCGGGGTCACCGGCTCACACCGTCCAAGATCGACTATCGCGCCAACATCGACGCCCTCAAGCGGCTGGGCGTCACCGACCTCGTCTCGCTCAGCGCATGCGGCTCGTTCCACGAGGACCTGGCGCCCGGCACCTTCGTCGTCGTCGATCAGTTCATCGACCGCACGTTCGCGCGGCCCAAGACCTTCTTCGGCGATGGCATCGTGGCCCACGTCTCCATGGCGCATCCCGTGTGCCGGCGCCTAGTTGATGCGCTGGTCGTCGCCGCTGGCCAGGGCGGCGCGGCGGCCCGGCGCGGCGGCACCTACCTGGCGATGGAAGGGCCGCAGTTCTCGACGCTGGCCGAATCGAACCTCTATCGTGCCTGGGGCTGCGACGTGATCGGCATGACCAACATGCCCGAGGCGAAGCTCGCCCGCGAGGCCGAGATCTGCTACGCGACCGTCGCCATGGTGACCGACTACGACTGCTGGCATCCTCATCACGGCCACGTGCAGGTCGCCGACATCCTCGCCGTGCTGCGTGACAACGCGGCCAAGGGCCTGGCCATGGTGCGTCGCTTGGCCGAAGGCTTCGGCGCGCGCCCCAGCCCGTGCCCGCACGGCTGCGACCGTGTGCTCGACGCGGCCATCATCACGCCGCGCGCCGCGTGGGACCCGGCCGCGACCGCGCGGCTCTCGGCGGTGATGGCCCGCGTCGCCGGGACGGGCGGTGCATGACACCCGATCTCGCCGGCCTGATCCGGGCGATCCCCAACTACCCCAAGCCGGGGATCGTCTTCCGCGACATCACGACGCTGCTGGTCAACCCACGCGGTTTCCGCCGCGTCGTCGACGAGCTGGTGCAGCCCTTCGCCGGGCGGCGCATCGACAAGGTCGCCGGCATCGAGGCGCGCGGCTTCATCCTGGGCGGCGCGGTCGCGCACCAGCTCAGCTGCGGCTTCGTGCCGGTGCGCAAGAAGGGCAAGCTGCCCTGGGATACCATCGGCCAGGACTACGAGTTGGAGTACGGCATCGACCGCCTCGAGATCCACACGGATTCGGTGCGCGCGGGCGAGACCGTCCTGGTGGTCGACGACCTGATCGCCACGGGTGGCACGGCGCTGGCCGCGATCCGGCTGATCGAGCGTACCGGCGGGCGGATCGTCGGTTGCTCGTTCGTCATCGACCTGCCGGAGCTCAAGGGCGCCGAGCGGCTGCGCGAGCGCGGCCATTCGGTGCTCAGCCTCGTCGAGTTCGAGGGCCGCTGACCTTGCGTAAAGCCGCGGCGCGTCGGGCCGTGGTCGGGGCCGCGCTCGCGCTCGATGCCGCCGGGCTCAACCGCGGTACCTCGGGCAACGTGGGGCTGCGGGCTGGCAAGGGCATCCTGGTCACGCCCACGGGGGTCCCGTCGTCGGCGCTGACATCCGCGTCGATCGTGCTTCTCGCCATGGATGGCACGGTGCGCGAAGGTGCCCTCGCGCCCACCAGCGAATGGCGCATCCACCGGGACGTGCTGATCGCGCGGCCCGAAGCGAACGCCGTCGTCCACGCCCATCCGCTCTACGCTACGGCGCTCGCCTGCCAGGGCCTGGCGATCCCCGCGTTCCACTACATGGTCGCGGCCGCCGGCGGCGATTCGATCCGTTGCGCGCCGTACGCGACGTTCGGCACGGCGGCGCTCTCGGCCCACGTGGTCGAGGCGCTCGAGGATCGCCGGGCGTGCCTGATGGCCCACCACGGCATCGTCGCCCTGGGCGCCGATCTCGACGCCGCCGTGCGCCTCGCCGTCGAGGTTGAGTCCCTGGCGGCGCAGTTCTGGCACGTGCTCCAGCTCGGCCGGCCCCGGCTGCTGGGGCGCGCCGAAATGCGCCGTGTCGTCGCCAAGTTCGCCACCTACGGCCGGCCGCGCGCGAGGCGCTGATGCGTGATGGTTTCACCGGGCTCGACCATGTGCTGATCGGCGTGCGCGATCTGGAATCGGCGCGCGAGCGCTACGCCCGGCTCGGCTTCACGCTGACGCCGCGCGGCCGCCACGTCGGCTGGAGCACGGGCAACTACTGCATCATGTTCGGGCGCGAGTATCTGGAGCTGATCGGGGTGATCGACCCGACGCAGCCGCGCCGGTCGATCGAGGCGCGCATCGCGGCCGCCGGCGACGTGGGCGTCGGGTTCGCGCTGGCCAGCGACGACCCGGACGCGGCGTTCCGCGTCTGGTCCGACGCCGAGCTCGCGCCCGAGCGGCGCGCCCTAGCGCGGCCCCTCGATCTGCCCGAGGGCACGGTCGAGCCGCGCTTCGCCCTTATACACGTGCCAGCCGCCGCGACGCCCGAGGTGCCGATCTTCGTCTGCCACCACCTGACGCCCGACCTGGTGCGCCGGCCCGGCTGGACCGACCACGCCAACGGCGCGCTGGGCGTGCGCGCCATGCTCGCCGTGGTGGCGGACCCGGCGGCGTTGCGCGTGCCCTACGAGCGGTTATTCGGCCCCGCCGCCATGGCCGCGACCGACGGCATGCTCACGGTCCGTATGGGCCCGACGACCCTGGTGGTCGCAACGGCCGAGGACGCGGCCGAGCTCTACCCCGCCTTCGACGCGACGCCGCCGGCGGTGCCCTCGGTCGCCGCCCTGACGATCACTGTGGTGGACATTGCGCGCGCGGCGCGGGTGTTGGAGGCGGCGGGCGTCGGGTTCGAGCGCGACCGTGGCCGCGCCGTCATCGTGCCGGCCGCGGCCGCGTGCGGCGTGCTGCTGGAGTTCAGCGCCTGATCGTCGATCGGCCGACGTGCTCGGCCAGGAAGGCCAGGGTTCGTTGGCGCGCGAGCGCGGCGCACGACGCGTCGTAGTCCTTGCGTTGGTCGCAGTTGAAGCCGTGCCCAGCCGGGTAGACGTGCACCGGCACGTTCGGATACGCGGCGCGGATGCGCTCCACGTCGGTCAGCGGGATGCCGTGGTCGTGTTCGCCGAAGTGCAGCATGACCGGCGCCGCGGGCGGCTGGTCCAGCCACTGGGCGACCAGGCCGCCGTAGTAGCCGACCGCCGCGGCCACGGGCAGACGCTGGGCCGCCAGCTAGGCGAGCGATCCGCCCCAGCAGTAGCCGACGGCGGCCACCGGTCCGCGTGGCGCTAGGTCGGCGATCGCGGCCTCCATGTCGGCCACGACCTTCTCCAACGGCACGGCGGCGCGCAGGTCGCGGCCCTCGGCCACGTCGGCGGCCTCGTAGCCCATCTGCACGTCGCGTCGGGCGCGATCGAACAGCGCCGGCGCCAGCGCTTCCCAGCCCTCGACCGCGAAGCCGTCGGCGACCGCACGCATGTGGTCGTTGACGCCGAAGATCTCCTGCAGCACCAGCAGGCCGCCGCGCCGTGGCCCCCGCGGCACGGCGCGCCACGTCGCCAGGGCGTAGCCGTCCGCGGCCGTCAAGGTGGTCCAGGTAGCCATGCCGCCGGCGCTCAGTTCACCTGGCCGTGGCAGTGCTTGAACTTCTTGCCCGAGCCGCACGGGCACGGCTCGTTGCGGCCGACCTTGGCGAATCCGGCAGCCGGCTGCGCTAGGCGCTGGGTCGGCGCCACGGGGCGGTCGCTGCCGTTGCCCATGCCGGCCTCGGCCGGGTCGGCGCGGCCCTCCACCGTGCGCGCCGGCCCCTTGGGCTGGGGCACCTCGGCGCGGATCTCCAGGTGCGCCAGCACCGAGACCACCGTCTCGCGCAGGCCCACCAGCATGCCGTCGAACAGCTCGAACGCCTCGCGCTTGTACTCGTTTAAGGGATCGCGCTGGGCGAACGCCCGCAGGTTGATGCCCTGGCGCAGATGATCCAGGTGCAGCAGATGCTCGCGCCACTTGTGGTCGAGGATCTGCAGCAGCAGGCTCTTCTCGGCCAGGCGCACGATCTGCGGCGTGAACTTGGTCTCTTTCTCGGCCATGCGCTCGTCGACTGACTTGGTGAAGCGTTCGCGGATCTCCTCATCCGCGATGCCTTCCTCCTTGGCCCACGCCTCGAACGGCAGGTTGAGCCCGAAGACGCGCAGCCCCTCGGCGTGCAGGCCGGGCGAATCCCACTGCTCGGGGTACGCCTTCTCGGGGATGTGGCGGCCGACCATGTCGGTCAGCACCTCGGCGCGCATCGAGCCGATGGTCTCGCTCACATCGGTCTCGGCCATGATCTCGCGGCGCTGCTCGTAGATGATCTTGCGCTGGTCGTTCATGACGTTGTCGAACTTCAGGATCGTCTTGCGCGCCTCGAAGTGGCGCGCCTCGACCTTCGATTGCGCCTTCTCGATCGCCTTGTTGACCCAGGTGTGGACGATCGCCTCGCCCTCCTGCAGGCCCAGCCGGCGCAGCACGCCGTCCAGCCGGTCCGAGCCGAAGATGCGCATCAGGTCGTCCTCGAGCGACAGGTAGAACTTGGAGGCGCCGGGGTCGCCCTGCCGGCCCGACCGGCCGCGCAACTGGTTGTCGATACGCCGGCTCTCGTGCCGTTCCGTGCCGATGACGTAGAGCCCGCCGGCGTCCAGCGCGCGCTTCTTCGCCTCGGCGTTCTCGGCTCGGATGGCGGCGACGCGGGCGGCGCGCGCCTGCTCGTCGTTGATGCCGGCGGTCTCGGTGACGATGCGCATGTCCGGGTTGCCGCCCAGCTGGATATCGGTGCCGCGCCCGGCCATGTTTGTCGCGATGGTCACGGCGCCGGGCCGCCCGGCCTGGGCGATGATCTGGGCCTCCTGCTCGTGGTAGCGCGCGTTAAGCACGTTGTGCGGCACCTTGCGCTTCTTGAGGATGCCCGACAGGTGTTCGCTCTTCTCGATGCTGACGGTACCGACCAGCACGGGCTGCCCGCGCTTGTGGCAATCCTCGATCACCGCGACGACGGCGTCGTACTTCTCCTTGGCGGTGCGATAGACCTCATCGGAATGGTCGATACGCACGCATTCCACGTTGGTCGGGATCTCGATGACGTCCAGGTTGTAGATGGTGCCGAATTCGGCCGCTTCGGTCATGGCCGTGCCGGTCATGCCGGCCAGCTTCGGGTAGAGCCGGAAGTAATTCTGGTATGTGATCGAGGCGAGCGTCTGGTTCTCGGTCTGGACCTCGACGCCTTCCTTGGCCTCCAGCGCTTGGTGCAGGCCCTCGGAGTAGCGCCGGCCCTCCATCATACGTCCGGTGAACTCGTCGATGATGACGACCTTGCCGTCCTTGACGATGTAGTCGACATCCCGCGTGAAAAGCTTGTGGGCGCGCAAGCCTTGCTGGCAGTGGTGCACCAGGCTGACATTGGCGATGTCGTAGAGCCCGCCTTCCTTCAGCATCCCGGCGGCCCGCAAGGCCGCCTCCAGCGCCTCGGCGCCCGCCTCGGTCAGGGCCACGGTGCGGGTCTTTTCGTCCTTCTCGTAGTGCTCCTCGGTCAGCGCCGGGATCAACCGGTCGACCGACTTGTACATCGTCGAGGAATCCTCCGATGGACCCGAGATGATCAGCGGCGTGCGCGCCTCGTCGACCAGAATGCTGTCCACCTCGTCGACGATGGCGTAGTGGAACGGTCGCTGCACCATGGTGGCCAGCGAGAACTTCATGTTGTCGCGCAGGTAGTCGAAACCGAACTCGTTGTTCGTGCCGTAGGTCACGTCGCAGGCGTACTGCGCCTTGCGCTCCACGTCGTTCAGCCCGTGCACAATGCAGCCGACCGTCAGGCCCAGGAACTCGTAAATCTGGCCCATCCAGCGGGCGTCGCGCCGGGCCAGATAGTCGTTGACCGTGACGACGTGGCTGCCCTTTCCCTCGAGCGCGTTGAGGTAGATTGGCAAGGTCGCGACCAGGGTCTTGCCTTCGCCGGTCTTCATCTCGGCGATCCTGCCCTGGTGCAGCACCATGCCGCCCTGCATCTGGACGTCGAAATGGCGTTGGCCGAGCGTGCGCTTGGCCGCCTCGCGCACGGTGGCGAACGCCTCGACGAGCAGGTCGTCCACCGTCTCGCCGTCGCCCAGGCGCTTGCGGAAGACCTCGGTGCGCGCCTTCAGCCCGGCGTCGTCCAGTGCCTCGAACTCAGTTTCGAGCACATTGATGGCCTGCGTCTGCTTGGCCAGGTCGCGCAGGAATCGGTCGTTGGCGGACCCGAACAGCCGCTTGGCCAAAGTCGAGAGCATGTCCAGAAACCTTAACGGATGGGGGCCAGGGCACGCGCGGCCTTCCGGCACAGTTAGGGTGGCGGGCCGCCCCTGTCAACGCACGGCGACTCGTGTCGTCAAGCGTTCGCCTACGAAGCCAGCGCGAAACCTTCGTAACCGTGCTCCGCGACGCCCTCGCAGATCGTCCGGTAGGCCCCGACGCCGCCGACATAGGGCATGAAGACGCGCGGTTTGCCCGGGATGTTGGCGCCCATGTACCAGGAGTTCGCGCGCGGATAGAGCGTCTGGTCGCCGACCTCGCGTACGTGGTCGGTCCAGCGCTGTTCCGTCTCGGCGGACGGCTCGATCAGCCGGATATGGCGGTCGCGCAGATGCCCCAGGCACGCCGCGATCCACTCCACGTGCTGCTCGATCGAGGTCATCATGTTGCTCAGCACCGAGGGGCTGCCCGGCCCCGTGACCGTGAACAGGTTGGGGAAGCCCGCCACCATCAGCCCCAGGTAGGATCGCGGCCCCGCAGCCCACGCCGCGCGCAGCGACTGGCCGCCCCGGCCGCGGATGTCGACGGCCATCAACGCGCCGGTCATGGCGTCGAAGCCGGTGGCGAACACGATGTCGTCCAGCGCGACCTCGCGCGCGGCGGTGCGGACACCGGCCGGCGTCGCGCGCGCGATCGGCTCGGCGCGGATATCGACCAGCGTCACGTTGTCCCGGTTGTACGTCTCGAAATAGTCGGTATCGACGCACAACCGCTTGGTCGCGAAAGGATGGTCGGTCGGGCACAGCAGGGCGGCCACCGCCGGGTCCTTGACCCGGTCGCGGATTTTCCGCCGCGCGAACTCGGCCACGATGGCGTTGGCGTTGGCGTCTGTGGTCTCGTCGGCGAACACCAGCTCCATGTTGAACCCGCCCTGGGCCCAGCGCCGTTCGAGCTCGGCCTTGGCAACCTCGGGCGCCATGGCGTGGGTCGGTGTCGTGCTGGCCTCGAGCGTGGTGCCGCTGTCCGAACGTCGGGCGATCTCGCGGTTCGCGCCGTAGTCCGCCTTGAACGAGGCCTCGACATCCGGGTCGAGCGGTCCGTTCCACGCCGGCACGCTGAAGTTCGGCGTGCGCTGGAAGACGGTCAGGTGTCTGGCTTGGCGCGCGATGATTGGGATGGCCTGGATGCCGGACGATCCCGTGCCGATGATGCCGACGCGCCGACCCGTGAAGTCGACGCCGTCGTGGGGCCAGGCGCCCGTGTGGTACCAGCGGCCGCCGAAGTCTTCGAGCCCCTCCAGCTCCGGTACGCGCGGCACCGACAGGCAGCCCGTCGCCATGATCAGGTAGGTCGCGGTGAGGACCGAACCCGTGTCGGTCTCGATCGTCCAGCGCCGGGCCACCTCGTCAAACGTCGCGCGCGTGACCCGTGTCGCGAGCCGCACGTCGCGGCGCAGGTCGAAGCGGTCGGCCACGTGGTTGACGTAACGCAGGATGTCCGGTTGCAGCGAATAGCGGTCAGGCCAGTGCCACTCCTGCTGCAAGTCCTCCGAGAACGAGTAGGAGTACTCCAGGCTCTCGATGTCGCAACGCGCGCCCGGGTAGCGGTTCCAGTACCAGGTGCCGCCGATGCCGTCGCCGGCCTCGAGCACGACGGTGGCATGCCCGAGCCCGCGCAAGCGGTGCAGCATGTAAAGGCCGGACACGCCGGCTCCCACGATCATGCTGTCCAGGTCCATGATGACACTCCGCACGGTCGACTTCGGCGGCGAAGCCTTTGTTCCGCCATCATGTTAGCGCGCCATGGCCCCGATCACAGTACCGACGATCGCCGCCCTGGTCGGCGCTTGTCGGCGCGCCCGATCTGGTCTAAGCCCATGCCACGCAACGCTTCCCGAGTTTCCTCACAATCGAGGTCGTCGATGATCCGCTCTTTCCGAGCGTTCCTGTTCCTTGCCGCCGTCATGGGCGCGCTTCTGGTCGCGCCGCCGGCGCGGGCCGAGGACGACCCGGTCGTCGCCCGGGTCAACGGCGTCGAGTTGCGTAAGTCCGATCTCGAAACGGCCCGGGCGAACCTGCCGGAACAATACCGCCAGATGCCGCTCGACCTGCTCTACGAGCCGCTGCTCGACCAGATCATCAACAGCCGGCTACTGCTCGACCAGGCCGTCACGGCCAAGGTCGAGGACGCCGCCGAGTTCCAGCGCCAGCTCGCGATCTCGCGCGATCAGCTCGCCCGCGAGTTCGTGCTGCGCACCGAGGTCGACCGGGTGATCACCGAGGACGTCCTGCGCCAGCGCTACGACGAATACCTCGCCGCCAACTCGCCCGAGCAGCAGGTGCGCGCCAGTCACATCCTGGTCGCGACCGAGGACGAGGCCAAGGCGATCGTCGACGAACTGGGCAAGGGCGCGGACTTCGCCGAGTTGGCCAAGGCCCGCTCGACCGATCCGTCGGCGGCCCAGAACGCCGGCGACCTGGGCTTTTTCTCCAAGGGCGACATGGTGCCCGAGTTCTCGGAAGCGGCGTTCGCGCTGGAACCCGACCAGACCTCGGGGCCGGTGCAGACCGCGTTCGGCTGGCACGTCATCCGGGTCGCCGAGCGGCGCACCGCCGAACCGCCCGCCTTCGACCAGATCGCCGAGCAGTTGCGCGCCGAGATGGCCGGCGAGGTGATCGCGGCCTACGTCAAGACGCTCCAGGGCAACGCGGTGATCGAGCGGTTCAACCTCGATGGCACGTCGCGCGCCGAACCGGTGGCCCAGTAGCATGGCGCCCGCCCGCTCGCCGCTCGCCCCCGCCGCCGTGCCGGCGGTGCCGCCCATCGGCGGCGCGCGCTTCGCCACGGGCGAATCCGGCATCCGCTACAAGGGCCGCGATGACGTTCTGCTCGCCCTGTTCGACGCGGGCACCACGGTGGCCGGCGTGTTCACCAAGTCATCTACCGCGGCCGCGCCTGTTGCCTGGTGCCGCAAGGCGCTGGCCGGCGGTCAGGCGCGCGCCTTCATCGTCAACGCGGGCAACGCCAACGCGTTCACCGGCAAGGCGGGCATGGGCGCGGTCGACGCCACGGTCGGCGCGGCGGCGCGCGCGCTGGGCTGCCCGCGCAACCGGGTGTTCGTCGCCTCGACCGGCGTGATCGGCCAGCGGCTGAAGGCCGAGCGCATCGCCGCCATGATCCCCGGCCTGGCCGGGGCCGCGCGCACCGAGGCCTGGGACCGCGCCGCCGCAGCGATCATGACCACCGACACCTTTCCCAAGCTGGCGACCGCGTCGGCCACCATCGACGGCGTGCCGGTGACCATCAACGGCACAGCCAAGGGCTCGGGCATGATCGCACCCGACATGGCGACGATGATCGCCTTCGTCGCCACCGACGCGCGTCTGCCGGCGGACGTGCTGCAGGCATGCCTGGCGCGCGCGACCGAACGGTCGTTCAACCGCACCACTGTCGACAGCGACACCTCGACCAACGACACGCTGCTCGCCTTCGCCACCGGCGCCGCCGGCCACGCGTCGGTGACGCGCGCCGCCGATCGGCGGCTCGCCGGCTTCCGCGCCGCGCTTGAGGCGGTCTGCCTCGATCTGGCGCTGCAGGTCGTGCGCGACGGCGAAGGTGCTCAGAAGCTGATCGAGATCCGTGTCGCTGGCGCGCGCTCGGCCGCGGCGGCCAGGCGCGTCGCCTTCGGCGTCGCCAACTCGCCGCTGGTCAAGACGGCGATCGCCGGCGCCGACGCCAACTGGGGCCGCGTCGTGATGGCCGTGGGCAAGGCCGACATCACACTCGATCAGCGCCGCATCGGCGTGCGCATCGGCGGCCATGTTGTGGCGACGCGCGGCGGCCCACCCAAGGACTACGACGAGACGCCGGTGACGGCGCACATGAAGGGACGGTCGATCCTGATCGCGATCGAGCTCGGCCAGGGACGCGCCGCCACCACCGTGTGGACCTGCGACCTGACCCACGGCTACATCGACATCAACGCCGACTACCGGAGTTGAGCGCGCCGGTCACCCTGGTGACCGAGCGCCTGACGCTGCGCCCGCCATCGCTGGGCGACGTGGACGCGATCGTGCGCGAAGTCAGCGATGACCGCATCGCGCGCTGGACCACCAGCATTTCCCACCCGTATCCGCCGGGCGCCATCGACGACTTTCTCGCCATGGTCGAGGACGATCGCGCGGCGGGAGACGGCTGGACGTTCGCGATGATCGAACGGTCATCGGATGTCGTGGGCATGGTCCGACTCGATCGCACCGATTTGGACGACACGGGCGAGATCGGCTACTGGGTCGCGATCGACCGGTGGGGTCGGGGCTACGCCACCGAAGCATCCCGGCGCATCCTGACCTACGGCTTCGACGACCTCGGGTTCCGTCGCGTCAGGACTTACATCATGCCGGCGAACGAACCGTCGCGCCGCGTGCTTACAAAGCTCGGCTTCGTCCCGGACGGCCACGGCCCTGTCGAGGCGCCGGCGCGCGGTGGTCCGGTCGCTATGGACTTCCTTCTCCTCGAACGACGCGCGTGGATGGACCATGCGTGAGTTTCCGCCACTTCTTACCGAGCGCCTGACGCTGCGCCGTCTGGAACGGGCGGACGCGGCGGCCGTGCGGCGTTACGCGGGCGACGAACGGGTCGCGCACTGGACCGCGCGCATTCCGCATCCCTACCCGGACGGCGCGGCCGAGGCGTGGATCGCCGAGACCCTTGCCCAGATGGCCCGCAGCGAAGGCTGGCAGCTCGGCATCGACGCGCGCGGGGTCGGGCTGGTCGGTGCCATCGGCCTCGAACGCGACGAGGATCGCCTCTCGGCTGAACTCGGCTACTGGGTCGGCGTGCCGTACTGGGGACACGGCTACGCGACCGAGGCGGCGCGCCACATGATCCGCTTCGCGTTCCAGGCGACCGATCTCGCCCAGGTTCACGCCCGGGTGCTGCCCGACAACGCGGCGTCGCGCCGTGTTCTGGAAGCGGTTGGCTTCACGCCGACGGGTCCGGCGACCGTCACGCTCGACGCGCGGGGGTACAACGCCGAGGCGCTGTGCTTCGCTCTCGAACGGCGGGCCTGGCGTGGCTGAGCGCCCGCTGATTATGGTCGTGGCGCTGGCCCTGATCGATGGCGACGACCGCGTCTTCATCGCGCGCCGGCCCGAGGGCAAGGCGATGGCCGGGCTGTGGGAGTTCCCTGGCGGCAAGATCGAGACTGGCGAGACGCCCGAGGCCGCCGTGATCCGCGAGGCGCGCGAGGAACTGGGCATCGCCATCGAGGAACCGTGCCTGGCGCCTTTCGCCTTCGCGTCCCACGCCTACGAAACGTTCCACCTGCTCATGCCGCTCTACCTGTGCCGCAAGTGGCAGGGCGTGCCGCGCGCGCGCGAGCACAGCGAGGTCCGCTGGGTGCGCCCGGCGCGGCTGCGCGATTTCCCCATGCCGCCGGCCGATGCGCCCCTCGTGGCCATGCTGCAGGACCTGCTGGGCTGACGACCTACGACGTCTCCAGCGTCCACGGGTACAGCCTGGGGATCAGGTCGCACAACAATCCCGCGACCGCGAACGCCACGGCGACCGCGACGCCCAGTGTCGCCCAGTCGTCCGGGCGCCCGACGCGGCCAGCAGAAGCGCGCCCGGCACCACGACGCCGTCGTAGAACACCGCCATGGCGCGCACCACCTCGGCGAAGCGCACCACGTCGCGCACCTGGCGCGCCCGCACGTCGCCGACGAACACGCCGATCAGGCCGCCGGCGATCAGGCCCATGCCGGCCAGGTGGACGAAGCGCAGCAGCTCGTACGTCACCGCCCCCTACTCGAACGCGAGCGCCCGGATCTACGCGATCACGTCCTGGATGTCCTGCTCGGTCAGCGGGATGTTGCGCATGGCCGGGTGTGGCGCGCGCAGGAACGTGGTCAGGGTCGCGTCGTCCTTGGCCGGGTCGAGCGCGATCGAGCGCCACGCCGGCGCCATGTCGGTGCCTGTTCCGGTCACCTTGGTGGCGTGCACTCGGAACACCATTGGCACGCGATGTCGGCACCGCGGTTGCTGTCGCCCTGGGCCCAGGCCTCGGGTGCCGCCGTCAGGGCGACCAGAATCACCAAGGCTCGACGCATCGGCGGTCTTCCTCGCGTTCATCGTAGCAGGCCAGTGGCGCGGCGCGCGCGCCTTGACCCAGGTCATTCCTCGGTGCCAAGCGCCCGACCGAGGGGAACGGTCGCGCTGCCGCACGGCCTTGCCTTGGGTTGGCTCGCGGCCGGCGCCCAGGCCGTTAGGGTGACGATCTCGAAACGGGTGATGATGCGCCCCGACGGGTCGGCGCAGCGGCGCGCCAGGGCTTCGGCGATCGCCGCCAGGGTCGCCCGGCGCATGGGCGCGCGCCGGCGCATCGCCAGGGCGTTGCCTGCCCCCATGCCCTTCAGGTCGGCCAGCAGGCGCAGCGGTTCGGTGTAGGCGACGGTGATGACGTCGGTGTCGACGACGGGCAGGGCGAAGCCGGCCCGCTGCAGCAGGCCGCCCAGGGCCGCCGCGTCGGCGAACGGGGCGACGCGCGGGCTTGCGCCGCCGACGGTCGCCGCCTCGGCCTCGGCCACGGCGGCGCGCAACTCGGCGAGGGTCTCGCCGCCCAGCAGCGACACCAGCAGCAGCCCGTCGGGCTTCAGCGCGCGGCGCATCTGGGCCAGCGCACCGGGCAGGTCATTGACCTCGTGCAGCGCCAGGCTGCTCAGGATCGCGTCGAGGCTGGCCGGCGCGAAGGGCAAGGCCTCCTCGTCCAGCGCCACGCGCGGCCCCGCCAGCCCGACCAGTCCGGCGACCGACATATCGGTCTGGATCAGGGTCGCGACGCGGTCCGTGCCGACCAGCGCCCGCGCCAGAGCGCCCGCGCGGCTGCCGATCTCGGCCGCGACGGCGAAGGCACGCCGCATGTCGGACAGGCGATCCGCTAGGCGCTCCGCCGCCGCGTCGAACAGGAAGCCATGATCAGCGATGGTGCGCGCCGCGCGATCACGGCGCAGCCGGATCAGCCGACGATCGAACACCACGGGCGCCACCACGGCGCCAGTCTACGGCAAGAAGTGGCCCGGCCCGAAGGAGGGGGAAGGGGCCGGGCCTCCTAGTTGACCAACTCGTCCGCCTCGACCGCGCTGGCGTCGGCCCCGGCGGGCTCCTCGACCTTCGCGGTCTCGGCCGGTGCCGTCGAACCGGTTTCCTCCAGCAGAGCCAGATAGGCTTGGTGCTGCTGCATGCGCGGGCAGGCTTGGCCGGCCCATGCGGCCGACGTCCCAAGTGTAAGCGCCAACACGATCGCCAATCTGAGCATGATGGGCGTACCCCCGATTTTTAAGTTCCTATCCTACCAAACGCGTGCGGACTGTCCGTTCACGAATGCGTGTCCCGGAACGGGGCATCGGGTCTTGATCAACCGCCCGTGGAACCCAACATAGCCTCCAAGCGCGGAGCCGGCATGGGCCGCGCGCATGGCGACGGATCGCCAAGACGGCCGGCCCTGGCTTCGTGGAGAAGGGCAACGCGACGCGCGCCGCAAGGACGCGTCAGCCAGTAGGAGAACACCCATGGACCGCAGGTCCGAGACGCAACGACCGAACCTGACCCCCGCGGCGTTTCTGGCCCTCGGCACGCCGCAGATCTCCTATGTCCGACCCGTGACGGTCGAGGGCGCGGACCGCTGGGGCATCTTCGCCGCGAACGGCACCGGGCTCGGCCTCGCCGCGACGCGCGATCAGGCGTTCGCCGTGGCGCGCCAGCACGATCTGGAACCCGTCAGCGTGCACTGAGCGGGCGTCAGGGCACGACGGTTGTCCGTTCCGCCTCGGCGACGGTCAGCGCCACACCGCCCACGTCGCGCGTCAGCCGATAGCTCCCCACATAGGCCCCCGGCGGCCAGCCGCCCTCGGGCGCGCGCGTGCCGGCGAAGCGGAACCACTGGGCCCGATCGCGCTCGTGGATCGCATCCTGCTCGACCAGCACGGTACCGTCGGGCCCGACCAGGCGGATCGTCTCGCGGTCGCCCGTGCGCGTGCCGAACACGTCGACCCAGAAGACCAGCGCCGGCGCGTCGTGCTCGACGTGGTCCGCGCGGTGGGCCCCTGCGCGCGCGGCTCCCGGCTCCGGCTCCACGGTCGCGAAGCCGGCGCCCAGAAGTCCGCCGGCCCGGTAGGCGAGTGTCGCCGCCGCCTCGGCGTTCCACAGGCCCGCGCCGGCGGCGCCGCACCCGGATCCCGCCGGCAGGCCGCTGAACGGGTCGATCGGCTGGCCGTCGCGGCGCACCAGGAACTCCAGGTGGGGGAACTCGGTCAGGCCCGACAGGCCGACCAGCCCGATGGGCTCTCCCGCCGTGACGGCCTGGCCCGGCTCGACGCGCACGCTGCCCTTGCGCATGTGTCCGTACTGGGTTTCCCAGCCGCCACCGTGGTCGATGACCACGCCGTTGCCTGCCTCGCGCCCGGCCACGGCCTCGCGCCCCGTTTAGGCGACGCTGATGTCGGCCATGCCGTCGCGGGTGCGCAACACCACGCCGTCGGCCGCGGCCAGCACCGCCACACCCTTCTCCATGGCGGCCAGATCGGTCAGGCGGAAGTCGCCGCCGTCGTGGCCGTCGTAGCTCAGGCTGCCGCACGCGAAATCGGCGGCGCCGGGCCCAGGGTCGTGATCCACGTAGTTTTGCACGAAGCACGCGACGCCAACCTGGCAATCGATCGGCACGGCCAACGGCGGCGCATCGCCAGCGTTCGCGGGGCCGGCCAGGGCCGCCGCCAGGGCGAGCGCGCCGCGGTGCGCGCAGTTCACCGGCGTACCGGCAAGTGGACGACGAAGCGCGCGCCGGCGGGACGCTCAGGGTCGTCGCCGCGGTTCTCGCCGTGGATCGTGCCGCCGTGGCGCTCGACGACCTGCCGGGCGATACTCAGACCCAGGCCCGAATGGGTGCCGAACCGCTCGCTCTGCGGTCGCAGCGAATAGAAGCGGTCGAAGATGGCCTCCAGCTTGTCGAGCGGCAGGCCAGGCCCTTCGTCGTCCACCGTGACCTCGACGTGGTTGCCGGTCCGCCGCGCGGTCACGCGGATCGTTCCGCCCGGTGGGCTGAACGACACCGCGTTGTCCAGCAGGTTTCGGAACACCTGGCCCAGCCGGCCCTCGACGCCGTTGACCGTCGGATCGCCCCGAACGTCGAGCTTGATGGCCACCTTGGGGGCGCCGGGGCTCGATTCGTGGATCTCGACCAGGATCGCCAGCAGGGCGCCCAGGTCCACGGCGGCGGTCTCGGCCCGGCTCATCTCGGCGTCCAGGCGCGAGGCGTTGGCGATGTCGGTGATCAGCCGGTCGAGCCGGCGCACATCCTCGAGCGCGAGCTCCAGCAGGCGCCGGCGCTGGTCCGGATCCTCGACGCGGTTGGCCACATCGACCGCGCTGCGCAGGGACGACAGTGGGTTCTTGATCTCGTGGGCCACGTCGGCGGCGAACCGCTCGGTCGATTCCATGCGTCGCCACAGCGTCTCGGTCATGGCGATCAGCGCGCCGGACAGCTCGCCCAGTTCGTCGCCCTGGACCGTCAGGTCGGGAATCGCGTCGGCGCGCCCATGGCCCTGCCGCACCTGCTCGGCCGCCTCGGCCAGGCGCTGGACCGGCAGGGCGATGGTGCTGGCCAGATAGAGCGACAGCAGCACCGTCAGCGCGAAGGTCATGCCGAAGAGCGCCAGAATCGTCGAGCGCACGTTGCGCAGCTGGGTGTCGACGCGCCCCAACGTGGTCGATAGCATGACCGCGCCCTGCACCTTCTTGAACCGCTGCAGTGGCACGGCGACGGTCAGGATCTCGCCGTCTCGGCCCGCGTCGCGCAGTGCGTTCGCCTCGGCTCCGGTCAGCGCGATGACCACCTCGGGGTAATCGGTCGCCCTCTGGTCGCGCGGCTCGCGGTAGGCGGGCAGCGGCGTCAGGCGCGGCAGGGGCGCCATGGCCAGGCGGATTAGCTCGAGCCACCAGCGGTTGACGCGGTCGGGCGGCGGCAGCTCCTCGGCCTGGACCGCGCCGCCGGCGGCGCTGATCTCGCGACTGTCCAGCAGCATGCGGCCGTCGACGTCGAAGAGCCGCGCGCGCGATGCCGTGGCGTGGGCCAGGCGCAGCATCAGCTCGCGCGCCTCGCCCACGTCGATGCGGCCGGGCCCCTCGTTGTTGGATGTGACCGTCTCGGCGAGAGACGCGGCGATCAGCCGCCCTTCGCTGGTCAGCGCGCCGATCTCGCCGTCGATCAGGCCGCGCCGGTAGTTATCCAGGTAGAGGATGCCGGCGGCGAACAGGACGAGGGGCAGCAGGTTGATGATCAGGATACGCCGCATCAGCGGCGAGGCCGGCCGCCGCCCCCCGCGCCGCGCCGTGCGTTGCCCCTTCGCGCGGGTCAGCCCGGCTCGGTCCCCGCCGACCGCGCCGTCAGGTCTGTCGGTAGCGGTAGCCAACGCCGTACAGCGTCTCGATCGCGTTGAAGTCCTGGTCGACCACCTTGAACTTCTTGCGCATGCGCTTGATATGGCTGTCGATCGTGCGGTCGTCCACGTAGACCTCGTCGTCGTACGCGGTGTCCAGAAGCTGGTTGCGGCTCTTGACGTGCCCCGGATGGGTGGCGAGCGCCTTCAGGATCAGGAATTCGGTGACGGTCAAGGCGACCGACTCGCCGCGCCACGAGCACAGATGGCGCGAGGGATCCAGCACCAGGGGTCCGCGCTCGATGGACGGTTCGGCCGATGCGTCGGGCTGGGTCTGGCGGCGCGCCTCGGCGCGGCGCAGGACCGCGCGGATGCGCTCGACCAGAAGGCGCAGCGAGAACGGCTTGGTGATGTAGTCGTCGGCGCCCATGCGCAGGCCCAGCGCCTCGTCCAGCTCGTCGTCCTTCGACGTCAGGAAGATCACCGGCATCTCGGTCGCCTTGCGCAGGCGGCCCAGCAACTCGAAGCCGTCCATGCGCGGCATCTTGATGTCCAGCACGGCCAGGTCGACCGGCTCCTGGCCGATGGCGCGCAGCGCGGCGGCGCCGTCGTTGAAGGCGCGCACGCGGAACCCTTCGGATTCGAGCGCGACCGAGACCGACGTCAGGATGTTGCGATCGTCATCGACGAGCGCGATCGTCTGTGGCATGGCGTAGTCTACCGCGATGGAGGCCCCGAGGCACGCCAAGCCTGGGCCGCCATTGTGTCCACAATGGGACGATCCTCGGCCGTTTCAAGGGCATGGTGAACGAATCCAACGCCGACCGGGGCCGCGCAGCACGCGGTCTGATCCGCGCCGCCGCCACCGCGACGCTCGCCACCGCCCAGGCGGACGCCGGCGGCTGGCCCTATCCCTCGCTCGTCCAAGTGGCCAGCGACGCCGCCGGTCGGCCGCTCCTGCTGCTCTCCGACCTGGCCGAACACACCCACAACCTGAAGGCCGAGGCCCGCGTTGGGCTGTTGTTCGACGCGACCGCCGGCCTGGACGAGCCGCTGACCGGCGCGCGGCTCAGCCTGCTGGGCCGCATCGCGCGCACCGTGGACGCGGCCGATCGCGCCCGCTACCTGGCCCGGTTCCCCGGGGCAGCGATGTTCGTCAAGTTCAAGGACTTTGCCTTCTACCGCGTCGAGCCCGAGCGAGCCCACATGGTGGCCGGCTTCGGCCGCATCCACTGGATCGACGCGGCCGATCTGCCGCTGGCGCCCGACGTGGCTGGCGCGGCCGCCGCGCTCGAGGCGGGGGTGATCGAGCACATGAACCAGGATCACGACGACGCAGTCGCCCTGATGGCCGCGCGCCTGGCTGGCCTTACGGGGGCCGAGGCGCGGCTCTGCGGTTTCGACGCCGAGGGCTGCGATGTGCGGGTTGGCGCGCGGCTCGGCCGCATCGCGTTTCCCGGGACCGTGACGGGCGCCGAGGCCGCGCGCGCTACCCTGGCCCGCCTCGCGCGCGAGGCGCGCGGGGGCCCTTAGACTAACGCCTTCTCCGGCTCGACCGTGGGGTAGGCGTCGGTCTTGCTGGTCGAGGGCGAGCCGGTGACCGGCGCGACCGCGTAGAAGAACGTGCACAGCTCCGGCCCCGCCTCGTAGACCAGCGACGTGTCCTTGGGCAGCCAGATCAGGTCGCCCGGCTCCATGCGGTAGCGCTTGTCGCCGACCTTGATCGCGCACGTGCCGGACATGACGTAGAGCACTTCGTCGTACGTCACGGTCCAGGCAAGGTCGCAGTTCTGCAGGGTGCCGATGCCGGCACCGAAGGTCTTGGACAGTCCGGCGTTCACCACCGGGACCGTCTTGATGCCACGCTCGCCGGGTTTGAGGTCCAACTTCAGCCCGCGGAACAACTTGACCTTCGACATGGCGACCCTCCCATCCAGGTGTGGCGGAACCCTGCCAGTCAGGGCCGCCGCCCGCAAGCGATGAGCGTTCGGTCCGGCCGCGCACACGGGCCCTGGCCGACGCGGCGGGAATCGGCGAGGCTCCGGCGGACCCCACAGACCATCGAGGAGCCACCCATGACCGATCTGCCCAGCCGCATGGCGGCGGTGCTGCTGACCGGACACGGCGGCTTTGACAAGCTGGTCTGGCGCGAGGACGTGGCCGTGCCGGTGCCCGGCCCCGGCGAGGTGCTGGTCCGTGTCGGCGCCGCCGCGGTCAACAACACCGACATCAACACGCGCGTCGGCTGGTACTCAAAGGCCGTGACCGAGGGCACCAACGTCGGCGGCGGCGAGGGGTTCGCCGCGGCCGAGGCGGCGGACGCCACCTGGTCGGGCGGCGCGCTCGCGTTCCCGCGCATCCAGGGGATCGACGCCTGCGGCCGCATCGTCGCTGTCGGCCCGGACGTGGCGACGTCGCGCCTGGGCGAACGGGTCCTGGTCGAGCCGTGCCTGCGCGCGCCGCTCGGCTGGGCGCCGTGGCGCGCGTGGTACCTGGGCTCCGAGTGCGACGGCGCCTTCGCGCAGTTCGTCAAGGTGCCGGCCGAGCACGCCCATGCCATAGCGTCCTCGCTCGACGACGTGGCGCTGGCGTCGTTCCCGTGCGCCGCGTCGACCGCCGAGAACATGCTGACGCGCGCGGCCGTCGCGACGGGTGAGACGGTGCTCGTCACCGGCGCCTCGGGCGGCGTCGGCTCGGCCGCCGTGCAGCTCGCGCGGGCGCGCGGCGCCCGGCCCGTCGCCGTGGCGGGCGCGGCCAAGGAGGCGGAGCTGCGCGTGGCCGGCGCCGCTGGCTTCGTCGCGCGCGGGTCGTCCCTGGTCGCCGCCTTGGGCCGCGACAGCGTGGACGCGGTGATCGACGTGGCGGCCGGACCCGGCTGGCCCGAACTGCTCGACGTGCTGCGGCCGGGCGGTCGCTACGCCGTGGCCGGCGCCATCGCGGGGCCGATGGTCGCGCTCGACGTGCGCACGCTCTACCTGAAGGACCTCACGCTCCACGGCTGCACGTGCCTGGGCCCCGGCGTGTTCGCCAACCTGGTGCGCCTGATCGAGCAGGGCGCGATCCGCCCCATGGTGGCGGCGACGTTTCCGCTCAGCGAGATCGTGGCGGCCCAGACGCTGTTCCTGGCCAAGACCCACGTCGGCAAGATCGTCCTGATCCCGCCGGCTTGAGTCGCGTGCGCCCTCACATGTACAGCGGCTCGTTCTCCAGCCCGGCGTAGAGCGGCGCGACGAAGTCGCCGTAGCCGTTGAAGATCAGCGTCGGCACGCGCTCGCCGGTGGCAAGTTCGCGCTCGGTCGCCTGGCTCCAGCGCGGATGGTCGACCGCCGGGTTGACGTTGGCCCAGAAGCCGTACTCCTCGGGCACGAGCGTTTCCCAGAACGTCTTCGGGCGCTCCTCGACGAAGGAGACGCGCACGATCGACTTGATCGACTTGAAGCCGTACTTCCACGGCAGGTGCAGGCGGATCGGCGCGCCGAACTGTTTGGCCATGGGCTTGCCGTAGGCGCCGGTGACCAGGAAGGCGAGCTCGTTGGTCGCCTCGGCGATGGTGACCACCTCGGTGTAGGGCCACGGGTACCAGACCTGACGCTGGCCGGGCGCCACGTCCGCGTCCATGAACGTCTCGAACGCCACGTACTTGGCCGAGCCCAAGGGTTTCGCCACGGTGACAAGCTTGGCCAGCGGGAACCCGGTCCACGGGATCGCCATGGACCACGCCTCGACGCAGCGATGGCGGTAGAGCCGTTCCTCGAGCCCGGCCTCGCGGAACAACGTGTCCACGTCGATGGTCGTCGGCGCCTCGACCAGGCCGTCGATCGCGATGGTCCACGGCCGGATCACCAGGTCCTGGGCACGCTCGTGAATCTCCTTGTGGGAGCCGAACTCGTAGAAATTGTTGTAGCGCGACGTGATGGGCTCATCCGTCACGGGCCGGTCGAGCGCGTAGCGCTCGTTGCGCGCGGCCGGGTAGAGACCGGCCGAGGGGTCGGCATCCTCGGTGCGTCCCGGACGGGGCAGGGCGAGCCCGGCGGCGAGCAAGGGCCCGGCCGCCAGCGTGCGCACGAGCGTTCGACGGTCCAGATAGGCGGATTCCGGCGTGGCCGCCGACGCCGGCAGCTCCCAGCCGCGCTTGAGATGAACGAACACGATGGAACCTCGTGGTTGCACACCTGAGGTGAACGCATTTGCCTCGCACGGCAAATCAACCCGCCGTGAGGGAGCGGGACGCGGCACTTATCGGCGGCGCGCGTGAAGTTTAGCTCCTCGCACACGGCGAGGAAGTAGCGGATCTGATGCAGTTCCATCGCCGACGCCGACCTCGCTTGCGCGGCTCCCGCTGGAGCGCGCTGGGCGGCGCCAAACTACTCCAGAAGGCTGCGCAGCATCCACGCGGTCTTCTCGTGGACGTTCAGCCGCTGGGTCAGCAGATCGCACGTCGCCTCGTCGCCGGCCTTCTCGGCCAACGGGAAGACCTTGCGCGCGGTCCGTACCACCGCCTCCTGGCCCTGGACCAGATTGCGGATCATGGCCTTGGCCGCGGGGCAAGGGGAAACAAGCATCGGCGAAACGATGCCTTGGCGAGTTGTTGACTTGTTGACTGATCCCGGGGGATCTTGGGCCGCTGCAACCCACAGCGAGGGCGCCCGTGTCCAATCTGGTC
>Ga0194132_10000405_pt1 | contig 88745 bp, 59 predicted proteins | sample TA2KigOf80mmetaG_FD_148612 | JGI IMG/M metagenome (GOLD analysis project Ga0194132, IMG submission 148612) | Freshwater microbial communities from Lake Tanganyika, Tanzania - TA2015054 Kigoma Offshore 80m | ecosystem: Environmental > Aquatic > Freshwater > Lake | place: Tanzania: Lake... | reverse complement strand
ACATCAACCCGGCGAACATCAGCCCGGCGAACATCAACCCGGTGGACATCAACCTGGTGGTCCTCAAGTCGATCGGTTTCAGCCTGAAAGTCGGCCGGCCGGTCGACCGCCACGGCCGAATCGACCTCGAAGCGATTCTGCACCGAATGAGCGCAGGTTGGAACGAGAGCAACAGCCCGGTCTACGATCTGGCGGCGGCGACGCTGTGAACGACATCAATCCGAGTGCTGAATCGGGACGCACAGGATTTGATTGGCGGTCGTGGATTCCGTGGAGTCGAGCTGAAAAACAAGCAGAGCGGCGTCAACCTGATTCGGGCCCAGTCGACAACCGGGGCGTCTCGGAACCGATTCAAGCCATAGAATCTGAGGGATCGATCACAATCGACGTTCTGTCTCCCGATCCTTAGCAATTAAGAGGCCGAACAGGAGATCGAGCAGAGCCCAAATCCACTCGCCTGGCTGTGGCGATTGCCGACAACGGCTTCGCCGGCCCGCGATGGATCCCGCCGAATTTCACTTCGAACCGAAGTCCTGTGACAACAAGGTTTTGGCAACTTTGCGCCAGTGCATTGACGTTGGACCGATCCGATAATTACCATGCGTTTAAACGAGATCGTGTTCCCTCGCCGGCCGGTTCGGGCAAACTGACCTGCCGAGGGACAGGGCACTTTTTTTGTTGGATTGGCACCGCGAAATCTTGCTTTCGGTTTTGTCGTCAATCTCCTCATTGGACAGCGCCAATTTGCGGCGAATTCTCCCGTTATTCCTGCCACTGCCACAGCACACGGACGCCGGTTCGATCGCCTCGAATCCTCGCCGTTTCGATTTCGGTCTCGGCAACGTCGGTCGTTGTCGGTGGGCCGGTGCACTCGACCGAAGGACTTTGATCGGTGCCGGTTGTACCTTCGCGGCTCGGCGGGCGGGCAGGGCGTTGCCCTGGACTGGTTTGTCGTGCCCCTTCGGGGCGGCAGACGGAACACAAGATGTGTGTCCCACAATCACTTTTTTGTTTCTAGACGGGCACTTATCGGCCGTTGCTCAGGGCCACCGCGACAAGGTCATATTCCTGATTGGCGACAATTTCGCATGGTACGATCCGACCGGTGGAAAGCGACCATTGATCGCCGGTGACGAAGACGACTCCGTCGACGTCCGGCGCATCGCCGATGGTGCGTCCAATCCAGACGTTTTGTTCGTTGGGGACCGCCTGATCGAGAATAACATCACGGCGTTGGCCGATCAGCCGTTTGTTTCGTTGTCGGGAGATCTTGCGTTGGACCGCCATTAATCGATCTCGCCGCGATTCCATCATGGAGGGAGCGACATGGTCCGGCAGTTGGGCGGCGGGCGTATCGGGTTCCAGGGAATAGGTGAAGACGCCCATCCGTTCAAATTTCTGATCGGCGACAAATTCCAGGAGTTCCTCAAAATGGGCGTCGGTCTCACCGGGAAAGCCGGTGATGAACGTCGTGCGCAAGCTCAGGGCGGGAATTGTCTGACGAAGTTTGGCCAGCAACGTTTCCGTATCGTGGCGGTTGACGCGTCGCGCCATGCGTTTCAGCATGGTGTCGTTGATATGTTGCAGCGGCATATCAAGGTAAGGAATGATATGCCGGGCGGAGGCCAGCGTCTGGATCAGTTCGTCGTTGACGTACATCGGATAAAAGTACATCAGCCGGATCCAGTCGATCCCCGGCAGCTGGTCGAGCTGCCTCAGCAGTTCGGCGAGGCGCGGTTGACCGTAAAGGTCGATACCGTAGTAGGTGGTATCCTGCGCGACGATGATCAATTCGCGTACGCCGTCCTCGCTGAGTTGCTTCGCTTCCTGCACGATTGCTTCGATCGGCTTCGAAGCATGTTTTCCGCGCATGCGGGGAATGGCGCAGAAGGTGCAAAGTCGATCACAACCTTCCGAGATCTTGAGGTAGGCGAAATGGCGTGGGGTGATCCGCAATCGGTTGGTATCGTCGAGGGCACGGATCGGCGCCGGTCGGAAAAGGGCTCGTTGCTCGCGCAGGTTGCCGACGAGTCGATCGGCGACGCGCGTGATTTCCTCCCGTCCAAAAACTCCCACGAGAAAGTCGATCTCGGGCCGTTCCTGCAGCAGCAGTTCTTGCTGGCGCTCGGCGAGGCATCCCGAGACGATCACACCCTTGGTGCGGCCTTTGCGTTTCAGTTCCAGCGCCTCATCGATCGCTCCAAACGACTCTGCACGAGCTCGATCGATGAAACCGCAGGTATTTACGACGACAAAGTCGGCGCCGTCCGCTTCCGGGACGAGTTGGTATCCGTCGATTTGCAACAGACCCAGCATTCGTTCGCTATCGACGAGGTTTTTCGGACAGCCCAGGCTCACGAAGGCGTAGGTTCCCTTGGCGCTGCCGGTGGTATCGGGAGAGGCGGCGGCGGGGGCGGCGGCGGGCAGTGGCTCTAGGATCGGCAGCAGTTGCATATCAAGCCAAAATCGTGGCGTCAGGGGTAAAGCCGGCCGTATCCAGCAGGCCCACAGTATAACTTCCGGGGGTCGCTACGGGTCGTTACTGGGGCCGGACGAACTGCCTGATGATACCGGATCGCAGGTATCTCTTCGAGGGGGACGCGATGACGACGGTCAACGGCATCCCCGGACGGTTTTTCAAACCTTGTTCGCGTGGGGGCCGGCTTGCGACAATTTGAGGCGTCGGCCCCGCTTCAAATGAGGTCATTTCGCGGTGCAGGATCTTCAACAATGTCTGCAGGAAAACGACCAGCATCGGACCGACCAGGATTCCGATCGCGCCCAGAACCTGTACGCCGCCGAGGATACTGAGCAGAGCCAGCAGCGGGTGAACGTTGGATCGGCCGCGCAGCATCAACGGTTTGACGATATTATCAGCCTGACCGACGACCAGCATGCCGTAGATCGCCAATCCGACTGCGGCACCCGTGCGATCCTCGACGATCAACATCCAGAGGCAGGCCGGCAACCAGACTGCCATTGCACCCACAAATGGCACGAGAGCGGACAAGATCGCCAGCATGGTCAGGAAGATGACCGACTCGATGCCGACGAACCAGAGACCGATACCTGTCAGCAGCCCTTGTGCGAGCGCGGATAACAGCGTCGCCAGAACCACGGCACGACTGATGACTCCGAATTCAGTGAGCAGTTCATGTTGGTGGCGTACATCGAGCGGTATCAGGCGCATCACACCGGCTGTCATCGCTTCCCCATCGGCGAAGAAGAAGTAGATAGCAACCAGCATGATAAAGGCACTGAAGGCCAGATGCGCGACGAAGCTAGAAGTGGCATTCGCGACGGGAAGCATCGCATCGGACAATTCGCGCACGAACTGTTGCCGCAATTCCTGCGCTCGTCCGGGCGGCGGGTTGACGAGATCGATCGTCCAGGCTCGGATCGCTCCTCCGCACAGATCGACGCGCAATTCGTGGAATTGTTGATCGACGCTCGCCAGCGCTACGAAGCGTCCCGGATCGTTGGGAGTATCGATGGATGTTTCGAGTGTTTGGCGAAGATCGGAAATTGCCATGAGGAGTTTCTCCCCTTTTGCATGCAGCAGGTCCCTGGCAAGTGGCAACCGCTCGCCTTCCATGGTCGTGATGCCGGTCACAATCAGCGCCGTCAGGTCGCGAAGTTCGTCCGCCTTTTCGATGTCACGCGGTCCCGACTCTTCCCAGACGGTCGATCGCAACAGGTCCTCGATCGCCGGCATCTGCTCCGGAAACGGCAGTTCCAGTCCGAACTTCTGGCGAACACGGGTGAAAAGCAACTGAGCCCGATGGGCATCAAAACCACGGCGGAACGCCAGACCCTCACTAACCCCCAGACCGCCAACGATGACGGTTGGCAGGAGTGCCAACAGCGCCACCGTCAGTGTCGTGAGTCCGGCGGCGAGGTGTTTTCGCCCACGGCAGCGAAACGACAGCCAACGGTGCAAGGGCTCAAACACGACGACGACCAGCGCTGCCAGGAACAGCGGCAGCAGGAAGTTCGCCATCACCCGGTAGAACAGGATGCCGACGATCAGCAGAATGCCGAGCAGCACGGCGAACGAAACGAGTCGCGTCATCGGTGGATTTCCTTGTCGGCGAAAAAGGGTTGTTGCGGCGGCAGCGAGTCGGGTTGTCGAATTCGGCTGCGGCAACCACAATAGGTACCTTTGCCAGTTCCACCGCAGCAGGAGGCGGGCAGAGGCCGCCGAATTATGGCCCCGGAGCGAACATTCGAACAGTCCGATTCGAATGCGCAGCCCGTGCGTCCGGCTCCGGAGACCGAGCCTTTGCCGCCCCGCTCGGGTGTAGCGAATGGCGGCTGGGGCCGACTTCTGCGGTGGGCATTGCCATGGCTGATTTTTCTGATTGTGGCAATTTTCCTGACGCGCACCGTCGAGCGGGCACTCCGCGATGACGCCTTGCGCACCTTCACGCTCGCGCGGTTGAACCCCTGGTGGCTGCTGGCCGCAGCCGCCATGTACTGGCTGGGATCGGTCCCCCAGGGCATGTACTGGCACCACGTCATGCGGGCGATGGGACAGCGTCCGACGGTAGGCGAGTCGCTGCGTGCATTCTACATCGGACACCTTGGCAAATATGTTCCCGGAAAGTTCATGGTGGTCCTGTTGCGGACGCGGCTGGTGCATTCGGCACGCACGGAACAGACGCCGGCCGCCGTGGCGATTTTTGTGGAAACACTGACGTCGCTGGCGGTCGCCGCGACCCTTTCGGCGGCCTACGTCGCCGTGCAGTTCCGCCATCATCGCTGGCTGTTCGGCGCCGCGATCGTCGCCGCTTTGGGAATGACGCTGATCGTCGTTCCGCGGGTGTTTCGCGCGCTGGTGCGTCTGCTGAAGATTCGTCGCCTGAACGCCGAAATTGACCGCCAGCTGCTCGGAATCTCCTGGCCGCTGCTGGTCACCGGCTGGGTGACGATCGCGGCAAGCTGGGTGGTGATGGGACTCAGCATGTGGTGCGCCATCATGGCGATCGCTGATTGCGTGCCACTCCCGCATGCGACGATCGCCAGGGTCGTAATGGTGCAGCGGGTTCTGCCGCTGCTGACGGCCTGCGCGGCACTCTCGGTGGTTGCCGGATTTGTTTCACTAATCCCCGGCGGAATCGGCGCGCGGGAGATCGTGGTCAGCGAAATGCTGCCAACACTGCTCGGACCGCCCGGCGCGGTGCTCACGGCAATTGCCGTTCGCATCCTCTGGTTGCTGGCGGAAGTCCTTGTTTCAGCTATCATATATCCTATGTCCCCACGCGGCACGCGACGCTCCACAACGACAAGTTCGCCGTCGCCCAATCCGATCGACCGCCAATCGCCATGACGGGCTGCATCACGCCATGATCCATTCCGCCGTCATTCCGGTCTGCAACGAACAGGATAGCCTGCGCGAATTGCACGCCGAACTGTGTGCGGTGGCCGACCGATGCAAGCTCGATTTTGAATGGATCTTTGTGGACGACGGTTCCCGCGATGCTTCGTGGCGAATCATCCGGGAACTTGGCGTGGCTGACCACCGCGTGCGGGCAATTCGGTTTCGTCGCAACTTTGGCAAGGCCGCGGCACTCGATGCCGGCATTCGCGACGCGCGCGGCGCGCTGATATTCACGTTGGACGCCGACCTGCAGGATGATCCGAGTGAAATTCCCAGATTTCTCGAACTGATCGCCGCGGGCAACGACGTTGTCAGCGGATGGAAGAAAGTCCGAAATGACCCTTGGGAAAAGAAAATCGCATCGAAACTGTTCAATCGCCTGGTCAGCACGCTGACCGGCGTCAAGCTGCACGATCACAATTGCGGTTTCAAATGTTACCGGCGCGAGGTGTTCGACGAGGTACGATTGTACGGCGAATTGCACCGTTTTGTCCCGGTGCTTGCGGCTGCTCGAGGGTGGACGATCGCCGAATTGACGGTAAATCACCGGCCGCGTTCGCACGGCAAGTCCAAGTATGGCTTTCGCCGCTATTTCAAAGGCCTGCTTGATCTCCTGACCGTCTATTTCCTCACCGGATACCAGCAAAGGCCGCAGCACCTGTTGGGTACGATCGGCATCGTTTCGTTCATGCTTGGATTCGCAAGCTTGACCTACCTCGGCGGGCATTGGGCACTGGCCCAGTTATATCCTGACTGGAAATTGACGCCCCTTCATCAACGTCCCGCCGTGATCTATTCTCTGGGAGCACTTCTGTTTGGTGGGCAGTTGATGTCGATGGGGTTCCTTGCCGAACTGATTACGTCCTACTACGGCCGCGACGTCGCCGCCTATTCGGTGCGCGAGCGGATCGGAACGCCACGCTCCGTCGCCGATCAAGCGCCGCCGGCCGACCAATCCGATTGAGTTGTTCTCGTGAACCAGCACAACGCCAACCGCCCGCTGCGGCACGCAATCTATGCCATCTGCATTTTGGCCAGCACGGTCATGATGCTGGCCCGCATCGCGACCGTACACTCCAACAGCGGGCGCACCCCGTTCCTGAGCGCCAACGACCGCAGCCGCTGGTCGACGATTCGCGCACTGGTCGATCATCGAACTTTTGAGCTGGACGCGATCGTGTTTCACGAGGGAAAACGTGATCGCGACTGGTATTCCATCGACATGGTCCGTCATCAAGGACGCGATGGACGCGAGCATTACTATTCGAGCAAACCGCCGCTGCTGACCGTCGCGCTGGCGGCGGAGTATTGGCTGATACGCGCGGTGACCGGAGCGTCACTCGCCGATAAGCCGATGTACGTCGGCCGCATCATGTTGGTTCTTTCGAACGTCGTGCCGCTCGTGGGCTTGCTCGTGCTGATGGCCACCATCATCGAACGGTTGGGACGTTCGGATTGGGGACGAATTATCGCGGTCGCCGCGGGCTGCTTCGCGACGATGTTGACCACGATCAGCGTGACCCTGACGAATCACCTGCCGGGCGCCGTCGGGGTCGGAGTCAGCCTGTACGCATTCCTGCGGATCCTCGACGCACCCGACGAACGGCGAGGACGGCGCTGGTATTGTCTCGCGGGAATCGCCGCGGGTTTCCTGGTGGCCAACGAGTTTCCCGCACTTTCATTGGCCGGGTTGCTGGGCGCGATTCTGGCCTGGCACGACTGGCGCCGAACCCTGGCCTGGTTTACGCCGCCCCTGGCCGCGCTGCTGTTCTTGTTGCTGTTGTGCAATTATTTGGCCCATGACAGCTGGCGCCCGGCCTATGCCCATCGGGGCGACGGAGCGAGACTGCTGGAAGTTGAGTCCAGGTTCGAGCAACTGGAGAGCGGTCCCGCGCCTGCCGCGATGGTTCAGGCTCTGAATGACGGGGGGCTGAAAGTCTCCCCGCGGACCGTCGTGTGCCCCATCGACGATCAACGTTGGACGCTATGGGACGAAGCCACGCAATCGAGATATGCACTGCGGGCGGCGGAAAGCGGACGCACAGCCGTGCATGTCTGGGACGATTGGTATCGCTACGAAGGAACCTACTGGGTACCGGAGCGCCTGGCGGGTGTCGACCGTGGCGAGCCGTACTGGCCGCGCTACCTGTTCCATGTCCTGATCGGACACCACGGCGTGTTTTCACTGACTCCGCTCTGGCTGCTGGTCCCCGCAGGAAGCTGGCTCTGGAACCAATACGGCACGCGCGGCCAACGCTGGCTGGTCCGCGCCCACACGGTGGCGGCGCTGGTCTGCCTTGCATTTTATACGATCGGCCGGCCCACCATCGATCGCAACTATGGGGGCGTCACCAGCGGGTTTCGTTGGATGTACTGGTTCATCCCGATCTGGCTGCTGCTGATCGTGCCCGCTCTGGACTGGCTGGCGGATCCCGCGCAGGTTCGCAATCGCGATGCCGATGATCTACGAGGCACGAATGCGAACGACGACGTGGAGGGCCAGCAACGAACGTCCGTGGGCCGTTCCCGAGTCCGCTCCTGGGGCAAACGTGTCGTGCTGGTCGCGTTTGCAGTCAGCGTCTTTTCCGCAGCATATCCGATCGCCAACCCGTGGGTGCATCCCTGGATTTACGCCTACTGGCAGCACCTGGGTTGGATTCAAGAGTGAACCCGAAAGCGGGTCCAACGGATTCCGCAGACTTCGCGCTCGACGCACCAGTGCGTCCCCAACCATGTTCCGTCGTCCAATGGAATCGCGGTGGGAAAACCAAATTGAAAGCTGGCTAACTCGTCCACGCCTGTCGATCCTTGTTGAGGACCATCGCGCATCGCGCCGGCGTCATAGTAGATCGTTTCGTCGAGCAATCGCCAACTCGAGGGCGTTGCATCGACCACCGCGGCGACGATTCCCTGACGGCCGTAACGCCGGTTGTACAACACCAGCAGCCGATCGTCTCCTAACGCCATCGGTGTCATCGTCTGCCCGCGAATGCCGGTGGAGTGAATTGGTCCCCAGGTCCAACCGTCATCGTGCGACCAGCAGAAGCTGTTTTCCAGATCGCGGTAGTCGCCCAGTGTCACGGTCCAGGCGGTCGCCAGGAGCAGCCCGGGCCGAACCTCGAGCAGTTTCTGCTCCCAGAATCCGCGTTCGCCGGCCGGATCGCGGAACACGGTACGGCGATGCGGCCAACTGGCACCTTCGTCGTCCGACAGCAATACAAAAACTTCTTCACCGAGTCGATCCTGTTGAGACAGGTAGGCCGCGGGAGCCAGCAACCGGCCGCTGCGCAACGGGCGCAGTGCATGGGAGATTTCCAGCATCGTATCGGGCATCGGCAAGACCTGCGGAGCCGTCCAGCTGCGGCCCGCGTCGCGCGAACGACACAGGACGGCCTCACCCCGCCGCTGACCGAAACGATCAATCGTTTCGCCCCAGTATCGCGTTCCGTACGCGAAAACGGTTTGACCATCCGGCGAGAGACTCAACTTCAGGTAGTTCGCGCTTCGTGGCGAGTCCGTGGGTGGAAGGATCGTTCCTTCGAGTACCCAGGTCGCTCCGCGATCCCGCGATCGATACCAGTCGGTGCCGCCGTGGACATACTGTCCGCCGCCGACGCTGAACGAACAGAGCAGATCGCCGTTCGGCAACTGCACTGCCTGCGGAAAAGCGGATTCCCGCTCATCGATGCGGCCCGTACCCAGGATTTCCAATCGGCTCATACCTGTTTCCTTCTCGTGCGTAATGAAAACGGTTCCAGCGTCGGATATCTTGCAGGTCGCTGCTGTTCCCTGAGCGTCGCTGGATTCGCCAGCGCAACCTATTCGGCATCGCCTGTCTTGTGCGGGTGGGCTGGCAGGCAGGTAATCGTGACGATCATGCCGGCGAGGATCAAGACCGCACAGAGCAGGAAACTTATGCGGAACCCCAGCGTGTCCGGATTCATTCCCGCGATGGTCCAACCTTGATGCCGACTCAAGTCGACGATCGAACCGAACACGTATCCCATCGGGGATGCCGGCACCATCAGCATCGTGGAAAACGCCATGTTGCGCCGCAAATCACCGGTGCGCGACGCGCACGCCATGTAGTTGGGCGCATACACGCCGATGAGTTCGCCGGCACCGTAGACGCCAAACGCCAGCAGATACCAGGGACCGGTGACGCACAAAGCCCAGACTTGCGCTGCCAAAAACAGTGTCGACGTGGCCAGGATGCCGGCGCGGGGACTGGTCCTGGAGAGCATCCATCCCAGCGCGGTCCCCGCCATCACCTTGAAGCCGAACCGCAACGCATTCTGTTTGCCGGCAACGTCAGTCGATTTTTCACCGATCGCGGATTCGGTGTACAGGTTCATATTGGAGGGAATCGTATTTCCAGCGTAAACCAGAATGGTCACCGCGGTCGCCAGCAATAACACTCGCTGACGCAGGATCGGCGTGAAATGGCGTATCAAAGCGACGGCTGCCAGAGCGGCAAGCGAGTATCCCGCGATCGGCACGAGCCAGGACGATTCGCTGGACTGGAACTGGAGCACCATGACCGATGCGAACATGCTGGGGACGCCCAACAGCAATCCCAGGACGCGCGTTATCGGTTCGCGTTCGGCTTCCTTGCTGGCGGGCGGGATGACAAAGAACTGGCTGAGTGCCGCCGCGAGAAACATGGCGGGGCCACCACAGCCGAACAACACGACGTACTTCGTGGGGAATTCGACACCGGCGAATTTGTAGCCGAACCAGCTTTCGCCGAGCAGCACCGATTGCCCCAACGACCCTACCACGGCGAGGACAGGTCCGGCGCCAAACGCCAATCCCAGCGCGGAACCACGTCGCTTTTCGTCTGTCCCGCGTCCGATCACTTCCCAGAGCAGCGCAATGGCGGCCGGCATCACCGCGCCGGAGACGCCTCCCTGCAGGATCACCAGCCCGATTTTCCAGGCCGGGGCGATCGGCAAGGCCAATGCGACGGCCAGCAGCATTTGCGCAACACCGGCGATGGCATAACAGATTGCCAGGTTTCGGCGCAGTGCACTGACCTTCGGCGAGACCCAGGCAATCAGAGCCGGGACGGCGGTCATCGCGAAGAACAAGGTCGCCGGAAGGTTCGAGATCCGTCGGTTCGCACCCAGGTACTCGCACAGTCCGGCCTGAGTAATTCCGACGTAGAGCATCGGCGCGGCGAGGTACTGCAGGCCCGTGCAGCATGCGAACAGGATCATATTGCGACGCTGAACCACCGGATCAAGCGTGCAAGCCGGCGGAGCGGCGGATTCGGTTCGTTCGGGCATGTTGGTGAACCTCCTCTTTGAGGCAGAGCGTTCGGGGAGGGCAGGCCGTCGAGGTTCGCTAGTTGCCGTGGACCGCGATTGGCAGGTCTATTGGCTGCCTTTCGCGCGCGGAAATCAAGCAGGCCTGACAGATTTCGACAGCCGCGCGGCCTTCCGCGCCGCCAACCACCGGTTCGCGCCCAGCGCGTATCGCGTCGACGAAATCCTGAATCACGCCTCGGTGCGGATACAGCCGCACGGGCGACTTCGGCTCCTTGAGATAGTCGAAACGCTCCGGTGTCTCGACGCGTTCCCATTTGCCGTCCCGCGCCAAATCGAGGAACTCGAAATTTTCAAGGTCGAGCATTCCGTCCCGACCCAGCACCTGAAAGCGCACTTCGCTGGATGGCAGGCTGGGCCGCGGCAGTTCCGAGGTGATCCACATCTGGGCCATCGCGCCGCCATCAAATTCCAATTGCGCCATTACCGACAACGCCGGCGACGGCAGGTCGCTATAGGTCTGTACCTGCGCAAAGACGCGGCGCACGTCGCGACCGGTCAGCCAGCGCAGAAAATCGGCGTTGTGGGTCGCCATGCCGAAGAACAATCCTCCGCCGGCCGGATCGAGCATCCACGGTCGGCTTTCGAGCAGGTCCCGGGTCAGCCACAGAGGAAAGGCCGAAACGGTCCTCAACATCCGAATCGGTCCGAGCGTGCCCTGATCGATCAACTGCTTCGCGCGCTGCGTCAGTTTCCGATAACGCTCGGTCTTGACCACCCCCAATCGAACATTCGCCGCGCGGCAGGCCTCGATCATGGCGTCGCATTCGGCAACGGTGGGCGCCATTGGCTTTTCCGCCAGCACATGTTTCCCCGCAGCCGCAGCGATCCTGGTCAATCGCAGGCGGTCCTGGTCCGGAGTGGCCAGCACCACGGCGTCGACGTCGGGGCGCGCTACCATCGATTCCAGAGTGGGTTCGCATGGGACAGCGTAATCGGCCGCCAGAGCCGCGGCCCGTTTGCCGCCTGTGACAGCGACGAGCTGGCAGCCTTGCGCGTGATGGGCCACCGCTTCCGAATAGGTCAACCCCATAAAGCCACTGCCGACGATCCCGATTCCAACCGTTTTCATTTTTTCACTCCCGCAAATCGGTAGCACGGACATCTTGCCCGTCCAATCCTTCTTGGACGGACAGGATGTCCGTCCTACCTCACGCGGACAGTATGTCCGTATTACATCGCACGAACAGAACGTCCATCCCACAACTAAACGAGCAGTTGGCGAATCCCTTGCACCAGAATCTCGTCGATGGTTGGTTCGCAAAATGCAACGCCTACTTCATAGCCGCCTTGGGGATAGGCTTCCTTGATCGGAATATACCACGGTCCACAGTCGCCGTAGGCGGCGGTGGCAACGAACCGAGTCGGCGCGACCTGCTGGGCCCGCAACTGGTACTCGATAAAAGACTCCGCCGGCAGATGCAGCAGCGCCGTGTCGTCCAGATGCAAGGCGGACAACACCATCGGCACGCGAGCCTCACAGCGCTTCAGCCAGCTCAGCATCATCGATCCCCGGATGCGGTTCGCCATACTGTTGTCCTCGCGGGCAATGTCGTTGCTCAACATCTCCGCCGCAAACGAGACCCGCGGCTGCGGAACAAGCTCCTGAGTCCGCCAGGACAGGCTCCGCACGGGTCGCGGTTCGAGCTTTCCGATCGAAGATTCCAGGGCGGCAAAGACGCGATCGGTGAGTTCGCGGCGGGCCTGGGGCGTGCCGTCGTTGTATTTGCCGGCGGCAATGTTGCCGGCACAGCCAGTAAAATAGAGGTGCAGGCAGTCTGGGTCGGCCTGCTGCAGTCGCTTCCGCGCCAGGCCGGCGAAATCGCTGCTGACCCTCCCGTCTCCGTAGTAACTCATCGGATGCGTCGCATAGTAATGGCAGGCCGCCACGCGCCGATTGCCGTCGTAGAATGCGACGGTCCGAAGCTCAGGATCGATCAGCCCTTCAGGCAGCTCCTGGTGCACCGGATTGCGGCTGGAGCTCCCCCGCCAATCGGAGATCTTTCCGTCGGGCCCGACGAACCGACGATTGCTCGCGACCCGCTCGACGACAGCCTTGCCGGTCGCCACCTGTGTCAGGGGCCGCGCCTCCTTAAGCGAGCGCTGCAAGGCTGCCGCGGTCTTCCGCACACAATCGTCGAAATATTCAAGATGCACCACCGCGTTGCGCAGCGATTCAAAACGAGCACAAGTTCTCTGCGATTCCAGACAGACAAAAGGCGCGTTGTGCTGGTGAACGCACTGGATGGCCACGCGATCCGGTGACGTGGCCGCTGCGCGGGCCAGTTCTTCTCTCCAACGTATGTGGGCTTCGTTCAGGATGCCGGTCCAGTCGACGGCACACAGGACAATCGGCGCTCCCGCGCCGCGAATGACAATCCCGACCGCTTCGAGCGGATCGTCCTGGCCGGAAACCGGCGCGATCCAGCCGCCGCACAGCGGGTGTCCCTGCGGAGGCGAAACGTCGGCATGAAACGTGGCAATCTCCAACTTGCCATCCGCCGCCCAAACCTTCCGGCTGCTCCGCCCCAACAGGAAATGGCCAAACGCCGCCGCTTGCAGCGCCGTGAACTGACGTCGCGTTACTTTCCTGGTCGAATCCGATCGCTCGTTCCACTTCATTAGGCTGCTCCTGAATTGGTGCCAACGGCCGATCGAACCACGCCCGCGATCAGCGTCGACGGATCGAGATTGTAGCATAAGACCATACGGGGAACGGGGGGAGGTTGTGTGCCACGGTTGAGGGCCGTCCCGAGTCCGTGCCGACGGCACGGGACGAAGGACAATTAATTTCTTCCAGTCCCCAAATCCCCGGGCTGATGAAATTGTGACAAAAGCGACCTGATCGCGGTTTCGGGCCCGTCAAGGTTTCTCCGCCGGCGCGAATCGTCCACGAACCCGCTTGACCTGGCGATGCACCGATTCCACTATCCGCTCCTCGAGCTCGGGTCGAAATGGACCGGGCAGCGACTGATAGATCACCGCCTCGGTTCCTTCGTAGCCACCCTCGGCCAGAACACGACGATTGGGGACATAAGCACTGACGAGATTGGAATAGCCAGCAACCCAGACCTGATGTCGATCCTGCGCAAGCTCCTGCTTGAGGCGAAGCGCATAGTCCACAACCGGTTCACCTCCAAGTGCCACCAGCGTCAACATCTGCCCGAATTCAATCACTTGTACCGGCAACGGATAATCGGGTGGGTGATCACCCTGATTCGGCCACTGCCGCAGAATCGATCGCGCATGCCTGGAAACAAATCCGTTGCCGGAATTCGCTCGAGCTTCCAGTTCGGACCGCGGGGGAAGCGGAGCAAAAGGCAAAGGACAGGTTTCCAGACTGGTCGTGAGTCTGGCGTTCAAGAGTTTCGCCGGGGCAGCCAACCCCGCTTCTACGGCCATGGCAAGGGCGATCCCGTTTTGTTCCGCGTCCTGCAGATGGCGTCGAGGTGCCGGATCCTGATCGCCGCCACATCCGGCAAGAAACAGCATGACCGCGTCCGGATGGTCCGATTCCAGTTTTCGTTGCGCGAAGCCAGCGTAGTCGCCATGAATCTGCAGAACAGGGCCAAGTGCGGTGTTGTGACAGGCGTAGCCAAAGAGTAACCCCACCAGTTTTCCCTCCCTCGAATCGATGCGCAGCACCGGCACATCATGATCGACGGGCCCGTCGGGATTCGGTCCCAACCTGAAGCCACCCGGCGTGTGTTGCCGGCGATTCATCGCGAAGCCACAGCGCGCGTGCGAGTAACCGACCTGGACGGTCTGCTGGCTCGAGATTGCCTCGCCAATGGCCGCTTCGACTTTCTTCAAAAGCTCCTTGACGTAGTTGTCGGCTCGCCTCCCCCAGATCGGTTCGATGCCCCAGTCGGCAACGGTCTGGCTTGAGACCATTGGGCCTCCGTGTGTATGGGACACATTCAGCAGCAACTCCTCCGGTTTCAACCCGAAGCTCTTGGACACGACGTCCAGGATCAAGTCTCGCAGGGAACCGGGAATCTCAATCAGGTCCAAGGTCAACACGACCAGGCGATTCCTGTCGGCGTCCGACAGGACGAGCGCTCGAGCGTACAAGTCGGTCAATTTGCCCTCGAAGGGGCTGTTTCGGGCGGCGTAACCGGCCATCCAAACCGGTTCGGTCGGCGTGATCGTGACCTTGGCGACCCCGGCCTTCCAAAGGTCCGGTTCGGCGGCCGATGCGGTCGGGATGCTGTTGAACCAGACGAAACAGGAGAGGATAAACAGACAGAATCGGTGGCGCATGACTCGGCTCGTCGAAGGGGTGCTGGGATTTCACCGCCACGCTATGAGAATCAGAGTCGCCTGTCCAGAGGCGGCACAACCTGGAATCAGGTGCTCCGCCGCTCCTCGGTCATTGGGTCCGTTCAAACAGGCAGGCGGAAATTGCCGCGGCGCGCAGGCGCCAGTGATTCGAATTGTTAAACGCTTCCGCTTGCGTCGATCGCTGCGGGACGAGCGCGAACTGGCAGCGCCAATCGTCTGCCCAATCGAGCGTCTGGCCGGCCGCCTGCCGTTCCGACTGCACGTACCGCTCGAGAAACGCATTGCCGAATAGCTCGCAACGATCGTCGATCATCGTCCTCAATCCGGGGGCGTGGAACTCCACGAACCCGCCCAGCCCCAGCGAGTTATAGATTCGAGCCCCAGGATTCTGTCGCTCGATTGACTGTAATTCACCGATCAGTTCGACGGGCCAGCGATCGACCGAATGTTTAGCCCAGCCGCCGCCAGCCAGAGGCAGACGCCAGCCCAGCATCGGTCCGATCAGGATCGCCACCATCAGTCCGCAGGCCGTCAGCCAGGATGCCGAGGACGGGTGCGGCGGGGCGATCGGAGCGCGGAACCAGTCGCCGGGCTTCAACCAGCGACTCAATCGGGTGTGGGGCAAGAGGTCGGCGAGAGCGATCGCCGCTACCACGGCGAACAATGGTGCGTGACGGACGCGCGTCCATGCCAGTGCCCACCACACCAAGGGTATGAGCCACGTTGCCCGCAACGGGCGTTCGGCAGTAAAGAGTGCGAGGCAATACAGTCCGCCCAAAGCGACGACGCCCCAGGTTTCCGCATGGGCCCAATCGAGCGGCGCATGTTCCTCGATAATGTTTGGCAGGGCCATAGTCATGATGCGTGCCCAGGCGATCGGCATTTCCGCGCCGTACGGATTCATGAGCATCGCCAGGCCGCAAATCGGGGGCAGCGCCCTCCCCCAACCACGAAGAATTCGATACCGGGCGTCGTCCTCCGTGCGTCGCCAGGCCGAACAGACCCAGCCGAATCCGACGAAGACGAGTGTGGCAAATCCCGCCAATACTCCGCCATGGCAGTTTGTCCAGAGAACGAACAATGGCGCCAACAGCCAGAGTCGAGTTGGCGGCGCCCGCCCCGACTCGCAGTCCACCAGCCATGCCATGGTCAGCGCCAGCAAGCCGATCGTGATCAGGTGTGGTCGCACGTGGAAGTGGTGGGAACTGGCCAGCAGCACGATGACCGCGAGAAATGCGGCGGCCAACGGATGCAGGCCGCAGTCGAGCCAGCGGACGAGTAACCGGGAATACAGCCACCCCAATCCGAAACAGGTAATGGAGAGCAGCAGATCCCAGCCACCGAGCCAATGCCCGATCCCCATGGCGATTTCCGGCAGCCATTGCAACGCCAGCCACGATTCGGAGGCACGGGTGAACGTGAAGAAATCGTCGCGAACCAGTTCCCCGCGGAGCACCATCCGCTGGCCCAACACCGTATGCCAGAACGTGCCTGGATCGCGCAACAGCGAGCTGCGTCCCAGCACGAGCAGCGACAGAGAGATCGATAACCACAACAGGGGATTTCGCCAGCGTCGGATCGCTTGCATCATCGAACCTCGAGGGAGCGGGAAACTCAGAAGGTGTCCCTTACGTCGCGTTCATTCCAAATCGGGTTCCGGCAGGGGTGATCGGAGCCGCCAGAGTTCAAAGCCGTCGACAAGCGTTTCGCGGGAGAGTAACGCTTCCGGGTGCGCGGCACACCACGACTGCAATTGGGGCCAGAGTCGTCGCCGAGTTTCCGGGGGAGCGGGACCGGGCCAGTTCCAACTGGCGGTCCAATCCCAATCGGTGGCATGCACCAGGTACGGTACGGGTTCGCCGGGTGCCATCCCGGCACGGAAATGGGGCAGGCGATTCCAGAACGGCAGGAACTCGGCCAGCCTCACCTGCTGCCGCGTCAGGTACGAAATCAGATGGGCATCGTAGGGCTCGGCTACGGCAAAGGAGACCCCCCGCCGGGTTAGCTCCCGGGCCAGGCGCGCCAACGGATGGGGGGCGCCGAGTTGCGCGAAGTAGCTTAGTTGGCCGACGGACCAGCACGTCAACAGAATCGAAGTGGCGAGTGCCGCGAGCGGGAATCGACGGGGCTGAACCAGCGCGGCGGCAATCAAGCCGGGCACGATCGTCCAGAGCGGCACGAGGTACCGCACCGACGTGAAATCGAATGCGCAGGCGCTGATCAGAAACAGGCCGATGAATCCGATCGCGGCGAGGACCAGGAACGCGGCGGGACTCAACTGTGCGGCGTCTAAGCGGAAGAGATTCTGGAGTTGCCGCCGTTGCCCCCAGGCGGTGGTCGCGACCAGTACCAGCAGGCAGAAGATACTCAAGGCATGCACGAGCGGCAGGGCGCGCTGCAGATCGGGTTCCAGCGGAAAAAGCTTGTAATCGCGGCCAACGAGGACCAGATCGGTGAACGAGCGTGAATCCGCGCCGAACAGCAGCGGCAACCCGCGCCACAGGTACTCCCCGGTCTCCGCAATCGTCCAGAGCGGGCCAATCGCCATCGGCAGGGAATCATCGAGTTCCTCGCCACGAGCGATGCGGGTGACCACGTAGAGTCCGTTGGGGAAGTAACCGACCAGCAGTCCGAGGATCGCGGGCGCGGACGCCGACAGCAGACCGCGAATCCAAGGCAGTGGCTGGAACTTGATCCAGACGAACCGCAACAGCAGCAGAGAACCGATCAGCAGAATTGGGAGGGCGACCGCCGTGGGAAAGAGCCCCAACAGGACGCGATACTTCACGCCCGATGAGCGCACCGTAACGGTAAATGCGACGTTGATCGCCAGTATCATTCCTGTCAGGACCAGCCATGCTGCCAGCGGCAACCGCGGGAAGGCGTTGTCGAGCATCTCCAGTCCTCGCCGGCTGGCGGGATGGTTTCGCAACAAGGGCAGGCCGTGCCAGCCGATTGCGTGCACGAGTACGGGCGCGGCGAATGCCAGGATCATGGGATTGATCCACATCCCCGAGCCGAGCAGGAATCCCAGCGTGAGTTTGGCGAGCGTGGCAGGGCGAGGCTGTTGCACAAACTGTGCGAAGTACAGCCACCAGAGCATCGAACCCCAGAGGAAGATCTCGATGTAACCACCGCGCGCGGCGATGCTCCATTGAAGAAACGCGGGCGCGGCGCACAGCAGCGCGGCGGTGCCGACCAGGGCCGGCACCCGGCCAAACCAGCTCGAGAGCATTCGAAACTGCACGCCGGCAAACACCGCGAATACGATCGCTGGTCCAAGTCGCAGCCAGATCACGGGCGACTCGATGCGTGTCACCAGCGGAGCAATCAAGTACGCTTCCAGCGCGCCCATATAGCGCTGCCCGTAGAAATAGGCGGGGTATCGATCGCCAGCCGCAATATCCTCGGCCATCAGGCCTACAATTCCCTCGTCCGAATGCAGCATCACCTCGCCTTGCAGCACAAAAGGGAGGCGAACCAACAGGCCCAGTGCCGCCACCAGGCAGGCCAGGCCGAAGTCGAATGCACCCGACCGGGAAGCTGGATTGGACACGGCGTTACTCATCTGCGGCATGGATTAGATTCCGATTCGATGAAACGTCCCGAGCCAACTCCCCGCGTCGCGGAGATCGCCGCGTATTCAGCCCGCGATGCTCCCACGCGATACAAATCTAGCTCACGGAATGTCGAATTCCTGCATCAAGTTCGCTGTACGACAATAATTCCGTCTCTGAAAACCAACATCCGTGACGCGGAAAATCAGCAGGCCAGGTTGTGCCGAAAAGCCCCTTGATTTTTGCCGCCCTTTGATTTGACACCTCGGGAATGCGGCATAGGTTTCCTCTGTACGGCACGAATGATTGTGGCCTCACATCCTCGAGAAAGGCAAACTGGTCGCAAGGCCAGGGCGCAAAGTCCTTGGGCCAGATGTCACTCGCCGCGCTATGCGTCGAGCGGCAGATCGGTAGCCGGACTGCCGAAAGGATGTGGTTCCAGCGGTTGCGAAACTGGCTGTGGATCACCCGGGGGAAGGAAGCAGAGGAGTCAGGGACAACGTTCGCGCGACAGGTTCGAGCCAGGATGGCGGACCGCGATTACTTGGTGTGACCGCGGAATTGGACCAGGTCAAGTGATCTGTCGGTGCTCGTTTTCGGCCGGGAAACGCCGGGGACAACCGCGAATTGTTGGAGGAATCTATGAATTCTCTTGCTTCGAAAGTGCGTCGTTTCCTCGTGTCCGAGGACGGCCCAACCGCAGTCGAATACGCTGTGATGTTGGCGCTGATTATCGTGGTGTGCCTCGCCGCCATCACGGCGATCGGTACGCGAGCCAGCTCGACGTTCAATAACGTCGCGAACCAGATGGGCAGTTAGTCGTCAACCGTCGAAATCGCATCACGACAATTCGACAGGATATCCCCGCTCGATCGTGAGATCGGGCGGGGTTGTTTTTTTACCGTCCAAGGGCGGGAACCGGCCGATCCTTGTTTGATTCAACTTGCGCGTGACCTAGGGTTGGCATGAAGAGGACCGCGCAGCCCCGAACAAGTTCCGCCAGATCCTGTTAGGAGTTTGGTCGATGATCATCTACCTGTCACCAGATACGATCGCAACTTGCCTGGAAATCGCCTGTTACGTCAGCACGTCGTGTGCGGCGATCGGCAGTTTCCTGTTCCTGGGGCGGCCGTGGTAGATACCGGACCGATTTTTGGTACAAGCATCAGAAAAAAACAAATTGGGGAGTGGTATCGATGGGCCAATTCGGTGAACTGAATAATCTCTGGACATCGCTGGCGATCTGGCTGGTGACGGTCGTGCTGGTCGTGGCCGCGGTCATCGACGGGCTGAAACTCAAAGTGCCAAACTGGCTGACCTTTCCGTTCATCGTCTCCGGCTGGATTTTCAGCCTCGCCAGTATGGGATTCGAAGGCTTGGGCTGGTCGATGCTCGGGACCGTCGTTGGACTCGCGCTGCTGCTGCCAGCCTATGCGATCGGCGGCATGGGAGCCGGCGATGTGAAGCTGCTGATGGGCGTTGGTGCCTGGGTCCATCCGACACTGACGTTCTACGGTTTCTGCGTCTCGGCGGTGGTCGGTGCGATTCTGGCGATCGGAATGGTCTTGTACCGACGGAAGTGGAACAAACATTACGGACAGTTCTTCGGAATATTGACGGAGATGATGGTGATCAAGGATCCCAATCAACTGGCAGCGATCGCAGCCGAGCGGAAGAGTTCGATGATGTTGCTGCCCTACGGGATCCCGATCGCCATCGGAACAATTGCCTATTTTGCCTGGTGCGGCCTGCTGGTCTGATCGCCGAAAGACCGACGAGGCGGGCGTGGCGAATCAGGCAAACTGGCAAGACGGCAACGAGCGGGGCAAGTTTAGCGTTGACAAAACGCGGCTTGCACTACGTGTGACAGTTTTACCGAATAGTTCGACAAGGCGCAACGGCGAGTGATGCGCTCGATATTGCGCTCCGTGGCAGTGTAACGGCTGCGCCGGACGTACCGACCAGCCTCAGATAAAGTGAATTGATTGCGGCAGGGGAAACCAGCAGAAGGCTAATTCGACGGCCAGCCTGGAACGGAGATCAGGCCGACCGCTCGAGCACACAGGGAAAACCGTATGCGCGGCAAAACGCTGGTACTCATCGCAATCGCTGCTGGCTGTGGGTTGGTCGCCTCGATCGGCATCAGCCAGGTCATGGACCCCAACGCCGCGGCAAAAGTCGAGACGGAGAAGATCTACGTGGCACTGGCGGCAATCGACATCGGCAATCGCCTTACCGAGGCCAACGTGCGCATCGAGGCATGGCCGAAGGACCGATTGCCAGTCGGCGCCATTACCAAATTTGAAGATTTGAAGGACAAATATCCGCGGCAGCGATTCTTCCCGGATGAGCCAATCCTGCAAGCCAAGATCGGCGACAAACCGGGCACGGCCACGGACAAGATTCCCGAAGGTTACCGTGTGATTCCGGTCAAGGTCACCAGCGACGGAACCGTCATCGAATTGCTGTCGCCAGGCGATCGCATCGACGTGCTGGCGTTCTTCCGCAAGAACTCCGACATCCGCGCCACAGGCTGCAAGATCATCTTGCGGGACGTTCGCGTCTACTCGGTGGGCGCGGCGACGGAGCGAATTGTCGACGAGACCGGCAAGAGTTGCCAGGCACAAACCGTATCGCTGCTGGTAACGCCCAAACAGGCCCAGCGCGTGCTGATGGCGATGGAGCTTGGCCGGCTCCAGTTCACACTGCGAAACCAGACGGAAGCGGTCGAAACCGGCCCGGACGGCGAACAAGAGGATTTGGACTTCCAGGAATTCCTGTCGTCGCCCAGCGAGGTCGCGAGTCCAGATCATACGACAACCGAACCGCAACCCGCGGCCCAGGACTCGTTTGCGGACTGGCTGAAAAACCAGACCGCACAGTCGGCGAACAACCCGCCGATGTCGGTGCAAGCGACGGCGGCCGCCCCGGCCGCTCTCTGGGAAACGGTTGTGGTCACCGAGGGCGGTATCGAGACGTACGAATGGGTTGACGAAAACGAACTACCGCGGAAAGGACCGGCCAAGGCGTCGAGCGGACTTTTGGTTGCCCGAGCCCGCGCCACGATCAACCCGTTTCAGTTCATCGGCCAGAAGATCAATCTGGATGGGCTGCTGATTGGAGGCGGTTCGCTGGACTGGGAGAAGGGTTTCCGAGGACGAATGACACTCGTCGTCGCTTGGCAGAGCACCTGCGCGACGTGCCGCGCGGAACTGCCGCTGGTCAGCGGTCTGCTGGAACATTTCCAGGATCGCAACCTGACGGCGGTGGGGGTCTGCCTGGACCAGGACACCACCCAGGCAAGCAAATTCCTGTTCGATCGCAAGATCGGCTGGCCGACAATCACCGGCCCGGACGCCGAGAAATGGGTGGCCCGCCACGGGATCGGACAGGTACCGACGATCATGCTGCTGGATCGCGAAGGCAAGCTGCTGGCGATCGGCCATCATATCGTCGACTTGGTACCGCAGATCGAACTCAGTGTACCGCAATCGGCGACTCCCGACGGTGGAGTCGGTTCGGAAACAAGTGGACCTCCGGAAGAGTCCGGACGACAGAGTGTAGCAGATCGGTAGAACGCACGGTACTGTTGAAAAGGCGGCGGATGGAGATTGGTTTCCTCGATTCGCCCGCCTGACAAAATGCGAAGGGCAGCGACCAGGCCGCGGCCTCTCCTACTCAAGGATGACAGGGATGGCTATTCGGAATTGGACCAGGATGGTCGCGGGACTGCTGCTGTGTGGCTTCGTGAGCTTGACCGCCAGGATCTCCGCCCAGGACAGCCGGCTGCCCTCGTCGACAACGTCGCGCGCTTCATCTCCCAATTTCCGCGTCGATGACTCCGTCGACCGCCTGGAGATGATTGTCCGCACCAGCCGGATCCTCTCGATGGACTTCAAGGTCCCTCGGTTGCTGGTGAATAATACCGAAATTGTCAAAGTGACTCCCCTTTCACCCAACCAGATTCAGATCTCGGCGCTCAAGCCCGGGGTCACGCAGCTTAACGTCTGGAACGAAGATGACCGGGTCATCTCGATCGATGTCGTTGTTTATGGCGACGCGCGGGAACTCGAGAACATGTTGAAGGTTCAGTTTCCGGAAGCCTCGCTGCGTGTGCAGCCACTGACCGCCAGCGTGATGATCTCGGGCTTTGTACCCGAGGCCGAAATGATGTCGCGCATCATTGAAACGGCGAACGACTACTATCCGAAAGTGATCAATAACATGAGTGTGGGCGGATGCCAGAAAATCCTGCTGCACACGCGTGTGATGGAAGTGTCGCGTACCAAACTCAGCAAACTTGGTTTTGACTGGTCGGCGATTGGTTCCGGTGGTGACTACGCGGTCCAGACCGCTTCGGGTCTGATCTCGGCATTCGGTTTCACTCCCGGTGGCGTCTCCACCGTGGCCGGGTCCGGCGGCGCGACGCTGCAATTCGGGCTGATTAACGGCAATAGCCAGTTTTTCGGCTTTATTGAAGCGCTGCGACAGAACAATCTTGTTCGCGTACTGGCCGAGCCGACCCTGGTCACGATCCACGGGAGACCCGCAACGTTCAATTCTGGTGGCGAATTCCCGATCCTGGTTCCCCAGAGCCTGGGAACGGTTTCGATCCAGTACCGGCAGTACGGTACCCGCGTCGACTTCGTGCCGATCGTGCTGGGCCGGCAGACCGTGCGACTGGAAGTTCGCCCCCAGGTCACCGAAATCGATCGTTCGACGGCGGTCAACATTAACAACATTGCCGTCCCCGGCTTGAAGACGCGCATGGTGGAGACGGGCGTGGAGATGCGAGTGGGGCAGACGCTGGCACTGGCCGGTCTGCTATCCGAGCGGGAAGAAACCGAAAACAAAGGCCTGCCATTCGTTTCGGAATTACCTTGGGTCGGCGCGCCGTTCCGTCGAACGCAGACGGTGAAGAACGAGGTGGAACTGTTGATCACGGTGACACCGGAATTCGCGGACGCCATGGACGCAGAGGAGGCACCGCCTTGTGGCCCCGGTCAATTCGCCACGGCGCCGGGCATTCCCGACCAGTATTTTCGCGGCTACATGGAAGTTCCGCGCTGCGAGGATTGCGAAGGAATTGCCGGCGGCTCGCGAGCGATGTCCGGCTACGGACCGGCACCGCGGGAGGCGGCACCGCACGCCGCGTCGGCACAGACGGCCAGGCGGTCCGGAGCTAACACGCCCACGCCCGCCAACCGCTCGGCGTCCTCGTCGGTGGGAGACCGCAACCGGCCCGCTGCCCAGCGTACTTCCCACAGCGGAAATGCCGCATCGAATCCTCCCGCTTACCAGCCGGCATCGTCGCGAAGAGCCCAGGCGGAAGCCGCACCTTCTGGGTCGCGCGGCAACAGCACCAGCGGGAAGATCTCCGACCGGGCAGGGCCGAAGATCATTGGCCCGCAGGGTTACGATGAATAATCCGTTCAGCAGCACCGAGCAGACAGCAGGGACTTCGCCGAAATGAGCAACGTACTGCGACTTGTAATCGTGGATCCCAACGACTCGTCTCGAGAACATCTCAAGGCGATGTTGTTGAGCATGGAAATCGTCTGGCTGGAGGCCGAGTGTTCGCGTTACGAATTTTTCGCGGATGTCGTGGGCCAGACCCACCCCGATCTGGGAATCGTCAACGTCGACTCCGATACCCGCAAGGCAATCCAGTTGATCGAGAACCTGCGGGCCTCGTCGCCGGAATGCGCGATCCTGATCGTGAGCGACTCGAGCGACGGCCAGTTAATTCTGCAAGCGATACGGGCCGGGGCCAAGGAATTCCTGTCAGCGCCGATCAAGGTCGAGGACCTGTCGAGCGCCCTGGAACGAATCTCGATCGTGCGATTTGGTCGCGGAGAGGGCAAGTCGCGCGGCTGCAACGTCATCGCTGTCGCCGGGACGACCGGAGGTGTTGGCTCCACCAGCGTCGCGGTCAACCTGGCCAACTTCCTGGCATCGACCGCCGCGAACTCCGTCGCCCTGATCGACCTCGATCTGGCACTGGGAGACGCCGATGTGCTGCTCGATACGATCCCCGATTACACGATCGTCGACGTGGCCCAGAATGTGGCGCGCCTCGATATCAATCTGCTCAAACGCTCGCTGACCAAGCATGTGTCGGGACTCTACCTGCTGCCGCGCCCGATCCAGCTGCAGGATTCGCAATTGATCACCCCCGATGACCTGCAACGGGTGTTCTCGCTGCTGCGGGCTACCTTCTCCCATCTGGTCATCGACACTTCCAAAGGCTATAGCCCGCTCGATATGGTCGCAATCAGTTCGGCCACCAATGTGCTGCTGCTCACACAGCTCGACCTGCCCTGCCTGCGGAACGCCTTGCGGCTGCTGATGTCGTTTGATGAAATTGAGGGGCTCAAGGAAAAGGTCAAAGTCATTATCAATCGCGTCGGATTGGATGACGGCCAGATCAGCCTGAAAAAGGCCCAGGAAACGATCGGCCGCGAGATCTTCTGGCAACTGCCCAATGACTATCGAACGATGGTCGAGGCACGAAACAACGGAGTTCCCTTGCTCGAACAGGCTCCCCGCTCGGCGCTGACCCAGTCGATCATGGGACTGTCCAACGCTCTCTCCGGATCCAGCGGTACCGAGTCCGAAACGGCCGAGTCCCCTTCGAAAAGCTGGCTGCGATTCTGGCCGGCCAAGGCAAAATCGAAGTAGACTCCCCGTTACCGGATCCCCGTTCCCCATTCCGACCGTCATCTTCGCCACGACCGTCCCTCTTGCTATCGGTCCGCCACACCCGGTCAGATTCCGTCACCGCTCGCTCTTTTCGTGAGCTATGTTTTTTCGAGCGGGAGGGGTGTATCCCTGCTGGGCCTCCAAGGTCCTCTTTTTTCCCACGATACTATGGCGAAGCTCCTGCAATCCAATCCGCGATCGGCCGAGGCCACCAAGGCCGAGGAATTCGAGAGCTTGAAGAAGAAGATCCATAGCAAGCTGGTCGACAAACTGGATCTGACGCGTGTCGGCGACCTGCAGGGCGACACCTTGCGTCGGGAAATTCGACTGGTTGTCGAACACCTGTGCGATACCGAAGAGACGTTGCTCAACCGGATCGAGCGTGAGCGGCTGATCGAGGAGGTACTGGATGAGACGTTCGGTTTCGGGCCGCTGGAAATGCTGCTCAAGGACCCGACGATCAGCGACATCCTGATCAATGGACCGAAGCATACGTTTGTGGAACGGCGCGGCCGACTGGAACGGGCGAGCATCGAGTTCCGCGACAATGCGCATTTGCTGCAGATCATTGATCGCATCGTGTCCAAAGTCGGCCGTCGCTGCGACGAAACCTGCCCGATGGTCGACGCCCGGCTTCCCGACGGCAGCCGCGTCAATGCCATTATTCCGCCCTTGGCGCTGGATGGCCCGTCGGTTTCGATTCGCCGATTTGGCTCGAATCCGTTGAAGCTCGAAGACCTGCTGAACTACAAAGCGTTCACGCCCGAAATGGTGATGCTGCTCGAGGGGGCGATCAAGGCCCGGTTGAATATCGTGATTTGCGGTGGAACCGGTTCCGGCAAAACGACTCTGCTGAACACCCTGTCCAGTTTCATTTCGAACGAAGAGCGGATCGTCACGATCGAGGACGCGGCCGAATTGCAGCTGCAGCAGGAGCACGTGGTTCGGCTCGAAACCCGTCCTCCGAATATTGAGGGGCGCGGCGCCGTGACCGCCACCGACCTGGTCAAGAACGCGCTGCGCATGCGTCCCGAACGGATCATCATCGGCGAATGCCGCGGATCGGAGACGCTGGACATGCTGCAGGCGATGAATACAGGCCATGAAGGATCGATGACGACGATCCACGCGAATACGCCACGTGACGGCATCGCCCGACTCGAGACACTGATCATGATGTCGGGCTTTGACCTGCCGATCAAGGCGCTGCGGCAACAGATCGCCAGCGCCGTGAATCTGATCATCCAGGCGAATCGGCTTCAGGGCGGAAAGCGTCGGGTCACGCACATCACCGAGGTAGTGGGGATGGAGCAGGACACGGTGATCATGCAGGACATCTATCACTATCAGCAGGAAGGTATCGACGAGCATGGCAAGGCTCGCGGGCATTTTGTGGCGACGGGAATTCGGCCCAAGTTCATGGAGAAGCTGGAGTCCGCTGGTGTTCGCTTGCCCGCAAGCGCATTCCGTCAGCGAACGATGTTGCTCGACTATTAACAGGAGCTTCGCGGCCGTCGAGTCCGCCGAAGGGGATTCATGAGTACATTCGCGATCATTACGATCGTCGCCGTATTTGGCTGTGTCGCCGCCATGGTCGGCGGAATCGCCCTGATGTTTCGCGGTGGCGACGCGACCCCCACCGAAGACCGGCTGCAGCAGCTGGCGGCTGCCAGCGAGCAGCGCCGCGGCGGAAATCTGTTCGCCGAGGGAAGCCTGCTGGCGCAGACCATCGAAGAGAGTCGCGAAAACCTGGTCCTGAAGGTCCTCAGCCAGTTCGGCGATTTCCGGAAGTACCTCGAGCAGGCTGACACGAATCTCACCGCCTCTCAATTTGGCCTGCTCACCGGCGGCCTGGCCCTGGCGGGTTTCGTGCTGCCGCTGGCGTTGCGCGCACCCTGGTATCTGGCACCGTTCGTGGCGATCGCCGCGGCGACGTTGCCTTTGATGTTCGTAATATTCAAACGCAAACGCCGGATCGCCCTATTTGGCAAACAGTTGCCCGATGCCCTGGAACTTGTCAGTCGCGCGTTGCTCGCGGGGCACAGTCTCGGCGCCGCATTCAGTCTGGTGGCTTCCGAAGCAGCGGACCCGATCCGCAAGGAATTCGCGCGGTGCTACGACGAACAAAACCTCGGTAAACCGCTCGAAGAAGCCCTGGAAGCGATGACCGATCGCGTACCCAACGTCGATCTGCGGTTTTTCGCCACCGCGGTGATTCTGCAGCGGCAGACCGGTGGCGACTTGGCCGAAATTCTCGACAAGATCGGATACCTGATCCGGGAACGTTTCAAGATCTGGGGCCAGGTCCAGGCGCTGACCGGAGAGGGGCGGCTTTCGGGAATCGTGCTGTTGGCACTGCCGCCCGTGCTGTTCGTCGTGATGTACAAACTCAACCCGCAATACTGCATGGTGCTTTTCACCGACGATCTCGGCCAGCAGATGCTGGCGGGTGCGATCGTGATGCAGTTGATCGGCGCGATGGTGATCCGAAAAATCGTCAACATCAAAGTGTAATCATGGACCAAGCCGTTCTGCTCGCCAGTTTCGATTCCAGACTGATCGTGATGCTGGCTGTTTTCGCCGGCATCGGGGCCGTCGTCTGGGTGGTCCTCGAGTCCTGGGCGAATGGCGCCAACCGCTCGGAGAAGCGGCTCGACGAAATTCGCAATCCCAACCTGCGGTGGCGCAAGGAAGAGAACCAGTCAGGTAATGCCATGACGCGCGTACTCGAAGCCGCCACCCCGGCGCTGGCAAAGCCGCTGCAGCCCAAAAACGAGAAGGAAGCTTCGGCGATCAAACAGCGGCTTTGCGAAGCCGGTTTCCGCTTCGAAAACGCCACGACCGTCTTCCTGGGGCTGAAGGTATGCGGGCTGGGGCTGGGAGCTGTCTCCGCCGGCGTTTTCACCCTGTTCCAGGGACAAGTTGATTTTGGCTCGTTGATGAAAGTCGTGGCCTCCGCCGGAATCTGCTTCTACCTGCCCGAACTGCTGCTGACTCTGCTCCGCAGCCGCCGGAAAGAATCGATTTTTCTCGGACTACCCGACGCGCTCGACTTAATGGTGGTCTGTGTGGAGGCCGGATTGGGACTCGATCAGGCAATGCGGAAAGTTTCCGATGAAATGAAGAAATCGTCTCCGACGATCGCCGACGAGTTCGGGCTCTACCATCTGCAGATGCAGATGGGTCGCACCCGCAATCACGTGCTGCGGGAACTCGGCGCACGCAGCGGTGTCGATGACCTGCGATCCCTGGCGTCGATTCTGATCCAGGCCGACAAATTCGGCTCAAGCATCGCGCAGGCATTGCGCGTGCAAAGCGACGCGATGCGCACCCGACGCAAGCAGATCGCCGAGGAGAAAGCGGCCAAGACCGCGGTCAAGCTGATTTTCCCCCTGGTGATCTTCATCTTCCCGGGTATCTTTGTGGTGCTGGTCGGTCCCGCCGCCGTCACCATGGTCAAAGAGATGTTCCCGATCATGGGCAGCTGAACCGCGCCGGGTGCAGGCCACCGCAAACGCCTCGCGCGAAGACGCGAGCTCGTAACGTTCAACCGACCCGCGGTTCGGACATCAGTGCCAGGGTATTTTCCTCGGAATCGTCGAAGAACGCCATCCAGACTTCGCGATCGGGCAACTTCGCAATGAGATTCGGAGGCTGCCGAAATGCCACGCCGCCATCCACAAGCCGTTGATGCGTCGCTTGAATATCGTCCACCTGAAAATAGAGGCTCTTCGCGTTTTAGTGTGGATGATTTTCGTGTGGTTAAGTGGGTTGTGGTCCGTGTTTTCCGAGTCGCAAGGCGCTTTTCCGTTTGCGAGAAATTTGTCGCGATATTTTGATGGCAACTATTCGGCAGTTACAGCAGGTCTATCGTTTCCCAGGATTCGTTCCTGAGAAGAATGTCTGTGGATTGTTTGGGGATCACATGGCGGTTGTCATCCGTCTCCGTCGTCGATCATGGTACGGCCGGGGATTGATCGAGCAACGCTTGGATCGCCTGCCGTAACTGTTCCGACAACTTGGGCCCCCCACCGACGAATAGACGCACGACCTTCCCTTGCTGGTCAATAACTAAGGTCTGCGGAATGGCCGTCGCGGCGTAGCGTTGCGCCACGACACCGTCGCGGTCGAGGAGCACATTCACCTTCAGCTTGTGCCGCTCGATGGTCTGTTGGATCTGGTTTTCGGTTTCCTCGAGATTCACCGCAAACAACTCGACGCCGCGGTCGGCGAACTCGGCCACCGTTCGCTCCACTTCAGGCATCGCCTGCATGCAAGGACCGCACCAAGTGGCCCAGAAATCGAGCACGACGATTTTTCCTCGTTGCTCCGCCAACTGGAACGGCTTGCCGTCCAATTGATCCAACTTGAAATCGGGAGCCGGCTGACCCACCAGCGGTGAATCGGTACCAGGTGACGTGTCACTGCCCGCTTTTCCCTCCTCCTGGACGAACCGAGGCTCCACAGCGTTCTGCAACCTCCAGCGCTGGTAGGCCAGTTCGGCCGCGGCCTGCTCGATCGCATTTCCCAGGAGAATTCGATCGGTCAACGCGATGTCGACCCGGCAGGGACCGAGCACATCGCTGGTCCCCGACAGCACCTGCCCCTGGAATTGCTCGGCGTTGAACGTCACCCGTACGCCATCATTGCGCAGCGCCTGAACGCGCGTCACAAGTCCCGTATCGCCGGGAGAGTCGCTGTTCTCCGATAACGATTCGGGATGCAACCAGATGATCTGATTGACGAAACCTCTGGGAACATCCTTTTCTTCCAACCGTACTTCGAGGCGAATCGTCCGATCATTCATGGCGACGATTCGACCGCGCAGGAAGTCGCCGTTGGCGGAGCACAGGAGATGGGTCGGAGGCGACGATTTCTGCATCCGTGGCAGCGTCAACAGACGTTCCCGCTTGGCCTTGTTCAACTTCGGAATGGAGGTCGTCGAGCCCAGTTCGGCCGCCTTGATTCGCTGGTGCGGTACCAGCCGGGTGTCGGTGACTTCGGTGCGGATATGGACTCCTTCCTCGTCGATCTCCAGAATCTCACAGGGCAGTGTGTCGCCGCTGTTCAGGTGAAGATATCCCTTGGCGTCGGCCGCCTTCGGCGCTGCCGCCGAGCGTGCGAGATACTTGCTGGCTTCGGTCAAGGCGTCCAACAAGGAGTCGATTCCGCCTCGATTGGGAGCAAGCGGTTGCGGACGGCCACGCGGCTGCTTCGGAGGGGGAGGCGGCGGTTCACGATAGACGATTTGCCCGGAGACTTCGGGGACCAACCGACTGGCAACGCTGCTGGCCAAGGGACGCCATTGCAGGCAGCTTGCCCCAGGCATCGCGGAGGATTCTTCCAGGTAGCCGCGGAGCAGCGTGTCGGGGTCGGTCGCAGGGATTTGCAACGTCGCAACGAATTGTGGGAGCGGAGTTTCGTCCGCGGTTTCGAGACCACTGAGGACGACCATCGATCGCATACCGTCCCGAGCAATCAACATCGGCTCTTGAATCGCCGGGCAGCGCAAATCGATCCGTCCGTCCTGGATTCGGTCCAATTGACCGCTGAGCCGTGTTCCGTCGAGCCAGGTGACGCGAAAGTCGCGAGGAACGCGGCGCGCTGGGGACGCGTTGTTGACACGGATGATTTCCGCCAGTTGATCGAAGGAGAGCACGGACGATTGACCGTCGTGCACCAGCGTGCACTGTCCCGTCGCGGCGTCGTATTCGGTAATCTCTCCGGTGCGCACCGTCCCGTCCGTCAGCAGGACCCGGGCATGGTTGATATCCGACGCGGTCGCAGCCGCACCACTCCAGCGACTGATGCGAAGCCGCTCCAGGCGGACATCGCCGCGGTTGTTCTTCAATCGGATCCCGGGATAAACCTGTTGTTTCTTGGCGGGCAGAAGCATGTCCGCCAGGGGTTCGCCGCTGGCGGCGTAAACGACCATCCTGCCCGCCTCCTGATCGAGCAATACCTGGATCCGCACCCTGCCAGGTCCCGACTCCAGGGATTGCAGAATGACCAGATCGGCCGCCCTCTCCACTTCCCGTTGCAGCACCAGTTCCGATTCCCAGACCTCCATGCGAAACGCCCGCTTGATCACAGGCTCGTCGCCATTGACACCGAAGGCCAGTACAAAATCGGGCTTCGTAGTCCAGGAAAGCTCCAGTTCCATGGCGACTCGAGCCGGCAGGGCAAAGTCGCGGAAAATGGCCGTGTTCGGTTGATTCGTAAAAGGCTGGCAGCCATCGTCGCGCCAGTGCGAAGTCCCCATCGACTCGGACCAGCCGGCAAGCCCGTCGGGGCCGAGGTAAAGCAGTTCGTTGCCGAGGTTCCAGCGGAACACGCGTTGCAAGAATTCCGGAACAATCGTCGCCTTGCCGATGCGATCCGATTCCACATGCAAACCTTGCCGATCGATGCCGATCAGTCGACCGAAGAACGAATCGCCCCCGGCCATTTCGAAGCAGAACTCACCTCGCGGGCGAATCACATTTTCGGGCGATGGGAACTGAATGCTGCTGATTCGCTCGCGCTGAAATTGAAATGGGCCAACGAAACGTGGGGACTGCCAGTGAATCCGTTGCCCGTTGTCGGAATCGAGCAGATTGCCCGCAATCCAGCCTCCATCGGTGAGGAACAACCGCGACGCTGGCTGCGGACGTTCGGCCGACGGCGCAGCCGGGCGGTCGGGTTCCTGCCCGGACAGCCAAGGGCCTGCCGACGACAGGCAGATCATCAGGCTGGCGAAGGCAATTCGCGACGCGCGAGCGGCACGAGCGGCAATTGCGTTGGAGAAGTTCATCGCAATCATGGTGATTATCGTTCGTAGATCGGGAGGAAGCGAAAATTCAAGGCCAGCGCCAGGCAGGAGAGCGCGGTTCCGGCCGTGAGGCCAAACTGGCTGGGAAAGCTGCCATCGGCGTTCTGAGACTGCTTCAGATGGCGGATCAGAAGTTTGTTCCATTTCTCCCAGACGTCGACATCGCCCTGGAAGAGCGCCTGGGCCTGGTAATAGCGGGTGTAATCGGGATAGTTGGGGGTCGCGATCGAGTTCTCCAGCCGCTGCGACAGGTAGCCGACGGTCGCCTTGAACTCATTCAGGTCGCGGCGCCGGGCAATCGCATAGACCAGCGAGGCGATCGATATCCGGGCGAACGATTCGTCGAAACCGCCAAAACCGCCCGAATAGCCGACCTGCCCCGATGGCGACGTCATTTTCTGATAGTAAGAAATCGCCTTGTCAATCGCGGCGTCCGGCACCTCGATTCCGGCGTTGCGCGCGGCAAGCAGGCCGACCAGCACGGCACCACTCACCGACGTGTCGGCGTCGTTTGAATCGGGCGAGTAGCGCCAGGCCCCCAGCGGGTTCTTTTTCTGCGACGTAATCGCCGCGCGTACCGCCAATTCCAGTCCCGCTCCGATCGACAGATTGTCTTTCGCATTGGCCGGCCAGAGATTGCGATCATCCACGGTGCCATAGGCTTCCGCCAGGCCAAGCATGCCGAATCCATGGTGGTACATGCTGTGCCCCATGAATCCTGTGCGTTTGTCGATACCGCCGAGAATCGAACGCACCGCGCGGCGGACGTTGTTGCTGTACAAACCGAAATTGGGATCCTCCCCCGAGGCAAGAAAAACCATCAGTGCCATTCCAACGACACCCGGCCCGGTTTCACCACCGCCGTTGGGCCAATCGCCCTTCTCCGACTGCGATTTGGCGAGATACTGCAGCCCGCGTTCGTACATTTCCCGAACATCGCGCGGAACTTGTTCGCCGATACGCGCGTTTGGAGGCTGGCCGACGACGGTATTTGGCTTGATCCAGCCGGTTAGCCATCCCAGCCCCAGCAGTCTCAGAAAGGCACCGCGCGAGAGCGGCGTGGCTTGCATTGCACCGAGCCTGTCACTTCTGTCCACAACCATTCGTCTGGGAATTTCTATGGATTGTCGCATTCCGACCTCGACGTTGTCCGCAACCGGGCACCTGACGGTGCGGAGCTACTGCGTAATTCCTGGCGTGACCGGCGGCTCAAAATCTCCATCGATCATTCCGTTCTGCTTCAAAAACTGCTCCATGCCGCGCCCTTGATTGATGATGATCTTCAGCACCTTCCATTGGGTCTCGTCGAATAACGGCTCCAACTTCTTTTCATCGATTTTTGAGACAGCGTAGGCGACGAAATAGGTGTCGTACTGGCCGAACGCAGCCGGGGGCGTGGTTTCACTCAAAATCAACGCGCGCAGTTTTTCGCGTTGTTCCGCGGTGAGCGGCACCGTATTCTCGGTCGAAGCGATCCACAATTCAACGCGAGCCTTGTAGCGGTAGGCCATCCGACGCCCCTCGACTCCGTCATATTTTTCCAGCTGTTCCGGCTTCAAAGCCGGCCGAACCGCCTTTTGAAAAAATGATCCGCGACCGAACAATCCCTGCTGCACCTGGGTTTGCACCGGGCCGATTTCCTGCCAGATGTTGTTGAACTTCTCCTGATCGAAACGCACTTTTTCGAATTTCACCCGCAGTTCATCCACGCGGTCATTGAACCGCTTGAGATCTCCCTTGCCGGCCAGCAGCAGTTTCTTTTTCTGGAGTTCCGACAGCCCGCAGACCCGATCGATTTCTTCGATCCGCAAGCGCAACAGAGCATCCAGGCGTTGCGCGAACCCCTGGCCGCCACCCTGCTGGCCGTAGACCCAAATATCAAAATTCTCCATCGCAATCTCAAAGTGGCCATTCGCCGGATTGCGTTGCGCGCGTTCGGCCTCCTCTTCTTCCTGGTCCGCCGCGCGGGTTCGCTCGTCGACCGGTAAAGCCACCACGGTTACTCCCCGTTGCTGCGCAAGGACCGATGCCGCGCCAAACGGCGTTCCGCAGAGTGCAAAGACGATTAAGACGGCCGCCCGATCGAATCGGCGGCTGTTTTGCGAACTGCTCATTGTTTTGGCTCCGCGGCTTTCGCGGGCTCGTCCTCGGCCGGCTGTGGATCGAGTTCCTTCGCCGATGGGGAAGCGATGTTTACCGGAGCGGCAAACACTTCCACCGCGGCCGCCCCATTATCAATGACCTGCAAATCGACGCCGGGTAGATCCCAAACATTGTCGGCAACCTGGATCCCAAAACCGCCCAACCCCCAGAACGACTGCACATTCGACTTGGAGAGCTCCCACACCGTCTTTTGGCTGTCGTTCAGGAACGGCACCACGGCATCGTCGGGGATGTTCGACTGGTAGTGGTCGTAGAGCATATATTCGAGTTGATTGGACCAGCTCTCCTGAAAATGGCCTGCCAGTCCTTCGGAAATTTTCTCCCGCTGGTCGTCGTCGAGCACCAGGCGATTATCGAGCCGAAACAATAGGTTCTGAATAGCAACCTTGCGGCGATATTCGGCGCGACTGACGATCTCCCGTTCATAATGCTCGGCCTGCTCCTCGCCGAGATTCTCACGTACCGCCTTTTGCAACGCCTCGGCAATAGTCTTGCGCGGGTCGGGGTAACTCATGTCTTCTCCCGCCCGAAACCCGCCTCGCATCATTTTGCGCTGCACTTCGGCGAATTTTTTCGTGGCTTGCTTCAGCGCGTCGTTGGCCTTGGCGACCACCGGCTTGAATTGCTGATCGTCAGGCTGGCAGACTTTGCGGACAAAATGGAGTTCCGACTTCAGAATCCCGCGGAATTGTCCCTGGAACTGTTGCTCGAATGCCTGCAGTTGCATCGCTTCCGCATCGGCCGGTTGATTCGCCAGATCCCCGCCCGCAATGGCTTCGAGTGGGTCCGCAATCGCCATGGCGACTATCGGTTCGGCCGGCACCGCCAGAATTTGGCCCGCGACAGCGACCTCCAAATCGGCGACTTGCCCCGCATCCTGCTTGACGAGCGGCCCGCGCAATTCCCGAATTTCCGCGAGAAAGGCGTCGGCCAAACCACGTTCCACAGCCGGTCCCATTCGGACAGCGGGCAAGGCATCGACGAGACGTAGTCGCAACGCCGGAATCACGATCTCCGCGGGACGCGGCGGATCCTCCCCAAATGGATCCGGCTCCGCAGCCAGATCCGTGGAGGGAACTGCCGCGGGGGGCTTTGCGGCAGGTGGAGCTGCCGCGGGGGCCTTTGCGGGAGCCGCTTGCGGCACCTTGGCAGGAATTGCCAGCTTGAGCTGCTGTGCCAGAACGGGTACGGCGCATAAGCTGACACAGACCAACCCGATCCACGCCGGGAGTCGCCTCGCAGTTCGCAGTGCGGCGCGACCCACAACAGGTTGCCACGCGGCAACCCGCGTCATCGTTATCTCCATAGTAGACTCCTCAACGCTCGCGGTGACCTGCGCCGCGAGCGAGAATGCCTTCCGCTTAAAATCAATTTCTATTTTTCTTCTCTAGTTGATTGAAATACTCATCGAGCCCCGTTCGGAATTCCTCCGGCAATCCCGCGCCGGATTCGCCCGTCGCCTGCGAAACTCCATGGTCCTCGCGCAATTCCTTTTCGTTCTTGCCGGTTCCCAGCAACGCCAGCGCCGAGTCATTGGTCGTGCCGCTGCCTCCGCCGCCTGGCGAGGATCCGCCGCCACCGCCTGCACGCGGATTGAATCGCTTGGACTGCAACAGCAATTCAATCGCCTCGGTTTCCGCCGCAATCGCCTGCGGGCCGGTATTGGACGCGCCGAGGATTTCGGCCGCATCATCCATCACCCTCTGCACCGCCTCCAGCAACTGTAATTCGCGTCCGAACTCTTCGGCGTCCGGTAATTCGCGGATCCGCTCGCCGACCTTCTGAATTCGAATCGAGAGTTTTTCCTGCTTGTCGGAGAGCAGGCCACTCGACCGACTATGTTCTTCCTTGGAAACCGCCGGGCGGGACTGCTCCGCAACCCGTGTCTCCTCGCGCAAGTTCACTTCCGCTTCCAGAATCTGCAACACTTCCAGCACGATCGATGGGGGCAAACTGCCCCGCGATTTGCTGCCCGGTCAGGTACCGCCAGACGCAGGATCGACAAGATCCTCCGCCCAGCGATCCATGTTGTCGGACCAGTATTCGCACTGGGAAATGGAAAGGCCGTTTTCCTGGTGGAGATCGTCGGCGATCTGCCGCAGCCCCGCGATGACATCCAGTTTCCGCATGTCGTCCAGCACCATCTTGAACCGAGTGAAGTGTCGCCGTTCGAAATAGGCCTGCAGGTCATCCATGATTACCGACACGTCGTGGCTGCTCTTCACTTCCTGTTTGGCCAGTTCGCCAAGCAATCGGTTGGTCGATTCGTCGGCGTTGGCAACCCCGGTACCGAACACGGCGTCGATCTGATCGGCGAGTCTTCCGCCGATCTTGTACTGCAACCGCGAGGCGGCCTTCAGTCGTTTGACCAGAGTGCTACCCTCGAGATTAGCCAGAACGCGATTCAATTCGTCAGAGATCTTGTCAAACTCGGAGAGCAGATCCTGCTGCTGCGAGATCGCCTGATCGAGCGTATCGCTGGCGGGGCAGGAATCGCCGCCTTTGACGCCGCCGGCAAGCATCGTCGAAGGCAAACGCAATCCGCCGGGCAACGACTTTTTCGCGTCGGCGGGTGGCGACGCCTTCGGATCCAGCGGCTGCTGGGTCGACTCGACGTCGACAATCCGTGGCGTCGCGGCCCCCTTCTCCGCGTCCTTGTCCGGCTTCTCATCCTTGTCGCCTGTCGGCGACCCGGACGGCCCTCGATTCTGACCCACGATGCGCGCCCCGGCGGACGAGCTGTTTGCCGCGAGCTGCGCCGACTGTTTCAGCAGTTCCGCCACCGAAGGCATTCGGTTCCCGGAAATGTCTTTGAGAATCTGCAGCATCTCGGCCCATTTTTCCAGATGGCCTACGCCAAACTCGGGATTGCGCATCGCCTGCTGCACGAGGTCCTCGCCGGCACTGACGAGGTTGGAAAGTCGACGTCCGTTGGCCCGCTCCGCCGCCGCCTGCGCTTCCAGTCGCCGTTGATTCTCCGCTTTCGCCAATTCGCGTTCGGTAAGTTCCCGAAGTTCGCGATTGGTCTCGTAAAGCTGCAATTCCTTGTCGCGAACTTCCAGCGACATGCGATGCCATTTGCTCAGTTGCTCCGTCAGCCAGATCGCGTGCTGTTCGGCATTCAACACGTACAGCGTGTAGGTCGGCGAGTAGACAGGTTCGCGACCGGGCATGTAATCCTCAACAAACAATCGCAATTGGATCGGCTGCGGTTCGATCCCCAGCGATTCCGCGGAGAAGGTTCCACTGATTCCCAGCGATTCCTTATCACCGCCTCCCGCGGCGAGAATTCGCTCGCCCTTCGCCGGCGTCTTCACCGTCGTCGCGTCGAGGCCCTGCCATTCGACGCCGATCCGTTTGACGCCGAAATCGTCTTGGGCGTTCACCTTGAACTTCAACAGTTCGGTGTCGAGAACGACCTTCTGGCGCGGCAGATCCTCGCATCCCAGCGAGGGCGGTTCGTCGTCCCGCTGATTAATTCCCAGCGAGAACGGCTCCTTGCCGGCCAATCCGTAGGCGTCCTTCCATTCAAATTCGACTTTACGCGAGGTTTCGATCGGCGTTTCCCGGCTGGCGACGGTAGGACCCTGGGGAGCTCGCTGTTCGCCATCCACGCGAGCCTCGGCCAGATCCCGGCTGGCGGTCGCGAAAAACGTCGCGGAGCTGCCACGCAATAATGAAATTGATCCGCCGCGCACATCTTTCTGTTGCGCGCCATGGCGCTCGAGGTAGGCCGGCAGATCGACTTGTGCCACCAGCGAGACCAGTTCCGGACGCAGTTTCGGTTGGATACGAATGCGCTGTTGGAAGTCGCCGATCGCCAAGTCGAGTACCGACTCCTCGAGTTGCCCGGGCAACGTCAGCTGAAATCGGCCGTCGGTCGTTTCGGCCGTAACGACCGCTTGCTGTCCGATGCGGGCAAAGGCCCGCGTCGGATGCCGCTTCGTGTTCTCGGCGAGTTCCACCGGCAACACGAACGACTCTCCGTGGGCGACGACGAGTGTCTCCGGGATCGGCACAATCTGCGTGAATGTATATCGCGGCGTGTCGCGCCAGGGCGTGAGGAATCGCGACCAGGCGTTTTCCGCGGCTTCGGGGAAAGCGATCGCCAGTCCCACGGCGGCGACAACGCCCGTCGCCGCGAATAAGATCCGTTGCCGATGCGCGGGTCGCGGAACCGCTTCCGTCATATCGCGACGGCCGGCCGCGTCCGCCACCTGCAGGATTGCCGCTTCGCAAAGGTCGCGGGAGCGCGCTTGTTCCGATTCACTTCGCACCAATTCGATCACTCCCAGCAGTTGATCTCCAATACTGGGAAACCGTTGGCTCAGCAGCCGCGCAAGTTGTTCCAGGCGTCGGTGCCGCCAGACCCAACGATGGACGGCCATCGGCACCATGGCGCAGGCGAGCATCGCCAGCAAGAACATGCTCGCGCGGATCGGAAACGGCGTGTCCCAGAATCGATCGAGGACGAATACCGCCGCGTACGCGGCAAGGAACCCGCAACAAGCGCCGCCCAGCGCTTCCAGCGTCTTGACCCACCAGACGCGGCCGCGGAAACGCCGCAGTTGATCCTGCAGCGATTGGGGTAGCTCCAGCCGCCCCGATGTCGTCGTACTCATGAATTCTTCCTCGTCGTTTCAACTTCTGCACCACGGAGCCTTGTGCCGACAACGCTCCGCTCATTTACCGCCGGCATTATATCAGTCCCACAACCTTTCTTCCTATCCAAAAGATCCCTAAACACGTCACCAGCAATGCGGCGAAAACCGGGTGGCTCCACAACTGAACCCGGCGTACCGACGGCAGCGGATCGGGCAATTCCCGCAACGATCGGACGACCTGATCGACTTTGTCAACCGCCACCATTTTCCCCCGCGTGACCCTCGCCAGTTCCGCGAGAACCTCCGGCCGCGCGGGCCGACCCACCCGTTCCACGGCGATTCCCTGCACGAAAAACGATGTCGTCAGACTGGCGCCGGTCTGTTTACAAGCCAACAGAACCTCATGTTTTCCGGGCTCCAACGGCGTAAATCTCGAGTGAAATACGCCCCACTCCTCGCCCTCCGAAACGAACCGCACCGTTTCGACTTTGCCGGAAGGTGCGACGATGCGGGCGGTGACGTCGCCTTGCGCCAACGGCTCGCCACTCCGCTCCATGACATTCGCATGCAGAGCGACCGTCTGCCGCATCTGGGGCTGATCCGGCGAGAAGAACAGCCGCATTGACTCCCCTTTGGCCATGTTGCGCTGGTAAGCCATCCAGCGCACGACCTGACCCCAAAACCGGTAATGGTATTTGTCCTCGACGCCCTTGCGCCAGCGCCACGCGCCATCGGTACCCATGAACAACACCTTGCCGGCGCCAAACGTTCGCGTCACCAGCAAGGGCAGGCGGCCGGATTCATTCGAGATATCCTTGTGGGTGCAAAGTACCTCGCTGCCGGCCTTGGCTTTGACCACCGGGGCGTACCATTGGAAACCGGGCAGATCCTCCCAGACATCAATGTTCTCTTCCTGCGTGTCCGCCAGCTTGGTGAGCAGGCTGCGTCGCCCCAGTTCGGTCAACTCAAAGTGACCAGGCGTTCGCGACCCCCAGCCTCCTCGCTGGCCATCGTCCATCAGCACCGGAAACAGGTCCCCCAGTTCCGTATCCAGCAGACCGAATTGGCGACCCTGCCAACCTGGCATCAAAACCAGTCCGCTCGCCTGATGCTCCACAATGCCGCGTATCAGCCGGCATTGTTCGGTGGTCAACTGTCCGTCGTCGGTCCCCACGTCGCCCAGAAAAACCACGTCGTACTTGGAAAGCTCATCCAGGCCGTCCGGAAATTTTTTGATGTAATCCTTATTGCCCCCACCGACCTTGCTGAGCCCCGGGTGAAATAGCAGGCATGAGACGTCGACTCCCGGGTCGCGCGACAAGGCGTTACGCAGATAGCGATACTCCCAGCGCGGATACGATTCAATCACCAGGACCTGCAGGCGTTCCTCGCGAATCGAAATCGGGGCGGCCATCTGATTGTTGTCCGGCAAGGTCTCGTCCACATGCCGGGGTACGTTCAGGCTCACCGTGTAATCGCCGATGGTCTTCGGCCTCCAGAGTACCCAGTCGCTGGTACGTCCCATCGCCGCGATCCGCACTTCCTTACTCAGCTCCTCGCCGTCGGAAGTCTTCAACGTAATCGTCGTGACAAAATCGCGGGGCAGTGAGCTGTCGATGGTAAAGGGAATCCGCACCGATTTGCCCACGACGCCGAACGTCGGCAGGTCGAGGCTTACCACTTCGAGATCCGGCAAGCGCGTCGGACTTCCGACCGGCACTGTAAAAACCGGCACGCCCATCAACCGCAACCTGCCGGCGGCCTGTACGGGAGGCGGGCCTTCGTTCCAGTCGCCGTCGGAGATCAGTACAACTCCGGCAAGATTCTTGAATTTCTCCGGGGCGGCTGCCAACGGCTGGTGCAGATCGCTGCCGTGACCGGCGTCCGGTTCGGCAAACGGCTCGAGAACCAACGACATCCGGTCTTCCAACGTGTTCCACGTTTCGCGACGGGTCAATTCGGCGATCGCCTCGCTGCGGCTGATGCGCGTCGATTCGGCCCCCGCGGCGCCGCCACCCGTCGCTGACGGGCCGCCCGTATTCCCGGAAACGGCGGAAGCGTCCCGCGTCCGCATGCTGTCGGAATTGTCCCAAAGAATCGCGATCGCCGGTTTTTCCTCGGGCCGATATTCCTCGATCCACTCCGGTTGATTAAGGATCAAAGCGAGCGCGGCGACGATTGTGATTCGCATCCCCTCGAGCAGTCCCATCGCGCGGCGAAAGCCGCTGCGGCGCCAAGCCACGTAGCTGAGGGTGCAGGTAATCAGCACGACCGCCACCGAGATCGCGACCGACCAGGGTGTGTAAAGAAACGTCAGTGACCGCGTGGCATTCATGCACTGCTCCCTGACGGACGGGCAATCTTCGGCAGGCAGAGGCCCGCCTCGATCATCAGCGCGACCATCATCGAAACCAGGAACATGCGCCACACTTCCTGGATCAATTGCGCGAGGCTCCCGGCACGGTCATCGACGCGCACGAAATCGAGTCCACGGAACAGTTCGTCGAGTCGGGAATCGCCAAGCGCCGCTGGGCGATCCTCGGCATCGGGTCGGTTCACCGCGAGCAGTTTCTCCCCAGCCGCATAGACACCGGCCTGAAATGGGTATTCGGTCGACAGGGCATCGGGCGATCCTGCCAACTGGGCCCAATCGTCGGCCGCGGCGCTCCCCCCCTCCCCCGCAAACAGTTGTCGGGTATTGCCGAGCACCGAAGCGCCGCTCGCCAGCGCGCGCTGGATCATCACGTACAGCACGACGCCATCCGCAGCCAAGGACGAGTCGGACGTGGCGGTGGTCGTCGCGCAAAAGTAGGCTCCGCCCCGATTGCTCGTGGCGCGTGCCAGAAGCGGGACGTTGCCACGCAGGCTGGCAAGCCAGGTGCCTTCGCCGCGGATCGCGCAGTACTTGCGCACCTGCAATTGACCGACAGGCAACGACGCTCCACTCAAGGCGTTTTTCAGCAGATCCTGGTCGCCGCGCCAGGTTTCGACCGGCAGTTCACGCGGCGATTCCTCCCAAGCGCCCCAGCCGAGTCCAAGAAATTCCGCGTCGTCTGGATCGCGCGGAGGAAAGAACACGATCTGTCCGCCCCGATCCAGGTAGGCGTCGACTAGCCGCGCAAGGTCACCGTCCGGGAGCGGCGCGTGCCACAGTACGAGCGCCGTTTGATCCCAGTCGACACTCCCCAACTGATCCTGACCTAGAAGATCGACGGCGCCGCGCAGGGTGGGCTCCGGCGCGATCGTCGCCGCCAGTTGCAGCGGGAATGTCGCCGCCGGATCTTCGGCGACGATCACCGTCCGCCGAGCTGCCGGTTTGTCAAAGACGAAAAAATATTCGTTGTCGGATGGGTTCGAATCCGCCGGAATGGAAACTCTGCCCCAGCCGCGTTCCTGCTTCCGATCGATCGGGATGCGGTGGTCCTTCAAGTCGAATTCCGCACCCTCCACTTCCAGCGAAATCTCTGAACGGGCTCCTTCAATCTCAATTTGCAGCGGCAACGTCGCCCGTTCGCTGACTGCCGCGTCGCGTTCGATGCGCAGCGACAACAGCAGTTCCACCGAATCGCCGGTCGTCTGCCGGCGCACTCCCGTGACGCGCACGCTGGCATTACCTGTCGCCACGTCACCATAGGCAAGTAGATGAAAGCGGATCGTCTGGGCGAATTCCAGGAACGAATCGCGCAGCCCCTGCCACCTCCCGCTCTCGGCGTTCCAGTCGTTGGCGCGAATGTCGGAACAGATCCAGATTTCCGTGCGCCCCGTGCGATTTTCACGGATGTAGTCCCGCGCCGCCTCGAACAGAGCCGGCATATCGGCCGACGCGCTGGTCGGCTCGGACTCGGGCAGATTCAACAGGTCATCCGAGGCGCGCAATTCGCGCGGATTGAGCTGCGCGCTTTCGATCAGAATCCACCGCGCCGACCCCAGCAGCCGCAGCGTGCGGACAAGCTGCTGCCGTCCGGTTTCAAGTTTCGAGCCGACGGAAGCCAGTCCCTGTTCGCGCATGCTGGAGGACCGATCGAGCAGGATGATGGTGGTATCGGCTCTTCCTCCCGCGGCCAAGCCCAGCCAGCCGCTGGCGAGGGGCCGGCTCACTGCCAGGATCAGGGCCGCCACCGCGAGCACTCGAAACAGGAGAATCAACCATTGCCGCAGACGGGCGTAACCGCGTGACATGCGGTTCGCCGCCAGCAGGAACATCATCGCCGCCCAGCGAATCGTCTGGAAGCGACGCTGGTTGATCAGATGAATGATGATCGGCAGTGCGGCCAGCGGGAGCGCGGCGAGCAGCAGCGGTTGCAGGAAGCTCATCGCACCCCCTTCACCTTCGAGCGTCCCACCAGGAACCGCATCAAGGACTGCTCGTACGGTTCCGACACGTCAATCCGATGGTAGTCGATCGCCGATTCCAGAATCACGGGGCGCAGGGCCGCAAAGTAATTATCGACCGCGCGGCGGTAGCGATCGGCGATCTCGTTTGGCTCGGCAAAAATCGAAGGTCCGCCCTCCATATCGATGAATCGCATCGGCCGGCGAAAATCAAAGTCAATTTCGAGCGGATCGAGCAGGTGGAACACCGACACGTCGTGCCGGCGGAAACGCAGGTGCTGGAAACAGCCGCGCAGCAGTTCCGGCTCCACGAACAGGTCGGAGAGGATCACGATCAACGCCCGCTGCCGGATCGTCTCCGACAGCTCATGCAGTACTTCCACAAGCTGCGTTTCACCCCGCGGCTCCGCTTGTTCGAGAATATCAAAGAAGTTCATCAGGTGCGCCGGGTTTCGCCGCGGCGGCAAACTGCGGACAATACCCTTGGCGAAACAGGAAATTCCGACCGCGTCGCCCTGCTGCACGGCGAGATATCCAAGTGTTCCGGCGACTCGCCGCGCGTAGTCGATCTTGCTGGTCCCCTTGGAGCCGAAATCCATCGAGCCGCTGGTGTCGAGCACAAAACAGGCCCGCAGATTCGTGTCGGCTTCAAATTCTTTCACATAGAAGCGGTCGGAGCGGCCGTAAGCGCGCCAGTCGAGCCGCCGCAGGTCGTCGCCCGGGACATATTTGCGATACTCGGCGAACTCAACACTCGACCCGCGATGCGGACTCTGGTGTCGCCCCGACACATTTCCCTGCATCGGCCGGCGCGAGAACAGCGGCACTGCCGCCAAGCGCGACAGGACCCCCGCGTCCAGAAAACTCCGTGGTTTGCGGGCGGGAAACATCGATTCAGCCTTCGTGAACCGTTTCGTCGACCAGCCGCCGCACAATCTGCTTCGCGCTCAGGCCCTCCGCCTGTGCTGCGAACGTCGTAATGATGCGATGCGTCAGCACCGGACTGGACACCTCTTGAACATCTTCAAGTCGGACCATGTAGCTCCCCAGCAGCGCCGCACGGGCTTTCGCGCCCAGGATCAGATACTGCACCGCCCGCGGTCCGGCACCCCAGGAAACATACGGTTTCAACCAGGCCGGCGCGCTGCTGTCGGTGGGACGCGTCTTGCGCACCAGGCGCGCCGCGTACCGATAGATATGGTCAGGAACCGGCACGCGACGCACCAGTTCCTGATGCTCCAGAATGTCCGGAGCATGTAACAAGTGCTCCAGCTCCGGCAACGCTCCCCCTGTCGTCGTGCGGGCAATCGTGATCTCTTCCGCTTCCGAAGGATAATCGAGTTCAATCAGGAACATGAACCGGTCGAGTTGGGCTTCCGGCAACGGATAGGTTCCCTCCTGCTCGACCGGGTTCTGCGTCGCCAGAACGACGAACGGCGGGTCGAGCTTAAACGATTTGCCGACCACCGTAACCTTGTGTTCCTGCATCGCTTCGAGCATCGCCGCTTGCGTCTTGGGTGGGGCACGATTGATCTCGTCCGCCAGGACAATGTTCGCAAACACCGGCCCGTGCACAAACTGGAATTCCCGGCGTCCCGCGGTGCCGTCCTGCAGAATATCCGTTCCGGTAATGTCCATCGGCATCAGGTCGGGGGTGAACTGGATGCGGCTGAATTTCAGCGACATGGTTTCGGCCAGCTTGCTGACCAACAGTGTCTTTGCCAGCCCGGGAACGCCCATCAGCAGCCCATGTCCCCGCGCGAAAAGACAGATCGACAGCTGCTCGATCACCGCCTCCTGGCCAACGATCACCCGGGCCAGTTCACGCCGGAGCTTTGCGTACACCTGCCGCAGGCGGTCGATTGCCTGCACGTCATTTTCATGGAGTGGAGTCGTCGGCATCGGGGCCACGGTCTGCGACATGGTTGCGGTTTCCATTGTTGTTGGCGACAGTTTTTGCGACAAAATTCTTCGTAAAAAGGTGGCATCGGCCCGCCTACAGGGTGCCTCGGCACGAACACGACATGATTCGATCACGACGTGCGGACGTTGAGGGTCGACCAGGATTTTCTGGGAAATAGGACGCTGCCGGCTCCCGAATGGTTCCCCGGTGGGCGCGTTGGGCCGGGCGCTCAATGGCACCTTGGCCTCACCAAGGCGGTTCCATTATAGCTAGCGGCGCGGTCGCGGTCCATCTTCCACGGTTTCCCAGCTGCTTTCGCACGCCGGGGCGCACCACGCACTTTGCAATTTAGTATCCTTATTCCCAACTCCTCTGTATTTTCCAGAGAAGTTGGGAATAAAGATACAGGCGTGCTGATTCACGCGGCATTTTGATCAGGCCAGTCCTTTCGATAGATGTGGAGCACGCGGCTGAGCAACTCCCGTCCTGATTGGGTGACGCGCCATCGGCGTGTTCGTGGAATTATTGCGACGAGGCCACGCACATGGAGTCGTTTGATTATTCGGCTGACGGTCTCGCTGTTTGAGTCGCCGTCCCTCAAAGCCGCAGTGGGGGCAGTGTGGGTTTCCTAAGCCGCACTCCGCCAATCGACCCCGCTTGATTGTCCACGGAGGGTGTTTCGGCTAGACTTTCCGCGGAATCCCTACCCATTTCGGAGATTGTCTGATGGCAGCGACGGCAAAACCAACGGGCGACAAGCAACCGCAACAGGCGACAGGGACATTCAAACCGTACGTGTCGGAAAGGGTCACCGACATGCCGGAATTCACGTTGTCCGCGGTCATGACCGGCGCCATTCTAGGCCTGATCTTCTCTGCTTCGTCGATGTATCTGGTGCTGAAGGTCGGTATGACCGTGTCGGCATCGATCCCGATCGCGGTACTCTCCGTCTCCTTGTTCCGGGCCTTTTCCAAGGTGCTGGGCGTACGCAAAGCGACGATCCTCGAAAACAATATGGTGCAGACGACCGGTTCGGCCGGCGAGTCGATTGCGTTCGGCGTCGGTGTGACGATGCCGGCCCTGATGTTGCTCGGTTTCGAAATGGATCTGGTGCGGGTGATGACGGTGGCGGTCCTCGGCGGACTGCTCGGCATCCTGATGATGATCCCGCTGCGGCGGGCATTTATTGTCAAACTGCATGGGCAACTGGCGTATCCCGAAGGGACCGCCTGCGCGGACGTCCTCAAGGCCGGGGAAGTCGGTGGGTCATCCGCATTCATGGTATTCCTGGGCTTCATCGTCGCCGGCATTGTCAAAGCGCTGATGGCGCCGCTGCACATTATCAGCGAAGGCGCAAACTGGAACCTGTTCAGTCAGGAACCAGGCGGACCCGTCCAAGGCCTCAATAAAGGTGTGCTCGGCGGCGAATTCACGCCCGAACTGCTGGGAGTCGGTTATATCATCGGGCCGCGGATCGCTTCGATCACCGTCGCGGGCGGGCTGCTGGCCTACCTCGTTATCCTGCCCGCAATCGCTACCTTCGGCGCCAACGCCAGCGAGCCGGTCTACCCGTCAAAAAAGCTGATCAGTCAGATGAGCGTCGGGGAGTTGCGCAACAGTTACATCCTGTATATCGGCGCCGGTGCGGTCGCCACGGGCGGGCTGATCAGTATGGGACGGGCACTGCCGGTGATCTTCGCTTCGATCATCGCTGGCCTGCGCGATCTGGCGGGATCCGCTCGAGGCGGTGCAAACACCATCGGCGGCGGTCGCACGGAACGCGACCTCTCGATGGGTGTGGTATTAATCGGAAGCCTTCTACTTGTCCTTTTGCTTGCGATTTCCCCAAAACTTGGACTGGGGATGTCCGCGCAAGGCCTGCTCGGCGCGGGCCTGGTGCTCGTCTTTGGTTTTCTGTTTGTAACCGTTTCATCGCGCCTCACCGGTGAAATCGGCTCGTCCTCCAATCCAATTTCCGGAATGACCGTTGCAACGCTGCTTTTCACCTGCCTCATCTTTCTGCTGTTGGGCCGCACTTCGAAGGCCGATACGCTGACCGCACTCACCATCGCCGCGGTCGTCTGTATATCGGCGTCCAACGGCGGCACCACGGCGCAGGACCTCAAGACAGGATACTTGGTCGGCGCCACGCCGCGGTGGCAACAGATCGGCATCTTGATCGGGGCGCTGACCAGCGCGATCGTCATCGGCGCCACGATCCTGATGATGAACAGTGCCGGCACGCACTACACGAAGCGTCCCCAGTATCTCCCCGACTTCGTCGTTCCCGAATCGGTCCTGAATACACTGGAAAAACAAAAGGTTGGCCGACCGTACAAGGACGAGGACAAAGCAGACTATTTTGTGCTTTTTGCCGCTGAGGGAGAGTTTCTTGGCGTACCAAAAGGCAAGTACCTGGTCGACGAGGGGGGCGTTTTTCGCTACCACGAAGATCCGGCGATCAACGGCAAAGAACCGTACGACGACAAGGAACTTGCGATCAAGGAGGCACAGGATCAGCGAGCCGGTGGCGCGGCGGCCGCGCCCCGCGGCGAGTCGGCTCCGCCGAACGGAGCCGCCGCGGAAACGCGAACAACCGACGACGCAGGCAATACGGAAGGTGGCGCCGTCCTGCGCGACGTTGAGCAAGACGAGCCCAACTCGAACGCGACCGGCAATGCCACCGCCGGCAGTACCGCGGGCGATGCCGGCGATACGGGAACTCCCTCCGTCTCCAAGGAAGGCGATCCCCTTCCGAATCGGGCCCCGCTCAAACTGCAACGCTACGATGCGCCGAAGACCCAGCTGATGGCGCTGATTATCGATGGCGTCTTGAACCAGAAACTGCCTTGGTCCCTGGTCCTGATCGGTGCGCTGATCGCGTTGACGCTGGAGCTGAGCGGCGTACCGGCGCTACCGTTCGCCGTGGGAATCTACCTGCCCATTCAGGTCTCCTTCCCGATTTTCATCGGCGGCGCGATCCGCTGGGTCGTTGATAAGCTTAACCCAAGCAAAGAAGAGCAGTCCGACTCCAGCCCCGGCGTACTGCTCTGTTCGGGATATATCGCCGGTGGTACTTTGCTGGGCGTGGCGGGGGCGTTCGTCAACATGAGTGACCATCTGGTTCGCCGCCTCAACCTGGCCTCGCTCGTCAACGAACGGTTTGGCGAGGGCGCCGCGGAGAGCCGCTGGGGTGTCATGGGCTTTTTTGGCCTGATGTGCGTCATCCTGATCGTCGTCGGCTTGGCCGGCCGGTTTTCCAAGAAAAAAGGCTCGACCGCCGCGGATCAGGATAGCGAAAAGTAAAGGCCATACTAACCATTCAAATCCGCCAACCTTTTTCGGAGAGATATCACATGTCCGTCCATCGCCTGATTTCCCAGTACCAGCGCCTCGCGGCCGCTCATTGCCCTCGCATGCCACGAGCGCTCTCAGTGACCTCCTGCTGCGTTTCGACCCTCTGCGGCCTTCTTCTGCTGCTCCCCGCGCGGATGACGGATGCCGACGAAGGAATGTGGCTTTACAACGCCGTGCCCCGCGAGGCACTCAAGCAACGCTATGGATTTGAGCCGACCGACGCCTGGCTCGACCACCTGCGGTTATCGAGCGTGCGGTTCAACAGCGGCGGCTCAGGATCGTTCGTCTCCTCGAACGGACTGGTAATGACCAACCACCATGTCGGCGCCGACGCCTTGCAGAAGTTGAGTTCCGAACAACGCGACCTGCTCAAGACCGGCTTCTTCGCGCGGACCGCGGTCGAGGAATTGAAATGCGTCGATCTGGAGCTGAATGTTCTGACGCGGATTGAGAACGTCACCGAGCAAGTCAATGCCGCGGTCAAGCCCGGCATGTCGGCCGGCGACTCCCAGAAGGCGCGGCGAGGGGCGATCAACACCCTCGAACAGGAAAATGCCCAGAAGTCGGGATTGCGCTCCGACGTGATCACGCTCTACCAGGGCGGCCAATACCACCTTTATCAGTTCAAAAAATACACCGACGTGCGGTTGGTGTTCGCCCCGGAAAAAGAGATCGCCTTTTTTGGCGGCGATCCGGACAACTTCGAGTACCCGCGCTTTGACCTGGATATCTGCTTCTTCCGTGTTTATGAGAACGACAAGCCGGCCAAGGTCGAACATTTCCTGGCCTGGAGCAAGAACGGAGCAGATGACGGCGAACTGATTTTCGTCAGCGGCCACCCCGGTCGAACGAATCGTTTGAACACCGTCGCCCACCTGGAGTATCTGCGGGACGTCGTGAATCCTGACCACCTGAACATGCTCCGCCGGCACGAAATCGCGCTCAAGACGTTCGCCGATCGCAGCCTGGAGAATATGCGCCGCGCTCAGGATGACTTGTTCGGCGTACAGAACAGCCGCAAGGCCCGCCTGGGCGGCCTGGCTGGTCTGCAGGACCCGGAGGTGATGGCGAAGAAAAAGTCCGACGAACTGGCCTTGCGGGACGCCGTCGAAAAAGACGCCAAGCTCAAGGAAAAGTACGGCGACGCCTGGGAACAGATCCAGAAATCGCTGCAGGTTGCCACGAAGATCCGCACGGAGTTGAACCTGTTCGAGAACGGCTCGGCATGCCACAGCGACCTGTTCTTCGTCGCCCGAACGCTGGTGCGGATGGCGGAAGAGGATGCCAAACCGAATGCGGAGCGGTTGCGCGAGTTCGCTCAAGCCGGCCGCCCGTCGCTCGAACAACGATTGTTCTCGGAAGCCCCGATTTACGCCGACCTGGAGATGGCCAAACTGGCCGACTCGCTTTCAATGATGGTCGAGAAGGTAGGTCCCGACCATCCTCTGGCCAAGGAAGTGCTTGCCGGTAAGTCGCCTTCCAATCGGGCTGCCGAATTGATTTCCGGCTCGACGCTGACCGACGTCGCCGTTCGACGTAAGCTGGCCGCCGGCGGCGCGGCCGCCATCAACAGTTCCACCGATCCGATGATCAAACTCGTTCGGTCGATCGATCGTTCAGCGCGCGAAATGCGAACGGTTTTCGAGCAGCAGGTCGAAGAACCGCAGCGACAAGCCTACGCCAAAATCAATGCGGCCCGCTTCGCGATCCTCGGAAGCAGTACCTATCCCGACGCGACCTTTACCCTGCGTCTGGCATTCGGCACGGTCAAGGGTTACACCGAAGGCGGCAGGACCGTCCTGCCCTGGACGACGATCGGCGGCACTTTCGAACATGCGGCCGCGCATGGCAACAAAGAACCGTTTGCCCTTCCCGAATCGTGGCTCAAGCGGAAAGATCAATTGAATCCCACAACGCCCTACAATTTTGTCGCAACGGCCGACATCATCGGGGGCAATTCGGGCAGCCCCGTCGTGAACCGCAAGGGAGAGGTCGTCGGCATCATCTTTGACGGAAATATCCAATCCCTTGTGCTGGACTATGCCTATTCCGACCAGCAGGCACGCGCGGTCAGCGTTCACTCGGCGGCGATTCAGGAAGCGCTGCGCAAGGTCTACGACGCTTCCAGCCTCGCCAATGAACTGGGAAAATAGGCACCGCACTATCTCGCAGTCGTAACGAATGAGTTTGCGCGCCGCGAGATCAAACCGCTGCCTTGGCGGCTTTGTGCCTTTGCGAGAGCCAATGTCTCCTGTCGGAGCGTGTGCGAGAAGACGTAGGCACGCGTGCCAGGCATCCCTGCGCCACCATACTGGCGAGTCGCTTCGTAAGTCTTCCGACCCAACAGAATGGTGTCGAACGCTCCCATATCTTCACGACCGATGAATTGATGGATCAATCAAGAGTTCGATCGCCCTCGTTCTCTGTCGGCGCAGCAGATCAACATTATTATCAGCAAGGTAGAGCAAAAGCGCGTGGATAGCCAGAACGACTCTCAGCATTTCCCCAGTTTCTTTGAAGAGTTGAATCACTCTTAGGCCTCCAAAACCGTCGCACTTCCGGTGACACAAATCACTGAGCCAGAATTCACCCACGAATTTTGCTGAGGAGGCAAATATATAAAACGCGACATCCGATGCTTCGTTGCAGAAATATCCCCATTCGCAATACGCGCATGAATGGAGGCGTCTCGCACGCCCCGTCGTCGACTCTTTCAATCTGGTGGTCTACATCACCGAAGAACGCGGCCCAATGCAGTTGTGTCGCCTGCTTCTGATCCCTGATCTCCTCACTCTAGTTGAATTCTTGTACGATACCGCGATGAGTCAGCGTCGACTTGCCGCGCCAGAACTGGGACGGCAAGCAAACGACGAGAGTACCGAACATCTCCTTACCTCGTGGCGTGTCTTTGTGAGGCGCCAAATTCGTTGCGGGGCTGATTCGCGGCATCTGTTTTGGAGCGGCGGAATGATCTGCAGTCGTTTCTTTAGCACGCATGTACGGAAATACGCCTGTTTGACGGCGCTGATATTCTCTCTGCTCAATCTGTCGCGAACCCTCGCGGGCGACGAGCCGATCCGCATCAAATCGGAAAAGCAACTGCTGGCGGATGATTTCCTCGTCCTTTCCCGGCCCGGTCTTCAGCGGGCGTTCCATCCGCCTGTGAAAGCCAATGACGGCCAGCCGGTGCTGCTGTTCGATCAGCCATGGGAAGAGCCGGGAACATCGATCCTGGGGACAGTCGTGCGCCACGAAGACCGGTTTCGCTTGTGGTATCGCGGTAGTGGCAGCGGACCCACGGGTGGAATCTGGTGTTATGCAGAATCCGAGGATGGCCTGCACTGGACGAAACCGAAGCTGAACCTCGTGATGCATCAAGAACGTCGCGACCATAATATCTACGTGATCGGCCAGCCCCAGGCGTTTACTCCGTTTCTTGATCCGAACGAAAAAGACCCGGCGAAGCGGTACAAGTCCGCCGTGAACACACCGCGGATCGATACGGCGCTGGCCTATGCCTCCGACGGTCTGACTTGGACGCCGTACCGCTACGGAGCCGCCGTCACGGGACGGGCGTCCGATACCATCAGCCAGGTGCTGTGGGATCCGTTCGCCAATGTCTACCGGCTTTACACGCGCACCGATTATGGCACGGCGGACTCCGGTGAGGTTCGCGGAACGCGCGACATGATTGCGGCACGGCACGCCGATCTGTCAGATCCGGGCAGCTGGCGAACCGTGCGCGAGTGGTGTTTGGGCTGGGAACGGGGCGACCGGGATTATCACCGCCATCGTCAAATCTACAGTTTGAACGGATGGATTCACGAAGGCATCCAATTCGGACTCATCTGGACACTGGAAACAGGCAACCATGAAAGGATGAACGCGTACATTGCCACCACGCGGGGCGAGCAACCGTGGAATCTCTCTGAGGTCTATGCTGACCGGGAACTGATCCCGCACGGAGGACCAGAGCGATTCGATTGCCGGTGGATTCAACCCGCAGCCAATATCGTGACGTGGAACGATCGGCATTGGATCTACTATGCGGGATCGGCCATGTCACACGACGGACGATGGAGCCCCGCCATCGCCGGGCCGAAGGCGGGAATCGGGCTGGCGACCATTCGGCGTGACGGTTTCTACTCCCTGCAGGCCGGGGCGGCACAGGGCGCATTGACAACCAAAACGTTCCTTTTCCAGGGCCAGCGGCTCGAACTCAACTATGCTGCCGCGGTTTCCGGTAGCGTGCGAGTTGAACTGCAGGATGCTGACGGCAAGCCAATTCCCGGCTTTCGACTGTCTGAGTGTTCTCGACTCGTCGGCGATGAACTGGCTCAGGTCGTCCACTGGTCGCATGGAAGCGATCTGTCATCACTCGCCGACCATCCGGTGCGATTGCATATTCACGTACAGGATGCTGACCTATTCGCCTTTCAGTTTTTACAGAATCCGTAACCTGGTGTTTGAAGATGCAACGCGTGTGAGTCGTCGTGATCCGTCGAAAAGATCCAGGCGACGGACTGGAAGTCCGTCGTACGGGTCATACTCATTTCTGCCGGCCGCGTGTGGGCGGCTGGCAGCGTCGCTTACCGCAGTCGCTTCGGTTTTCGCACGTAGACGTAGCATTCCAGTTCTTCGATGCTCACCGTTCCGTTTGCGGAAGGCTGGACCGGAATGAGACGCACAGCGAGTTGATTGTCGCCAAACATTAACGGTTGGCTTCGTCCGGTTGTTTCCCAATTCAGGTCGATGACGTACTGGTGAAACGCAGGCAGTGGATCTCCTTCGAAAACGCTTTGACCATTCGCATCGAACACACGTGTAATGTACTCCACGGGCACCGCCTGGCCGTTGATCTGGATTTCCAATTGATCCTCTTCAGACAGGCCCATCACTTTGAGCTGAATCGTCGTGCGCAGGGCAGGGTCGTCAAATTTCTCCGCCATTCGAAAACGCCGAGAGCCGGCCGGGGTTGGCTGAGCGCGATTCAGATAGATATTGTCGTCGTTGGGAGTGCCGGTGATGTTGTGTCGCGATTTCTTCCAAACCGCATAGAACAAATAGTGGCGGTCGTGTGCGGCAATCTGATCGGGATATCGCAACTCGCGCAGCCAGCCCAGCGCGGCCGGCCACATGATGGCGGAATAGGCCGACGAACGATGGGCGACCGCGCGCCGCTCGAACGTGAATTGAAAGTTGTACGGTGAAACGCCGTCGGCGCCGAAGCGGTAATAGTTCTGGGCGGCGGCCCGCAGGTTTTCCAGGGCCATCAGCCGATAATGCTCGTTCGGCTCGTCCATCCCGATCCGGTTGTGAATCGCCGGGTAGATCCTGCAGCCGGTTCCCCTTGCCAGATTCACGAAGTCTTCGGTCTTCAGGTTCGTGTCCGTGTGCATGAAGTCGGAGGGAACCACGTAGTCCACCAGCCCTTCTCGAATCCACGTCGCCAGATCGAAGCCCAGATAGTCGCATTCTCCGATCGTCTGCGGCACTCGCACACCGAGCAGCAATCGCTTGCGGCCGCGGCGAGCCGCTGCGTCGTCCAGCAACTTGCGAGTCTGTCGGGTGAAGTCGTTCAGCAAATGTGCGTTCTGCCGCCCCTCGCCCGGCATGAACATGTGGCACCAGCGCAGGTAGTCGTACTCGATACCATCGACGTCGTACGCATCGAGCACTTCCTTGTCGAATGCCAGTATCGCCTTGCGCACATCATCCAGAGCATAGTTGTAAGCTGTCCCCAAAATCGCCCACTCCGGATGTTGCTTCGCGATGCCGTGAGCGGCCCCGCCGTGCCGATCGTTCATGCGGATGTCAGCGATAAACTGCATGCCGTGAAGGTGGCAACGGTCGATCAGCACCTTGAGCGGATCGATTTTGGCAGCGTCCAGACCGGGCGGCCGCCACCGAAATAGATCGGTGACTTTCGACGACGGCACATCGCTCTCGAACGCGGTGAACAGACAATAGCTGATCGCATCTACATGGGCCGCCGCTTCCTCGTCGATCAACTCCTCCAGAATCCTCTGACTGAACGGAGCGGCCGGTTCGGGGACCACGCGATTCGCTTTCCCATAGTAATCGACATTGAGAATCGTCGACCACATCGTGACACCGTCCCATGCGTGCAGCACGTATCCATCCCGAGTTCCTTCGCGGATGGGTTCATCGGCCGTTGCGACTGGCTGGAGCAGCAGGGATATCGCAAACGCGATTCCGGCCGCAACACGCGATCTCGCCAACGTATTCTCCAGAACCTTACACCAGGTCAGCCTGAGAACCGATGAAAGTGGCAAGTTGATTCCCTTTCCAAAAACCTGGACAAACCGAGCGAATATCAACTCACGTGAAACCTTGACAAGGAGAATCGCAGTAGAGTCATGGCGTCTTCTTCTCCAGCTGCAGAACCTCGTCGGGGACATCGACCTTGACACCATCTTCCGGAATCGGCAGCTTTAATGACCACAGTATCCCCTGCGCGACGAAACGGCGATACTCGGGCAATTTCCAATTCTCGTGAAAGTGCAGGCCCGTAAATCCGAACGATCGCCCGCCATCGGCTCGATTCCAGGCCCAGGCAATCGTTTCGGCGTTGCCTTCCAGAGTGGCCTGGAGCAGTGGCGTTATGCTTGTTGGCCGCTTCACGCGTTTGAGCTGGTAATAGAACTCGTCGCGAACTGCGAATGAACGGATTCCACGACAAACGGGATGCTGCCGATCGGCAATCGTCAATCCGATAATAAGCTGTCTCATCATGGGGCGCTGTTCTTTAAATCCAGGTTGGTAGCAGGCACGGCTTGTCCAGCGACAAAAGTCTTAAAAGGGACACTGTCATTATGAATGGAAGTCGAATGTCTAGTCAGCCGTGGCTCTGGGCAGGCGATTGGAGTATCAGGCCAACGGCACTCGTGGGATGGCGGATAGCGAATTGAAGCGCCGTTGGCCCTCCGCCCGACGTGCCCATAACGATAACTCTATCGAATGCGAGCAATTGCAGTAAGGACGCGACGGCGTCCGCAGCTTGTTCCGGCGCTGCTCCTGTGCTCAGCGGCGTGCGCAGGTAACCTGGTCGAGATGGGGTGAGGACCGTGAATCCCTCGTCCTGGATGTCCCAACTCAGCGCCAAGGTTTGATCGCAGCCGGCTGCTCCGGCATGGAAATGCAGGATCACGGGATCAGTTCCAATGAGCGAGAATTCCATAGCTCCTTGCGCCGTTTCCACCACCCGGCCACATTGCCGCAGCCGGGCCATCTGCCCTCTTCTCCAGGGGATCCACGATCGATGGCAGTCACAACTTTCCCAAGTCGTTTGATGAACCTCGCAAATTAGTCGAAACCTACAAGCGAGTGCCGACCGAGCCTGCGAGAGCGGGGAACGTAACGCGTGAGTCGGACCCACGGTGACGCTTGTTGAAACCACGCCGCGCAACTCGATGCGATTCAGCGGTGTCGCGGTTGCCGGTTAATAGTCTTCCGAAATCTGCGCCGATTGCCAGAGCTCGTTAAACTTCTCGCGAACAAAAGCGTTAAGTTGGCCCGAGTAATCCTGGGGCAATGAATTGACGCGAATCAGTTGAATTGCGTCCGCAAGATCCTGAAGTCGATGAGCGGCAGTCATTCCGCAGGCAATTTTTAGTTCCAACAGCGACTTGAGATTGAGATATGGAAGGCTTTCGTCGCAAATTTCTCGGGCGGATTCGGGAGTCGGAAAAGAAATGGGCTTAGGTTTTCCGTCACCGGGGTAATCACCGACGATCAACACATCGACTTTCACTCCGTTAGATGTGTCCTTAAAGCCCTTTGAGCCATCAAAAAGATCGAGCCATCTGCTGCCAATCCAGTGACCTTTGAATCACTTCAAATCCTCGCGCCGCAGCAAAACACCCATATCGGCTGTTGTTCGTCGATGACCATGCGCGTTTGCTGCCATTGCTCCTGCGATCGCAAACGCAATCTCAAGGTCGTCAAACGCCTTGGCGAGTCGTCGCATCGTGTCGTGAACGGGCTACAGTTGCATCATAAAGGCGTCCACTCGTTTGGCGATTTCAAGCATCGTGTCCATACCGCAAATGTAGCTCAAATCGGCCAAGATAGCCATCATTTGCCCCGCGATAGTGCGAGGCCCAAGAGTAGCCGAGCAGCGCGCCTACCGGAGCAGCGCCTTGAATGCCCCCGATCAAAAAAAGTTCTATTGGCGTCGTCCCGCCGCCAAGCTAGCTTATGTTCCAGACGAATCGGAGTTTGCGATACCCGGCCTCCGGCCACAGTGCGGTCGTTTCTCCTGGTGGAAAACGACACGGCGTCCGTTTTCCCGACTCCGCGGTTGCCGCCTGACTCGCGTTGGATCACCGCTTCCCATTGGAATTACGGCATCATCCCTCCTGGGATTGCCAAGACATTGACATCGAGGGTTCTCAGCATGCAGACTGTGAGCGGGCCTACAACGGGGTCGAGGCATCGATTCGGCGCATACCTTGCGGCTCTTTTCTTACCGATGTTGCTGGGTTGGATAGTGTGCCGCGACGCCCAGGGACGGACTTTTGTTGTCGCCCAACTTCACCCCGCGGCCGGAGACGACAAGGCAGGCACGGCCGCCGAGCCGTTCAAGTCGATCGCGCGTGCCGCGCGCGATGTGCAAGCGGGCGACACGGTTCGGGTCGAAGACGGCGTTTATCGCGAAACGGTCGTGGTCGAATCGAGCGGTTCGAAGGAACACCCGATCGTCTTCGCCGTCGCTCCTGGCGCTAATGTCATCGTCACGGGCGCCGATGTCGTCACCCCGTGGCAGCGCGAGCCGGGCGAGGCCAATGTCTTCAGCGCGGCCTGGCCTCACCTGTTCGCCGGCTGGTCGCCGACCAATGCCCATCCGGACGACGACGACCACAGGCTGATCGGCCGATGCGAACAAGTCATTGCGGACGGTTACCAGATTCAGCAAGTGGGGTCGCTGAAGGAGGTGACGCGCGGCACCTTCTACGTCGATCTTCAAGCCCACAGGCTCTACGTCTGGGACCGAATGAATCGCGACCCCGTCGAGTGGCGGCATCATCTGCAGGCGTCGGCTCGGCAAGTCGTTTGGGAGTCGCGGGGCGACCATATTCATGTGCGAGGATTCCGGTTCCGCTACGCGGCCAACCAGGCGCAGCATGGAGCGGTGATCCTCAAGGGAAATTTCGGCCTGCTGGAAGATTGCGTCGTGGAACAGATGAATTCCTGCGGTGCGCAGTTTCATGGCACGGGCTGCGTGGTGCGGCGGTGTGTGTTCCGCGACAACGGCCAGCTTGGTTTCAGTGCCACTGCGTCCGGTCTGCTGATCACGGATTGCATCTGTGAAAACAACAACATCAAGAACTTTTCACGAGAATGGGAGGCGGGTGGCAACAAGCTGGTACTTTGCAGGAATGCGGTAATCGAGAAGAGCATCTTTCGCGACAACCACGGCAACGGAATCTGGTTTGACATCGGAAATGAGGATTGCACGGTGCGCAATTGCCTGATTCTTGACAACGACGATGCCGGCATTTTTTACGAAATCTCCTACCGGCTGCACGCGCACGACAATGTCATCCTTCGCAACGGGCTGGCGCCGCGCCACCGGGCCTGGGGTGCCAACGGCGGGATTTCGCTCTCAAGCTCCGCGGGATGCACCGTCGAACACAACCTGCTCGTCGGCAACAAAGAGGGTCTGCAGTTTCGGGATCAGTCGCGCGTGACCAATCGGATCGGGCGCGGCGGAGACAGTTTTGCCATCTGGAATCGCGATCATCGTGTGCACCACAACCTGATTGCCTGGAATCGCGACAAGCAGACTGCCGGTTGGTTCGACCTGGCCGAGCAGTCGCATTGGCGACTTGCCGACCAGCCGTCGGCGAAGCCGCCCAGACCTCGGGAGCAGGATGAATTGCGGGAACGGCCTGCGGGACTAACCTTGTCCGACCTGCAGTTCGACCTGCACGACAATGGTTACGCTGTCAAGCCTTGGCAGGTGCTGGTCCAATGGGGCTGTGATTGGCACCGGCATGAGACGCTCTCGCTGCAGGAAGTTCAGGCGAAGCTGGGCTTGGAATCCGACAGCCGCATCGTCTCGCCGGGATTCGCCGACTGGACCACCTTCGATTTGCGACTGCCGGCCGACAGTGCGATACTGTCGTTGAATTGCTACCCTCGTGGGCCGGTTCCCGGCGTGCAATTGGGAACGATTCCCAGATAGAGCCCCGGGGGCCGACTGGGGTTGATCAATTCGTGCGCTTTGTTGGGAGTTAAGGACACACAGATATGAACCGACTCCTGCTGGCCATGGTGCTTCTGATTCGTTGCGGAATCCTGCTGGCAGCCCCGGAGGCGCGCAGGCTGACTCCCGGACAACGACAACTGTTCCTGGACGACGATGCGGTTGCCCGAATCGAGAATTTGAGTCGAACGCTGCATCCGGCGGAGAAGAGGGGCGCCGTGGTCCGTAGTTCGAACCCGACGCAGGCGATTCAAACACGATCCTCGCCGATGTGGGACCCGCGGGAGGAACAATTCAAGCTCTGGGTCATGAGCACCGATGAGCCGTTGCGGGTAAGCAAAGACGGACTGCACTGGACGGCCGGAAAAATACCGAATATGCGGATCGATCTCGCAGTCCTCGATCCGTTCGATCCAGATCCGTCGCGGCGATTCAAGGCTTCGCTGCTGAATGAAGGCTTCGCCGTTTCCGCGGACGGCGTGCAATGGACGAAACTCGATCTACCTGCCGTTCCCAGCAGCGATGAGGGTAATCTCAGTTATGATCCCCGCGAGGGACTCTTCATCCATACGGTCAAGCGCGGCGGTCCGTTTGGTCGTGCCGTCGCCATTGCCACCAGCCGCGACTTCAGAACCTGGAGTGACCATGGCGTCGTGTTCCACGCCGACCAGCAAGACCAGGAGCTGGGGCGCGCAAATATCGAAGCCCGCGCCGCCGATCCGACACTCCAACAGACGCTCTACAACGCGCCCCAGTCGCAGAACGTCGATGTCTATAACATGGGAGTGTTTCGCTACGAGGGACTTTATGTCGGATTGCCTGCGATGTTTCACGCGACCGGGCCTGTTCCGAATTACCCGAATACCGATGGCTTCCATCTGATCCAATTAGCCTGCAGCCGTGATCTGAAGAGCTGGGTTCGGCTGGACGATCGTAAGACTTTCATCGGGCCGTCGCGGCTCGATAGCGGTGCATACGATCTGACGCAGATCCTTCCGCCATCGGCTCCGGTACTGAAGGACGACGAACTTTGGTTTTACTATACCGGCTTGAAGTACCGGGCGAATTTCACGTATCTCGGAACGTATCCCGACGGGGAGACTGTCGTGATGCCGGGCAGGGATCGTGATCATGGAGCCGTTTGCCTGGCCGTGCTGCGTCGAGACGGTTTCCTGTCGCTGGATGCGGGCCCGGAGGCGGGCACCGTTTTGACGAAGCCGTTCTTGTTCACTGGAACAGCTCTGCACGTCAACGTCGATGCCAAGGACGGCGAATTGCAAGTAGTGATGCTCGACGGAGACGGCCAAACGGTTGCGCTCGCCGAACCGGTCACAGGAAATCAATTGCGCGCCGCCATTCGTTGGAAATCGGGAGCAGCCATCGACAGCTCCAAAGGAAAGCTCGTGAGCTTGCGTTTTATGCTGCGCAACGCCCAGTTCTATTCATTCTGGACGGAAGACTAGCAGAGGCGGGCCTTTCCCCGAAGGAAATGTTCTTCAGCGTAGCCCAGGGTTGCCGGTATTCCGGCTACCCTGGGTACAACCGGCACCGATCCGAGTTCTTCGGTCGAGCGCACCGGCCCACCGACACGAACCGATGTCGCCGAAACCGAAACGGTAGCGAATCGTGGCGATTGAGTCGGTGTTCGTAAAGGCCCGGCGGCGGACTGTCAGTGGAGCACGCGGAGGAGGCAGCCAAAGCTACACTCGAGAATCCGTGACTCGCGACGGCGCTTCAACGATACGCCACGTCAGGGGTTCAGCAGGGTCGGGAGTCTTTGGCGGCCGAGTCTCTCCAATGGCAAGATCATTGGTGCCAAAGACTACCGACCCCTGGTAAACTCATCGAGAGTCGCCAAATCAACCGACGGAGAGAAGTGATGAATCGACTGCTGACACTGATTACGTTGTGGAGTCTGAATGCGCTGGTCTTGGCCGCGGAGCCTGTGAGAATCGGTTCGCGGCGCGAGTTATTGGTCGACGAAGGTCTGGTTGAGCGAATGGCGGGCCGGGCCGAGTTGCGGCTGCATGCGCCGACGCCGCGCGAGGTCGCGTTCGAGACGAACGAGGCTTGGGAGGGGAATTCGACCAACTACGTCACGGTGTTTCAGGACGGCGACAAGTACCGCATGTATTACCGCGGCAGCCATTTCTCCTATCTCGGCGGCAAAGACCGACCGAATACCCGCGATGTCTATTGTTACGCCGAAAGCTCGGACGGCATCCGTTGGACGAAACCCGAGTTGGCGCTCTTTGATTGGAATGGCTCGAAACAGAACAACATCGTCTGGGACGGCGTGGGCTCGCATGCTTTCGTGCCGTTCCGCGACACGAATCCGCACTGTTCCGCCGATGCGAAGTACAAGGCTTTGGGTGTGGGTGGTAAGACCCATGGGCTGTATGCGTTCAAGTCGGCCGATGCGATTCACTGGGAATTGATGCATCCCGAGCCGGTGATCACGAAGGGCGCGTTCGATTCGCAGAATCTCGCGTTCTGGGATAGTGAACGGGGCGAGTACCGCGAATACCACCGCGATTTTCGCGAGGGTCGTGATATTCGCACCAGCAGTTCGCAAGACTTTCGGAAATGGACGGAACCGGAATTCCTGAGCTATTCCGCCATCGTCGATCCAGGCCGACGCGACGAACGGAATCCGGCAGATGTAAAAGACCCGGTCGCGGAGAAGTACCCATCCGGCCGTGTCAGTGAACTATACACAAACCAGATCGCGCCGTACTACCGCGCACCGCATCTGCTGCTTGGATTTCCCACGCGGTACATCGATCGTGGCTGGACCGAATCGGTCAAGGCGCTGCCGCGCTACGAGTATCGACAGGCGCGCGCGAAAGACTCACGTCGCGAAGGTACCGCCCTGACCGATGGAATGTTCATGGTCAGTCGCGACCGGGAGCAGTTTTCGGTCTGGCCGGAGTCGTTTCTGCGACCTGGATTGCGCACGCGCGACAGCTGGTTCTACGGCGACGCCTATCAGAACTGGGGACTTGTCGAAACCAGACCCGACATTGACGACGCGCCGCCCGAATTGTCGCTGTATGTCACGGAACGCACGATGCAGGAGACCGGCGGGGTGCTGCGTCGTTACAGCCTGCGGATCGACGGGTTCGTCTCGTTGCACGCACCGTTGGTCGGCGGCGAACTGGTCACGAGGCCGCTCACGTTCACCGGAAACCAGTTGTCGCTGAACGTTTCGACCTCGGCCGCCGGCTCCGTGCGCGTCGAGATCCAGGACGCCGGAGGTCAGCTTCTGCCCGGCTTCGCAATGGCGGACTGCCAGGACGTGTACGGCGACGATCTGGATCGAACCGTCGTCTGGTCCGGAAACTCCGATCTGGCAAAGCTCGCCGGCGTTCCGGTACGGCTGCGTATCGAGGTCAAGGACGCTGATTTGTACTCGTTTCAATTTTGCACTCGTCCGTAAAGAGGGCAATCGACCCGATTTCCGATGACAACTTACATGCACTCGGGCTTCATTCCCGGACAGGCAACTTCTACAATTCGTCGTCCGCAGTGAAGACGTTCCCCATGCGAGCGCAACGAGGTGCAAGATGCTCACGATTACAGGCAAAAGCGTCCGATTGTGTGACCGACTGCGACGACGCGATTTTCTGACAATTGGATCGCTGGCGGTCGGTGGTTTGACGCTGCCTGACTTGCTGCGAGCGGAGGCGCAGGCGGGTGAGCGTCAGACCCATAAGTCGATCATCATGATCTATCTGACTGGGGGGCCTCCTCATCAAGACATGGTCGACCTGAAACCGGACGCGCCCGCCGAAATTCGTGGCGAATTTCGGCCGATCGATACCAATGTTCCCGGGATTGAAATCTCGGAATTGATGCCGCGCGTTGCGGCGATGATGGACAAGTTCGCGATCATTCGCACGCTGGTCGGGGCCGAAGATCGGCACTCATCTTTTCAGTGCGTAACGGGGCGATTGTTTGGTTCGCAGCCGCAAGGCGGCTGGCCCGAGATCGGATCGGTGTTGTCCAAGATTCAAGGGCCGGTCGACCCGTCCGTACCGCCTGCCGTTGACCTGTCGATGAAAATGCAACACCTTCCGTACAATCTGCCAGGGCCGGGTTTTTTGGGTACCGACCATACGCCGTTCAAACCGTCGGGTGACGCGATGAACGACATGGTGTTGCAAGGCGTAAGCCTCGACCGGCTCACCGACCGCGGCGCCTTGCTGACAAGCCTCGATCGGTTCCGTCGGCAGACAGATCGTCAGGCAAATCGGCAGGACGTGGTACGAGCGGATACAGACGGGACCACAGAGCGGGCTCTGGAGATTCTCCGTTCAAGCCGGCTTGTCGAGGCGCTCGACGTTTCGCGCGAGGATCCACGCATCCGCGAGCGCTATGGCAGGGACGATCCGGCCTGCCTGCCGTATTCGAATCTGGGCTATCAGGCCCATATGTCGAAGTTCTTGGCGGCTCGACGCTTGGTCGAGGCAGGCGCACGGTGCGTGACGGTGGCATTTGCCGATTTCGACTGGCACGGCGGCAATTTCACAAACGGTCGCAAAGTCATCCCGTTGCTCGATCAAGGGCTGGCGGCGCTGGTCACCGATCTGCACGAACGCGGGCTTGAACGCGACGTGTCGGTCGTTGTCTGGGGTGAATTTGGCAGAACACCCAAAATCAATACGGACGCCGGCCGAGACCACTGGCCGCGCGTGGCGTTTGCCATGCTTGCCGGCGGAGGCATGACGACCGGACAGACAATCGGCGAGACCAATCGACTTGCCGAGGAACCGGTTTCGCGCCCGATTCATTTCCAGGATGTGATGGCCACGCTCTATCACAACCTCGGCATCGACACCACGCGCTCCACGATCCCCGACCTCAATGGCCGCCCGCAATACGTGACCGATACGCACGAACCGATCCGCGAACTCGTCTGAGCGTCGCGGAGGGTGAGTCACGACGAGCCGCTACCTGACGACTTCGCACCCAGGAACCGCTTTGCGAAATTCTCGCAGCCCGTTCTCACTGACGTCAGTTCGCGCGAGTTGCAGCATCTTCAGTTGGGTCAGCCCCTGAAGTCGTACGAGACCGGTGTCCGTGAGCTTCGCCCCGGTGAGGTCAAGAGCGGTCAAATTTGACAGCGGTTCCAGGGCCGCGCCGGCGTCGTTGGTCAGCTTCGGCCCGGAGAAGCCTTCGGAATAAAGTAGGTCCAACCGCTCCAACGACGTCAACGGAGTGAGGTGCTCCAACCCCGCGTCGGTAATCGGCAGCAGGCTGAGGTTGAGTTCGCGCAGCTTCTTGAAAGATTGCAAGTGGGCCAGTCCGTCATCGGTGACACGGTTTCCGTAGAGGTTCAGCACTTCCAACTCCGACAGGCTCTGCAGCCGTTTCAATCCCGCATCGGAAACCCGCTTTCGTTCAAATCCCGACTTCTTCAGTACCAGCGACCGGAGTTGCCGCATTTCGCTCAACGGTTCGCATGCCTCGTCCGTGACCTCGTCGCAAAGTTCCAGGTCGAGCGCGAGCAGTCGATCATTCGCCGACAGGTGGCGCAAACCGACGTGCGTGACACCGGTGCCGGTAAGCAGCAGCAAGCGCAAGGACTGGGTTCGGGAAAGGTGCAGCAGCCCGTCATCGGTCACCCGGCCGCATAACTCCAGGTTGAGGCCTTCCAGTGGGAGCTTCTGTAGCTGCATCAACCCGATGTCGGAAATCCGCGTTCCCGCCAGGCTCACAACCAGCGGTCCGGGCAAATCGGTCAATCGCGCGAGCAACTCGTCGGATAGACTCCCCTCCGGTGTAAGCTGCGTATCGGTGAGCGTTACAAGCTGCGGAGCTTTTAAAACCGGGAGTCTGGCGTCGGTTGACAGGGCCGTTGACAGGGCGTATTCATACTTGCGACGCGCCTGGTCCAATGTTGCTTTGCGCGGGGCTGTGCCGACCGATGCCGATAATGGCTCGACGGAAACGCCCAGATTCTGGAGTGCCTTAAGCGACTCGCTGGGAGTCGGCGTAGCCAATGCCGCGGACGACGCGGTGTCTTGCGATTCCTTGCTCAGGTCGAAAACCCACAACGTTTCCTGCTCGCGCAGGTAAAGGCGACCGTTGGCGATGACCGGATGCGCCCAACTGTCGCCGCCGGCTCCCGGGATCTCCAACGAGCCATTGAGTTTGTACCCGCGACTGGAGGCCTCGATCAATGCAACGACACCGTTCTGATAGCGGAAGTAGAGTTGCCCGTCGGCGGCGACGACTGCGGCCGAACCGACGCCCGGTCCGCGACGTTTCCAGACCACGCGCCCCGTTTTGAACTCCAAGCAGGTCGGCAAACCATTGTTGTTCCCATGCCCGGCATAAAGATAGTCTCCCAGCCGCACAACGCCGCCGTGATGATTCTGAAACTGACTGCCGGACAATGCGTAGACAACCTCGGCGTTCACGCCAGAGGTGCTTCGTTTGCGGTCGATGTCCTCGACAAGCCTCAGCAGCACGCTGCCCGCGGTGTAACCGTTTGCGGCAAACACATAATCTTCGTGGACAATCGGAGTCGGAATGTTAGCGGTCTCGTTGGCGATCGTGTTGTAGCCCCAGAGAAAATGGCCGTCGCGGGCGTCGATTCCGACCAGCCCGCGTCCAACGAGCTGCAAATACTGGCGGTGGCCCGCGGCCTCGGTGGCGACCACCGACGAGAATCCGGCGCCATCTTTTCCCTGAGGACCGATTTCCGGCAAGCTGGCTTTCCAGATCAGTGTGCCGGAAAGTTTATCCAGGGCAACGAGCACGGCGTCCGGTCCGCCTGGCGTGCAGATCAGACGCTCGCCGTCGATCAGGGGTGACTCGCCATAACCACGCCCCGACATCATGCGCCCGCCGTAATCATCCTGAAAACTCGTTTGCCAGACCATTTCGCCCGTCGCGGCCTGCAAACAGACCAACTCACCGTCCGGATCGAGCGCGTACAGCAGTTCGCCGTCCAACGTCGGTGTCGAACAAGGATGTCGCGAGGTCTCGCCTATCTTACGCGACCAGTCCAGCTGTCCCGTTGCCGCGTCCAATGCGGTCACGACGACATCGGATTCCTTACGCCCCATCGTAAACAGCCGACCGCGACCGACGACCACGCTGCAATAACCGGTTCCTAATTCGGCGGCCTTCCACGCCAGCTTGGGGCCACCCGCGGGCCACGACTGCAGCAAGCCCGTCTCGGCGGAAACCGCGTCGCGAAAGGGGCCTCGCCATTGCGGCCAATCATCGGCGAAACTTCGGCTGACAAGAAGGAAGGCAGTCACCACCAGTACGATCAGTTGCCAACGAAGCAATAGCCAGTTACGGCTGACCTCGATCACGCGGTGACTCGCTTCCTGCCCCGAAGGGCTCAAAAGTCGTGCCCCGTCGGGCCCGTCGGGACTTCTTCGATCAACGCCATGTGGAATTTATTTTGCCGCGTCGCGCTGCAGCACCGATTCGTCGCGCCAGCGCGGAATCCGATTCTCCAGTTCCTGCGTCTCTTTTGCCAGTCCCGAACAGTTCGAGGCCAGCACTTCAAACACCTTGTTTGCCACGACGCGATGCCCAAGGTCGTTGGCGTGCACCGTGTCATGATGAACCAGCCAACTCGCATTTCCATAGGCGGAGAGCAGGTCGACGAAGAGACAGTCGTTGTCGACGGCCACCTTGGCAGTTGCCGCGTTGAATTGGCGGAACAGGTCCAACGTGGCATTGTTCCAGTTCGGTCCAAAACGGTCGAATCCAGTCATGTAGTAGGGACCGAGTAACACGATCAGGGGCTGAATCTCGGCACGCACGCGATCAATCAGCGTTCGCATCTCGTCTGCGAACAGTTCGATAGGCGTGCCGCCGCGAGCGTCGTTCAGTCCGTACGACACCACAAGCAGATCGGGCTTATGGAGGAATACGTGCGGCTCGAGCCGTTCCAGGGCCGCCGGTTTGCCACTCAGCTCGTACGCAGGGCTCCGCGTTGAAATCACGTTCGCGCCGATGCCGACATTCACCAGTTGCACCGGGACGCGCTGGTACTCGTTGATGGCACGGGCCAGTTGGTGAGCCCAAGCGCGCTCGCGGTGACTGGCCCAGCCACCCGCGGTGGTACTCTCGCCCAGCGTGACCAGCGTGCGAAACTCTTTGTCCCACCAATCTCGCTTTTTCGCCGGATCGACAGGCTTGAGATCATCTTGAGCGCCTGCGTCCCGCGATTCGCCCATGACCGTCGACACCGTACTTGCGGCCGCCGTGGATACAATCAGTTCGCGGCGTGAGAGTTTTTTCATTGCGATCATCCCCTAACTGGCTTGTCTGGCTCGTTTAACTTGATTTTGTTGTCAATTCGGTCCGTCGGTCCACCAGGCGTAGAAGCTGGACTCGCGCAACGTAAACCGCAAACTGACCGGCTGTCCGCGCAGGGATTCGGGCGGTTCTTGTTTCCAACGAAACTCGCCCCGTGGCTGATCTCCCTTCAGCGGATGAGATGTCGCGATGACCGTATCCTCGGCGTTGACAACGTCCACTCGAAGCTCCCCAAGGTCCCTGGTCGCGACGTTGGCCATCAGCCGGCCGCCTGGCCACGGGAACGGTTTCGTGGTGATGGTTCCCGGTGTTTCGGCTGCGTCGAGCGAAACAAATCCATCACGGCGGAGCGTGGCAAGACAGATCGCTCCCATGCCTTCCGCCTGATCGGCCCGTTCCTCCGCCGACAGTGATTTCGGATCGCGCCGGCTGCGATCGGAGTTAAAGGCGTACGGGTCATCGCGCCATTTCAGAGCGCTGTAATAGATCCACAGTTCGTCGTCTCGCACAATCGGCGTCGTTGCGAACATTTGCATCCGGTCCCAGATGCCGACCAGCCCATCGTCAATTCGGCCGGGCGGGATGAACGGCTGCCGGTCGCCAAGTCGGGTCCAAGTCAACAGGTCCCGAGTGCAGGCAAGCTGAATCAGATCGAAACCGTCGCAGTTGTTTCCGTTGTGATCGACGCCGGTCGGGAAGAACATCGTCGGGAAGCCGATGTAGAGTGTTTCATAAGGGAATACGCCGATGTAATAGCAGTCGGCTAGCCACGTCCGTGGACCGGGACGCACGGGCTTCCCCAAGGCCGGATCGTCATCCACGTAGACCGGCCGCGACAGGCCCCGGTCGCGGATGCGGTCGCAGATGAACCTCAGGGCTAACGGTTGATCTTCGTCGTCCGCTCCGAACGAAAGCTGCGGGCTCGACCAGGTGCGAAAGTCCGTACTGATCGAAAGGCTGTGGGCGCGGCCATATTTGTTGTCGGTCTTCAGCCAGGCGAGAAAACGCCGCTGCTTGCGGTCATAGACCAGGCTCGATTCGTCTTGCGACGCAATTCGTGGCACGGCGAGCTTGTTCCAGCTAATTCCGTCGCGGCTGACGATCGGAATGCGATATTCGTCGCCGTAAAGCGCTTTGAATCGGCCGTCGGCGTCGGGGTCATCGGGATCGTAAACCACGTTCAAGAAAAACGTGTCGCGGACGCCCGGCTTATGCTCGACGGCGATGCGATTGTTGTTGGTCGAACCTCGGATTTCGATCTGCTGCCCCAAGTTCGGTTTATCCCAATGCAGCCCGTCCTTGGAGATGGCCAGCGCCATGCCGATCAATCGATGGTCATCCATCGGCATGGCGCAGTAGAACATTTTGTAGACCTGCTGTTCCTGATCCCACTGCGGAGCCGACCGCAGCTCGAGCAAGCTCCCGTCGGACGGGACGTCCGGTTTCAGCACGGGGCCGCGTTTTGTCGGCTGATGCATGGTACGTGTGAGACCAGATATTTGGGCGACGCCATGATCGTCCAGGAACAGCTGCCGCTCGCCGACGGATACGGACAGTGTCGGCTGCGCGGTTACGACCTGGGTGATCAGCATCCCAAGAGACAAAATTCGCAAGACGGCCATGAGCTGGTCTCCTATGCTCGGCAATCAAGTGGGGCCGATCCACAGTTCCGCACCCGCAAGTTTCGTTGACGCCGAGACCTGTTCGATTCGGATTTCGTTCGAACCGTTTCTCGACTTGCCCTCAGCGACCCGGTAACGGAATCGCCGCACGTCGGCCACCAGTTCGGAATCGGCGAGTGGTTCGAGCCGCTGCGAATTCAGCAATACGGTCGGGACTTCCGCATCGGCCAGGCCGCTGAAGTCCAGACGCAGTTCGGTGGGTGGCAGTGGTTGTCCGTCCTTTCCCGCTACGGCGACAATCAGCGGGACGGCGATGGACGACTTTCCGTCCAAGGAGATCGGCAACGCCTGATGGAAATCCTCGGCGTCCTTCGCCCAGAAATGGGCCGGCATCGACCAGCCGGCATCGCAGACGGCAAACATCCGCTCGGCACGCGCGATCGATTCTGTCGAGCCGATGGTCTTCAATACCGTCAGCGCGTGTTCGCGCTGCTCGGGCGTCCCGGGTGCAGGAAACAGATTGAAACAGTAGATGCCATCGGCGCCCCCGTGCCAGAATCGCGCTGCGGCGCCGTTCCAGGCCGCGGGCGACTGAGCAGCTCCCTTGCCGCGCGGAGGGCGGTAGACAAGGCCCGAATGGCTGAGGCACGGATAAACGGGGACGTCGTGCTGGTGCCCCAGTTCGATCAATTCTCGCACCGGCTGATCGAATGCCACATAGCCCCCGCTGATCGCCAAGATATCGAGCAGACCATGGCTCAGCCAATGAACGATGTCGATTCCCAAGTACCGGCAAAGTTCTTTCGACACCGGCACGCGCGCGGATAGCAGCAGGGGGCGGCCCTGGCGCTCGCTTTCGGTCAGCACCAGTTTGCGGACACTCTCAACTAGCCGCGTCAGCACTCCTGTTTGTTGATGGTTGGCCGGCTGTCCCTCGTAGGTAGTCCGGAAGTAGAACGGCGCTCGGAGAAAATCCAGTTCGACGCCATCGACGAGGTAGTTGCGCAGCACCTCCTCAATGATCGCGACAATCCGCGGTTCGACATCCGGGTGCTCGAAGTCCACCAGGCTCCAGAGTCGTCGGCGATCGTTGAAACTGCTGACGTCGGCCAGTGCGGCCATCACGCGCCGCGAGTCGTCTTTTTTCCATTGCGACACGAATTGCGGCGTCCAAGCGTCGTGGATGTCGTTCATCCGCAGCGTCCAGATCGATTCGAGGCCATGCCGATGAGCGAACTCGCACGACATTCTCAGACCGTCGGTCTGCTGTTCCAGGAACTTGGGAAGGTTGTTATCGGCAAAAGTCGCTTCCCGCGAGAGGAAGACCTCGGCGGTCTTGGTCGCGTGCGTGAACAGGTTGAAGCTCTGCGTAGTGCAGTAGAAGATACTGTCGACTTGTGTTCCCAGCAGCGGCGCGTGACGTAAGGCCAGGAACTTCTCGACCGTATCGGCCCCCTTGGCCCAAGTGTCGTCGCCGTCGTTGTTGTAGATGATCCGGCGTTTCCGGTGGGCCGCTTTCCTGCGGGCGGCATCGAGCAGCGAACTCGGTGACGCCGCGATCAATTTACCACCGGTTTCGCCGACGCCGATCGCGACACTACTCGTTGCAACGGCTTGAAGGAAATCTCGCCGAGTGACATTCATGGTTGAAACTCCGTAACGCGAATGGCGGGACCCGCAATACGCCCGACTCGAACGAGTGCAGTTTGGCGTTTTTCCAGCGAAACCGCAATTCAATTGGACGCCCCTGCCCGGGATATCGTTTCGTCTTTCCTCGATTGCCCCCGAGCAAGCCGGTAAGCCGGGCGGAAGCTCTCGAACTCGGGCTCCCGCCTGACTTGGGATTTACCCGCCCACTATGCTTGCAACCTGGCAAGAGCTTGCCAAGAATAGGGCGAGTGCCGCGACACACGACTGCAGCAAAGGCTCTCATACTGCCGAATCATCGACATCTTTCCGGAAGGCAAGCGACCATGATGAATTCCGTCCGGTGCGACCATTTGCCGACTAACCCGCGACTCCCTGACATTCTGCTGCAGCGGATGCAGATTGACTCGGATCGGCATGAACTACGGTTCGAAGGGTTCATGAGCAAAGCCGAGTACGATCTGCTGATGCGGTTGGACCGGGACTTGGAGTATCAGCGGGCCGTGAATGAACTGTTTGTGCTTTGCGGACCGGCGACGCTGAAAGTCGAATCGGTCTCCGGCAAATGGAAATGGCTTGTGACCGGTCTGACGTTGATCGCGGTCGTACTGGGCATTGGGTATCTTGTGTGGAAGTTCGTCCGACCGATGTAGCACTTTTTGCCGCAGTACAATCCAGGAGCCGCAGCATGAGCCACTCGCGGGGTCGTCGTCGCGATTTTCTGCGTCTTGCCGGTCGATCCCTGGCGGGAGTCGCCCTGGCACACGCAATGGCGTCTCGCAGAACATGGAGCGGACTGAGTGCCGCCGAGCCGGAACGTCCCAGTTCGCTGGCGGTCACCGGTGTTGAGACATTCGACCTTCAGCACCGACTCCCGGCCGCGATCGGACCCTCGACGGTTCTCTACGGGTTCCGTGACGCGCTGCTGGTCAAGATCAGCACGGACAGCGGCATTGTCGGCTGGGGGGAGACGGCCGACGTGGGTGGAACGCGCGGCGTGATCGAATCCCACTTGAAGCCAATGTTGCTGGGCACGAATCCGCTGGAACATCGCGCGCTCTGGCGGCGACTTTGGGGCGCCAACTTTGGCGATGGTCGAGCTGTCGCGGCCGTGGACATTGCGCTGCAGGACATCCGTGGAAAGGCACTCGGCCAGTCGATTGCCGAAATGCATGGCGGTCGACTTCGCGACAAGGTTCTGGCCTACGCGGCGGCGATGAACTACACGGAAGGCATTCGCCCGGAAGACCAGCATCCGGCGGAAGCCAAGGGATTGGCTGCACGCGGGTTTCGAGCGATGAAACTTCGCACGGGCCGATTCGGATTTTCTCGCGATCTCCACGTGCTGGCCAAGGTTCGCGAGGCGGTCGGCGCCGAGGTGCGATTGCTCACGGACGGCAACGGTGCCTTTACTCTTCCGGCCGCGGTCAAGTTCGGCAAGGAGCTGGAGAAACTCGACTTTTATTGTTTCGAGGAACCGCTGCCGCAAGGCCTGCGTTATGCGGGCTATCCGGAGCTCACCCAGGCGCTCGACATCGCCGTGGCCGGCGGGGAGGTGCTCGATTCGCGCGCGGCGGCTCGCCAGACGATCGTCGACCGCGCCTTCGACATCATCCAGCCCGACGCGACGCTCTGTGGCGGTATCTCCGAAGTGCTGTTCATTGCCGAAATGGCGCGACTCTGGAATATCCAGTGCATTCCTCATTGCTGGGGAAGTGCTTTGGCGATCGCCGCCACATTGCAGGTGCTGGCCTGCCTGCCCACCGATACTTGGGGATTCAGCAGCGATGCGCCGATGTTGGAATTCGACACATACGAAAATCCGTTTCGCGACCAGATCATCATCCAGCCGTTCGCGATCGACGATCAGGGATTCGTCTCCATTCCCACGGGGCCCGGACTGGGTGTCGAAGTCCGCGAAGATCTGGTCAGAAAGTTCGCCAAGAAATAATGGCGGCAGTCACGGCAACAGGGCCGGCGTGTTGCAGGATGGAAAACGAACGAACGCCCGTGGCGATTGTCGCTGCTCGGGAAACGATCTTCAACGAAGCGGAGGACGGCAGGTGTTGCTCGAGTTCGCAGATGAAGCGATCAATTTGCGTGGCTGGACCTTCGATCCGCACGACGATGCCCTGCCTTGTGTTGACGACATGGCCGCAGAGTTGCAATCGGTTGGCGAAGCGGGCGATGGCCGGGCGCAAACCAATCCCCTGCACCCGGCCGGTGTAAACCATTTGAACAGCCGCAATCGCGTCCGACATAGCCCAAAGGAAACTCCCCGGATGCTGATCTTGTCAAGTTTTGGCGCGGCTTGCCGGCCGCCCTGCCTGGTCCCGAATTGTCCCCCTCAACGGGCAAAAACGGACGTTTGGGACCGAAAATTGGCTGGAGTTTGGAGGAGTTTGGCAAAATATACTGATTTTAGGGACTTTTTCGGCCAATCCGACTTGAAATTTCACGTTCAATAGCTTTAATCATCGCCAACATTGCATCGCGGACGGACGAATCCGCCCAAGCACACCACGTTGTTTGTCTCACGAGTTCTTGTTCCACAAGGAGGGTGACTACCCATGGCGAAAGCCGAGACTGCGAAGAAGGGCCCAACCAAATCGGAGATCTACGCGAATATCGCGGCGGCGACCGACCTGTCGAAAAAACAGGTCGCGTCGGTGCTCGATGGGCTCAACAGCGAGATCGCCAAATGCGCGAAGAAGGGGATCACGTTCACTTTGCCAGGACTGGCGAAGATCGTCGTGACCCGCAAGCCGGCCACCAAAGCTGGCATGAAGCCGAATCCGTTCAAGCCAGGCGAGATGATGGAAGTCAAGGCTCGCCCCGCGCGAAATGTCGTCAAGATTCGCCCGTTAAAGGCGTTGAAGGACATGGTCGGCAAATAGTTTGATCGGCCGATCCTGCATTGGGACCGCCGCTCGTGAAATCGCAATCCTTGGTTTCACGCGCGGCGGTTTTTCTTTTGGCTGTCGTCGAATTCGGTTGTCGAATTCGCTGACGGCAACCTTCTGTCGCTCGGGGCGATCCCGATCGTTCCGATCCAGGCATTACCCGATTTACCGTTACGGTTTGCGCCATCGATACAGACCTGCCAGGTTGAAAAGATTGTCCGGCACAAGCTAATGCTATAAGATGTTGGAGGATAAGCTGTTGGCGGCTTGAGTCCGCGCGGGGGCCGAAGGGATGTCCCGCGGGCGCGAATCCGGACGGCTTTCCCGGCACTCGTCAAGGCATTGGCAGGACGGATCTTATGAATAGAACGGTGTTGTGGGGTTCGGTTGCGGGACTGGCGCTGTTTTGGTTTGCGGGTGTACGCCAGTTGCCTGGTCAGCCTCCTCGACCGGGTGAAGGCGAAAAGGCGACCATTTTCCGACCGGCGCCGCGGGATCTGACGCTGGCGCTGCAGCGAGCGCGTAAGGCGATTGCAGAAGAGCATTACAGCGACGCGGTGGCCGAACTGGGCCGCATGCTCAACGAACTGGAGGCTGGAACGACTCCAGCCGACGTCGCGCCGCAGGATTTTTTCCTGGCGGCAAAGACCGAAGCCGGGACCTACACCAGTCTGAAAACCGAAGCCCAGCAACTGCTGGGCAGTATGCCGGCCAAAGGGCGCGAATGGTATGAACTGCAATTCGGTTCGCAGGCCAAAGCCCAATTGGAGATGGCCGTCTCCCGACGCGATCCAAACGAACTTGCGGCGACTTCCCGACGTTTTTTTCATACGCGCGCCGGTTACGAAGCGACCTTGTTGCTGGGCCGCTATCATCTTGACCAGGGGCGACCATTGGCCGCCGCGATCTGCTTCAAGCGGTTGCTCGACAGTCCCGCCGCCCGCGACTTTGAACCTGAACTTTCGGTACTGCTGAGTGCCAGCTGGTATTTTGCCCACCGCGACGATAAAGCGCTACAGACGCTGAGCGGGAATGGCGTGAGCGGCGGTGGGGTTGCGCGACGTGACTTGCGCATCGGCGGCGATTCCCTGCTGCAGATGCCCCAGAACGATCCGCTGGCATGGCTGCGAAAAACGCTGGGAGTACCGCCGCGTACGCTGCTGGCGACCGGTTCCGAATGGACCATGTTTCGCGGCAATGCCACGCGCACGGCGGCCAGCGTCGGCGATCTGCCGCTGCGGACACCTTGCTGGCGCGTGCCGACCGCCAATGATCTGGCGGAAGAGAAACTGCTCGAAGCGACCCAACGGCAGTTTCTCAGTCAGGGAGTTGCCGCGATCCCGGCCCTGCAGCCGCTCGCAGTCGACGGCATGATCCTGATGCGCGCCACCGATCGGATGCTGGCGATCCACGCGGAAACCGGCAAACGCGTCTGGCCTTTCCCGTGGGACGAAGGGGGGCGGGAGGATCAGGGCGCGTTTCGGGACGCTCAGCGGACCAATAATCCGGTGATGCGGCAACGCGAATTGTCACAACGCATCTGGGAAGACAATCCGTACGGGCAGATCTCCAGCGACGGAGCGTTCATTTTTCTGTTGGAAGAACTGGGCTTCGCCGCGGCTGGAAACGTCAACAACTTCGGCGGCGGGATCATGGTGCAGAATAACGGCATACCGCAACGCAACCGCAATCAGGAACGCCGCACCAACCAACTGGTCGCGGTGGAGCTTAAATCGGAAGGCAAGATCCAGTGGCGGGTTGGCGATGCCGATGGGCTGGATGAACGTCAACTCGCGGGCGCATTCTTCCTCGGTGCACCCCTGCCGGCGATGGGACAGCTATTTGCGCTGGCCGAATTCGGCGGCGAAATCAGGCTGGTCGTGCTCAACGCGCGCACCGGCCGCCTGGAATGGCAACAGCAGCTGGCGCACCTTGACAACCGCACGATCGACCGCGATGCGATGCGCCGGCTGATGGGCGCCAGTCCTTCGTTCGCCGACGGTGTCCTGGTTTGCCCGACCGCGGCGGGAGCGGTCGTCGCGGTCGATGTCGCAACGCGAACATTGCTTTGGGGATACCAGTACGGCACCAGCGCGCAGGAGTTTCGCCCTGGCTGGCGCAACGCGATCGCGATTCCCTCCCGGAATTATGGCGCGCGGTGGGTCGACGCGACCGTGACCCTCGCCGAGGGCCACGCGATTCTGACCCCGGCCGAGTCGGACGAACTGTACTGCCTTGACCTGCTCACCGGAAAACTCGCCTGGCCCGCGATGCGACGAGACGACCACCTGTTCGTAGGCGGCGTGCGGAACGGCAAGATCCTGCTGGTGGGCAAGAACAAGCTCACAGCAATCGATCTGGCGACCGGCAAACCGAGCTGGAGCAAAGCGACCGAGTTGCCGGAGGGAGCGATCGTTTCCGGTCGCGGCTTCGTCAAAGACGGCTCCTATTTCGTCCCCACGACTGCCGCTCAGATCGTTCAGATCGACATCGAGCACGGTTCGATCGTCCAGCAAGTGGCCACCGAGGGGGTGCTGGGAAACTTGATCGGTTACCGGGACCTGGTCATTGCCCACGGTCCGAACTCCCTTGCCGCCTACTATTCGATCCCGGCCCTGCGCACCAATGTCGCCACGCGACTGCAGCAACAGCCGCAAGACGCCTGGGCGGTGGCGCGGCTGGCGGAACTGCAACTGCACGACGGGCAACGTAAGGAGGGACTCGCGACGCTGCGTCAAGCGTATGAGTTGGATCACGACGATGACGCGATCCGGATGCTGCTGTTCCAGACGCAACTGAACCTTTTGAACGAAGACTACGCAGCGAATCGGCACCTTGCCACCGAGATTGAACCGCTGATTGACCAGCCCTGGCAGCGTGTTGCCTACCTTCGCTCGACGGCCAACGGTTTGCGGCGGATGGGGCTGCATGCGGAAGCTTTTGACGCTTTCTTGAAGCTGGCGCTCTTTGACGGCGACAGTGAAGCGGAGATGACGCCCGCGTTACCGCGCGAACAGGTATCGCGGAACCTGTCGGTTCGGCACGATCGCTGGGTCTACGCGCGGCTGGCGGCGCTCTATAACGAGGCCAGCGCGGCGGACCGGGCAACGATGGATACGACCATCGGCGCACAGTGGACCTTCGCTCGTGATTCGAGCAGTGAAAAGGTCCTCCGCCGCTTTGTCAGCAATTTCGGTTTCCATCCCATGGGAGATCGTGCGCGGCTTGCGCTGGCGCGCAAGCTGATCGAAACGGAGGAACTGCTGGAAGCGGAGCAGCTGCTGGCACGCCTGGACAGCGACGACAATCGGTCCCGCGCGGCTCCGGGTAATGGCTCCGGCGCGCCAGAGACGCCGCGCCGGACTGTCGATCGTGAACTCCGGGCTGCCGCCCGCTGGGAACTTGCGGGGATCTACCTGCGCGTGCAGTACTTCGATCTGGCACGCCAGCTGCTCGATCGGCTGCGTGACGATTACGCGGACGTGGAAATTCTCCCGGGTAAGTCGGCGCTGCAATGTTGCCAGGAGTTAATGCTGTCGGATTTCGGCGAACGTATGGCATCCCACCGCTGGAGTAACGGCAGGACCGAACTCCTGGACGGACCCGAAGTCGCGGGCCGCTATCAGAACTTCAATTTCAACCCCAGCGTTTCGATTGTTTCCGCGGCAGGACCGACTACCAGCGGACTGCACATCGTGACCGATATGGCCCGCTCCAACGTGCTGATCGTGCGGGATGGCCAGGGCCGTGAACTGGTCCAAGCCAGCATCGCCCGCGGTGACATGCGGGGGATTAGTGTCTTTTCCGCCGTTTCTATCAACGGCGCGCGCATTCATGGTCACCTGGCGGTCGCGCAGGTCAACGCGGAACTGTTCGCTGTCAACTGCCTGCGCGGCACGCGCCGTTCCGCGGACGCTCAGCAGCTTTGGCGCGATGATCTGGCACAACTCGGAGAATTGGAAGCGGTCGGATTGCGAACCCAGACCCGCCAATTCGTCAATCCCTGGGACGACGCCCGAATTCTGCTCACCGACAGCAGTGGCCGTTTCCTCGGACAGGCGGGGCCGCTCACCGCGCATGGCTTGATCTATCAGCGCGGCCGGGATCTGCAATGCGTCGATCCGATCACCAAGGAGCTGCTCTGGGCTCGAAACGACATCGAGCAGGGTGCCGATCTGTTCGGTGACGATGAGCTGCTCTTTGTAGCCCCTCAGAATTCCGATGAAGCACTGGTCTTCAGCACACTGGACGGCAGTGAACTGGGGCGCCGCAAGTTCGTCAACAGCCAGGGGCGATGGGCCACGCGCGGCCGCAATGCGCTGATCTGGAGCCAGGCAGACGGCCGTTTGAAACTGCGCCTGTTCGACGTCTGGACGGGCAACGATCTGCTCACCCGCGACTGCCCGAACGGTTCCAAAGCCTGTCGCATACAGAACGAGGAGCTGGCGGTGCTTCAGCCCGAAGGGCAACTGATCATCGCTTCGCTGGACACCGGCGAGTTGCGCGTCAGCACGACCGTGGAACCATGCCTGAACCTGCTGCAGTTGCGTGTGATCCGCAATGCGGACCAGTACCTGGTAATCGCCAATCAGCAGCACGCGAATCCCAAACCGAACGTGCAGCCGATCGCCCAACAAAGCGCGACGTTGTTCCTGCAGCGGGCCGCGGTCTATTCTTTCGACCGCGTCACCGGCAAGAGCCAATGGCAGGTCCCGGCGATGATCGAACAACACGCCCTGACGCTCGACCAGCCGGCCGACCTGCCCGTGCTCGTCTTCTTCCAGGTGACTCGCGCCCCCACCCAGCAAACAAGCTTGATCTGCATCGACAAACGCGACGGGCGGTTGCTCGCCCAGTGGCCGGAACTGCCTGGACAACTCCCCTCGCTTGAAATCGAGGGTGATCCCGCGACGCAAATGGTGACCATCTGGACGCCGCTGAAAGCGTTCAAGGTTCACTTTACCGACGAACCGGTGGCGCCGGAGCCTCCCGCCCAGACAGGCAGCGCTTCGACCGTCGGTTACCTGCGGGGGACCGGTTTACTGGGGTCGATTGCCCGCTTGGGCAAGAATCTGATCGGTGAAGGCGACGAGGCTGGCGAGAAGAATGGCGACCCGTTTGCCGACCCATGAACTCGCAAACCGGCATCCCGAGTTCCCCCGCCCGCTGATAAACTAGGCAAGTTGTGAAAATCGAAGTATCTTTACTCATTCTCCGCCGGCATCGAATCGCGGCGAGCGACATTTTGACCAAAGGAAGGATCTGGGAATGACAACTCCGGGAGCCGGGATTGCGGCACAGGGGTCAGCGTTGGACACCGGTGCCGTGCAGAAGTTGCGCGCGGCCCGCGAGAAGATCCTGCAGCAGTTGTCGCAGGTAATCGTTGGCCAGCACGCGGTAATTGAAGAGTTGATCATCTGCCTGTTCAGTCGCGGACATTGTCTGCTGGAAGGGGTCCCGGGGCTCGCCAAGACGCTGATGATCAGCACTTTGGCTCGTACCTTGAACCTGTCATTCAGCCGCATTCAGTTCACGCCGGACTTGATGCCCGCCGACATCACCGGGACCGAGATCATCGAAGAGAACCGCTCGACCGGCGCCCGGGAGCGCCGCTTTCTGGAAGGGCCGGTTTTCTCGAACGTGATTCTCGCCGATGAAATCAACCGTACGCCCCCCAAGACGCAGGCGGCACTGCTGGAAGCGATGCAGGAGCGCCAGGTCACAGTCGGCCGGGTCCGGCATCCGTTGAGCGATCCCTTTTTCGTACTGGCCACCCAGAATCCGATCGAGCAGGAGGGCACGTACCCCTTGCCGGAGGCACAGCAAGATCGATTCATGTTCAAAGTGTTCGTGAACTACCCCAATTTTCAGGACGAGTTTGAGGTGGCGCGGCGAACGACGACCACGATGACCGATGCGATCGAACCGGTGCTGAGCGCCGCGGAAATACTCGATCTGCAACGGCTGGTGCGCGAGGTGCCGGTGACCGACCACGTGATCCGTTATGCCCTGTCGCTGGTACGACAAACCCGCGTCGGGCACCCCGGTCTGCCCGACTTCGTCAATGAAATGGTGAGCTGGGGCGCAGGGCCGCGAGCCGTCCAGTATCTGATCCTGGGCGGGAAGGCACGAGCCCTGCTGCATGGTCGCACTCACGTTTCCACGGAGGATATCCAGGCACTTGCCAAGCCTGTGCTGCGCCATCGGCTGGTGGTGAATTTCGCCGCCGAGAGCGACGGTGTAACCACCAACGATATCATCGATCGGTTGATCGCCCTGACACCCACCAAGGAAGACGAGCTGACCAGCGATGCCCGATTCCAGAAGATTTTTGCATCCTGAAGCGATCCAGCGGATTTCCCGTCTGGAATTGCGGGCGCGGCACATCGTGGAGGGATTCCTGTCGGGAATGCACCGCAGTCCGTACTTCGGACAGTCGGTGGAGTTCCTGCAGCACCGTGAATACGTGCCTGGCGACGATCTTCGCCACGTCGATTGGAAGGTATGGGCGCGGCAGGACCGCTTGTACGTGAAACAGTTTGAGGAGGAGACCAACCTCCGCTGCACGCTGCTGGTGGACGTTTCGAACAGCATGCGTTACGGCAACGGGCCGTTGAACAAGTACGAGTACGGCTGTACGGTCGCCGCCAGCCTCGCCTATCTGATTCTGAGGCAACAGGACGCGGTCGGCTGCGTGGCATTCGACGACGGGATCCGGGCACAAGTTCCGCTGCGCAGCAAGCGCAATCATCTGCTTTCGGTGGTGGAGACACTGCACCAGAATCCTCCCCGCGAAAAATCGGATCTGTTCGGCATGTTGCGCAAGGTGGCCGAGGAATATCCGCGCCGGGGGATGATGGTTTTGATTTCGGATCTGCTGGCGCCGACGTCCGGCCTGTACCGCGGGCTGCGGATGTTGCGTCAGCGCGGCCACGACGTGCTGGTGCTGCAGATCCTGGACGACGACGAGCTTGACTTTCCGTTCTCGGGACCGACCCGTTTTGAAGGCCTGGAGAGTCTCGACATCCTGAATTGCAATCCTCGTTCGCTGCGCGAGGGGTATCTGCAAGCGCTGCAGGCATTTCTGGCGGAAGTGCGTCGGGAGTGTGCTCGCGGGCGAATCGACTACGCGATGATTCGCACCCGTCAGCCCCTGGATGCCGCGCTGGCCACATTCCTCAGCAGCCGTATGGGACAGCAACGCGACGCGTGAATTGATGCAATTCGTCCATCAAGCACTAACCTGGGGTTTCCTGCTGGCAACCGTGCCGGTGTTGATCCATTTGATCAACATCCTGCGGCATCGGCGCGTGCAATGGGCGGCGATGGACTTCCTTTTGCAGAGCTATCGCAAGCATCGCAAATGGATCTGGATGCGTCAGTTGCTGCTGTTGTTCTTGCGGATGGCCGTGATCGGACTGATCGTGGCGATGCTGGCCCAGTGGGTCACCCGCGACCAGTGGCTCGACATCTTCGGCGGCCGGTCGACGCACCACTACATCTTGCTGGACGACAGCATGTCGATGTCCGAACGGGGCGGAGCGATCAGCGCGTTCGACGTCGCCAGGCAAGTGGTTTCGCGCATCGCGCAACGCGGAGCGACCGCGGATAACCCGCAGAAGTTGACCCTGCTGCGCTTTTCGCAGTGCCAGGGTCCGCAGAGGGACGACGACGACCTGGCGGCCCGCATCGCCGATTTCAATTCCGAGTACATCGACAGCGGATTCGACGCCAAATTCGAAGAGCGTCGCGCGTCGATGGACGTGACGCAATACGCCGTCGGTCCCGAGCCCGCGTTGCGTTTGCTCAAGCAATTGCTCGACCGCAACACGACGGAAGACAAAGTCGTGCACGTGATCTCCGATTTTCGCGCCTCCGACTGGGAAGGCCTCGCTTCGCACCGGGATGCGATCCGGGAATTGGAGAAGGCCGGCGCGGAACTGCATCTGGTTCGCTGTACCCGGGAACCGCAGCCAAATCTGGCGATTACCTCGATCGAGCCAACCGAGGACACGCAGGCCGCGGGCGTGCCGCTGTTCGCAAATGTCAGCGTTACCAATTTCGGCCCACAGCCCGCGCGTCGCGTTCAGCTGCGGACACGCTCGATTTACTACGATCCTTCGCTGGTGGTCGCGGGAGAGATCGATCGCTCGGCCGGCGAATTCGAGGATCTGCCGACGCAAATCATCGACGAGATCCCCGTCGGGAAGACGGAGACCCGCCGTATCGCTGCCTATTTCCCCAAGCCGGGCCAGCACGCGCTCGAGGCCAGTCTCGTCGACGACGCATTGTCCGCAGACAACCGGCGGTGGTGTGTTGTGGACGTACCCGAGGCGACACCCGTGCTGATCGTGCAGGGTCCCACCGGAGTATTGCACGATCACGCGTATTATCTCGACTCGGTCTTCAATCCCGGCTCCCGTGTGAATACCGGAATCCGCGCCGTGACGCAGCCGAGTGACTTTCTGCGTTCCGCGACCGGCCGGGAACTCGCGGCCTTCCGCGCGATCTACCTGCTGGATGTCGGCAGGCTCGACGGGGGCGTCGTGGAGAAACTGGAAGAATACGTGCGGGCTGGAGGCGGACTGGCGGTTTTTGTCGGCGACAACGTCGACGTCTCGTTCTATAACAACCAACTCTACAAGGGGGACGCCGGACTGCTTCCTTTGCCGTTGGCCCGCGTCGACTTGCTGCCGGACCGAGGCGATGAAACCACCGATATTGAGATTACCGATCACCCAATCTTCCGCGTTTTTCTAGGCGAGAACAATTCTTTTATCGGCCGCGTCACGGTTTCGCGATATTACCGGACCGCTGGTGACTGGTCGCCCTCCGCCGACTCGACGGCACGCGTGATCGCGCGCCTGCGCAACCGCGCGCCACTGGCGGTGGAGCAACGTTTTGGCCAGGGGCGCGTGGTGATGTTCTTGACGACGCTTGGCCCGGAATCGGTGGCCGGGGCCTGGAACGACTGGGCCAAGGAACCAGCGTTCGTGGTCACCCATTTGCTGCTGGCAAGTTATCTCACCCAGTCGGATGCCCCCGATGACCAACGCTATGTCGGCGCGCCGATTCTTGTCGAGCAGTCGGCGCAGCAATTCAGCGCCGACACCCGGCTGGTCGTCCCGGGTCCGAAGCCGGGTACGAGGCTGGCGATCGAACAGCGAGCCGAACCCGAAGACAATCTGCTCCGCGTTACGATCGGCGCGGACCCCACCGCGCCGCATGCCACGGCCCGAGCCGGGATCTATGAAGTCTGGTTACAGTCCCTCTCGGGCAGCTATACCGCGCAGCGCTTTGCCGTCAACGTCGACCAAGTCGAGAGTGATCTGGCGGTCGCGGCCTCGCAGGACCTGATGGAGCGGCTGAGCCCGGCGCGGGTCGTGATCCACGATGCCAACGAATACGACTGGGAACTCGGCGATCGCGCGGGCGTCAACCGCAGCACGCTGTTGATGGCCTGCTTGATCGCAGCGCTGTTATGCGAACAGTGGCTGGCGTATTTCGCCAGCTACCATCCCCCGACGTCGCTGTCGCGCGCGGACGTTCGCGCGGACGTTCGCGCGGGAGTTCGCGCATGATTCCCCTCCTGCAATCACTCCCGCTGCCGCAACTGTTCGCCGATGCCGGACTGCTGACAACGCACCAGTTCGCGCGTTTGCAGGCGATGACCGAATGGTGGCATTGGCTGCTTTTGGCGCTGGCCGTCGTCGGCGTCTCGATCTACGTGGTTCGGGTCTACCGACTCGACAGCCAGGAACTGTCGTCCGGACTGGCGGTACTGCTGCTATTCCTGCGAATCGCGGCGTTCCTGGGTATCCTGTTCTATTTTTTCGATCTCGAACGCCGATCGGAACGCCGCGTGGTCAAGAATTCGCGAGCCATTCTGCTGGTGGATACGAGCCAGAGCATGGGGATCGTCGACGCCGACGCGCTGATCCCCGGCGCGAACCGCCTGGAGCAGCTCGTGCGCGAATTCAGCACCGGTCGCTGGCTGGATGACCTGCGGCAGTTGCACGACGTCGTTGTCTATCGCTTCGACCAGGGACCGCGACCGTTGGAGATCGGTCTGCTGCGAAAACTGGGTCCGTCGCGACTCGACGCACAGCCCGAAACCCCTCCCGCCAAGCAATTGTTGCAGGCCCGAATCGTCGCGCTCCTGGCCGGGGTGATGTTCCTGGGCGGCGTCGTTTTTCTGCTGGTCGTCCTGTTCGGCCGATCCGGCGCCACCGCCAGTGACCGTCGTTCCTGGGGCCTGGTGGTGGCGTTTGTACTGACAATGTTCGGTGCGGTTCTGTTGGCCGTGGCGTCGCTGCGGACGCCGGAGTTCGACTTGCGCGTGACGATCGGCGTCCGCGGATTGACCGAAACGGCAACCAGACCGACCGACGGCACCGCCGCACCGCAGCCGGAAAAATCAATCTCCTGGGAGGGAGAACTCCTGCCTCGCGGCGTCGAAACGCGGATCGGCGATGCCATCGATTACGTCGTCAGTCGGGAGCGCGGAGGACCGATCGCCGGGATCGTACTGTTGAGCGACGGAGGTCAGAACGCCGGTCAGAATCAATCGATGGCCGTGATTGCAGCGCGGGATGCTGGAATCCCGATCCATACCGTCGGACTCGGATCGGATCGACGCCCCACCAATATTCGCGTCGTCGATCTGGAAGTGCCTGGTCGCATCTACCCCGGTGACCGATTTGCGTTGACCGGCATGGTGCAGTCGTTCGGTTACAGCGGGCGCGCTGCCCGCGTCGAACTGTTCATGCTAGAGGGCAGCGGCGACAATTGGCCGCGCGAGAGCATTGAAGAACGGCGAATCCGGCTCGGCGCCGACGGGGAGGTCCAACCGGTACGTTTCGAGCTCCCCTCCGCCGAAGTCGGGACTCGTTCGTTCAAGATCCGCGTATCGATGGCCGAGAGAGACGCCGAGGAAAAGGACAACGAACGCACGGCGACGGTTCAGGTCGTCGACCGCAAAACCAAAGTGCTTCTGTTTGCCGGCGGCCCTTCGCGCGACTTCCAGTTCCTGCGCAACATGTTGCACCGCGATCGCGATACGACGGTGGATGTACTTTTGCAGACCGGCCAGCCGGGAATCTCCCAGGATGCCAACGACATTTTGTTCGAGTTTCCGGGGACTGCGGAAGAGCTGTTCCAGTACGATTGCCTGGTCGCGTTCGATCCGGATTGGGAGACGCTTTCCACCGAACAGGCCCGTCTGCTCGAACGGTGGGTCGCCGAGGAAGCCGGCGGTTTGATAGCGCTCGCCGGCCCCGTGCACACTCCGCATTGGAGCAGCAAGCGCGCCGGAGACCCGGTCGGGGACATCGTCAAGGCACTTTACCCGGTATCGTTTTATTACCAGGGCGCGGCGACGTTGAGCCTGGGCCGATTCGGCGGCGATAAGGCGTTCCCGCTGCAGTTTACCAGCGAAGGATTGAATGCCGATTTTCTCTGGCTAACCGACGACGCCGCAACCAGCGAAGCGACCTGGAAATCGTTCGAGGGCGTCTACGGATTTTATGCGGTCAAGGACCCCAAGCCAGGCGCGAAAATCTACGCGCTCTTCTCCGACCCCGATACCGAAATCGACAAACAGCTTCCGATCTACCTCGCGGGCCAGTTCTATGGCGCCGGGCGCGTGTTTTTTCAGGCCAGCGGGGAAATGTGGCGTGTGCGATCCGTGGACGACACCTATTTCGATACTTTCTATACCAAGCTGATTCGTTGGACGTCGCAGGGGCGGCTGCTGCGCGATTCTAAACGAGGCATGCTTCTGCTGGACAAGGATCGCTGCCTGGTCGGCGAGCACGTGGTCGTGCGAGCAATCCTGAGGGATGCCCAGCGCCGACCCCTGATCCGGGATCAGGTTCCCGTCGTTCTCGTCACGCCCCAGGGGCAACGGTTGAATCTCGAACTCAAGCCGATCAAAGACTCGTCCCAGGATGGAGTCTATGGCGGTCAGTTTACCCCCGTGCAGGACGGCGACTATTACGTGGAACTGCTCCCACCCGATGCGGCGGCCGATGAATTGCTCCGGAAGGAAGTACGGGTCCGCGTACCGGCTCTGGAGGTCGAAAAGGCGGAACGTAACGATGCCTTGCTCACCGAAATCGCGGAACAGACGCGGGGAAGACACTACACCGGACTACCCTCCGCCATGGAAAAAGGGACCGGCTCCCTGATCGATCGCCTGACGCCCCAGGATCAAGTGACGTTTTTGCCGGGTACACCGGATAAGAACTTTGAACGGGTATTAATGAGTTGGCTGATGGGGGTCATCTGCGGCGTTTTGTGCCTGGAATGGCTGATCCGGCGACTGAGCAAGCTGGCGTGACGCACAATTACCTGACGACTTACTGACGACCTACTGACGACCACGATCGGGGCGTTTCCGATTGGACCTGCACCGCCCGATCGGCGTATAATCGACCGCGGAGGATAAGCGAGTAACCATGGGCATCGGCAGCCAGACCGTGTCGGTTCCGCCGCAAGTGCGTTCGGTATTGTCCGGACTGCGCTGGCGCATCCGCGGTTTCGTATTGCTGGACGGCCTGATCCTGGCGATCGGCTGGCTGGCCGGCACATTCTGGGTTTCCCTGGCGGCGGACTATCTGCCGATTCTGGCCGGCGCCAGCGAATTGCCGGCATGGGTCCGTGCCATCATGTTGGCGGTCGTGCTGCTGTCGCTGCTGTACATCGTGCATCGCTGGATCGTGGCTCGCATCACCGTTCCGCTCAGCGACCGCAGTCTGGCAATCTTACTGGAACGCCGGTTTCCCGCGTTCCGGGACGGCCTGGTCACCACTGTGGAACTCCTCGGTCGTCCGGCCGATATCCCGATCAGTGCGGAATTGCTCCGGCTCACGACCCAAGAGGCGGATTCGGAACTCGGCAACGTCCGGTTGCGCGACGTCTTTGCTTATGCTTCGCTGCGCCGAAAATCGCTTCTGGCGGTGCTGCTCGTCGGATCCGTGGGAGTGTTTGGGGTTCTCGACCGGTCGACGTTGGCGTTGGCCGCCAATCGACTTTGGCTGCTCGACGCGTCGCCCTGGCCGCGAAACGCTCAGATAGAAGTCCTGGGTGTCGAGGTGCTGCGCGCGACCTCCAGCGGTTCGATGATTCCCGTCACCAGCACGATGCTCTCTTTCGCGGACGGCCGTGTCAAAGTAGCCAAGGGCAGCAGTCTCAGCCTCAAGGTTCGCGCCGATGCCAGTGCGCGCGTTGTTCCTGAGTCGTGCGTTGTCGCCTATGCGACCTCGCTTGATGAGTATGGTCGCGTAAAAATGGACCGCGTCGGTGATCAGCACGCCGAAGAGGTCCGCGGCCGCCGAGTCAGCGTTCAAAACTACGTTTACGACGGCAAGCCGTTCAAAGGCATCCTGAGCGACGTGAACTTTTCGGTCATCGGCTACGACCACCGCTTATCGAATTTTCAGATTGAAGTCGTCGAGAGTCCGGCACTTGCCGAACTGGTGCTCGAATGCGAACTGCCGGAATATATCGCCCTGGCCGAGAATCAACCGCGCCACAGAGAACTGACCTACCTCCCGTCGGGCACCCAGGTGCCGGTCGGAACGCACGTGACGTTTCGCGCGGTTGCCAATAAGCCGCTGCGGCAGGTTTACGTCGCGCGGTCGCAGGACCAGCCCGCCGAACTGCTGCAGGGCCCGTTCGCCAACGATGGCCGGGAACTGCGCGTGGAACTGGGCGACTTGCGCCGCAATACCACGGTCGAATTGACCATGCTGGATACCGATATGGTCTCCACCGAACGGCCAATCCGCGTCACGGTCGCCGTCGTACCAGACGAACCACCCCAGATCGATGTCCGATTGCGCGGTATCGGCCGGGCGGTGACTCCCGATGTGTTGATGCCGATGCAGGGTACCATCAAGGATGAATACGGTGTCGCCAGCAGTTGGCTTGAATTGCAACAGAACGACAAGACGCCGAACCAGCTTGCACTGACGCTCGACAACGGCGGCGCCCTCAACGAACAGTTCGACTTCCGACGCATGCGCCAGGAGGCCGGTGGCTTGGGACTTAAGCCCCAGGACAAGCTGCTGCTGCAGGTGGGCGCGGAGGATATCTGTGATTTGGATGGCAAACCGAACGTCCGACTTGGAAATTCCATCCAGCTGGATGTTGTCACTGCCGGCGAACTGCTGGTGCAGCTCGAGACGCGCGAACTTGGATTACGACAACGGTTCGAACAAGTCATTGAGGAATTGACCGAGACTCGCGACACGCTCCTGCGCGTGAAGGTGGAGGGCCTCTCCGGTGACGCCGCCCAGGGTGCCGAAGCCGCGCCCGAGGGTGTTGATCCCGGGGACGCGCAACTCGACCCGCAAACGGTCGCCGAGCGGGTTCGCTCGTTGCGCCTGTTACGTGTTCAGAAGTCCACGCAACAATGCCAGAAATCGTCCCAGGAGGTTCTCGGAATCGCCGTGTCGTTTGAGGATATTCGCGAGGAGATGATCAATAACCGGCTGGAGGCAGCCGAACGCATCGAGTTGCTGCGGGAAAAAATCACCATTCCGCTACGCGCCATTCTCAATCAGGAATTCAAAACGCTGCAATCCCGCCTCACTGCCCTGGAAGAAATCGCCCCACGCCTCGCCGATCCCGCCGAAGTCGTGCCTTCCATCCAAGCCACCGAAATCCTCTTGAACCGCCTCAGCGAAGTCCTGCAGGAAATGCTCGACATCGAGTCGTACAACGAACTGCTCGATCTCGTCCGCGGCATGATCAAGGAACAGGATGAATTGATTCGGAAAACCAAGGAACAAAAGAAACAGCAGCTGCTCAAACTCTCCGAATGAACCCGCGTCCGTACCGAAATGGAAACGCAGGAGTACCTGGTATGGCTCAATGGAAATCCAAATCTGCCGCAATGGTGTTGCTGACCGCAACTTTCATTCTCGTCACCGCGCTGCCCGCTCAACAGACACCCGGTGATCGTGGGAAATCGGACGCGCCGGCTGCCGCCCCTCCCAAGAACAGTCCGTCTTCGGATGGTCCCGACGAGCTTGATTCGCTCGCCGATCGTCAGAGCCGGCTCGCGGACAGGTACACGCGACTGGAAGAATTGATGACACGTATGGCGGCTTTCGAGGCGGCATCCAATCCCAAACGCGAGAAACTGCTGAAACTCGCCCTGCAACAATCGAAGGAAAAATTGACCCATAATCAACTCTCCGCCATCAGTCGATTCCTGAACCAGAATGTGCTCGATCGGGCAATGCAAGGTCAAGGCGCGGCACGCGCGGATCTGCAGGCGCTACTGGAACTGCTGCAGTCGGAAAACCGTGCCGATCGGTTGAAGAGCGAGCAGGCCCGCATCCGCGAGTACATCAAAGAAATCGAGCGAATCCAACGACAAGAACGCTCGATCCAGGGCCAGACAGAATCGGGAGGCGACGCCAAACAGCTCGCCGAGGAACAGGCAAGACTCGCGGAGAAGACCGGACAGCTTGCGGATAAAATCCGTGAAAATGAGGAGGGAACGCCGCCGTCCAATGCTTCGGAACAGGACGGCAAGCAACAGGACGGCAAGCAACAGGACGGCAAGCAACAGGACGGCAAGCAACAGGACGGCAAGCAACAGGACGGCAAGCAACAGGACGG